>WNGK01006886.1_pt1 | contig 14524 bp, 14 predicted proteins | sample 5400601 | NCBI WGS metagenome assembly WNGK01 (sample SAMN13153376, study PRJNA577476) | soil metagenome | isolation source: 60 cm soil or saprolite under Garry oak tree replicate 1 | place: USA:California | collected 2016-06-15 | reverse complement strand
CGAGTTTTCCATTTCGCGTAACGACTCCAGCCGATGCCGATCGCCAGAAGCGCGGAGATTATCCAGACGGTAATATCACGCTCGGTAATCATGAGGAAAAGAAAAGTAGAAAGGCGAAATTAGAAAGGAGAAAACGCGGATCAGACAAAAAGTGATGAGAGGAAGCGATAAGTGACTGATGATGGGTGAGAGATCCCCAGAGACCAGGAGTCACACCCAGAACAGAAGTCAGAAATCAACGAGATTAAATCGTTGTGATCTGCCGGTTTCGGGCGATAGTCCGGGAAGTTTCTCTGATACCGATTTCCTGGAACCCCAATCGAGTTCCAGATTTTTTGGGAGTTGATCCCTTCGTCAGCGCTTTTACGAAAGTGATAAGTGACGGGTGATGAGTGACAAGCGAAAAATCAATTATGAAAGCCAATCTCGTCAAAGCCGCCTCCGAAGTAATTCCCAATCCCCAAATTCTAGTGAACATGGTCTCGCGACGCGTTCGACAGCTTTTGCTCGGTCATCGTCCGCTCGTGGAATATGCTCCCGGGCTCCGCGAAGCCGATATCGCGTTAACCGAGATCGCTAATGGGAAGCTGGCGTACGAATCCACCTTCGGTCAAAATGGCAGCGCCGAATCGCCGCAAGTCGTGCCGTTTCCAAAAGTTATCGCGACCGCGAAAAAAGCGCGGAAAGCCGCGTAGGCGAATCACTCCGAAAGGTTCGCGTACCGTAAGCGATTTACGGTGGATTCGTCTGGTAAATGATTTGTCACCAGCGATGAGTAGCCGTCCCAAGATTATCTCGTTAAAACAAATCAGCGGCAGTGCAGTGATGCTTCAACTGCCGCTGACTTGTTAATTATTGTAATCTGAAGACTTTAATCTCCCGAATTTGCGCGGGTGTTTATGTGCCGGCGCGTCGTAGATTTTAGTGTCTTGCTGCTTTTCTTTTTGCCCTTCGTCGTGACGGTCGTTTCATCAGTGTTTGTGTCTGAGAATTTGGTCCTCGCATCTTCCGCAGTTGTGCGGCCGAACTCGGAGCTTTGCAAACCCTGAGCGCTCATGTGGCTCAATCCGGGATTATTCATCGGGCCGTACCCGTTTGGACCGCCGGTTGCGCCTCCGCTACGCCCCTGGGCCATGGCGCCGATTGTCAGCGCGACAAAGCCTGCCGTCACGACAATTGCCACTTTCGATTCGATCGATAATTTCATAACTTTTCCCTTTGTCATGGCGGCAACCTCGCCGCCCTGTTTTTGATTTTCCCTTTTTCAGATCGCTTCGAATCTCAGTGCGCTTATGGATGCGCAATGGCAAAGTAAGGTTCAGCAACACGTGAAAGCCCGGGATTTCGCTTCTTCAATAAATTGTTGAACAGACGGCGCTTCCGGTTGAGACGATCGTTCACGCGCGAAAAGCCAACGCGAGAAAAAATTTCTGCGATCTGCGTGAAACAGTTGATTGTTGAAAGTCGGGAGAACCGGCGAGTGAAGCGCAATGTATTCAGTTGAAGCCGACAAATCCAAACGCCTCGTCGTACTCAGTGCTGCCGGACGGGTGACGAAAGAGGAAGCGAAACAGGCCGCCCAGCGGATGCGTGACATCTTAAAAGATTTCGCACCGGGTTTTCGCGTGCTGGCGGATTTTCAATGGCTGCAATCGATGGATCCTGCCGCCGCGCGTCATGTGGCCGAGATCATGGACGCTTTGACTGAAAAACAGGTGGCCTCGGTGATTAGAGTCATGCCTGACCCACACAAAGACATCGGACTCAACATTCTCTCGCAGTTTCATTACGGCCCCGGAATTCAAATCACCACGTTCGAGACGCTGGCTGATGCGCTGCAAAGCCTGGTGGAAGAAAGCGGCAGGACAGACGAGTGAATGGTCGCTGGGCTTAGTGAAGAGGGAAAAGAAATCAGAGGTCAGCCTCCTTCGCAAAGCTACGGCGGCCAAGGAGATCAGAGGGCGGAGATGGAAGCGACAATTTATTGCTTGCGCTCCACTTTGCTGCTGGACATTCTGAAGCCATTAACGTTAGCCATATACTATGAAAAAAACTGTTTTGTCCTTAATCACGGCCTTAATCGGCATTGCGTTTGTCGTTTCTTGCGCGCAAAAACCGGGAACAACCGCAACGTCAACAACCGCGGCAACGGCCCAAGCTTCGCCGTCGGCGACACCGCATAAGAAGCGCGCAGCCAAGAAGAAAGCGCCCAAGACCGAGGGGTCGCCATCCACTACTGAATCCCCGGCGGGCACAGAATCGCCGTCGCCGACACCATAAAAGAAAAGGTAGCAGGCAGAAGATAGAGGGGCCGAGGGCGGAGGGCCGGTAAACTATGCGATCGACTGACCGGTCCCCGGTCAGTCGAGACAGTCGGCTTGTGCTTACGCGCGTAGAAGTTTTGAAGACCGGTTGCAGCATTGGCAAAGCCGTCGGAAGCCAGAGCGCGCGATGTTGAGGGTTGAAGTTCTCGCGCTAGAGTATCATCGGGATGTTTGACACGATCATCGGGTGTCTCAAGTGGGCCGCTGTCGGATTCGTGGTGGCGTTTTCCCTCATGAAGCTGTACGAGGCCAGTCACATTCACGACGACATTCCGAAGCCTGAGTTCAAAATACGGCAGTCGAAGCGCGCGGCGCTCGTTTTATCGACATTCGCCGCGATGCTTTCGGCGCTCGTATGGTTGTTGGTGCAGAACTGGGGCTAGGATCAGAAGTCGGGGCTCAGAGGTTAGAAGTCAGCTCATCCCATGTAGAACCCGCCGTTCACGTTCAGCACGTGCCCTGTGATGTACGAAGCCATCGGAGAGGCCAGAAAAAGCGCGGCATCGACAATCTCATTGACGTCGCCGAGACGGCCGAGAGGGATTTGTTTGATAAAGTTCGCCGTCACTGCTTCGGGCATGCCTTTACTCATCCCTACGTCGATGAAGCCGGGCGCAATCGCGTTCACTGTGATGTTCTGACGCGCAAACTCGCGCGCAGAAACTTTTGTGAGCGCGATGATGGCGGCTTTGCTCGAGGAATAATTCGCCTGGCCGAACAATCCCATCTGGCCGCTTACGGATGACATGTTTACGATCCGGCCACCGTTACGCAGAATCGCAGCTGCTTTTTGCGTAACCGTGAATGTGCCGGTGAGATTCACCCGCAAGACGCTCTCAAATTCTTCCATCGACATCTTCTTGATGGTGCGATCGCGAATGATCCCGGAGTTGTTCACGAGAATGTCGAGCCCACCACGTCGATCTTGTATTTGTTCCATCATTGATTCGACCTGGTCCGGCTGCGTCACGTCGCATTCGATAACGAGCGGCTCCTTCAATTTCCTGGCCACGTTCTCCGCGTCAGATTTGTTTTGGTCTTCGGGATCGGCGACGTAATTCACGACACATGCCGCGCCGCGCTTTCCAAACGCCCCAATTATCTCTGCGCCAATCCCGCACGAGCTGCCGGTGGCGAGGACGACTTTGCCGGTGAAATCCAACGGGTCGGACATAATCAGAGAAGAAGATTAATCAGGAAACCAGGAAGGCAGGAAAGAAGAATCGGAAACACAATTCTTAGAGCTGTCGAGCCCGGTTTTGGAAATCGGAAGAATCCTGTCAGAAAGTCTCGATATTATTTCCTGTTTTCTTGGCTTCCTGATTTATTTTATCCATTTTGTTAGAAAACATGGCTTCACCGATACGGATTCTCACGGTTGTGCCGATTTGTGACGGGCACGACAGCGCGATCAATACGATCAATCTCGAATTTATCCGGCACGGGATTGAGGTGATTTATCTCGGCTATCATCGCTCGGTTGGTGACATTGTGCGCGCCGCCATCCAGGAGCACGTCCGCGCGATTGGTATATCGAGTTATAACGGCGGGCACATCGAGTTCTTCGCGGAAGTTGTCCATCTTTTGCGCAAACGCGGTGCAAGCGACATCAAAGTTTTCGGCGGCGGTGGGGGGACGATTACGCATGACGATGCGGCGACGATGCGACGCAAAGGCGTGGATCAAATTTTTTTTGCGGGCACTTCGCTTGCGGACATGACCGATTATGTGCGCAAAAACTACGGGAAACAGCGCATGAAAAGAGCGCCCGCAAAATCGCCTGATATCGAACTGGCGCGAAAACTCACAGGAATCGAAGACAAGGCCGACCGTGCAAAACGTTCGGTATCGAAAAGACCACGGAAAAAACATCAAACGTCGAAAGTAATTGGCTTTACGGGTCCAGGTGGCGCGGGAAAAACGACGCTGATTGATGAGGTGGTGCTGCGTTTTTTGAATCAGAATCCAAAAGGGCGGATCGCGATTTTGTCGCATGACCCGAGCGTGGTCGGCGAGGGTGCGCTGCTTGGGGACCGGGCGACGATGATTAATTCACAGGACGATCGCGTATTCATGCGCAGCATGGCAACACGCGGACAAGCGGGCGGACTTTCACCCGCAACCCATGATTGTCTCGCCCTGCTGGCACAATCGAATTTCGATTATGTGATTATCGAAACGGTCGGCACCGGGCAGGAAGCGATGCCGTTTCGGAAAAATGGCATTGTCGATCTAACCGTGCTGGTGATGAACCCGGATTATGGCAGCCGGTTGCAATTGCAAAAGATCGTTATGCTCGATCTGGCCGACATCGTCGTGGTGAACAAGAGCGATCTTCAACGCGCACGCACTGCGCACTCGGAGATCGAACAGCGTCTCGAACAAAATCGCCGCGACCAACGGCTGATTGACACGGTTGCGAAACGGCATCGTGATCCTGGCGTGGACCGATTGTTCGATTTAATTTGTCGGAGCGAAGAATCGCAGCGCGGACAGGCGAGGAACAAATCATGAGCAAACTCGGACAAGTCGTTGAGGCAGTCGAGAAGTACAACCGGTTTGTTCTCGATCAGGTAAAACGTGCGCGCTCGGATGAAAAATTTGGACGCGAGCTGATTGACCGTTGGAACGAAACCAAGGCAAAAACATCGGTAACGCACACCCCGACCGGGTTGCCCTTGCCGCGCCTCGCTCTGCCGGAAATCGATGAGCCGGGCGAGATCGCGCGTTATCTCTTTGGCGAAGGATTGCCGGGTGAATTTCCGTTTCTGAACGGCGCATATCGCGAGATGTATTTAGAGCCGATGCGCGAAATCGAAACGGGGAGTTACGGAAAAAAAGCTTCCGCCAATGGCGCGAAGGTACGAGTGAGCACTGATGGTGCGCGACCGCCGGAGGAACCGACACGTTTGTTTTCCGGATTAATGCTGGCCGAAGATACGAACGAGCGGTTCCATTATCTGACGCAACACCAGCGGACGCATCGGCTCAGCACCGCATTCGACGGCCCGACACTTTACGGGATCGACAGCGACGCGGACGGCGTCTTTGGAAAAATCGGCGAGGGCGGTGTGGCTATCGATACAGTCGAAGACATGGTGCGGCTCTATGATGGATTTGATCTTGGCTCGCCGAATTTCTCCGCTTCGATGACGATCAGCGGTCCGGCGCCGATCATTATGGCGATGTACATCGCGGCCGCGAAACGCCGTTTCGGGCCGAAAGTTGTTCCGAAACTGCGCGGTACGGTTCAGGCGGACATTTTCAAGGAAGTCCAGGCACAGAATGAAACGATTTTTCCGATCGAGGCCTCGCTGCGTTTTCTCACCGACATGGTGGAATTCACGACGCGCGAAATGCCGCGCTGGTATCCGATCTCGATCAGTGGTTATCACATCGGAGAAGCCGGTTCCACGCCGGTGCAACAGGCGGCTTACACTTTGTCGAATGGTTTCGCGTACGCGGAAATGTTCGCTGCGCGCGGGATCCCGGTCGATCAGTTCGGACCGCGCCTTTCCTTCTTTCTCGACTGCGGGCTGGACGTCGAATACATCGCACTCGCTCGGGTCTCACGTAGAATCTGGGCGATCGGAATGCGCGACGCGTACGGCGCGGGGCCAAGGGGGCAACTGTTTAAGTTGCACACGCAAACAAGCGGCCGATCGCTGATCGCGGCGGAATTCAAAAACAATCTTACGCGTACGGCGGCGGAGCTGATGCTCGCGTACATGAATGCCACCAACTCGTGTCATTCAAACAGCGCGGACGAACCATTCACGACACCGAGCGAAGAATGGATCCGGCTCGCAGCGCACGGGCAGGCGATCCTGCTCGAGGAATCAGGAATTTTTAAGCACACGATGAACATGTTGAGCGGTTCGCCTGGAATGAAAGCAGTCGAGCGCGCGGTAGAAGCGGCAATTCTCGATGAGTTCCGCGAGATCGAGCGACTCGGCGGTGTTTTGGCAGCGGTCGAAGATCGGTTTCAACGCAGCCAGATTCAGAACGCCGCGCATCGTTACGAACAGCAGATTTACGACGGGACCCGTCCGATTATTGGCTTGAATAAGTATCGCAACGGCGAAGATGATGCGCCGGAAATAAAACTCGCCCGCACGCCGCGGAAGAAACAGCAATTGCAAGTCGATCGGCTCGCGAAGTTCAAAAAGAAAAATGCGGAGAAAGCGAAACGCGCACTCGACAAACTTGTCGATGTTGTGGAGCGCGGTGAAAATTGCTTCCCGGCTTTGCTGGAGGCAGCGGAAGTATCCTCATTAGGCCAAATCACTGGCCGTCTGCAGGAAGTGGTCGGGCGTTTCCGCCCGATGGTCTGATCGGATCAGGCCGGAAGTCTAACCTTTGAGGCAAGGCGCTTAATTTCTTCCAAGCTCGCCGGATTTTCTAAGGCCGACGTGTCGCCCAGTTTTTCGCCGATGTAAGCAGCGCGCACCACGCGTCGCATGACTTTGGCGTTTCGCGTTTTCGGAATGTCTGCCACAAAAAGCACGTCGCGCGGCGCGAGCGCTTTGCCCAAATCGCGGGCAACGTTCCCTTTCAGTTCGGCCGCAAGACTGACATCTCCATTCACGTCTTTCTTTAAAACGCAAAAGCAAACAAGTGCTTCGCCTTTAATGGGGTCGGGAACGCCGACCGCGGCGGCTTCACTCACCTGTGGATGCGCGACCAGAATCGATTCCACTTCTGCCGGGCCAAGGCGTTTGCCCGCAATTTTAATCGTATCGTCGCTCCGCCCGAGAATGTACCAAAGTCCATCGTCGTCGATTGCCGCCCAGTCGCCGTGCATCCAGATGTCTGGCCAGCGGGACCAGTAACTGTCGATGTAACGTTGTCGATCTTTCCAAAATCCGCGCGTCATTCCAATCCATGGTTCGCGAATGACCAGCTCGCCGACTTTGCCTCGAACGGATTTTCCGTTTTCATCAACGACGTCCGCCGCCATGCCGGGAAGCGGACCCGAAAATGCGCACGGTTTCATCGGTGTGAGCACGTTGCCCATGACGATGCCGCCCGAGATTTCCGTACCGCCGGAGTAATTAATGATTGGGAGCTTTCCGCGACCGACATTTTGGAACAACCACATCCATGGATCGGGGTTCCACGGCTCGCCGGTGGAAGCGAATTTGCGCAGCGACGAGAGATCATGTCGATGCACGATCTCGTCGCCGTAGCGGCGCAGCGCGCGAATCAAAGTCGGGGAAACGCCGAGCGCCGTCACCTTGTGTCGATCCACAAGTGACCAGACGCGATCTGGGCCGGGAAAATCAGGCGCACCGTCGTAAAGCATCATCGTCGCGCCGAGCAGCAAAGTTCCGAAGACCTCCCACGGTCCCATCATCCAGCCCATGTCCGTCATCCAAAAAAGCGTCTCGTCGGGATGAAGGTCGAGACCGTGCGACATATCTTGCGCGGATTTGATCGGGAAACCGCAGTGGGTATGCACCGCGCCTTTTGGCTTACCCGTCGTGCCTGATGTGTAGATGATCATCATCGGATCTTCAGCCGACGTGCGCTCGGTCGGCTCTTCAGCGTGGGAGGCGCCTTTGGGCGGCGGCCGTCGGGGCACTGAGGCCCCTCCCACATTTTCCATCGACCATTCACCAGTTTGTTTCAGCACAATCAGGTCTTTTAGTGTTGGGATCTGCGCTGCCGCCTCATCAGCGATCACCTTCATTGAGCAAAATTTTCCGCGCCGAAATGTTCCATCGGCGGTGAAAAGCGCCTTTGCGTCGGCGTCTTTCAATCGAGAAACGATGGCCGCCGCGCCAAATCCGGAGAAGAGCGGTAGGAAAATGCCGCCGATCTTAATAATCGCGAGCATCGCAATGACAATTTCGGGCACCATTGGCATGAACACGCCGAAAGCGTCGCCCTTGCCAAGGCCAAGACCGCGCAGCTCCGCCGCCATTTTATTTACCTCCTCGCGCAGATCTTTGTAAGTGAGCGTGCGAGCCGTGCCGTCTTCGATCTCGGACTTGATGGCGATTCGCTCGTCTGTGGGAGTGCCGGCGTATTTATCGAGCATGTTGTGGACGATGTTCATTTCGCCGTCGACGCACCAGTGTGCCCATGGTTTGCCCCCGGTGAGATCGACAACACGCGAGTACGGTTTGTAAAACTGGACCTCGAGATCGCGCAGGACCGTGTCCCAGAACCATGCGATATCCGTCGTCGACCTTCGCATTAGCTCATCGTAGGAACTAAGCCCGTGCTTCTCGATGAATTGCTGGAGATTGGATTGTGCGATCAGTTCCGGCGTCGGACGCCAGACAAATTCTCCGCCAAATTGAAACTCACTCACGCAGGAAGTGTGCGTGTTTTTCAATTGTAGGGCAACCGCCCCGGTTGCCGAAAGTTGGCAGTAGGAGCGCCCGTCCTACAAACATCGCCGGTTGCCGATCGGAAATTCATCGGCAGATTGGATTTTCGTTTTTTCATGGCCGCAACGCTTGCTCATCGACTTGCTGATTACGCCTGCGCTCTTCGATTTGAAGATCTGTCACCCGAAGTGGTGCACGAGGTGAAGCGGCGCGTAATCGATTCGCTTGGCTGCGCGCTGGGCGCGTGGAGCGAAGAGCCGTGCGCAATGGCCCGCAAAGTCGCCTCGGAATTCTCGGCCAGGTACGGATCGACAATCTTCGGGACGAATCAGAAGGCCCCGCCGGACTGGACGGCATTCGCCAACGGCTGCGCCATCCGCTACTTCGATTACAACGACACTTATTTGTCAAAGGAACCGGCGCATCCAAGCGACAATATTTCCGCTGCGCTGGCTGTCGCCGAAAGCGTTGGCGCGACTGGGCCCGAATTGATTACGGCAATCGCACTCGCCTACGAAGTGCAATGCCGCTTTTGCGACGCAGCGAGCATTCGTGCGCGCGGATGGGATCATGTGACTTACGGCGCGTTTTCAACTGCGCTGGCCGGCGCGCATCTGATGAAGCTGGATCCAGAGAAAACGCGTCACGCTGTCAACATCGCGGGGGTAGCTGGCGCGGCGATGCGTCAGGCCCGAGTGGGCGAGCTTTCGCATTGGAAGGGTGTCGCATTTGCCACCGCGGCCCGACACGGGGTTTTCTCCGCGTTGCTCGCGCGTGCCGGTATGACTGGGCCGGGGCCGATTTTCGAAGGGCAAATGGGATTCGAGAAACAACTCGGTGTGTCTTTAGGCAATCTCGGAGAAAAATTCGCCGTTCCATTTCCCAAATCGGAGCATGGTCCAGCCGTAATGATTTTGAAGACGAGCATCAAATATTGGCCGGCGGAATATCACAGCCAAAGCGCGATTGAAGCGGCATTGTTGTTGCGAAAAGAAATCCCCAATCATGCGCGAATAAAATCGGTGACGATCGAAAGTCACGACGCGTCGGTCGATATCATTGGAAGCGAGCCGGAGAAATGGAAACCGAACACGCGTGAGACAGCGGACCACAGCCTGCCTTACATTACGGCGATCGCGCTGATCGACGGCGACGTAACGAACAAACAATTCGAGCCGGAGCGTTTCGCAGATCCACAGGTCTGGAAATTCCTGGAGACTGTAAAGGTGAAACGTAACGCGGAGTTGAGCGCAATGTATCCGGACGCGGTCGCAAACATCGTCCATGTCGATCTTGATGACGGCCGGCGACTGACAAAGCGGGTCGATTATCCCCTGGGGCACGCAAAGAACCGCTTAAAAGATTCCGAGGTCGAAGGAAAGTTCTTTGGCCTTGTCTCGCCCGCGCTTGGCGAGAAGCGTGCACGTGGAGTTGTCGATCTTGTGTGGAAACTGGACGAGGCGGAGAACGTGGATGAATTGATGGAAGCGCTTCAAATGCCGAAGCCAGAAAGGAAGTGAGAGATTCCTCGACTTCGCTCGGAATGACAAAAGTTGGCTCAACATGACAAAAGAAACGAAAAGCAAAGGGGCGCGGCTTCGCGAATTGATCGCGAAAGGCGCGGTGATGATGCCAGGCGTGCCGAACGCAGCGATGGCGCGACAAGTGGAGCAGGCTGGGTTTGAGGCCGTTTATATCAGCGGCGCGGGAATGGCCAATGCGACAGCGGGCGTGCCGGATATTGGGTTACTCACACTCACCGAAGTGGTGCAACTCGCTGGTTACGTGGCAAGCGCGGTGGACATTCCGGCAATTGTGGATGCGGATACCGGGTTTGGCGGAGCGGAAAATGTGGCGCGAACAGTTCGTGAACTCGAGCGCGCAGGTCTCGCCGGTTGTCACATTGAAGATCAGGAATTTCCGAAACGCTGTGGGCATCTCGCTGGAAAAGATCTTGTCGATATCGACGAGATGGTGGGAAAGATCAAAGCGGCCGTGGCGGCGCGGCGAGATCCCGATTTCATGATTATCGCGCGGACGGATGCCCGCGCGGTGGAGGATTTTGATCGGACAATCGATCGTGCACAGCATTACCTCGAAGCGGGCGCGGACGCGATTTTTCCCGAAGCGCTGCAGAGCGACGAAGAATTTCGCGATTTCGCGAAGGAGATCGATCTGCCTCTGCTCGCGAACATGACGGAATTTGGGAAGAGTCCGCTTCTCTCATTTCAGGATTTAGCGGAGCTCGGCTACCGCATGGTGATTTTCCCGATGAGCGCGTTTCGGGTGGCCATGAAAGCGAGCGGGGAATTTCTGCGCGCTCTGAGGAAGAGCGGGACGCAAAAGGAGTGGATCGACGAGATGCAGACTCGGCAGGAACTTTATGAACTGCTCGATTACGATCCGACGGCGGAAAAATGGTTACGTCTAAGCAACTGACTATTTGTCGAGACGCGTATCGTTGCTAAAGTCAGCAAGCAACATGGTTACCGAAGCGAAGCAACCCTCTTACAGCCCAGGCCTGGCGGGCGTGATCGCGGGCGAAACGGCGATCTGCTGGGTCGATCCGAATGCCGGGCTGATGTATCGCGGCTACGACATTCACGAAATGGCGCAGCAGGCCAGCTTTGAGGAAGTCGCTTACTTGCTGCTCAACGGAGAGCTGCCGGATATGAAACAGCTTACGCAGTTCAGACAACAAGTTGCGGCGGAACGGGACTTGCCCGCGCCGGTGGTGCAAATGTTGCGACTCATGCCGCGTTCGACTCATCCAATGGATATGCTGCGCACGGGCGTATCGATGTTGAGCGCCTTCGACAGCGACGTGGGCGACAACTCGCACGCGGCCAACATTCGCAAGTCGATCCGGTTAATAGCGGGCGTGTCTACATTGATCACTGACGGCTGGCGAATCTCGCACGGTGACGAACCATTGCCGGAAAAACCGGATCTCACTCAGGCAGGAAACTTTTTTTACAAATTAACGGGGGCCGTGCCGCAAACATGGCAGACGCGAATGCTCGACACGATTTTTGTTCTCTACGCGGACCACGAATTCAACGCGTCGACTTTTGCGGCGCGGGTGACGGCTTCGACGCTGGCGGGGATCGGGCGGAGAGCTGGCTAAAAAAGAAACTCGATACTAAAGAAAAGATCATGGGCTTCGGGCATCGAGTTTATAAAAAGGGAGACTCGCGGGTGCCGGTGATGCGCGAAATCGGCCGCGATCTTGGGAAACGGACCGGCAAGGAACAATGGATCTCAATTTGCGAGAAGCTCGAGGAGGCAATGGAACGCGAGAAGCATCTATGCGCGAATGTCGATCTTTATGCTGCGCCGGTGCTTTGGATGCTGGGCTTTCCGCCCGAGCTAAACACGCCAATCTTCGCCGCGTCCCGCGTGGCGGGCTGGTGCGCGCACGTAACCGAACAGCACGATAACAATCGTTTGATCCGGCCGCGCTCCCTCTACGTCGGACCGAAGATGCGGCCATATCCCGGCACGCGATCAACGGAACGGCGCGTGACGCAGTAAGGTGGATCGTGCGCTCCGCGCGCGTTGGAGAGAAAGCGCCGCAGGCGCTCATAATAAGTGGCTTTGCCGCTATGATTGGTTGACGACATGAAGAATCTCTCGCTCCAGGAGCAATACGCCCCGCGCAGTTCATGCTGGGGATGCGGGCCGACGAATCCGGACGGTCTGCACATTCGCAGTTTCCCGAAAGATGACGAACTGATCGCGGAGTGGAAACCCGAGAAAAAGTATGAAGCTTTCTCCGGGGCGTTGAATGGCGGCGTGATCTGCACATTACTCGATTGCCATTGCAATTGGATGGCTGCCTTTTCTTTGATGAAACGCGCGGGAGCGGATCATCCACCATGCACGGTCACCTCGGAGTATAGCATCAAATTTTTGCGGCCCGCCCCGACGAGCGACTCGGTCTTCCTTTTCGCAAAAGTTGTCAATCTAACGGACGATCGCGCGACTGTTGAGGGAACATTGAGCGCCGGCGGAAAAGTTTGTGCGACTTGTCGCGGCATTTTCGTCGCGGTCAAAGAAGGTCATCCGGCGTATCATCGCTGGTAGGCGCGCAAATTCGACGCCTGAATTTCGTCGATGCGCGGCTCGATGGCGGGAGATACGTTAGGTCATGAGAACTTCCAATTTTAGAGTGGTTCCGCTGAAAACTGAAGTCGCGGAAGCGGCGCGGCGCGGGGCTAAAAGCGGCGCGTCCGATCATCGAGCAGTCGCAGTCGATTCGCCGCGAGGATATCCCTGTCGCCATTGCCTGCGATGGGCGAAGCCGGGCGAGCGGATGATCTTGTTTCCCTTTGCCGCAATTCCGCCGGGTCATCCGTATTCTGAGACAGGGCCGATTTTCGTTCACGAACAACCGTGCGAGCGCTACGCAGCAACAGCCGAATATCCGTCGGATTTTCGCAGCGGCCGCGTCTTCCGCGCTTATAATTCAAAATACGACATGATCGATGCCAAACCAGTAAATGGAGGCGAACCGGAAACGGTCATTGAAACGCTGCTGCAAAATCCTCAGGCCGCGTTTGTGGATGCACGCAGTGCAGACCGTGGTTGTTACATGTTCCGGATCGAACGGATATGAAAGCACTCGAACTTCTTCCTCCATCTGAGACGATGTATCGCGCGTTGGTCAATCGCGATCCGAGTTTTGAAGGCATCTTTTTTGCCGGCGTGCGCACGACAGGAATTTTCTGCCGGCCAACGTGCGCGGCAAAAAAACCAGCACGTGAGAATGTCGATTTTTTTGCGACGCCGGGTCAGGCTTTGAATGGGGGCTATCGTCCCTGTTTGCGCTGTCATCCTATGGATTCGGACAAACGCGCGCCGCAATTGATCGAGCGGTTGCGCGCGGAAGTCGAACGCGCCCCGGGCGGACGGCTGACGGATAAAGAGCTTGCGGCGATGGCGATCGATCCATCCACGGCGCGACGCCAATTCAAGAGACATTATGGAATGACATTTCAGGCGTATCATCGCGCGCGCCGGCTGGGTGTTGCGCTTCGTGAAGTGCGATGCGGCGGTCGCGTGGATCAAGCGAAAAACGGCAGCGGTTTCGAATCGGCGAGCGGTTTTCGCGAAGCCTTCACGAAGATTTTTGGTACACCACCCACAACTGCCAGAACGCGACCTCCGATGTTCGCGGAGCGAATCGAAACGCCGCTCGGAGGGATGATTGCCGTAGCGGACGACGAGGGATTGCGGCTCCTCGAATTCGCCGACCGGCGCGCTTTGGAAAGTGAATTGTCGATCTTGCGGAAACGTTTGCGGACAAATGTCGTGCCGGGCGAACATCCACATCTGGACGCGATTCATTCGCAACTGGCCGATTATTTTTCTGGCAGGAAACTGGAGTTCGACGTTCCGCTGGTGCCGGTCGGATCGGATTTTCAACTGCGGGCCTGGGAAATTTTGCGTTCTATCCCAGTCGGTGAAACGCGTTCCTATTCCTGGATGGCGAAACACCTCGGAGATGAAAACTCGCGTCGCGCCGTCGGTCGCGCGAACGGCACGAACATGATTTGTATCGTGATTCCGTGCCATCGCGTCATTCGCGCAGACGGCACCCTGTGTGGTTACGGCGGCGGATTGTGGCGCAAGAAATGGTTGCTCGATCACGAAAGGCGACGGCGGAGTGGTGACTAGTGAGAGGTGAGAGGTGAATCGTGTTTCCTGCGAATCGACGCCGGGCTACTTCTTACTAATCACCGACCACATCTCACTTTCTCAAAAAGCCGCGCCCGGAGTGACTCGAACACTCGACCTACGGATTAGAAATCCGTTGCTCTATCCGGCTGAGCTACGGGCGCAGTTGGCGACCGCAATATT
>WNGK01004711.1_pt1 | contig 14525 bp, 14 predicted proteins | sample 5400601 | NCBI WGS metagenome assembly WNGK01 (sample SAMN13153376, study PRJNA577476) | soil metagenome | isolation source: 60 cm soil or saprolite under Garry oak tree replicate 1 | place: USA:California | collected 2016-06-15 | reverse complement strand
TCTGCCGGAGGTTGTTCGCCGGGCGAGACGAGCCAGGCGATGGTCTGGCCCACGGGCACCACATCACCTTCGCGCGATTTCACGCCAGCAAGGACGCCGTCCGCGGTGGCCTCGACTTCGACGACCGCCTTATCCGTCTCCACTTCAAGAAGGATCTCGCCTTTGCTGACGGTATCGCCTTCTTTTTTCAGCCAGGAGACAATCTTTCCGGTTTCCTGCGCCATTTCGAGCGCAGGCATCACGATGCTGGTAGCCATTATCGGCCGCAAAGTGCTTTTGCCGCTTCGCATACTGTCTGTTCGTTGGGAACAGTAGCGTCTTCGAGCGGCGGTGAAAATGGAATGGGAACGTGCATTGCTCCGATACGCTTTACCGGCGCTTCCAGATCGAAGAATGCCCCTTCGGCAATCACGGATGCGATTTCCGCCGTCACTCCATATCGTCCATATCCTTCATCGACGACGATCACGCGCGAGGTTTTCTTCGCGGATGCGATCAGTGCCTTTTCGTCCAGCGGCCAGACGGTGCGAGGATCGATGACTTCCGCGCTGATGTCGTGCTCCTCCAGCATTTGGGCCGCGCCTAACGCAACCTGCACCATGCTGCTCGTCGCCACGATAGTGATGTCCGTGCCCTCGCGCTTCACGTCAGCGACGCCAAACGGAATCGTGTAGTCCTCTGCAGGCACGGAGCCCTTCAGCTTGTACATCATTTTGTCTTCGAAGAAGACCACCGGATTGTCGTCGCGAATCGCGCTCTTCAGGAGACCTTTCGCGTCGTACGGTGTCGATGGCAGTGCGACCTTCAATCCGGGAATGTGGCAAAACCATGCGTGCAGCGACTGCGAGTGTTGCGCAGCCGACCGGCGGGTCGCGCCGAGCGTGGCGCGCATGACCATTGGCACCTTCCACTTGCCGCCGGACATGTAATGGACTTTTGCGGCCTGGTTCACCATCTGGTCCATGACTAGGGTGGAGAAGTCGCCGAACATGATATCGACGATGGGACGCATGCCCGTCATTGCGGCGCCGACGGCAATACCTGTAAATCCGGCTTCGGATATCGGCGTATCCAAGACGCGTTCTGTGCCGAATTCGTCGACCAAACCTGTAAGGACCTTGAACACGGTGCCCGCTTCCGCAATGTCTTCACCGCAAATGAAAACGCGAGGATCGCGGCGCATTTCTTCCGCCATGGCTTCGCGGACTGCTTCGGCCATTGTGAGTTCTCGAGTTTCAGGCATAAACGTCCTGGTCCGCTTTGTCCGGAGCCGGATAGGGAGCAGCGATCGCAAATTGGACCGCCTTCTCCACTTCCGACTTCACTTCCGATCGAATCTGATCGAAGCGAGCGCGATCGGCAAGATTCTGAGAGATCATCCAATCACTGAGTAAATGGATCGGGTCCCGCTCGGTCTTCCACATCTGCTCTTCCTGCTTCGACCGATAGTATTCACGATTGATGTCGCCGACGTGGTGTCCCATGAACCGATATGTGTTGCACAGTAAAAACGTTGGGCCGGCGCCCAAGCGAGTTCGGTCCACGATCGTCTTGGCCATTTGGTAAACGGCGCGCACGTCCTGTCCATCCACCGTTAGGGCGGGCAGACCGAAAGCTATGGCACGCGTCAACATATCACCTGCGGCCGTTTCTGAATTATGGGTGTATTCGTTATAGAGGTTGTTTTCGCAGACGTAGACGACGGGAAGTTTCCAAAGTGACGCCATGTTCATCACTTCATACAGCAAGCCTTGTCCAAGCGCGCCGTCGCCGAAGAAGCACACCGCGACTTGCCCGGTCTTCAAACGTTTCGCGGAAAGGGCCGCGCCCGTCGCGATTCCTGCGCTGCCGCCGACGATGGCATTGGCTCCGAGGTTTCCCGTATCCGGGTCCGCAATGTGCATGGAGCCGCCCTTTCCTTTACAGTAGCCGGCTTCTTTGCCGAGCAATTCGGCAAACATTCTGTCGAGTGCAGCACCTTTGGCGAGACAGTGTCCGTGGCCCCGATGGGTGCTCGTGATGTAATCGGCCGGCTCGAGCGCCGCACAGACGCCAACGGCAACCGCTTCTTCGCCTATATAAAGGTGGGCGAGACCGGGCATCAGGGCGCGAGTATAGAGGTCATTGACCTGCTCTTCGAAGAGCCGGATCATGACCATCCGCCGGTACATGTGAAGCCACTGTTGCGCCTCAATTTCGGACTGAGTTTTTGGCCGATCGACAGCGGTTGTCATTTTGAAACTCCAGATATCTTTTCCAATACCTTGAAGATGATCGCGAAGTCTTGCTCGGCAAGGCCCATGGCGCGCGCAGCCGTGAGGAATTCATTCGCGATGGAAGTTGTCGGCAGCGGCACCTGGACTTGCCGGCCCAGCTCCAGAGCGAGCTGCATGTCCTTCTGCATCATGTTCACGTTGAACCATGCCTCATCGGGCATCTTCAACACGAACGGTCCGCGATATTGAAGCATCGGCGACGCCGCGACGCTGTTCAAGAGCACCTCCAGCGCAACTTCCCGCGGGATTCCGCTCTTTTCGGCAAGTAAAACGCCTTCGGTGAAGGCCAATAGCTGTACGGGCAAAGCCAGGTTGGTCGCAATCTTCATCACGAGGGCCAGTCCATTTTCGCCGACGTACGTGACCTTCGGTCCAAGATCGAGCAGCAGCGGCTTGACGCGCTCAAACGTCTCCGGCCGGCCACCGACCATGACGGAGAGCTTTCCCTGTTGGATCGTGAGGACGCTTCCCGACACAGGCGCGTCAACCATGTCAGCGCCCGTTTCGCGAACTCTAGCCGCAAGAGCGCGGGAGACGGCGGGACTGGCGGTGCTCATGTCGATCCACACTTTACCCGGACCGAGTCCCTCGATGATGCCGTTCGGACCTTCAGCAATTCGGGAGAGCGCTTCGGAGTTCGTCACCATTGAAAGAACGAAATCCGTGGAGGCGGCGACGGCACGCGGAGAATCGGCGAACTTCAGCCCTTTATCAATGAGCCACTGGGCTTTGGAGCGCGTTCGGTTGTAGCCCGTGACGGAGTGGCCTTTTTCGACGAAACGATTCACCATCTGGCCGCCCATCGTCCCCAAACCGACATATCCGATATTTGCCATTTACTCCACCCAAACCGTCTTGATATTCGTAAACTCCCGTATCCCGTGGACTCCAAGCTCGCGGCCGTGGCCGGAGGATTTTACACCGCCAAAAGGCATTCGAGGATCGGAAACCACCATCTTGTTGATGAAAACCATTCCGGCCTGGATCTCGTTTTCGAACTGTTCGCGTTCCTGGGGATCGTTGGTCCAGGCGCTGGCGCCCAGTCCAAATCTGGAATCGTTGGCGAGCCGGATGGCGTCATCAATATTCTTCACGCGAAACACGGAAGCCACAGGACCGAAGAATTCCTCACGATAGGCGGGCGAATCCTTCGGGATGTTCGTCAGGACGGTCGGCTCGTAATAATTTCCAGGACGCTCGATGGGCCTGCCGCCGGTTAAGACACGCGCGCCCGCCTGGATTGTCTTCTGAACGTCGGCGTGAAGCGATTTCACCGCATCGGCCGTGGAAAGCGGGCCGAGCTCGGTTTGCGGATCCATCGGATCGCCGACTTTGAGGGACTTCATTCTGGACCCGAAGCCGCTTTCGAATTTTTCGGCGATTTCGTCCAGGACGATAAACCGCTTGGCAGCAATGCACGACTGCCCGTTGTTGATAATCCGGGCTTCCACGGCAGTCGCGATGGCTTGATCCAGACTTGCATTACGAGTAACGATGAATGGATCGCTGCCGCCTAGCTCCAGTACGACCTTCTTTATGCGTTTCGCCGCAGACACACCCACCTGAATGCCCGCACCTTCACTACCGGTCAATGTGGCGGCAACGACGCGATCATCCGACAAAACCGCATCGACCTGCTGTGCGCCGATCAGCAGGGTTTGGAAAGCCCCCTGGGGAAAACCGGCTTGTGACAAAATTTCTTCGATCTTGAGCGCGCATTGCGGCACATTGGACGCATGTTTCAGCAGTCCGACGTTTCCTGCCATCAATCCCGGAGCAATGAAGCGGAAAACTTGCCAGAACGGGAAATTCCACGGCATCACCGCCAAGACGACTCCGAGCGGTTGATACCGAATAAAGCTTTTCTTTGCAGGCGTTTCGACAACTTCATCGGCTAGAAACCGTTCGGCGTTCTCCGCGTAGTACCGGCAGACCAATGCGCATTTGGCCGCTTCAGCGACAGCCGACTTCAATGTTTTGCCCATTTCTGTCGTCATCAGGCGGCCGAGCGCCTCTTTTTCAACTTCCAGAATCTCGCCGGCTCGAGCCATCATTCGGGCACGTTCACTGAATGAAAGTTTTCGGAATTTTGAAAATGTATCCGCGGCAAGCTGCAGCTTTTTCTCGATTTGGCCATCCGAGAGCGGTTCGAACGTTTTCAGAACCTGTCCCGTCGCTGGATTAATGCTTGCAATCGCCATAATGGTTTTGCTTCTCCTTCCGAATTGGACCAGACTAGTCGAAAAGTCCGTTGCGGATCAAGCAGGCTCCTGAGATACCATCGTTAATTCAAAAACCAATGTCGACACCTACCCGCTCCCCGGAAGACGAGAAAGAACAAGCGGCGATACCGCCGGAAACATTCGCGGCTCTGCATGCTGAGATCGCGCGACTGTTGACGGAGCTCGAGGCGCTCGGAGCAGGCCTCAAACAGAACTTTGAGCGGTCGATATCGACCGTTGCTGTCGCTGTTGAGGACCAGATTAAGCAGGCTGTACGTGCGGCCGAACACGTAGCGCGGACGCAAACGCAGCTGGAACTCCGTACAAAGTACGGCAAAGAGTTCGAGATGGCTATGGCTGAAACGGCGTTGATGGAGCGCCGGCTTCAGATTGCGAACAAACAGTTCGAAGAGCAAAAGCGCAATACGGCGGCGAAGCTTGAGGAAACCGAACAGGCTCTCAGCAAATCTCAAGCCGATTACCGCCAAATGGCCGATGAACTACGGGAACTCCAGGATAAGCTGCAACAGGCCGCCGAGAAGCTGTCCGCAAGCGAGCAGAGTCTTGCCGAAGCGCAGGCTCAGACCCGTCAGCTCAGCGCGGAAAAGACCGAGATTGAAACAAGACTCCAACAGTCCGAGGACAAGCGTAGCGAAGCGCAGCAATCGGTTAAACGGCTGCTGGCAGACACGGGTCAAGCGGAAACGGGAAGGAAAGAGCTGGAAACTCAGCTCAAGGAAGCCCAAAGGCGGCGCTCGGAGGTAGAGGAAGCCCTTATCAAATTGCAGGCAGAGTTGAAGCTTACAGAGGCTGAAGCTTCAGCGGCAAAGGGTGAATTTGAAACCCGGCTGAAGGAAACGTCTGCCAGTCTTTTCGAAACCGAGCTCGCTTTGGGCAAGCTCCGTATGGATTTCAATCAGCTTCAAGGTGAAAACCAGCGGCTGGAAAGCAAGCTGGGCGATGCCGCGGCACATCGAAGTGATGCCGAAATCCGCCTGCGGGAGGCAGCCGAACGCTTTGCCCTGGCCGAAGAATCGATCTCGTCGTTGCGAGAGGAAACAAACCGGGCAAACGAAGGACGCACAGAACTCGAAGCCAAGCTAAAAGAAGTTACAAAGAGCCGCGCGGAACTTGAAGAACGGTCAAATCAGACTGAGGCGGCGCGGTCGCAACTCGAGGCGCAGTTAAGGGTCGACCGCGATCGCTGTTTCTTTTTCGAACAAGAGGTCCAAAAGCTTGAAGCAGAATTGCGAGCGGCCAAAGCGGCGTCCGCCGCGGCTGCTCCTTGGCAGGAAATTACAGCACCGGGTTTGGGTTCCGGCTTGACGACTGATTCCTCAAAGATACTGGAGGAGGTGGCTCGCAGCGAAGTCAGGCTCGCTGAAGTCCTCAAGCTGATCGACGATCCGGCGTCTGCGCTTTCCACAGTCATGCGTAAAAACGTCGAGAAAACTGAGATCGAGGCTTACCTCAGGGGTATTCGCTTCGCTACCGGTGAGACTGAATCCAACTAGGGTGATTGCCAGCCCCACATGTCAACTGTTAAATGGCTTGTTGTGCGATGTCGAATGTACTTGTTTCAACTACCAGATTACCGAATGACCCATTGACCAGGTTGCCATTTGGCGGTTTGGTAATCGCACCAAGTGCATTCGACATCGCACAACAAGCCATTTTACAGCTAACATTTGTGGCGGGCCCGTACCACTCGCCCTTAAACATTGCACCTACTTCTCATTTTCATCTATCCTCTCGGCTACGATTGCTGAATAGGAAGGTATAAATGATGCGTCTGATTCCATTTGTTCCTTTTGTGCTTATCGCAGTTGCCTCACTGGGGGTGGAGGCCGGGCAGGTCCGCTCGATCTCGGACCGTGTGTACTCCGATGCGCAGGCATCGCGTGGGCAGGACATTTACAAATCGCAATGCGCCGAATGTCACGGCAATGCAATGGAAGGAGTGAGCGGGCCGCCGCTCGTCGGCGGCGATTTTCTCGCGAACTGGAGTGCGCGGCCCTTGACGAATCTTGTGGACAAGATTCAGAAGACGATGCCGTTCACGTCGCCCGGAAGTCTTTCGCGGCCTCAATCCATCGATCTCGCTGCGTACATTCTCCGGAGCGGAAAATTTCCTGCCGGACAAACAGAACTCAATGAGGCCGCGCTGGCTCAGATTGCGTTTCCGGCCGCGCAGCCGTCTGCCGCGCCTACGGTGACGTCCTCCGGCGGTTCTCTTCCCCCGCCTGAGGGAAATCTGGCGGAGTTGATGCGGGCCATTGCGTTTCCCAATGCGAACATCATTTTTAATACCCAGCTCAAAGATCCGGGAGCCCAAGCGAAAAAGGAACTGGCGAAATCACCTTTTGACTACGTTGAGTGGGGAGCCACCGTTTACCCCGGATGGCTGGCCATTGATCAGGCCGCCGTTGCGCTTAGCGAGAGCGCGCCTCTTCTCTTGACTCCCGGACGCAAATGTCAAAATGGCCGGCCCGTACCCGTCGATCGCGCCGACTGGAAACAGTACGTTGCGGCCTTGGTAGAGGTGGGGAAGCTCGCTCATCAGTTGTCACAAAAGAGAGACTACGACGCGTTCCTGGACATCAGCGAAAAATTGAACGACGCGTGTGCAAACTGCCACAAGGTTTATCGGGACAAGGGGGGTGCGGAAGGGAGCGGAGCAACCCGATGCCAGTAATTGAAGGAGGGCGAGCATGCGATTAAAATTAGCTTTTGGTCTTGCGGCGGCTTGTGCCTTTGTGTTCATTTTGCCGGCGTGGTCACACCATTCCCACGGCAATTACGTCGACACGTTCATGGACATTGAGGGTATCGTCAAGGAAGTACACCTGATCGTTCCCCATTCCTGGGTCTACTTAGAAGTCAAGGATGCCAGCGGCGAACCGCAAATCTGGGCTTTGGAAGCAACCGGCCGCGCCGGCCTTCAAAGAGCGGGCGTGACGGCCGATACCGTCAAGCCCGGCGACACCGTCAAGGCACGATGCCATCGCCTCAAGGATGGATCTAACGGCTGTCTTTTGGGATTCCTGAAACACAAGGACGGCAAGGTCGTCGACTGGGACGGCAATAACGCGCCTGCTCCTGCGGATTTTTAAATGACAATTGAACGTTGAACAGTGAACATTGAACAATTTTTTGGGGAAATGTTCATTGATCAACGTTCAATTGTCATTTTTCATTTAGGGGAGCATCTCTGAAATGAAAGTCGGTTTCATTGGCTTAGGCCGCATGGGCAAAGGAATGGCGCGCCGCATTCTCGGCGGAGGCCACGATCTGGCCGTTTACGACATTGTGCGCGAAGCGACCACGGAGCTCGGCGCGGCAGGCGCGAGAATCGCGTCATCGGTTTCAGATGTGTCAAAAGGACGTGATGCGGTGATCACGATGCTGGTTGAAGATGAAAGCGTGATCAACGTGGCTCTTGGTCCCGGCGGGATAAGGGACTCGTTTCCGCCGGGATCAATCCATCTGGCGATGGGGACATACGGAGTGGCTGCGATTCGAACTTTGGCGGATGCTCATGCGAAAGCGAATCAAGTTCTGGTTGCTGCGCCCGTTTTGGGCCGCCCGGACCTTGCGGCTTCAGGCCAACTTGGAATCGTAGCTGCCGGTCCCTCCGGCGCCGTGCGGCGATGCGATCCGCTGTTTCAAGTCATTGGCCGCCGGACTTTCGAGGCGGGCGAGAAGCCGGAATTTGCCACGGCGATCAAGTTGGCCAACAATCTCGTGCTTGGCGCTGCTATCGTGGCGCAAGCGGAGGCGTTCTCGCTTATACGCAAATACGGAGTCGCACCGCAGGTCATGTACGATGTGATGACCGATGGATTATTCGCCGGAGCACCGGCGTATAAGGGTTACGGCAAGACGATGGTCGATGAAACGTACGACAAGGTCGGATCTCCGGTTCAAGTCGGAATCAAAGACGCCAATCTGATATTGGCGGCAGCGGATCTGGCTCGCGTCCCACTACCGACCCTGGATATTTACCGCGATCGTCTTTTGGGTGCGATTGCACACGGCGATGGAAACAAGGACCAGGCGGTTCTCGCGCGAGAGCAGGCGCGAGCATGCGGGCTGGAATAAGTACAGTTAGCAATCAGGAGCAATCATATGGATCTGGGCAAAGGTCTCGGCCATCTGACATATTCGACACTGGTTCATCCCGGCGACAATTGGAGTGAAATCTGGAACAGTCTGACGACATATGTTCCCAAAGTGAAAGAGCGCATCGCGCCAAAGGAACGATTCGGTGTGTCCTTGCGCCTGGCGGCGGAGTCGGCACAAACGCTCGTCAGCAATCGGGCCGAGCGCGACAAGCTGAAGAGGTTTCTCGACGACAATGACATGTATCTCTACACGGTGAATGCGTTTCCTTACGGTCCTTTCAAGGGACGCATCGTCAAAGAGCAAGTCTACGAGCCGGACTGGCGCACCGAAGAACGGACGCAATACACAATCAATGTTGCTGAGATCCTGGCGGATGTCGCGCCCGAAGGAACGACGCCCTCGATCCAGAGTCCACCTCTCGGGTTCAAGCCGCGCGTCACCGGACCCGAGGTCGTTGCCGAATTCACCGAACATGTGCTGCGCGTTGTGGCGCACCTCGTGGAACTCCAGGACCGAAGTGGCCGTACTGTTGGCCTGGCGCTCGAACCCGAACCGTATTGCTTCCTCGAAACGACCGACGAGGTGGTGGACTATTTTACCCATCACCTGTATTCGGGAACGGCTGCGACCAGGGTTGCGAAGCTTGCCGGAATTCCAATTTCCGAGGCGCACTCAGCACTGCGGCGTCATCTGGGCACGGTGTTCGACATTTGCCATCAAGCCGTCGAATACGAAAACATTTCGGTCTCGCTGCAGAAGCTCGTCGATGCGGGCATTCCCGTTTTCAAGCTGCAGGAGGCAGCCGCCATTTACGTGTCCCAGGTGACTGAGAAAGCCATCGACGTGTTGCATCGCTACGCTCAAACCATTTATCTGACCCAGACGCTGGAGAAAAAAGACGGCAAGTTCACGATGTTCCTCAATCTCGAAGACGCGTTCGCCGCGTGGAAGTCGAACCCGGGTCCGCGCGAATGGCGGACACATATTCACGTGCCCGTGTTTTTGGATGACCTCGGACCTTTTCGGACTACGCGCTTTGCTATTGAGGATGCTCTCCGGTTCCACAAAGCCAATCCGGTGTCTCGACAGCTCGAGATCGAGACGTATACGTGGGACGTACTCCCGGACAGCCTCAAAACCGGCGATATCGTGGATTACGTCTGCCGTGAACTCGAATGGGTGCAAGGCCAGTTACTCTAAGAAATGACAACTGAATATTGAGCAGTGAACAATAAACATTTCTCCAAAAATGTTCATTGCAAAATCCATCTGACAAATTTCTTGTCAACCTGAACCGCATAGTTTGGAGTAGCAGACTGTTACAGGCTCGCGGCCGATCGGCTGAAAAACGTATCGCGGCGTCTCAAAATTTATTGTTGACAGAAGCACATGCATATTCGATATACCGGCTCTAGTCCAGTGGATTAATCGCTGGGGCTAATCCGGCGGTAGCCTGGATGCGGACCACCACGCTTGTGCCGACCTCCTGAGAAATTCTCATTCGTTCATGCAGACGAGTATTGGCGCTGTACGCGAGATTTCTTCGTTTAGGGTCCATTGACCGAAGCGACGTAGCGGATGACTTTTCTGTCGTGGCGCCTGATCGAGGAAAGCAAAGCCGCGGGCTTCAACAGGATAGACTTGGCCGTTCCGATTTGGAAAGTAATGATGTGTCGATCAGCAAGGACAGGTTTGGTACTAGAAGAAAATTGATTACGTAAGCGGTACCAGAATCCTGCCAGACAGTCCACGATTCCGTGGGATTCCAAACCAATTCGACAATTTTTCTCAACCCAGCGCATACCGGCACAATCGCGTAGGTATTTCCGTTGTTCTGCGATTGGCCAGTGGGGTGCGCACATATGGAGACCTGTATGAGTTTCATTTTCCGACTTGTGGCCATTCTCAAGGCGGCCAAGACCGCGCGGATCGCGGGCATGGCTGTGGCGACCCTGACTGTGACGATTGTCTTCGGCGGCTCAGCCGTATGGGGGCAAACAGGCCCCTTAATTGTCGTAAACAGTCTTTCTCCTATTGGCACCGCCGACAGTCCCGGTGGGCCAGTTACCACGTTTGATTTTGCGACTGGCGCTACTGTGGCCAGATTCATTCCGCCGCGTTCGTTCGACATGTACTCCGGCCACGGCGTTACTGTTCTGGACAACGAGATCTATTTAACCGCGTTAAACCAGGCCGACCGGTCTTCAGACTCGATCCACGTATTTCCCGTTAACGGAGGCGCTGGAGGGGCCGAAGTTCGAACCTTACCCAATCCTCGTCCTGGACTCGGCATTCAGAATCTGAGTTTTTCTGGAGGCGTGTTGTACGCATTGACCGGATGGACTCGTGGTCCGGCTCAAATTTTCGGTCTCAACCCTGTTACGGGGGCTGTGTTGACCGGGCCGGTGCCGATCGCGGCGGCCACGCCCAATGGCTTCACCGTCCTGCCGAACGGACACTTCCTCGTCAGTAGCGGGCCCTGCACCTACACTGAGTTCGACTTGGTGACCGGCGCCTTGATCCCCGGCACGACGATTGGCGTGCCTGGAGGCGTGACGTGCACAGGCGTAGACACCGACGGCGACTTCTTGTACTTTCAGCGCAACGACAATAGCATCGTGAAAACAACGTTGTCCGGCGCCTTTGTTGCGAGTATGAGTGTGTCCGTAACAAACGCCAACTGCCCTTCATCTGTTACGGCCTGTCTCGAAGATATATCGCTTGTCCATTTGAGCACAGGACATCTGACCGGCTGGACCCGCCTGAGAACGTCTGGCGCGGAGGTGACCACATCTCTGGATCTGCCGTGTAACGTGAGCCAGTTTCCCAAACAACTTGACGTGAACTGGGCCGATGGCAATCGTTTCAACCTGACGAGCCTCATTTCAGCGCATTGCGTCGACACACCGAACCTGTTTAAAACAGGGGACGCCGGATTTGATACACACATTGGCTCTGGAGTGGGACTGTGCAATGGGCTACCCGCATCCGCAACATGGACTTTCAGAGATGGTGGTCGTACCAAGAATGATAGCTTTGTGCTCAATATCGCCGGTGGCTGCAGTCTGTCTGTCTCCGGCAACCTGCGGCGGGGAAGCCTTCAAGCCCTTTCGCACTGATAATTACAGGGTGTAACAACGGCTTCCCTTCGGCGGCCTATCTTCTGAGTAACAAAGCTGCCTTGAGAACTGAAAAAGGGAGATGCGACGGGATGCGGAACGGTCGCAACCGTTGGAGCTCTTAATCCATTGTTCCCTGTTCAATGTGCAATTCCCTCATTTATGAGGGGCGGATGAAGGAGTAGCGCGGGTCCGCGGCTAAGCACTCTGCCTCTGGAATGCCCAGCTCTTTCCGCACGATGTTCGTTCCGCGAACCAGGGCTACAGTCTTGTAAAACGCGTGACGGCGGCTCATTCCCTCGCGTCCCATACCGCAGTCGGTGCATACCGCCAGGCGCTCGGGTGAAACGTATTTGAGCGTCTGGCGTAGAAGGCCCGCGACTTCTTCCGGAGTTTCGACCTGCAGGGTGTGGTGATCGATCACTCCGATGGCAATCTTCTTTCCGGTAATTTGCTTGCAAACCGCTTCGAGGTCCATGCCATTCGAACTTTTCATTTCGAATGTGATCAGATCGGCATCGAGCTGATTCAGGACTTCTAGCGCCGGCCTGTAGGTTTGCACCTCGGCGAACATCCGCTGCTGCGACGGGTTTCCCCAACAGGTGTGGCACCACACTTCGGTCTTCTCGCGCAGTCCCTTTACGGTATTGTTGAAGACTTTCAGCATGAAATCGAGCGTGATGTCTTTGTTGGGGACAGGCCGCGCAGCGAGCAGGTGAAGTTGCGGATCCTCGATCTGGATCACGGGACAACCGGCATCGGCAAGGTCATGCAGTTCCTTGTTAAAGGCGTCACTAACGGCCATGATCCGCGCCGGCAGGTCCTTGTAGTGTTCGTCCTGAACAGCGTATGCGACCAGTTCCGGCGCAACAGTGCCGAACTTGACAGGCCGCGTGGTGAGGCGCTGCGCCGCCTTCCATATTTCGGCATACTGCATTTGACCTGGTCCCACAGGTCCCACGATCTTCGGCATGACCCGCGCTTCCAGATAATCGTGGAGGATATGCCCGCGCGGAAACCCGATTCCGCCGGCGCCGGCGCGCGCCAGTTGAGGGTGACCGGCTTCGAAGCCGGACATATGTCGCGGTGGATAACTGGTCCAGGTTTGGCCGCCGACATCCTGATCGAACCGGCAATCACCGTCGGTCACAATATCGAGCCCTGCGACTTCCTGATCCCGCAAATAGACGCCAAGTGCATCCGTGTATTGCTCGCGGAATTTGTTGTTGGACATAGCGTCGACAAACGAGCGTGTGCCGAGATTTTCCGTGTACCAGCTTGGCCGCGGCAGCGAACCAATGATGGTGGTTGGTAATATTTTTCCTTTTGTCGCCTTTAACACGATCTATTTCTCTTTCTTAGTCAACAGCAGCCAAACGACGGTTCCCAAAACCGGACACAGTGCAACAATCCACCAAGCCTCGGCATATCGGTGTTGGTTAAACAGGGGGCCAAGACCCATTACCGGCGTCTGAAGGAGGATGTAATTGACCAGGGCAAAGGATCCGGACGCTATGCCTGTCATCATCGCCGCCTGTTCGCGCGGGAATGAATATGAGGCGGCCTTCAAAGCAGCCATCTGGAAGCCGCCGGCTATGAACGTTGACCAAGACATTATCGCCATCGTGATCGCGATCGAACCAGTCCAACTGGTGGCGCCGAGAACGAGTGCGAACGCCGTCAGGATGATAAAGAGCGCTACGGGACGCTTATTGTCCTGAGCGTAACGGTCCGCAATCCATCCCCAGAAGAAATATCCGACGCCCCAGGCCAGCGCCGGCATCCACAAGAGGTAAGCGAGGCCTCTCTGTGAGACTCCAAGCCCGGCGCTGAGGTATACAGAAAGGAGAGTCACGATCGGTCCCGCTGAAATGGCCGGCAATCCATAACTGAATATCAGCGCCCAGACTCGGCGTTCCCGGAAGTTCGGTAACGAAAGCTTCATTGTTTTCTGTTCGGTTTTGGGAAGGAATGGAGGACGCGAAACGGCTGCCCAGAAAATGAGCCAGGCAACTCCGAAAGCACCGGAAATGACGAACGCCGTACGCCATCCGTATTGCAGGGCCAACGGCACAATAATTAAAGGCGCCGCCACACCGCCGAGTGTTCCGCCGCTGAACGACAATGCCATGGCGCGTGCTCGCCGGGTGGCCGGAAGTGATTCGACGGCCGTTCTGACGCCTCCAGGAAACGTGACGCCTTCCCCGATGCCGAGCAAAGCGCGAGCCATTGCAAAACCGACGAATGCGGTCATCCATCCGTGAGACACGCTGGCGAAGGTCCAGATCGCAACTCCCAACAGCATCCCTATGCGCAGGCCGACGTAATCCAGTATCGATCCCCAGAGCGGGTTTCCCAGCGTGTATGCGACAAAGAAGTACGCATTGATGCTGGCGAACTGCTGCGCCGTCAGTCCGGTCTCGTTCAGAATCGTCGGCGCCAGGGCCGCCAAGATCGTGCGGTGGAAAAAGGAAAGCCACGAGCACGCGGCCATGGCCAAACACGGCACCCACATTTGCCACGTCACGGATGGACCGGCTGCTGCTGCCGCCGTCGCCGTGACTGTTTTCACACCCGTTGTCGTCGACATAAATTTCTCCTCCGGATTACGCCACTTTCTCAACCTTTCCGGAACTGGCGGATCGTATCACGGCCTCCGTCACTGCAGCGCCGTGGATCATCTGATCGAGCGGAATTGGAAACGCCGGGCCGCCGCTGGCTGCTCTCGCAAAGGCTTCCAATGTGACGCGGCCGGCGTCGAGTGTTTCCGCCTTCCATACCTC
>WNGK01009524.1_pt1 | contig 14526 bp, 10 predicted proteins | sample 5400601 | NCBI WGS metagenome assembly WNGK01 (sample SAMN13153376, study PRJNA577476) | soil metagenome | isolation source: 60 cm soil or saprolite under Garry oak tree replicate 1 | place: USA:California | collected 2016-06-15 | reverse complement strand
AAGTGGTGCGACCCATGCAGATTGATATGACCGGAGAGAATCGGAGAAAGATGCTCCAGGTCACTTTCCAGGACCAAGTATCCCGTCGCCCGCAAGTGATCGAGCGCAGCCTGCATGTAGCGGGTATTCCAAACAGCAATGACGTTGAGCAGGAGGCTCAGACAGGTGGCCCGATTGAGCTGGCTGGTCAGATCGCGGTCGGTCAATATCCCAAGTTGCCTATAGGCGACAAGGCGTGCCAGGCTATGCACCGCTTCTCCCTTGTTGAGCATGCGTCCTATCCGGCGTCGATAGGGTTTGTCGGAAAGGAACGTCAGGATATCGATGGTCTTGAGCAAGCGTCCATATTCCTCCAGGCCACGATGGATGAGGTTCTTGTTGTCGAGTGCTTGTAATTTGGCGACGAGGAGGACAGCCGTCACGGTGCCGTCTTTGAGAGACGCGGAAATGCGATGCATATCATCCCAACAGCGGACGATTAAATCCCGCTGGATGGCTTGCCCACGAAAGAGCGGCTTTAAGACTCCATACTCGCTTACTCCCTCCACTGGGTAGAGGCGCTGATCAGAGAGATCGCGGATGCGAGGCGACAGCTTTAACCCTTGCAAATCGTAAAGCGCATACATCAGCTCGGTAAACCCTGCGGTGTCGACCATCATCTCATGAATGGGTAACTCGGTTTCGTGATGTAAGATGGCGTCCAGTGCCGCATGAGCTTCGCGCATATGGGGTGAGATAATCTGAATATAGGGATGCGAATACTGGTCGCTGATCATGTCGTGGAGAGTCACGCCCCTGCGAGGACCAAAATAACGTGCATGATACTGGCCATGTAAGGATCGTGCGCCGATCTCAAAGCGAATGCCATCGGACATGGCAGTTGTTCCTGGACCAAAGGCGGCACTCAGCGGCAGGCTGTGATGATAGTCTACCAGGGCAACAATCGCCCGGCGAAGCGTTTCTTCACGCAAATACCAGTCGGACACATGGGTAAGTTCATGGTAGGGGATGTCCGTGGCTTCCGCCATGGTCGAGAGTGGCAAGTTGAGGCCATGTGCCAGCAGGGCCGCAAAGAGTGCGACATCTACCCGAGGATCACGCGTTTTTGCCGACTCTCGCTCATTGAGGTGGGTGAAAAGACTCCGCAGTCCGACCCAATCATCCACCTCGATAAGAACATCCGCCAGGCGTGCATGAGGCATCACACGCAGCAGAGCTTCTCGCAGCGGCTCGACGGTGGCAGGAATGAGCAGTTTTTCATCTTTGGAAAGATCCAGGGTGGCTTTGCCATCTTTGGTCACCATCTCGGCAAAATCATTGTTCTCCCAGCCATCCAAAACGGTTTTGAGCGTCGTTCGATACCGCTCCTGCAGCAGATCAAGATAGGCGTCAGCGCTCTCGGAGGCGGGAAGCCGCGTGAACCAACTGGCTTTGCGCTCGGCCCAGGCCGCAGGCGTATGCAGATACGAGGTCCAGACCTTGTGTTGGCGACTTCCTGGAACCGAAAGGTCGGAGGAGCGAAGGAGTTTGCGCATCTGCTCGGCCAGGCAGAGTTCCCAGAGGTGTTTGGCGGTGTGCGCCTTCGCCGCATCAATAGCCTCGCGCCATTCAGCGGGAAGAAAGTCACGCGGCGCATCTGCTGGGAGCTTGCGCCGCCCCTGGGCATCCATCCGTTTGAGTGCCTCAATGGCGGCAACAACGGGTTTGGCTGCACTCGTTCCGGTAAAGGTGAGCGCCATGAGCAGATCCGGGAGGAAGGCACGCAGAAATGAGTAATGGTGGTCCAGTAAATCGAATGCTTGTCCATCTTCTGGTCGGGCTTTGGTGCCAGATTCGTCATGAATAGTCTGCAACTGTGCTTGAGGGACGGCCTCGAAAATACAAGGACGAACCTGTACATCAGGAATCTCCGGGTCTAAAACAATCTTGGTCACCTTCCGAAAGGTATGGATGTGTCGAGTCAGTGCTTTGCCATGCGTGGCGTGGTGGGTCTTCTCGGTGCTCTCGGTTCGCCGGAAGATGCCAGTGATCAGATCATCAAACGAGATCAAAAGCCGATCCAGCAGTTCCTGTTGGAGATCCTGAAGGTAACAGACCAGCAATGCCGCACGCTTCTGGTGAGAGAAACGAAGGAGGGAGTCGCGGTGGTATTTCGCTCCCAGATGGGCCAGCACCCGCACACGATTGCGGTTGAGCCGCGAGACATCGATCGTGTTCAGCTGGAGCTGGCGCACCGTTTCCAATTTGGTGATCAGGGCCTTGATGGAAGCTGGTGATGCTTTGACTGCTGGTTCTTTCAGCCAGGCGAAGGTCGAACCACGCTTGCCCTGCTCACGCTGCAGCAGATCCTCCAGAGCCTGCGCCTGGGTTGGGGTCAGTTGCGACGTCAAGGCCGCGAAGACCTGGCTTTCTGCCTGTGGACGGACCTGGGCGATGATTTTGGAAATGGTACTTTCCGCCGGAAAGAGAATACCCTCTTCGCGTAACCAATCCTCGGCTTCTTCGAGCAAGACAGCCGGATCATCGCGTTGCAGCGCCCGAGCCAGTAGGTACTCGGCCAGGTGCGGATCGTCTTCCTCATGGGCATAGGGGCGCAGTTTGAGATAGCCACGTATCTGCACCAGGTGTTCGTCGCGCGTCTGTGGTCTCCGGGTGCTGTACTCAGCGAGGACCTCTGGATGGACATTGAGCTGCATGGCAACGAACTGGATGATGCGCACAGGGGTAAGGTTCACTTCAGAAAGAGGACAATGCAGCAAGCGGAGGAGGAGCAGATTGAGCGCAAAGCCGAAGCGGTTGGATGCACCGCGGCAGGTCCGCACCTCTCGCATATCCTCCGGGGTAAGGAGGAAAAACCGGGCGAGGTCCTCAGATGCCCAGTCTTGTCGCAAGGCCCGGAAGCGCCGAGCGTCGAGGGTCTCTGTTGTCATAATTGGTCCATCCTTCATCGCTTCCGTTGACGCGCTTCCACCAATTCGCGCTTGATCGTCTCCATATCGATCTCAGTGTAGCGAAGAGTCGTCTGCAGATTTTTGTGTCCCAGGAGTTTACGCACCGACGGCAGGCTGACCCCGCTGCGGAGCTTGATGGTTGCGTAGGTGTGGCGCAGCCGATGGATCGTGATGGGTTCTTGCTCATTGGCAAAATGCTCGGGGCGTGCGGAGCGTGCTTGCTCCACGTACCGCTCGAAGTGATACCAGATGGTGCTGTAATCAAGAGCCTCGCCATATCGTCCGCCTTTACGCACATCACCACGGAAGAGGGGACCAACTCCGCCCACCGTTTTGAGCAGTTTCCGGAGCAACGCGACACTGTGACTGGCGTCGATCAGGGGGATCACCCGTTCCTTGTTCCCCTTGCCCACAATCCGCAGGTAGCCACCATCAAGGTCGTTGAGATGTACGTGTTGTACCTGCAAGCCCAGCGCCTCCCCCACCCGCATGCCCGTTTCGTACAGCAGCGTGAACAGCAGACGATTGCGCAACTCCTGGCGAGGAATCGCGGCCAGAATCGCCTCGACTTGCTTTTCAGTCAGCGGAAGCGGGTCACGCTCGCCGATGGGAATGGCTTCCAACTTGGCGGTGGGATCGGCAGGCACCAGATCCTGCTGGTACGCCCACCTGAAACACGAACGCAACGCAGCCTTGCGGCGCGCCAGCGTGGTTGGTGCCAGATCCGTTGTAGCATCCAAAAACAGACGGAGATGTGATACGGTAATCTCGCGAACGGGGAGAGTCGGAAGCACCTGCGCACACGCCGTGAGATCATAGCGGTACGCGCGGCGGGTGTTTGAGGCAAACGTGCGCTGTTTGGCCGCGAAAAAGGCCTCAATCAGTTCTGTCAAGTCCATGGATTCCTCCGTGTCCAAGATAATCTCAATTCACCAGCGGACGATGACCGCTGATGAGAGTGCTCTCTTGCTCAATGTCACACCAGGAATGTCCAGGATAACAGCTATTATCTGGGACAAACTCGAGCCAGAGTATACCAAAGAACTGAGGTAATGAGGCTGCTTCGGTACTATTGGATGTTTCTACTTCGATGAGATAGTTGAGACTTAACCATGCCGAAGTATCAGTGTTTCGAAATATTTCTTTGAATTATCGAGCACAGCTACTTGATATATTTTCAGAATCGTGTCATAATAATTCACATGAAAATGTAGCACTAAAGTGCACAGCTATTCCGTAATGCTAAGTAGTGTTTTTCGACGACAACATTGACACCTGTTAAATCCTGCCTTCACCAGAACTTCTATGCAAAAAAACTTACTCACAGCGTTGATCAGTTGAGATAAGTACAAGAGGACCGATACCTAGTCCGTTTTTGAGTTAACCAATATATCGTTATCTACTCGTGACCATAGCAAATACTAGCCGGGTGCGATCCCAGCAGACGAAGGAGATGGTTATGGAAGTCCGTACAGGAACGCTAAGTTTTCTTCGTGCTCGCGATATTGGACCCCGAACGGAACCGATGACTTTCAACTTTAGCAATCCGGTACGTCAAGCAGTAGCAGGACTCGCGGGAACAAACTTTGGTTTTTCTCCACGTGATGATCACCACTTAGGATTGGTAAATGTTCGGCTATCAACCTCCATTAATAACGACGTGGTTACAGTTGAAGGCACTTTCGGAGTACGTGATTGGAGTGGCGAGTACGACGACGATTATGAAGGAAGCATTCAATTTGTCCTCCTGGCAGAGTTGGAAACAGGATCGGTAGCTTCAAACCTCACGATAACCGGTATCGAATATAATCAAACAATTCAGTTCTTCCGTTCCCAATTGGACCCGGCCACAGCGGAAAGAGATAACTCGATTGGCCTGATCGCAGAAAAAAGTACCGTTTTACGTACTTTCGTTGATACCCAGACGGATCCGACTCGACCAACGATCGCAAGCATATCTGGTCGGCTCGAAATCCGTTTACCGAATAGTGCTACATGGATTCCTATCTCCCCATTGAATGGGCCTATCCAGCCTAAGCGCGATTCCGCCATCAGCCGTCGCAATGCCAATGATACCTTGAATTTCCTCATTCCTGGTAATTTCTGCGTGGGCAACGTCGATATTCGTGTGCGTGTCTTCGATGCTACACATCCCAATCAACCTGGTTTCACTAGCGGGCAATTCCAAGATACATTGGAGTTTACAGCCGTAGAATCTTTGAATATCCGAGGAGTTGGCGTCCATTACACTGGTAAGGGCCTTAATATCCCGGCACCTCCTCGTACAGCACTGACAAGTACATTAAGCTTTGTTCGAAAGAACTATCCCGTTGGAGTAGTTTTCATCGCAGGCTATGCGGTGATTGATTACGCTGGTGATTTCAAAGACCAGTCTGGCGATGGTTGCGGCTCAGGCTGGGGTGGATTGCTTGATAAACTGCGTGAAATGCAGGGAGATAGCAACGAAATCTACTATGGACTAGTTCCTGCAGGGGTGCCTTTGGGATGGGGAGGTTGCGGCGGCGGTGATGGCCAAGTAGCCGCAGGTCCAGTCAATGCAGGTGCAACTGCTGCACAGGAAATAGCTCACGCTTTTGGAAGAGACCACGCACCATCTGGTGGTTGCGGCCAAAATCCTGGGAACGTTGATGGAAATTATCCATCTTATGATGCCTTACCTTCTGGAAGTGTCGGTGAGTTTGGAATAGATGACCCGGGTGTTGTAAAAGACCCCACATTCATCTTTGATTTTATGAGTTACTGCCCGTCAATGTGGGTATCACCCTACACCTATGAGGGACTGCGCCAACATTTCCGTCCTGTTCCTGCATCACCAATTGGATTGATTCAGGCTCATCGAGATTTTACTGAGCCTCCATCGGAGCCTAGCCAGTACTTGTTTCTGAATTTTCGTGTGTATCGAGGGGGGAAGGTAGAAGTTTTTCCGAGCTTTCACTACTCATCGCTACCAACTGTTAAGCCAGGCAGGAGGACTCCTTATGCTATTGAGCTACGCGACAGCCACAACAAAGTGCTGAACGCACAGCGGGTCCTGCTAACAGATCCACATGCAGACCTTGATAGCGCCTCATTGGACTTTTTCAAACCCATTCTCTTTAATGAAGACACAGCACGAGTGGTCATTACTTGCAGCACAGGTGAGGGATGTGAACAGAAAGAACTGCTGACGGTGGATGTTCCAAGCGGGCCACCGGAGGTGCGCATCGTGTCTCCTGAAAATGGTGGTCAACTCGCTGGCAAAGTGCGGGTGGCTTGGGAAGCTCAGTTCGATGAGGAGCCCCTTCATTACCTACTACGCTATAGCAACGATAATGGCCAAAGTTGGCGAGCTGTTGCACCGCGTCTGAGGCTCACCGAATATATAGTAGACCTTGACCATCTGCCAGGCGGGGAAAGATGCCAGTTTCAAGTATTAACCACTGAGGGTATTCGCACAGGCATGGCGGTGAGCGAAACTTTCAGTGTGCCACACAAGTTACGCGAGACAACCATTATCGAACCTCTTTCTGGGACGGTTGTCGCTCCAGGACAAATAGTAACATTCTTAGGAGAATCGTTTTCACCCGATGTTGGCTCCGCGAATCCGTCTGAAATGCGATGGTATGCTGATGCCGAACATCTATTGGGAATTGGCCAGGAAATTCAGACTAGCACGCTGTCTCTAGGAGTCCACACAATTTCATTGCGGGCGCCAGATGGCTTCGGTGGAGAAAGCACTGCATCGATCCAAATCGAAGTGAAAGCACCTATTCCTACGACACACACTTCTTTGACGCAACCCGACCATACCTCAAGAGATCACCAAGCGAGTTAAGCAGATCCCAGATGGGAAGGAGGCTCTTCAGATGGAATTTAAAACAGATTCGATCAGCTTTGATCGCTTTCATGGTTCAGGTCCCCGTACCGGTACGAAAGATATTGTATTCGGTAGCAATGTCACACAAGCGATCGCAATACTTACAGGAAGCGATTTTGGCTTCTCGCCACGTGATGATCATCATCTTGGACGGGTTGACATCAAAGTCGATGCCAGCATCCTTGGTAATACTGTAAGTGTAACCGCTACATTCGGAGTACGCGATTGGTCTGATAATTTCGACGATGACTACGAAGGAACAGTCTACTTTGCGGTTCTCGCAGAGACCGCTTGAGCAACAACTCACCGTTCCAAATGAGGATTAGGCCGTCTGTTAATGAATGGTTATCCTAACACTCATTTCCTCCGCTAACAGGGCTGTACGAATGCGCTTGCTCAAAACACTTAGCGTTTCGCACAGCCCTGAGGGAGGAAATAAGCATGGGAACTTTGCTATCCTGTCCTCAATACCAAATTCCCTTATTGCCTGACGCACCCAGCAATCTCCTCCAACAAATACCCCTCCTCACTTGATTAGTGCGATCTCAATACACAGCAGGCTTTACGAATCACGCAAAGAGAGACAGAGCCGTTGAGTACTCGCATGTTTTCCATATCTGATCCTTAGCGTTGTAAATTTCGTCGGCGGGCCTAATAGGCCATGACAGTATTCAGCCATTTCTCAAACTCGGAAAGAGATGATATTCTTGGCGGACTCCTCCAAACCCGAAGAAAAGCATCTTGATAGAGGTCATACGCAGCTTCTCTATCACCAATCAGATGGAATAGGCGCTTCTCAAATATCGGCTTGTAGTGTTCATATACGACGGCAAAGCCGAGGCGATCTCTCATACAAGCGCGTTGCACTGCTTCAATCAACGACAGTGTAAGCGTTGAAGAAGTGGAAGCCGCGCTATTGGGTGGCGGTTGATCCATCGTCGATCTCCTCATCAGGTCTTGTCTCTCTTCCTCCGATTATCTACTACATTTAACGTGCGAGACGCATAAATGCTGCGTCACCGATGAACTTTCTCAAAATCACAAAATCTTCCTTGATAGACGCAGCATTTGCGCGCCTTGCACGTTGAACACACTAACAAAGATAACCGCGATTTTGCTTTGTGAGAAACGTAAGGAGGCGATTATGGATTTCATAAAGGGGCTTCCCCCCGAGGTTCAAATTACGCTGGTGATATGTGCTTTTGCTCTGGCATGTATAGTTATCATGGCAATTTTTCTGATTGTGGGGTCCCGTAAGAGGACGGACAATTTGTCCAAGGTAATACAACAGGTACCATCTTTACGTGGTTCTGATAAACCAAAGGATTCAGATAACGCTCAGGATATCTAGCCTCTTTGCGCGCCATGCGTCCTGAACCAGACGCCACACAAAACGCGTTCCAGGCCAACACCCCCGACGCTACCTCAAATGCTTCGGTGACGATCTCCGGGAAATCGAGTTGCTCGCCGGCCAGCATCACCTGGTCGATGAGTGACGCGCGCTCTTCCGCCAGGCTCCTGCGCGCCTCATCGCGTACCACCTGGAGCACACCGGCGACCTGGTCGGCGAGGACGATCCCGTAGGTCATTCTCAGAGAGCGCAGCAGGTCGAAGGCCTCCGGGGGGAGGTCTCCCCAACGCTGGCGCAACTCTTCACGCTCCCTGTGCGCCAGTTCCAGTTGCAGTGCCTCATACCGCGCCTGGTTCTCCCTTGCGATGCGGGCGCGGTGCGCGCCCATCTTGCAGGTGTCGCTACAGTATTGCCGTCGCCGGTGGCCGGGAATGACAACAAGAGTCTGATTACAGGCTGGCCCCTGGCAGCACGGATGCTCATCGATCATGGCCGTTTCCCTCTCTCACTCAGCAATCGTTACGCAGGACCCGGCCAGGCCTCCGGTTACGATTGCTCTTTGCTTTTGGATCTCAATCCGGTTTGACCTGGTTGTCACGTTTACGCGCCACTTCTCTCTCACACGGCGAGTCTCGCCTGGTAAGTCTGGTACAGTTGGTGATAGCAATACTCCTGAATGTACGCTGCTTCTTGCTCGCTGATCTCCAGCATTTCATACTTGTCGCCGTCGAGCTTGGCGACAACCTTATAATTGGGGAGATTGCCAGTCACGATGGAATAGGTCGTTCCATTGCGGTGCAACGGGACCGGCTGCTACGGGAGCAAGGCGGGAAAGGATAAATAGATCCTGCCGACTAACTCTTGCACAATCAGGCGGTGGACCGCTGCCTCTTCTTGCTCGCTGGCCTGGCTGCGATGGCATTCCGCGAGCTGCTGCTGGAACCGTTGCGCCTGCAAGATGGCCTGCGCCATATCGTCATAGTTGGCAGTGCGGGCGAATTCTTGCCAGGCCTGCGCGCCGGCGGCGATCCCAACCGTCAGATCGTCGTATTTCAGCAGCGGCTTATAGCCCAGCGCTGCGCCCAATGCGAGCAGCTTTTCAGCAGCCACGGCCAGCGATGAGGGGTAAAAGCGCGCATAATATTGGTTGAGGCGCTGGCGTTGGATCTCCACTTGCTCCTCCAGCTTGTTGATCCGCGCACTCGCCTGCGCCAGCTTCTCCCGGTAGGCCGCGCCGTTCTGCTGATCCGCTTGCCCCGCTGCCCGTTCCTGTTCTTGCCTGCGCTTTGCCAGTTCGCCGGTCAGCTCGCTCAGGCGCTCATTCGTCGTTTGCACATACTCGCGAAACCGCTCTTGCACCTGATCGCGGCCTTGGCAGGCGTCAGCAAGTTCTTGCTCTAACGCAGCTACCCGCTCTTTTGCCTGCCCAGCGTCAAGGCTGCAATCGATGGCGTACTGCTCAATGCGCCTGATGCTTCGTTCTTCAATGGGTGAGCGCTGCGGCCGCTTCTGGAGTTCCTGCTCTAACTCGGCGATGCGCTGCCGGAGACGAGCAGCTTCAGCGCCGCGCTCCTGGTGCTGTAAATGTGATTACTCGATGGCATAGTTTTTTGAGAATTATATGACGCCTATCACAGACAGCTTTCTCAACAGGAGAGTTCTTAGACCGGCCTGCAAGGCTCTCTCCATGGCTAAGGGAAAGAGAAGGCTATGTTGGTATTACGCCAGAGAATTATCAAATTTTGCCGCCATCAAGTAATCACATTTACACGCTTGGGCCATCCTAGCGACTTCTGCAGCGGGAGGCCGATACCTGTTCAGCATTTGCATCTGCCGCATCTGTTCGGTTGCAGCCGCTATGGACCGGAGATGCGGGTGTACCATCCGCATGGTCTGCGCCTGCTGCCGTATCAACTTCAATGTCTGTTCATCAAATGGATAAGCCACACTTTACCTCTCTCTGCCAACCTGCGCTTACTTCCAGCGCAAGCCTCCGCCTCTCATCGGCACGCCGACCTGCGCTTCATGCCAAATCGCTTCGACAGGGCTGCTCCTTTATGGCCGGTGTCAGCCAGTGTAGCACCATCCCCTATTGGTCAGGTGCCAGTTCGCGGAGAAAATCTCGGGTAACCGGAATCAGCTCCGGATGCTGGCGAAGCTGGGCCATCAGCGCAAACAAGGGTTCCAGCGCTCGTTGCTCGTCCACCTGCTCTTGAGGCTGGGGCGGCTCACGTTCCTCCAGCTGCTCATTCGCCTGGGCCACAGCCCGGTGCCCTGGCGCAGGCGAGACCTGCGCGGCGCTCGGAGGGATCTGCAAGACCTGCGCCATCACGCGCTGTACTCGCTGGAGCAATGGATCGCCCTGGCCGCGCTGTGAGCCTCTGCGCTGTTCCTGGCGTTCCAGGTCGTCAACAATATAAGCAGTGGCCAGCTCTCGGTGCAGAGAAAATTCCTCGCCGGGAAAGAGCGCATCGAGCAGCAGCAGCACCATCCCAATGCTGGGAATCCGCTCTCCGGTTTCCCAGCTCACAATCGACCGCTTGGGGATCGCGAGCTGCGCGGCAAGCCTGGCCTGCGTCCACCCTCTGGCAAAGCGTGCCCGTTTGAGCGCCCTGGCAAAGTGGGTTGGTCCCTCGACTTCCGGGCCGGTCGTTTCCGCCGACAAGGTCAAAGGAAAGGCCAGGGGGTTGTCTTGTGAGGAGCGATCAGCTGTCATAGGTCTTGATTTGCTTTTGCAGCCACTCCACGGCTTTGGGGTACTGCGCCTGGGTGAGCAGCTTATACGAGGTGACGTTGAACGTCCGGTAGAGCTGCCCGAAGACCGTCCCGAAAAAATTCCCGCCGCCGAGCTTCTTGGCCATGGCGATCGCCACCTGTTTGACCAAATCGCTGATGTACTCTGCCTGCTCTTCCGATATCTGGGCGCGCGGGAGCAAACGGGCTTCCAGGGCGGAGAGACGGCCATCATAGGCGGCTTTGAGGACCTTCACTTCCTCGCTCGTCTCGTCTGTCTTGCTAAGGGCCTGCTGGGCCTGGTCTAACGCCATACGCGCAACGGCAAGGCCCTCGGCGAAGACCGGATTCTGGGACGAAAGCATCACTTCGGTCGAGGGCCCTGGTGTGGCCCCAAAGAGGCGACCCAGAACATCGCCCACCTGGTCCTGGTAAAAGTCAATGCGGCTTCGTTTCTCCGACTTCATGCGCCGGGTAGAAACAACGGCCAGCCAATAGGGGACGAGATCGGAGCGCAGGCACCAGGTCGTGATTAACTGCCTCGCCTGTGCCAGGGGAAACTGCCACAGTCCTTTCGCCAGCGCCGGCTGCTCGTCGATGCGCTCCCGTTGCCCATCGGCATCCAGGCCCAGCGCGCGACACAGATGAGGCAGCGCCCCGTAGACGTAGCCATCTTCCGCCAGTACTGCGGTAATCTCCGCGCCTGCAAATAGCACGGTCGCCTGCTGAACCACTTTGCCCACCCGCGCGGGCGTGTTTTCCTGCTCGGCCATACGAATCCTCTCTCTCAAAAGATACACTACCTGTGTAACCTATACCGGTTTACACCAGCTATGGTTACGCGAGTAGTGTAACATACACCGAATGAAAGGGCAAGTCCAACTGCTGCTCCAAGATGCGTAAGGCGCGCCGAAAGGTAGCCATTCTAAAACAGGCGTTGACTAGCCTCCTTGTCTTGATCAATTATTCATTTTTTGTAAAAGATCGTTGTATCGTTTTGAGCATTTTTTAACGTAAGGGTGGTTATCACCTAATGAATTCTCTAGGAGAGAAAGGGCGCGCGAATAGAGGGGCTTGGACTTGTCATACCATCCTTGGACAAGGTAGAGTTCAGCCCAATTACAAAGTACCACAGCGCAGTCAGGGTGGTCAGAGCCATAGGCTTTCTCATAAATAGCCAAAGCTCGTGCAAAGAGAGGTTCCGCATCAGCGTATCTTTCCATATCTTTGTAGAGACGGGCTAAATTATCAAGCGTTGCACCTGTAACATGCTCGAGAGGGTTAAATCGCTCTTGGATTGCTAGAGCGCGCCGATAGAGTGGTTCGGCATCAGCATATCTGCCTTGAGCATGATAAATATACCCTAAATTGTGGAGCGTAACACCTGTTTTAGGATGGCCATGCCCGAACCAATCGTGCAGGAAGTTCAAGGCTTTCAAGAAAAGCTTTTCAGCCTCATCATATCGTTCTTGATTCAAATATATGCATGCCAAGTTAAATATCTCAGCATATTCTTCTTCTTCATCGAAATCAGGATCACTCTTTCTGAGAGTAACGGCACGTTGGAAAAGCTGTTCTGCTTCTGCGTTTCTTCCTTGAATCCGATAAAGATCCGCTAAATCATCGAGGGCGAAAGTGATTTTAGCACTATGGACACCGAATGCCTGCTCATCTATATCCAATGCGCGCCGATATAATACTTCTGCCTCTGCAAACCGAAAATGCCATAGCAAGTAATCTGCCGCTAAGCGAAATATATATGACATGCGTGGAAAATGAAGACGATACCGATCAAGGAGCTCTATACAGGCTTGAACGTGAGGAATGTACTCTCGACGCTCATCTGGATTTGCCTTTCTGGGAAAAGCGGTATAAACAACCTGCGTTGCTTGGTTAGCCCACTTCTTTTGGCTCTTGGCACTCATTCTGTCTCTGAGAACTACCTGCACGAGGTGATGTACTGTAAGCCTCTTCATATCAGGTGTACGGCGCAGTAGAGAGAAGTTGCGTAGTAGTTCAATAGCCTGATTGAGTCTGAAACTGTCTACTACAACGGCCTGTAATCTAGGTTCGAGAACAGATGCGCCCGTGACGATGATATCTTCGGGAATGGCATCTGGGTCCAGAAAGGCGCAAAGACGTAGCAGATCAGCAGCTGCAGGGTTGGTCTTTTCTATTTTTTGGAAGGAGAGAGACCACGTTGTCGAAACAGTGTAGGGGTACTCAGGAGACAATTCACTTCGCCATTTCAGCAAGTCCCTTCTTCGCTTCTGAAAGAGTTCCAGGTACAGCTTAGGTCCGCATCCCGCCTGCTCTATATAAGCTCCTGCTTGTTCAAGTGCGAGAGGCAATCCATCCATGACTTCGGCAATTGCTTTTGCAGCAGTTCGATCTGTTTCAGTAGCCTGCTCAAGGGCTGCATTGGAAGCAAGTATTCTCGCACGCCTCAGAAGAAACAACATACCCTCTTCCTGATTCATCTTCTCTACCAGAATCGGATCTGCAATTACTCCTGTTGCCTGAACTCGAGTCGTAAATATAATATGACCTTTTTCGCCGACTGGTAAGAAATCACGAACAACGTTCAAGTCATCGGCGTTATCCAAAATGAGTAACCAACCTGTGTGCTGTGATAGCCACTGCTTAACTGCTGTGACCACTTTATTTTGATCCATTTCATTTTTTTCTGGCAGATTCACTAGGTTTGCAATCATTATGTAATCAGCGATCAATGTGGCATGAGTGAAGGCTCTCACCCAAAAGATAATCTCATAGTTCTTGCGGTGACGGTAGGTATACTCTATAGCAATCTGCGTCTTTCCAATGCCTCCTAGTCCGCAGATAGCTTGTGCTTGTACCAGCGCTTTGCTCTTGCCCACAGAGAGCTTATCATACAGTAGCTGTAATAAATCCTCTCGTCCGGTAAAGAACGGGTTGCGCCGATAAGGAATGTTCCAGATAGCTGGCAAGGCCACACGAGGAGCACTGACAGCTGGCAACGAAAGATCCTCAAGGACGCTGCGAATGCCAGTTGCGATATCAGCCAGTGCTGCATCCTCGTCTGGCCAAGACACAATTGGCCTGGCGTCGGTGGGCAATGCTTGCAGATGCGCAAACGGTGCATCCGTCCAGTCCACCGGACGCACCAGAATGGGAACGACTCGTGCTTCGCCTGCCTCCTGCCGCGCTAAAGCACGTTTCATCTCGACACCATAACAGTAGTCAGAAGCCAGGAAGTCTGCACTCACCAGCAGCAGTATCACCGAGGCTGTTTCTAGGTGCGTATCAATAGCTTTAGTCCACTCAGCGCCGGGGGCAATGCGCCGGTCATGCCACAGGGAGATGAGATCTTGTCGTTTGAGCAAGCTTAAATGGGTTTCCAGCTTTCGCAGCCACGTTTCATCCTCGCGGGAGTAGCAACAAAAGACCTCAACCGGTGCCGTTGCCTCGGCCATGTCTGTATCTCCTCTGAGCAACTACATGAGTCATCCCGAATTTTAAGGATGAGCTAGTAAAACAAAACCTCCTGAGATACACTTGAAGCGTGAAAACCCAAGCAAGTGTTCCAGGAGGTTTTTTCATGCAAAGTCAGTATCTCATACGACGAGAAGCCT
>WNGK01004707.1_pt1 | contig 14529 bp, 14 predicted proteins | sample 5400601 | NCBI WGS metagenome assembly WNGK01 (sample SAMN13153376, study PRJNA577476) | soil metagenome | isolation source: 60 cm soil or saprolite under Garry oak tree replicate 1 | place: USA:California | collected 2016-06-15 | reverse complement strand
ACGCGATCGAGGCGGCCGTCCTGACGCGCGGCTACCGGCCGAAACGCGAGACGTTCGACCTCGTCGCGTTCAAGGCGCTGTACAACGGAAAGCGGTTCCACATGCGCCTCGAGACGCACGGCCTCGAGCGGGTCCCGAAGGGCTCGGAGATTGACTTGCACGTCGATTTCATGCGGGAGCTGAAAGGTTACCACGGCTCCGAGGCGGAATCGGAGGAGATCGCGGTCGAGATGGCGGAGCTCCTCGGCGCGTTGAAGGAGCAAGACCCGGAGCGCACGAAGCCGCGGGTCCGCTGTCCGGAGTGCGGGAAGGAGTTCGGCCAAGAGGCGTTCCGGGCGCACCGGACGATCATTCACGGCCGCAGCCACGGCCGCTAGACGATGTCCTTTCCGTACACCGTGCGTCCCGCCGTCCGGAAGCCCATCGACTTCCAAAACGCCGCGGCGGTCGCGTTCGTCGGCGTGACCTCGAGATCGATCCGCTCGACGCGCATCGCTTTTGCTTCATCGAGGAGCCGCGTTGCAAGGGCTCGGCCGACGCCTTTCCGACGCATCGCCGGGTCGACATAGAAGTCGTTCACGACGAGGAGACGTCCGTGCTCTGCGGACGGAGAGTACACCGCCAAGGCGACGCCCACGACCGCCCGCTTCTCCCGGGCGACCAGCAGCACCCCGCCGACGCGGTTTCGCAGGACCTGCTCCACCCCCCACGTGATCCGCTCCGGCCGCGGCTTCACGCCTTCGGACGTGATGTAGGCCCCTATCAGGCGCTCGACGTCCGCCCGGTCGGTCGGATTCGCGCGCTCGATGAGGACCATTGCGCGCCGGGCACTGCCGCGCGGGACATAAGCGTTTGGGCGCTCGCATCCGGAGAGGCGCTAGCGATGCGCCGTCTGCCTCGAGCGGGATTCGATAGCGGCTCGCCGAATCGCGCGGCCGATCCGGGTCCGCGCCGCCTTCGAGCGTGTGAACGATACCTCTCGAGGATCAATCGGACGCCCCACGAAGGGATCCGCGGTGAACCGCGGATACAAGTGGACATGGAGATGGGGAATCGTGTTCCCGTGAATCTCGTAGTTCATCTTGAGGGGCGAGAAGAGATTTGCGAGCGCCTTCGCGACGACCAAGACGTCCCGCCAAAATGCGACCGCGGACAAGGGCGGCAGTTCGAACGGCTCGATGACGTGACGCTTCGCGACGACGGCCACGTACCCTGGGAGCGCGGCCCGCGGTGGCGCGCTGACCCAAGCCGATCGCAGGACCGCGACGACATCGCGGGGTCGACCCCGCCGGCAGATCGGGCAGTCTGCTTTCTTCCGAGAGATGGATGGGAGACCTCCGCCCGGCCCGGTTGGCTCCTCTCTGGCCTCGCGCAGTTGGATCCCTCAGAACAGGACGACTCGGACAATCTCGCCCTTCTCGATCCCGTCGACGACCGCAGGGATCTCGACGTAGCCGTCCGCGTGCGCCATCGACGTGATCGCACCGCTCTCCTTGTACGCCGGCACGGCCTGTCCGTCGACGATCCGGACGGTGTGGAATTCGACGCGCCCCATCTTGGACGCGAGTCTCGTTGCCAGCGGCACCTCGATCACAGTTGCACGCGCCGGCGGCAATCGCGCAATCCGTCGGAGCATCGGGGCGAGGAGCACGTAGCCGTTCGACAAGCACGAGGTCGGGTTCCCCGGGAGCCCGAGGACCGCCTTCCCGTTCACGAGGCCCAGGGCGGTCGGCCGGCCGGGCTTCACCGCGATTCCGTGGAACCGCATATCGCCGATCGACTCGAGGGCCTCGGCCACGAAGTCTTTCTCGCCAACCGACGAGCCGCCGGAGACGACAACCAGATCGTTTGCGGCCGCTTTCTTCAGTGCGATTTGAAGCGTTGCCAACCGGTCGGACGCGCGCCCCTCCGCCTTCGGTTCCCCGCCATTTTCCCGCACGACGCCGGCAATCGTATGCGAGTTTACGTCGTACACTTGGCCCGCGCGAATCGACCGACCGAGCGGGACGACCTCGTCGCCGGTGACGAGGATTGAGACGCGTGGCTTCGCGTAGACGCGGGCCCGTGCATGGCCGATTGCCGCAAGTGCGCCGATTCTCGCGGGGGTGAGCACCACTCCGGCGCGGACTACGATGGAGCCGCGTTCGACGTCGCTTCCGCGGCGCGAGACGTTCTCTCCCGGTTCGACCGATGCGTGCACACTCACGCGATCCCCATCTCGCTCCGTGTCTTCGATCATCACGACGGCATCCGCGCCCTTTGGCATCGTCGTACCCGTGGCTACCTTCGTGCATCGGCCCGCGCTCACGAGCGAGCGCGGCACGCCATCCGCATCGTGGGTCTCGATTCGCCGGAGTGCGACAGCGTGGGTCGTCCCCGCGCGGGCCGTGTCCTGCGCCCGGACCGCGTATCCATCCATCGCCGCGCGATCGGCGAGCGGCACGTCGATTGCCGACTGCACATCCTCCGCGGCGACTCGTCTCAACGCGTCAGCGAGGGACAGCGTCTGGGTGCGCTCGATCGGCCGCACGAGATCTACCGCAACACGAATCGCCTCATCCAAGGAGATCAGCGCCTTCAGCGGTCGGGCGGCGTGGCCGGCGCGGTTTTCGTGATCGTGAGCTCGCTTCAACGTTCCATCACCCCGACCGCGTGTCCGAGCTCCGGGAGGATCAGCTTCTCCACTGCGAGGCGACACGCGTCCGGCGAACCGGGAAGGCAGAACACGAGCCGGCCGTGGTAGACGCCGGCGACGGCGCCGGACAGCATGGCGGGGCTCCCGATCGCCTGGAACGAGAGCGCGCGGAACAGCTCGCCGAAGCCGGGCAGCGTCCTGTCGAACGTCGGCAGGAGCGCGGGGATCGTGACATCGCGTTTCGCAAGCCCCGTCCCGCCATTCGTGAGGATGGCATCGCACGTCCACGAAGCCTGCTCGACCGCATCGAGGATCGACTTCGACTCGTCCTTGACGACGACGTAGAAGAGGACGGAATGACCGGCACGGAGCAGGAGGTCCCGGATGAGCTTGCCGGACTCATCCGTGTCCGCGGTGCGGCTGTCGGAGACCGTCACGATGCCGCACTTCACCGATGCAGGGGCGTGTTCCTTGTGCCTCGCAGGGACCGACATGGACGCGATGCGCAGAGAAGACCGGCGACGGTCTAAAGGTTGGCCCTCCGAGTTAACCTTAAACAAGGTTAACTTTTCCGTCTCGGCGGAAAGGACGGCACGGCCCCTCGGGACTAGGCCGCGAGGCGAAGGAACGGCGCGACGCGGTCCGCGACGGCCGGGTCGTCGAGAGAGGCGACGAACGCGGGCAACGAGTCGAACGGTCTCGCTCGAACGATGCGGGCAGCGCGCTTCGCCCCGATTCCCGGGAGGGCGGAGATCGCCGCGAGCGGTGCGCGGTTCACGTCGAGCGGGTACTCGACCGCGGTCAGCGAGCGTTGGCCGTGACTCGTGACGCGCACATCGACGAATCGGTTGAGCGGCGCATCGTAGGGCAGCCCGACGAGGATCGGGTACGTCCCGATTTGTCGGCCGTAGGCCACGTGGCCATCTTGCAACTCCAAGAAGACGTCCCGAAGGACCGTCCCCTCCGGGACGACGCGTTGCAGCATCTCGTGATCGATCCCAGTTCGGACGGCCTCCTTGAACCGTCGGAATTCGCGATACAGCCCGGTCGGCTCGAATTCCCGGCGCACGGGCCGGACCTGGCGGATGTTGATCCGGCGTACCCACAGGTCTTCCTCGAGGAGCCGCTTCAGGAAGACGAGGTTCAGCTCGAACGTCTTCTTCGTCTCGCCGTCGAGGCCCGCGACGAAGTTCAGGCCCGGCAGGAGCCGCGGCATTCCGTTCTCGCCGCGCTCGCGGCCCACCGCATTCACCATCCGGATCGCCTCGAGGCATCCGTCCGCGTCGATGTTCAGGTTGTTCGCGTCCGTGACGCGCGGGTCCGCGGACTCGAGGCCGAACGAGAGGATCGTACCCGGAGTCGCGAACCGGACGAGATCCCGCAGCGCCGCCATCGCTTCGTCCGGATGGGCGATCATCATCGCCGGGTCGCCGTTGTCCGTGTGCAACACTTTGAGATTCGGAGCCGCCGCGCGAATGCCTTCCAGCAACGCGTGAATCGCACCGACGTTGACTTGCGGTGTCGGCGACGACCCGAGACCGATCGCCTGGTAGCTGAAGAAGTCCGCTTGGCCTCCAAGGCGGAAGTTCACGCCGCCGAGTTCCGCGAGACGGGCGACTTCGGCGAGGACGCCGTCGACGGGACGGAACTTCGGCTTGCCGTACATCGGCTCGATGCAGAACGAGCAGCCCTTGTTGACGTACCGCACGCATCCCTTGGACGTGTCGAGTTCGACCGTGAGCGGTTCCGGGAAGTCCGGGTGGGCTCGGATCGCGTCCGCCCCGAGGAGCGCCCAGAGGTCCCATTCCTCCATCGTGCGGTCGCGGTGGGTCCACTCCCCCGTCCGCAGCCAATCGAAGACCGCCGTGTCGATGTCGCGCAACGCGACCCAATCGAACGGCTCCACGAGGGAGTCGTCGTAGTAACGGAAGCGCGCGAGCGGGCCGCCGAAGACCCGAGGTCCCTGGAACCCCCTCGCGTGGTGGACGATCTCTTTCTCACTGATCGGGAGGCTCCGCAGGTACTTGCCGGGGACGATGGGACCGGAGAGGACAACGAGCAAATCGCCGTTCAGCGGGTGGCCTGCGCGCACTCGGTCAACCGTCACGTACTCCCACGAATGGCCGGCGTCGCGGACCGCCCCCGCGACGTACCGCGGGTACGGAGAAATGTATGGCGGCACCCCGAAGTTCGACGGCTCGTCGACGTATCCGTCGAGGATCACGACCCGCATGGGACGAAATCCATGCCGCCATGGAGATAAAAGGGCTTCGGCCTACTTTTTCTCCAGTTCCTTCGCAGCCAGGCGTCCGACCAAGACGATCAGTACGACCATGACCACCGTGATGACGAGGACGCTTACGACGAACACCGCCCAACCGCCCCAGTTGCCCTGCGTCGCGGTTGTCCCGAGCGGAATCCCCGCGACCGCGAATCCGGACTGGACTACCGTGTTCCACAGCAACGCAATCACAAATCCGAACGCTGCGGCAAGTGACGTAGAAACCGTCTTGCGCACTTCCGCCATCGAGATTTTTCGATCTTCTGCCATTGCAGACCCCGAAAGCCGGATAGGCGAATGGATTCTAAGGCCTACTGTTTCCCCGGGAGGCCCTTCTCCTTAGCCACGACTTGGACGGACTCGATTCGAGCATTCGGATATTGGCCCTTCGAGTCTTTCTCGAGAGACTTCACCATGTCCCAAATCGTGAGCAGCGCAACCGCGACGCCGTAGAGCGCCTCCATCTCGACGCCGGTCTTGTACGTCGCCTCGACGGTGGTCGTCGCGACGATTCGATCGGCCCGCACGTCGAACGTCACGCTCGCGGCGGTGATCGGGATCGGATGTGTGTGCGGGAGGACCTGCCACACCGCCTTCATGGCCTGAAGGGCGGCCACCTCCGCGGCGGCAATGGGATCTCCTTTCTCGACGCGACGGGCGCGGATCGCCCGGACCGTCGCGGGCTTGAGTCGGATCTCTCCGGAGGCCACGGCGCGCCGGTGGAGGTCTGGCTTCCCACCGATGTCGACCATCTTCGCCATGACGACCTGCGATACGCCGCGCGCTATTTCTCTGTGCGTCCTTTGTCAATTGCAACGCGCGCGTCCGACGCGAATCCAGGCGGCGCCACGCGCGCGCGCAAGGACGTTGTCAAGTCGCGGCGTCGGACGCGAAAAGCGTTATGTACGATGCCCGGGCCTCTCGACGACAGCGTGCGGATGGGATGCGCGTGACCGAAGGGATGGGACGGGCGACCGCTCCGCGGCCTCCCGGCATGACGTCCTTTGACCGCGCCATCGCGACCTGCGCGACACGAAACAAAGAGGCGAACACATGACACGGCGAAAACTGGCAGTGGCCGTGATCCTGGCCGTGACCGTGGTGGGGGCCTTCGCTGCCTACGCCTTGCGGCCGACCGCGACCACGACGAACGTCGCGGTGAACGAGCCGAACACGGACACCGGGAACACGGGAACGGGCGGCGGCACGACGCCGAGTACTCCGCCGACACCGCCTCCTGCGAGGGCGAGCGAAGGGCCGAAGCACGCGATGTGCGTTCACATGAACGACCACATCCCGGAACAGGCCCGGACTCACGGCGCGAACTGGTATCGGTTCTACGACCAGGCGGCGTGCGTCGCGGCCAGCGCGGTCGATTCGATCGCGAGCTTGATCCGCTTCTAGGCGGACGCAGGGCGAACCTCTTTCCCCCTCACGGGGGATCGTGGCGCGGGGTCCGTGCGACCCCGGCCGTATTTCTCAGGCCACCCTAGGCCCTTCGATTCCGGCGGGACGGGGCTCGCCTCGGCATCGCCGACGATTCGGTCTTCCAGATTGGGACGATCCGCTTGACCTCGTCCATCGCCCACGAGCAGGCGGCGAACGCGGCGCCGCGGTGAGCCGCGGAGCACGCGATGACCACGGAATCCTCGCCGACCGGGACGCGGCCGACCCGATGCACGATCGACATCTCGAGGACCTCGAACTTCGACTTCGCGCCCTCGACGAGCACGGCGAGCGCCTTCTCGGCCATCGGCACGTACACCTCGTAGTCCAGGGCGCGGACGCCGGCGTCGGCCCGCACGCTCCCCAGGAACACGACGACCGCGCCGGCGTCGTCCCGGCGGACGCCGTCCACGACGCGTGCCATGTCGATGCGGGACCGCTGGACCGCGATCACATCCGACCCCCGCTGACCGGCGGCATCAGGGCGACCTCATCCCCGTCGTGCAGGACGACATCGGGAGAGGCGTAGTTCAGGTTCACGGCCAAGAGCATCGTGTCCGCGTGGGCCGCGAGCCGCGGGTACGTCCCGACGAGGGCGGCTACGAGCTGCCGGAGCCGCGCGCCGTCCGGAAGGGTCCACGGCAGCGCGCCTTCGCCCGCGATTTCCCGGTACGTGGCGAAGAGCCGGACCCGCACCTGCATGGCCTCGGTTCCGATGGCCGCCGCCCGTATAAGCCGTTGTCTCACGGCGGCGGGAGCCGCGACAGGATCTCCGCCCGTCGGCGCCGGAGCTCCGCGCCCGCTCGCTCGAGGTACGCGTCGAGGGCCTCCGCGAGCCGCTGCCGGGCCGCCTCGGATCGGGCGGAGCCGAGGTACCGGAACAACTGGACCCGCCGGCCGCCCCGCTCCTCGTAGTGCCAGAAGTAGAGGTAGGGCCGACCGCGGATCTCCTTCGTCGTCAGGCCACAGCCGATCTGCACGGCCCCGGGAACGATTTAACCTTACTTAAGGTTAACAGGATCGCCGGACGACAAGGGCCCGCGTGGCCCCCACCCCACGATTTCCGCTGGAAACCCTTTTGGGGCGCCGGGCGTTCGGAGAGCCGTTGGACGTCCTCCTGGTCTCCCTCACCCCCGCCGTCGAGGAGATCACGGCCCTCCTCGCCTCGGCCGGGCACCGCGTCGCCGAGACGATCGTCCAGCGGCGCGACTACCCGGACAACCGCACGTTCGTCGGGCGGGGGAAGCTCGACGAGATCCGGCAGCGGGTCGAGGCGGGGGGCGTCGACGCCGTCGTATTCAATGGCGAGCTGCGTCCGACGATGCACCACGTGCTCGAGCGCGACCTCGGTGTCGAGTGCTACGACCGCCTGCGAGTCCTCCTCGAGCTCTTCGCGCAACGCGCCTCGAGCCGGGAGGGCAAGCTGCAAGTCGAACTCGCGCTCCTGCAATACGAGGTCCCGCTCCTCCGCGAGTGGATTCACGAAACGGACATCGGCGAGCGGCCCGGCTTCATGGCCGGCGGCGAGCAGCGCGTCGACGCGTACTACGAGACCGTGAAGCGACGGATCAAACGAATCCGCGACGAGCTCGGGACAATCCGCCGCGAGCGGGAGGTCCGGCGGGCCGTCCGCAAGGACCGCGGCTACCATCTCGTCGCCCTCGCCGGGTACGCGAACGCGGGCAAGTCGTCGTTGCTCAACACCCTGACGGACGAGCACGTCCTCGTCGACGACCGCATGTTCTCGACGCTCGCGACGACGACGCGGAGCCTCGTCGGGACGCGCAAGCGCATCCTGCTCACGGACACGATCGGCTTCGTCGACGGCGTGCCGTTCTGGATGGTCGAGGCCTTCAACGCGACGTTCGAGGAGATTCTGCGGGCGGACTTGATCCTCCTGCTCGTCGACGCGGTCGACTCGGAGGACGAGATCCGCAGGAAGGTGCGCCTCGCCGCCCGGACCCTCTTCCCGAACGTGTCCGCCGACGTCGTCGTGCCGATTCTCACGAAGGCCGACCTCTTGCCCGAGGCCACGGCGACGGCGAGGGCCCGGCTCCTCACAGAATCGGAGTTCCACCGGGCCGCCCTCCCGATCTCCGTGCGGACCGGCCAAGGACTGCCGGAGCTCCGGGACGCAATCCATCGGGCGTTCGCCTATCCGATCGAGCTGCACCTGGTCCTCGTCCAAGACGCGCACGCCGGCGGGAAACTGCACTGGTTGTACGAGCACACGGAGGTCGTGTCCACGGACCACCGCGGGGACCGCATCGACGTCGTCGTGCGATGCCGACCGCGGGACCGGGCGGCCGCGGAGTCACTCGGGCGCCTCGTTCTCGCCCGCGACATCGGGTGATCAGCCGCCAATCAGCCGCGGATGTGGAACTCCCGCTTCTTGTCGAGGAACCGCCGTTCGTACGCGGACGGCAGGTGATCGTACGTCAGCTCCTCGAGCCGCTTCATGTTCTTCACGAAGAGTTCCTTGGACGTCGTCGAGACGAGGCGGTCGAACTCCCGCTCCTTCCGGATCGTGTCGACGAAGTAGAAGCCCCCGCCCAGGACCGTGAGCAGGCCGAGCAACGCCTCCCAGACGACGTACTGCCCGACGGCTTGATGGATCGACTGCAGCCACGGCGGGCTCTGCGTCGGAATCAGGTATTGCGTGAACGACAAGACGACGCCGAGGACCCCGAGGGCGAAGAAGAGCGCGCTCAACTCGTAGCGCAGTTCGCGGAAGAGGCCCATGGTGGCCCGCGGCTATGAGGCGACCGCGCATAAGCTTTGCCGGGTACGAAGGCTTTCATCCGCATCTCGCCATCGGGAGGCGGATGGCGCTGCGGACCGCGCTGTACGGGGCGCATCGGGAGGCCGGCGCGCGGTTCATCGAGTTCGGCGGATGGGAGATGCCGCTGCAGTACGCCGGCATCGTGGAGGAGCACCTCACGGTCCGCGGAGCCGCCGGACTCTTCGACGTCAGCCACATGGGAAAGCTCTTCGTCGAGGGCGAGGGCGCGCACGAAGCGCTCGACCGGCTCAGCGCGAACGCCCTCCCGACGACGCCGGGACGGGCGCGGTACACGCATCTCCTGCGGGACGACGGCACGATCCTCGACGACGTCATCGTGACGTGCCTCGCCCCGGACCGGTTCTTCGTCGTGTGCAACGCGGGGCCTCGACCGGCGGTCGTGGAGTGGCTGCGGGCGCACTTGTCCGGCGTGAGGCTCGAGGACCGCACCGAGCGGATCCTGTGCCTCGCCCTCCAGGGTCCGCGCGCGCCGGATCTGCTGCAGCGCTTCACCTCGGTCGACCTCGCGGCGATCCGGCCGTTCGGGGCCGCCTCGATCGACTTCGTGCCGCCGGCGCCGTGGGGGTCCCGGCCCCGCGCGGTTCCACCGGAAATCGAGGGGTGGGGGGCGCGGCCGTCGGACGGCCCCGCCGACGGGCCCCAAGGGGACCCGTCCGCTTCCGATGGACGGGCTTCGTTCCTCGTGACGCGGACGGGCTACACGGGCGAGGCGGGGTTCGAGCTCTTCCCGGCCGCCCCCGAGGGCGTGTGGGTCTGGTCGTCCCTCCTGGCCGCCGGCGCCGACGTCGGCCTGAAGCCAATCGGCCTCGGGGCGCGGGACACGCTGCGGCTCGAGAAGGGCTACCTCCTCTCGGGGCAGGATTTCGACGGCCGGCAGACGCCGCTCGAGGTGAATAGCGCGTGGCTCGTGAAGTGGGACCGTCCGTTCGTGGGCCGCGAGGCGCTCGAGGCGCAACGGGCGCGGGACGACTATCCGCGGCTCGTCGGCGTGCGCGTGGAGGACCGCGGAATCCCCCGCCACGGGTGTGCCGTCGTGTCCGGTGGAACGCCGATCGGTCGGGTCACGAGCGGCACGATGTCCCCGAGTCTGCGTGTGGGGATCGCCCTCGCCTTCGTCAATCGCGAGCACGCGGCGCCACAAACCCGCGTCGAGGTCGATATCCGCGGGACGTCGCATCCGGCGAGGGTCGTACCCCTTCCTTTCCTCTGAAGCCGTCGCCTCGAGGACGTAGTTTCAGGGGTCCTCCCCGCACATTCATGCCTGGCGGACCCGTATGGCCGGTGGGTGTGGTAACAGATATGGTAACAGCCGAGGGCGCTGCTGGTAACATACGTGGTTCAAAAAGTAATATACCCGGTGACCGGGTTGGCTGCGCTCACCCCCAGGGATGGGGTCCCCGAGTAGGCTACACGGCGTCCCGTCCCGCGTGGAGAGGGTTTCCCGATGGAAGAAGTCAAGGTTTCTGAGTCGAAAGCCATCGAAATCGTCGCGGGCGAGCCGGATCCGAGGCTGACGGAGAATGCGCTCCGCGTCCTCCAGAAGCGCTACCTGAAGAAGGACGACAAAGGGAAGGTCATCGAGACCCCAAGAGAGCTGTTCGCCCGGGTCGCCTGGAACCTCGCGCAGGCGGAACGGAACTACGGGGCCGACGAGGCCCGCGTCAAGGAAACCGCGCGGCGGTTTTACCGGCTCATGGCGAACCTCGAGTTCCTGCCAAACAGCCCGACGTTGATGAACGCGGGGCTCGAGTTGCAGTTGCTCTCTGCGTGTTTCGTGATTCCGGTCGACGACAGCCTCGTCGGCATCTTTGACGCTCTCAAGCAACAAGCTCTAATCCACCAAGGGGGCGGCGGAACCGGTTTTGCATTTTCACGCCTGCGGCCGAAGGGCGATTTTGTGAAGTCCACGATGGGCGTCGCCTCTGGCCCCGTATCGTTCATGAAGATCTTTGACGCCTCGACGCAGACCGTGAAACAAGGCGGGAAGCGAAGGGGTGCCAACATGGGTATCCTCCGCGTCGATCATCCCGACATCTTCGAATTCATCACATGCAAAGACAAGACGACCGAGGTTACGAACTTCAACATCTCCGTCGCGATCACCGACAAATTCATGGAAGCCATGAAAGCCGGCACGAAATACGACTTGGTGAACCCGAGGAACCATGAGGTCGTAGGGCAACTCGATGCGCGGGAAGTCTTGGACAAGATTGCGTTCCAGGCTTGGAAGAACGGCGAACCAGGGCTCTTCTTCATCGACGAGAACAACCGCCGCCAGCCGACGCCAAATGTCGGAGACATGGAGGCGACGAATCCATGTGTGACGAGCGACACCTTGGTTTCGACGGAGCTCGGGCTGATTCCGATTGAAGAGATCGCGGACCGCTATCCGAATGGCGGTATTTCTCTCGTCACGGATCGTCGAGTGCCTGCTGAGGTCGTCACGGAGTCGAACGGTATGTTGCTCGCGAGTCGCGATCAAACGGAGCAGGGCACCCGACTCGGGCCCATGGTGGCCGCGTGGCGGACCGGCGTGAAACCGGTTTGGAAGGTGGCGACCAAATCAGGATTCGAACTCACCGCGACCGCGGATCACAAGGTCCTGACGACTGCCGGCTGGGTTCCCATCGAGGACTTGGTGCCGGGCGAGCACAAACTCTTGATTCAATCCGGGGAAGGAAGGTTTCCGGAAGACAAGCAACTCCCGTTCAAGCCCTCCAACGTCTACATCGGAGAAAACGGGAAGACAACAGTGCTCAATCTTCCGACTGAGTGGTCTCGCGAACTTGGTCTCGTCGTGGGCTGGCTGGTCGGCGACGGCTGGCTCCGATCGGGCGACAAGAATTGCCGTGTTGGGTTCACCTTCGCAAAGAGCGACGCGCCAGTGTTCGCGACCCTTCGGCCAATCCTGAACCGTTGGTACGGGCGCAACATTCGCGGGGTCAAGATGGCAAACGGAGTTTACCACCTCTCGTATCACTCACGGTTCTTCGTCGACTTCTTCGAGAAACTCGGGGTGAGGCCCGTGGACTCCGCGGAGAAGGAAGTCCCACGATTCTTGTTTGCCGCACCGCGTGCAGCCGTCGTCGGGTTCCTGCAAGGCTTGTTTACGGCGGACGGAACGATACGGGATCATCGCAATTGCAACAGCTCTGGAATCGCGCTGACATCGAAAAGCCGCAAGCTGCTCCGAGGCGTGCAACTGCTTCTCCTCAACCTCGGAATCCGGTCTCGGATTCTAAACCGAAGTCGCGCTCCGCGGATGGCACTGTTCGCGTATGTGACAAAGTCTGGAGAGCGTCGGGTATACGGCTCCGATGGCGTGCTATACGAGCTTTTCATTTTCGGAGAGTCAAGGCATCGTTTCGAGTGCGAGGTAGGTTTTCTCGACGAAAAACAGGCCGAACTCTCCCATGTGCGGTATCCTCGTTTCTATCAGACAAAATTCGAGGATCCTTTGAAAACCAAAGAGCAAGTGGGAGATCGCGAAGTGTTTGATCTGACCGAAGCTGCTTCTCATTCCATGGTCTGCAATGGTATAGTTGTCCGACAGTGCGGCGAACAACCGCTCTTGCCGTACGAGTCCTGCAATCTTGGTTCCATTGATCTCGCGCGTCACATGAGGCGCAGCGCCGCGGGTCGCTGGGACGTCGACTGGAAGAGACTCGAAGGAACGATTCGTGCCACGGTCCGCATGCTCGACGACGTCATCGACATGAACGCGTACCCGGTCAAGCAGATCGAGGAAATGACGCGAGCCACACGCAAGATTGGCCTCGGTGTAATGGGCTTCGCCCGCATGCTCTTCATGCTCGAGGTCCCGTACGACTCCAAGGAGGGAGTCGAATGGGGCCGCAAAATCATGCGATTTATCCAGGAAACCGGATATAATGAGAGCGCGAACCTCGCGGAGGAGCGCGGTGTCTATCCCGCGTGGGAAGGTAGCCGCCACCAAGAGAAGGGCCTTCGGCTCCGCAACTCCTACGTGACGACCGTCGCGCCGACCGGCACGCTCTCGATGATAGCCGACACATCCGGCGGCTGCGAGCCGGAGTTCAGCCTGATCTGGTACAAGCGCGTCATGGAAGGCGAGGAGCTCCCCTACTTCCTCGACTATTTCGAGGAAGTCGCAAAGCGCGAAGGCTTCTGGCGGGACGACCTCGTGCAGAAGATCCTCGACAACCATGGATCTCCACGCGGCCTGAAAGACGTCCCCGGGAAGTGGCAGCGGGTCTTCGCAACGGCCCACGACGTCGCCTCGGAGTGGCATGTGCGGATGCAGGCGGCCTTCCAGGACCACTGTGATGCGGCAGTGAGCAAAACGATTAACATGCCGCGGGAGGCGACCGTCGAGGACGTCAAGAAAGCGTATCTCCTGGCCTATGACCTGAAGTGCAAAGGCATCACCGTGTACCGCGACGGCTCGCGGGAGGACCAGGTCCTGAACATCGGCGTCGCGGAGGCGGCGAAGCCGAAGGAGGTCCGCGTCGAGGTCCCGGCGGAGCCCGTCGCCCTGCGGCCCCGCGCCCGCCCCGACGTGATTACGGGCCGCACGCAGAAGATCCTCACCGGATACGGCGCCCTGTACGTCACGGTCAACGAGGACGAGAAAGGCCTGTTCGAGGTCTTCGCCCAGATCGGCCGCGGGGGCGGCTACACCGCCTCGTTCACGGAGGGGATCGCGCGCCTCGTGTCCCTGTGCCTCCGGTCCGGCGTCCCGGTCGACGAGATCATCGACCAGCTCGAGGGCATCCGCAGCCCGCGGATCGCCGTCGACCATGGGGAGCGTGTGTACTCGATCCCCGACGCGATCGCGAAGGCGATCAAGCGGCACATCGGGATGCAGAAGACCGGCATCCAGCCGGCCGTGGAGACGTACGACGAGCTCGGCGGCGCCGTCGAGACGGACGTCGAGCTGGAGAAGGAATCGCGCGATGCCGCGGAGTTGCTGCGGAAAGGCCTGAACCCCGAGTGCCCGGAGTGCGGCAAGCCCCTCGTCTTCGAGGAGGGCTGCGTGAAGTGCCACTCGTGCGGGTACTCGGAATGCTGAACGTGGGCTTAGCGGGGACTATTTCTGGAGCAGCTCAATCCAGATTCCGTTCGGGTCGCGAACGTAGCCCTCGCTCCAGTCTCCGATGGAATACGGCTCGACAACAATCTCCACGCCCTTCTTTCGCAGGTCTTCGACGGTCGCCGGGAGGTCCTCAACCTCGAAAGCGAGGTGGTCGAGATCTTCGCCGTTCGCGTATGGGGCCCAGAACGGGCTGCTTTCCGAGTAGAAGTTGAGTTCGAGTTCCTGCTCCGAACCGGGACTTCGTAGGGTCGCGACCTCGCCTTTCGTCGGAGCGGTCGTCATACGCTCGA
>WNGK01013262.1_pt1 | contig 14540 bp, 12 predicted proteins | sample 5400601 | NCBI WGS metagenome assembly WNGK01 (sample SAMN13153376, study PRJNA577476) | soil metagenome | isolation source: 60 cm soil or saprolite under Garry oak tree replicate 1 | place: USA:California | collected 2016-06-15 | reverse complement strand
TGATGTAGATGGCCAATGTCGTTCCAGACATCAGAAGGAGTCATAATCGCATCCTCATCGTAGCTATAGATGCGACCGGCCGAGCGAATGGTCCAGGTGACACGACCATCGCTTTCCACTTGTTTACGCATGTGGTTACGCTTCTGCGTCCCGCGCCGTTCGCCAATTCTCTCACCATGAAAGCAGTATTGTGCTGACCTGGTATAGAGCAAGATCGTGTCGTGCTTGCGTGCATAACACTTGTGCGAGCGTCCTCCTGACTGGTAGTGCCAGATGATTTCACTCTTGAAACCAGGCCCATCAGCATCAGACCTGTAACCAAAAACCTCGTCGAGGATGACTTTAGCGTAGTGGGTTGCCCGCCAGTCCAGGTGGATATAGAGGCTGCCATCCTGAGCCAGCAATCGATGCAGCTGGACAAATGTTTCATATAGCCATTGGAGATAGGCGTCCAGGTCGTTGTCCCACTTATCGCTGTAAGCTAATTGCGTACCACTGGTAAAGTCGCGACCGGTCATAAAGGGGGGGTCAATATAGATGAGATTGATGGAGTTGGCAAATTCGCGCATTAAAGCAGGCAGAACCTGGCTCTTGTCACCGCAGATGAGGCGATTGAACCAGGGAGGTGGGGGTGAAAGGGTAGTTTGTGGTGAGTTCTCCTGTAATTGGTTGGAGAAGGTTTCAAGAGTGTGGAGTTGTGGTGAAGATAAATAGCTTTGCTCGCCGGTAAAAAGTTGTGCATCAGTATTGTGTTTTCCCTTCCACGTTAGCTCGGCCATGGTTGTTACCTTATTTTCTCGTGTATTATTCAGCAGGTTTTTCAGGAGCTCATGCAGGTCTAAGAGAGCGTCATCAAAGTGCATCATATGAGAGTAGCATGCCAATGTCAATAACTTTTGCTGCTTTCCTCAGAGCTTCTCAAAAGTCACATTACTCGGCTAAGACTTGCCGCCTTCGGCGGCAAAAGAGGGAGAGAAAGAGCGTGGCGCGGGGAGCGAGGGCCCGCCGCGCCACGCTCTTTCTCTCCTTTAGGGGTGGGGTGGGGAAAACATCTGACGACTTTTGATGCCTGGGAAGGACCAAAACACCTGTTGCGTGATACAATAGCAGCATAGAAAAGATACTCAAAATTTCACGTAGGGATAAAATATGTTATATGTTTTGTGGACTTTGGCCTCCCTTATTGCTTATGTATGTGGACTGATCATCCTGGTGAAAGTGACACCTCTCTTGCTCTCGCGTTCCTACGATGAGGGTTTGTTTATGGCTATTGCAGCAGGAGACGTCTTTGGCGGTCTTTTCGTCTTTGGGGCTGTTGCATTGACCTTTGCACTGTTCAGTGGAAGCTTTGCCATTCGCGTACTGGATTTTCTCCTACTTGTAGGTATCATCATCGTCAGTGCGCGTCTATCATACATCAGTTTTCGTCCGCGTAGGACGACGACTTTTCGTCGCGCCTCACGCATTGTTGCGGGTACATATTGTCTCTTCCTTGTTCTTGCTGCCCTCTACTATATGGTACTCCTCTTCACTCCCGTTGGGTAAAACCAGGCTCGCCCTCAAGTAAGGAACATTGCATGATAGTAAGCGAAATAATGACGACTAAACCGATTTCATCTCGGGCACGGCTCATCATTAGCCCGGAGGAGTTGAGCTATGATTTTGGCCCAGATCACCCATTGCAGGCGCGCCGCCTGGTCGCCCTCATGGACCTCCTGGAGACGAGCGGATTATGGCAAAGCAGTGATGAGCAGGCACGTTTATCTTTGCGGGCTGCCACAATAGAAGAATTGAATCTCATCCATACATCAGATTACATCGAGGCTGTGCAGCGTCTGAGTATGCCTCCAGGTGGAGGCGAAACCGGGACTGAACAGGAAGAGCGGAAGCAGCTGGCTTTCCAGTATGGCTTTGGCGATGGTGATACTCCCGCTTTGCCTGATATGCACCACATATGTGCTCATATTGCGGGGGGATCACTGGTGGCCTTAAGTGCAGTTATGGGCCTGCCTGAGGGAGGAACTTTTGCGACGGAGGATGAACGTCCCCTGCATGTGTTTCACCCTGGGGGCGGATTGCATCATGCGTGGGCCAATCGTGCTTCTGGCTTCTGTGTCTATAACGATATTGCGGTTGCCATTGCTCACGCGCTGCGGGCCACTGAAGCCAAGGTGCTGTATATCGACTTTGATGCCCATCACGGAGATGGCGTACAGCGTGCGTTTTACGATGACCCTCGTGTCATGACCGTCTCGCTCCATGAGACGGGGCGCTATCTCTTTCCAGGGACAGGTGATGTCCTTGAAGTAGGCAGCGGGTTAGGGCGTGGCTACTCTGTCAATATCCCTCTGGAGCCATTTACCGAGGATGATTCTTATATTGAGGTGATTGAAGCGTTACTTTATCCTCTCGTTACATCTTTTGCGCCCGATGTCATTATCAGCCAGCACGGCTGTGATACCCATGCCTGGGATCCTTTAACTCATTTGAAGTTGACCCTGCGCGGTATCCAGGTCCAAATCAAATTGGCGCATCAACTGGCCCACAGCTACTGCCAGGGACGGTGGGTGGCGTTAGGAGGTGGAGGTTACGATCTGTTTCGCGTGGTGCCACGTGCCTGGAGTATGGTATGGGCGGAGATGTCAGAGCAGGCACTGCCTGTAAATTTGCCTGAAGAGTGGATTGCCCGCTGGCGTCCTGAATGGCTTGCTGTGGAAGAGCAGGAGGTGGCTGCTCAGCAAGTGATGGGCAAGGTATCGGCCCTGGATTTCCCCACTATTTTCCAGGATCGGCCCGAAGATTTTCCTGAACAGCCGCGCCGCTGGGCGATTAGCCGCTCTAACCGGCATACGCTGGGGCTGGTACGCCATATGCTTGTACCCCCGCCCGTGCGCCAGGCTTTTCCTTCAGCTCAGCGCCGCTCACCGTTAGCAGGTCTCATTGATCTGTTGCACTTGCGTGGCAGCGCTACTCCTTCACGCAGCAAAACTCTTGAGACAAAAAAGGGACCCCTTTTGCTGCGTGACTTTTGCCCGCCATCATTGGTTGAACGCCTGGCCGCGGATAGGGGACTGCGAGCTTTTGCCCGCCTGCCAGAGCGTGAGCATCAGCTCCTTCTTAATATAGCGAAAAGTCCAGATTGTGCTCTTTCCCTGGCACATACTCCTACCGGGGCAATTGTTGGTGAAGTGACACTGGCTCCTGGCGATGTATGGTGGGAAGGAATAGAAAATGTCTATGAAGTAGCCATTGAAGTCAGTTCAAATTGGCGTGGATTGGGTATTGCCCATAATTTGCTGGCTTTTGCGTTGGAACTTGACGCACTCGAGGATATGATCCTCTTTGCCATGGGGCTGTCATGGCATTGGGATATCGAAGGAATAGGGCTCTCTGTTTATCGTTATCGTGAATTGATTGCTCGTCTTTTCGCTTCCCAGGGCTTTGTGGAATATCCTACAACCGAACCAAATATTGCCATGGAGCCTGCTAATATCTTGCTTGCGCGTATTGGTAGTCGAGTTGATCAGCGTGTTGTAAGTCAGTTTTACAACCGCATGATGAGTTCTCCCAATCTTGCACGTTTGTAATAGGCTGACCTACCTCTCTTTTTTCTTCTTAACCAAGAAAGGCAGTGATCCAAAGACGCCTCTCTATCGTATATGTTGATTGAAGGGGAAATTAATGACCGGTTGCTTATGCGCCCACCGTGGAAAACCGCGCAGCATATGCCGGTCAGCGCTCCTTGGTATATCGCATTTAGGACAAATCCCTTCAAAAGTTGTGGTTCTGGATACTAATTGATGAGCCACTATCCTAAAAAGCAACACCAACGCTCAGGATCCTGAGCGTTGGTGTTGCTTTTTGTAGAATGAGCCATTTCATTAAAATAAGATTAGAATTTGCAGGGTTTATCTTAATAAAAAATGAGAATTGGAGAGCTATGCATTAATAAACTTTAGTTTCTGCTTAGAGCCGGTTATAGCAGAGCTTATAAATGGAAAAAACGCTTGATATTTACTCCGGGAAAGGCTACTCTAAGGACGACATGAAGAATGAAAGTGAGGATGTTTCTCATGCAGTTACGAGAACGAACAAAACGGCACGTGTCAGAGATTCCTGACAGCGTGCTGGCCCGGCAGATTCTAGCAGGAGATCAGAAGTCATTCGAAACCCTGGTACAGCGTTATAGTACTCCCCTGTTCAACTTTATCTGTCGCTTTTTAGGTGACTATGACCAGGCTTGTGATATATCGCAGCAAGTCTTTCTTCAGTTATATCTTTCATTGCCCACACTCCGTACCGGCGATCCGCTCAAAGCCTGGCTGTTTCAGGTGGCCCGTAACCGCTGTTTGGATGAGCTGCGGCGTAAGCACGCCATCCATTTCTCCGAGCTCGAATCAGCCAGTGATGAAGATGACCTATCACCATTGGCATCTATGCCCGATACCAGTCCTTTGCCTGAGGAGTTAGCGGAGCATCACGATCTGCAAGAATGTTTACAGCGGGCTATCGAGGCGTTGCCGCCGAAGTTTCGTTCAGTAGTTCTCTTACGTTATGCCGGTCAATTGAGCTTCTCGGAGATCGGTCAAGTACTTGCTATGCCGGAGGCTACGGCCAAAACGTATTTCCAGCGTGCTAAACCATTACTGCGTACTGCTCTTTCGCCGCAGTTGCAAGGTACCCTCACTTGCTAAAACACTGGGAACTTCGAGTTTTCAATGACGAAACTCGAAGCTCCCCAAGGTGAAACTTCTCTCTTCTACTGTTCGTACTAATAGCAGAGATAAGCAAAACAGTAGTAAGCGAGAGCAAGAATGGAAAGGCATTACTCACAAGGCATCTTCCTGGCAGATGATCCGTTACCCAAAGATGAGATTGATGACCTCTTTGAACAACTACGGCCAATAGAACCGCCACCCTCTCTCATTCAGAAGATTCTTACTTCTATCTCTCACCTTTCTTGTCCCACAACTTCCAGGCCTCAACCTGACCCGAGGAATGAAGTGCATGAAATGATAGATCCAATGGATTGTCCAGTTGTGCGTAATGAGAACCTTCCACCAAGCTAACAAAAGAACGAGCGGGACCAGGCAATCGGCGAAGTCAATTGCCTGGTCCCGCTCGTTCTTTGTTCACCCTGAGTCTTGTTTGAATTAGCTAGCTTAAGCGATTTGATCTGTCAGCTTGCCGATAATGACAAGCCAGCGTACAAACTCGAGGCGTCGATGTTCCGCGATAGCCTCCAGTCTCTCCCTCTCGTTGTAGTCTCTACGCAGCCTCGCTAGTCGATTCATTTCTACCTCAGCAAAACCGACCTTACGTAACATTTCACGGTCTTCTTTGCGGTCCATAAGATCCTCCTTTTTCACTGAAAACAGTTACTGAGGCGTTATCATCAACATACGTTTGACACGCTTAAGAAATGTTTGCATAGGATAAGGCTTAGGTAGATGATCTAACGTTAATCTAGTTTCTCCGGAGGTACGTAAATACTTTCTCATATCTAGTGTCAAACTAGTGGTAAGTAGTACAGGTATCCTGGCACGTTGTCGCAGCACCTGTAAGACGTCCCACCCGCTCAGTAAGCCAGGGAGTTCAAGGTCAAGGACTATCAGATCAGGATTAAAATCGCTAAGGATGGTGATGGCCAGTTCACCTGTACTCGCTATCACTACGGTATAATCGTTAGCACTTAAAAAACTTGCTTCTAGACGAGCGAGGGAGCTATCATCTTCAACAACAAGTATGCGGTACCGCGTTTTTGGCTTCTCCTGCTCATTGAGCGCTGAGCCGGCAAAAACTGGCGCTTCATCCGAAGATAACTCATTCACCACACTCATGTTGTTGCCTCCCGGCGTAGTCTTAGCAGCGTCCTTGTCTTGCATGACTGACATCCTGCTCCGCGATGCTTTGTTTTTAACTCTAGCGATAGCTCCGCCGGTGAGATCTTGAGAGGCCTACCCTCTGAGTGAAGTATACCCAAAGCCGGGTGATAATGCTGTGAATTTGCTTATGATCATTGTGAATTTAGCGTGAAGACGATAATCACAGTTCAGCGGAGTCGGGAGGTGGTACGAAATAACCTACTCCCAATTCATTGTGCAAGAAGCGAGGTTGTGCCGGGTCTGGCTCTAGTTTTCGCCGCAGGTGTCGTACAAAGGTGCGCAAGTACGTGTTGTGGGAGTCAGGTGAACCTCGTGTCCACCCGAACGCACCAGGCGGTGGGCATAATCGACCAGCAGGCCATTTTCACCGCCGCTACGATAGTGGGGGCGTTGTGTATCGCTGCCGGTGACGGAACTGCGTAGACGGGCTGTTTCATCGGCACGGCGTAGAGCCACACGCACACGGGCCAGCAGTTCATTGAGGCTAAAGGGTTTGGTGAGGTAGTCGTCAGCGCCAAGGTCCAGCGCCTTGATCTTCACCGGTTCTTCATCATGCGCAGAAAGTACGATCACCGGTGCCCCGCTCCATTCGCGCAAGCGGCGTAAAAATGTCAATCCGTCCAATGAAGGCAAGGAAAGGTCGAGCAAGACCAACTGCGGTTGAAAGATGGCAGCCATATCGATGGCCTGGGCGCCATCACGTACTGTCTGTACCTGGAAGTTCCTGGCCTTCAATTGGGCCTGGAGGAATGTGCGCATCTGTGCGTCATCCTCCACGCAAAGGATACGCACCTTTTTATCTGTTGTGGTCATGGAGCTCTCCTCTCATCGGCACTATTTGCCACGTTAAGTATAAATGCAAAGGATGCCCCCTCGCCGGGACTGCTCTTCAGGGTGAGTTTGCTGCCATGAGCTTCGATGATGCCCCGGCTGATATACAGGCCTAATCCCGTAGCAGGGCTCCAGCGTGCGCTGCCCCGGCGTCTTTCATCCGTGGGCTGTCCGGGGCGGTCTACGGCTGGGCGATTCATGGCTGCGAAAGTACTGAAGCGCGTGAAGAGCGCGGCCTGTTGCTCAAGCGACATACCCGGTCCCCGGTCGGTCACCCGTAACTCAACGCTTGATGGATACTGGTCGTCTGCCCCATATACAGGTTCAACCTCAAGAAGTACGGTGTCTCCCTCAGGTGCATAGCGAAAGGCATTACTCAGCAAATTCGTGAGTACGCTCATAATAAGTTCATAATCAGCGATCACCGCGGGCAAGCGAGGAGGAATTTTCACCTTGAGATGACGACCTGAGGAAGATATCAGGGCCTCCAGGCGTTCTTCCAGGTCCTCCAGCATCTCTGGTATGAGAATTGGTTCAAGTCCAAGACGCAAAGCCCCGGCTTCAACCCGGGAGGCATCCAGAAAATGATTAATCATACCCACCAATCGTTCGACCTGTTCGTCGGCTGTCTCCAGGAAGTTCTGCTGTGCTTCGCTTGACCACTGAAAGTCTTTGGCCTGGAGTGCGCTCAAGTGGGCACGAATATTGGCTAAAGGCGTTTTGAGCTCGTGGGCCATGGTTGTAAAGAAATCTTCACGAGCGCGCTCCAATGTTTTGAGCTTGGTGATCTCATGCAGGACCAGCACCGCACTACTGATGGTTCCGTCACTGGTACGTAAAGGGGCGGCACTGACGAGCAGGAAGAGTTGCCCATCGGATTGTCTTATATGTAATTCTGCTTCACTGGCCTCTCCCTTGTAGAGTGTCAGGTCAAGAGGCTGTTCCTCATATGGAATAGGTGAGCCAGAGGTACTATATACTGTGGGAGTGCGGAGTAGGACTTCCGCATTTCTCCCTACGGCGTTTTTGGTCGCCTGGTCCAGGTCATCGAGCGGTTCAAGTGGTAAGCCAATGTTTTGCAGGATCTGCGTTGCTTGCCGGTTGATGATCGTAATGCGCTTGTCTTCAGCAGAGATAAGCATTACCCCTGAAGGTAAACGTTCCAGCAGAAGCTCAATGCGTGCACTTGCTAAATCCTGTTCGGCTTTTGCCAGTTCCAGGGCTTCATTACGCTGTGCCAGTTCTGCTGTGCGAGAAATTACTTCCGCTTCGATACGTTCGCGTGCTGCAACCTGCTCTGTCACATCATGATAAATGACGACGGAGGCGAAAATATCTCCAAGATTGTCATGAATAGGCGCATATGAGCGACGTATGCTATAGTTTTGACCATCAGCCCCCACCATTTTGAATTCATCAACCCGCCTTTCCAGGACACGGCGATCAAGTTCTTCGATAAGGTTCGGGATGACGCTGAAGTCTTCCGGAAAGATGGCAGTACTGCGAGAGAGTGCCTCGGCAGCATCGAGGCCAATCACATCATTTGACCAGCCCAGGAATTTGCGTATCGCCTGGTTGGCATCAGCTACGCGCCAGCGTGAGTCATAGATGATTACTCCATCGGGAATAGCCTGCATGATGTGTTCGCGCTGGCGTAGATTGCGACTCGCATCGCGTGCCAGCCGATCGATATGCAGAAACAGGCGTGCATTCTGGATGGCGAGCCCAGCTTGCTGGGCGAACTGTTCCAGGAGATCTACCTCCTCGGCAGGAAAGCCGCGTGCTCGCCGGTGGTAGATCTCAATTGTTCCCAATACAGCACCCTCAGGGGAGATATATCCTTTTTTCTCACTGAAAAGGAAGCCTCCTGCACGATTGTCAGCCGTTGGCTCGAAGATGGGTATGCACAGCACAGAACCAGGACGACGGGGTGTACCTCCATCGTCAAGTAAAGGAAAATCCATCTCGGGCAGCATGCTGGTATCGGTAATAACGAGGGTATGACGATCACGTACAATATGGCCAAGTAACAATTGCTCACTCAATTGTGGACGCCAGTCTTGTGAACGCAGATGCATGCCTTTCTGCGCTGCAATAGTCACGGTAGGAGGTCTTTCAGCCTGTCGTTGTTGATCAAAGTAGCGGAACTCGGTGCCTGAGACCGAGTGATCAATCAAGAGTATGGCACAACGTGTTGAACCAACCATTTCCTGGACAGCCTGAAGAATACGGTCGAGCACCTGGGGAAGAGCAAAAGGACCTGCAATAGCAGAAGAGATGGAATCGATAGCATTCACGTAGAGGCGCGAACGAGCTAATTCAGTTACATCCTCGACGGCTACAAGAAGTGTATCATCTGCGTGGCGTATCTCACCGAGTAGTTGTTCTGCAGTATTTGATGTACGTTCGATAGACACGCGCCAATGGGTTCGCCCACGAGCAGCGAGGAAACCCTCAAAAGGTATATCGGACCAGCTCAAATGTTGTCCCGTTGAGCATACTTGTTGGAGTACTGGTACTGCTATCTTCCTCAACTCATCAGGTATGATCTCATCCAGACAATGACCTACAACCTCTTGAGAATGCCCGGACGGCTCAAGCTGCTCAAGTAGTGCTAGAAGAAATGGATTTGCATAATGAAGGCGCAGGTCGGAGCAGTCGAGAATAGCGACTCCTACCGACATATGCCGTAAGATATGTTCAAGTTGCGCAGGTTGACCTGGCTCCATATGATTTATTTTCTAGATACCCGGTGGGTATGTTCTGCTATAGTCAAGATTTTGCGCGTTTGCCACTGTATCCCTTGTGAACTTCACTTCCTCGCGACTCATCAAAAATATATTTCTCATATTATATCGCTTTTTGGTGCGATATGGAGAGGAGCTAAACCTGATCAATAATGTTTGCTTTGTGTTGAAGAGCATAGTCTGCTATGATGATTGCAGATACTTGAATAAGTAGAGGACAGTACTGTATGGATTTGCGTGGAAAGCGAGTACTGGTGATGGGACTGGGCCTGCAAGGGTCGGGTATGGCAGCGGCACGCTATGCTGCCCAACAAGGGGCTATTGTGCGCGTGACCGATGTGAAATCGCCCGAAATCCTCGCCCCAAGCGTTCAGGCCCTGGCAGGCTTGCCAATAGAATTTGTGCTTGGCGAACACCGCCATGAAGATTTTCTGTGGGCTGAAATGGTCATTCGCAATCCGGGTATACCTCTGACCTCGCCCTACTTGCGCCTTGCTCTTGAACATGGCGCGAGCATCGAAATGGAGATCGCCCTCTTCTTTCTTGCCTGCCCAGGTCGCATTATTGGAGTAACCGGCACACGTGGTAAAACGACAACGGCTAGCCTTATCTACAAAATACTTCAGGATAGCGGCGCTTCCACAGTTTTGGGAGGCAACGTGGCAGGTGTAGAGACCCTGTCGCTGCTGCCACGGATTACACCTGAGACGTTGGTTGTCCTGGAGTTGTCAAGCTGGCAACTTGAGGGGTTGGCTCCTCATGCACTAAGCCCGCCGGTTGCTGTCATGACAAACGTGTATCCCGACCATCTCAATACCTACAACGGTATGGAAGATTACGCTGAGGCTAAGGCCAATATCTTTCGCCATCAACACACTGATGACCTGGCGATCTTTAATTTCGATAATCCCTGGACGCGTCGCTTTGGTGAGGAGGCGCCGGGTCAGGTATGGTTTACCAGTATAGAACGTGGCGGTAGCTTCAAGCGTGGCACGACTACTATTTCGCCCTTTATTTTCAATGAGACGCCGCTTGTAGGTAAACACAATCTTGCGAATGTGCTACTGGCTACGACGGCAGCCCGCTTGCTGGGAGTTCCTGATGAGATCATTGACAGGGCGGCGCGGAGTTTTCATAGTGTAGCCCATCGACTGGAGGAGGTAGCAGTTGTAAACGGTGTGCGTTACATCAATGACAGTGCCAGCACGACTCCGGTGGCCGGGCAAGTGGGCGTGGAGGCATTTGAGGGTTCCATAGTACTGGTTGCAGGCGGCAATACCAAGCACTTGCCATTGGAAAGCTGGCCTGCGACTATTGTACACCGCTGCCGCGACGTGGTTTTGCTCGCAGGAACAGGCACCGATGAATTGTTGTCTATCCTGCATGAAGAAGTAGCGAAACAGGGAGTTAGCAATCCTGTACGTGGAGTCTTCGATAGCCTTAACAGGGCTTTAGATACAGCTGTAGCATTGACGCAGCCGGGCGATGTTCTCCTTTTCTCACCTGGCTTCACGAGCTTTGGTATGTTCCTCAATGAATTTGACCGGGGGGATCAGTTTGTCGCCTACGTGCGCAAACTGAAGGGGGAACAGAAGTAAAGCCCGAATGTTGGCGGAGGGTGCGTTAAGTTAGAAAAGGAGGTATTTCGATGAAAAAAAGAGGATTATCAAGATTTGCTCTTCCTCTAGTCGTACTTGCACTCGCTGCTATCGCAATGATCCCTCTGAGTGCCTCAGCTGTTTCGTCTTCAGCGACGGGGTACCACAGACACAGTTCGCATCATCAACCCCATTTCTTTTTGAAACCTGGCCATCTGACCCCGAATGCCGGTAGTAACCTGCAGTATAATGGGGGTCCAGTTATGACTGGCACTACCAATGTCTATGCCATTTTCTGGGAACCCACAGGCAATGTCTCAAGCACCTACCATAGCCTGATAGAACGCTATTTCACTGATGTGGGTGGCACTGGTCTTTACAAGAACAACACGCAGTATACGGACTCAAGCGGTAACGCCTCATCGAACACGACCCTGGCGGGCAGCTGGGTCGACAGCACGGCCTATCCCGAAAGCCCGCTGGTGGACAGCGACATTCAGAATGAGGTGAGCCGTGCGCAAAGCGCGAATGGCTGGACGTCAAGCGTGGACAACATCTTCTTCGTATTCACTGAAGCCGGTCAGGATCTCTGCGCAGACAGTTCGCAGACCCAGTGCGCTTCCAATACTTTCTGTGCCTATCACAACTTCTTTGGAAGTAACACTATTTACGCGGCCATGCCCTACGCCGCCAGCTTTAGCTGTAACGGGGGACAGGGTCCTAATAGCGACCAGGCGGCTGACGAAACCATCAACGTGACCTCGCACGAACAAATGGAGGCTGCCACCGATCCGCTCTTGAACGCCTGGACGGATAGCAGTGGGCAAGAGATCGGAGATAAGTGTGCATGGACTTTCGGTTCCCTCAATGCCGATGGCTCCAATGTCAACTGGAACAGCCATCCCTACCTTGTCCAGGAGGAATGGGATAATGCACAGAGTGGGTGCGTTCTGAGCGGTCCGTAACCCCTCGTCAGGCCTGCCGTAGTCTCGCTCATTCCGTCATTTAATCAGGAGCCTGCCAGTGTCATGCTAGCAGGCTCCTTTGAAATTTGGCGTGGAGCCCGGCACCCACAAGGGGTGCCACTACATTTCTGTCTCACAACCTATCTGGACTGACTACTAGCAGGCTCCTTTAAATTTTGGCCTCACCATCTTCCTCTAGCCTCTGTAGCGGTAAAACAGGCAATTCGGAAAAACCAAAAAGCCCTGATCTCAAACCTGTTTAGGTTGCGTAACGAGCTGAAGTCTGATAGACTAACGGTAGTTAGTCTATCAGACTTCAGCTATCTAAGGCTTCCCTAAAACGAACCTCAACGAAGGGTCTCAAAGGAGAGATGCAGATGAAAATGATGATGAGTCGGAAAGCCCTGGAAGAGTATGGGCTAGTGAATCTAGGTACTATTAACTGGAATCTTTCGCCTCCTGTTTTAGTGGAGCATGCTTTAGCTCGCAAAGAAGCAATGCTGGCTTCTAATGGCGTGTTAGCCGCTACGACCGGAGCGCGTACAGGCCGTTCTCCTAAAGATAAGTTTATTGTCTCGAATGAAGAGTATGCTGCAAAGATCTGGTGGGGCGAAAACAACCACCCGATATCGCGGGAGAACTTCGATGCTGTACGCAGTAGCCTTTCAGCCTATTTGCAGGGCCGCGATGTCTATGTGCTAGACGCTGCCGCCGGTGCTGACCCCGCCTATCGTATGCCCATTCAAGTGATCACCTCACTGGCATGGCACAACCTCTTTGCTCGCCAGCTCTTCCTGCGTTCTAACGAGAGCGATGTAACCAGTACTCGTCCAGGCTTTACGATCCTCTGCGTGCCGCATTTCCACGCGGACCGGCGTGTGCATAGTACACGCTCGGAGACTGCTATTATTGTCGACTTTGAGGAGCGTCTTGTGTTGATTAGCGGCACAGAGTATGCTGGCGAAATGAAGAAATCTGTTTTCACTGTGCTCAATTTTATTTTGCCTGCTGAGGGTGTTCTACCCATGCACTGTTCCGCCAATGTTGGGCCGAAGGAGGATGTGGCGCTTTTCTTCGGCCTCTCAGGAACGGGTAAGACGAGTCTCTCGGCTGATCCAGGTCGTCGCTTGATTGGTGATGATGAGCACGGCTGGGGAGACAACGGTGTTTTCAACTTTGAAGGTGGCTGCTACGCAAAATGTATTCACCTGTCAGAGAAATATGAGCCGCAAATCTGGAACGCCGCCCGCTTTGGTACAGTTTATGAAAATGTAGTTCTGGAGGAAGGGTCACGGGTACCCGATTATGACGATGACTCGCTCACTGAGAATACCCGCCTGGCTTATCCCATTGATTTTGTCGAAAACGCGGTTGAGTCGGGCATGGCTGGACATCCACAGGCGGTCATCTTCCTGACGGCAGACTCATTTGGTGTTTTGCCTCCGATCTCAAAGCTAACCACCCCCCAGGCCATGTATTACTTCCTGTCGGGCTATACCAGTAAATTGGCAGGTACCGAGGCGGGTGTGACTACACCTCAGGCGACCTTTAGCTCTTGTTTCGGAGCCGCCTTCCTGCCCCTGCGCCCTGGCGAATATGCAAACTTGCTTCGTGAGCGCATAGAGAAGCATGATGTGCGCTGCTACCTGGTTAACACGGGGTGGACTGGTGGCCCTTATGGTGTTGGCGAGCGCATCAACATCAACTACACCCGTGCCATGGTACGAGCGGCTATCGAGGGTGCATTGGATGATGTCGAGTATGTGACTGACCCTATCTTTGGGCTGCATTCACCTACATCCTGCCCTGGTGTACCGGACTCGTTGCTTATCCCGCGTAATACCTGGGAGGAAAAAGAGGCCTATGATCGTCAGGCGGCTGAGCTGTCTGAGCGCTTCAAAAAGAACTTCCAACAGTTTGCGCTTCCCAGCGACGAGGTACGCAATGCTGGTCCAAGATAATTTTTTAGTGATTGGTCAGCTCAACGCTTCAGCTCCCCTATCTATCTAAAGGAGGAAGGACCATGGAAGTACGCATATTGACAGAGGCAGATGGAGAGGCATTCTGGACCATTCGACTCCGTGCATTGCGCGACGATCCCGAGTCATTTGGCTCATCATATGAAGAGATACTTGAACGAGGTATCGCAGGCGCGACGCAGAGTCTGCGCAAGAGAGATACCTCTCCTGATGACGCTACCTTTGGTGCGTTCGAGGGAGGGACGCTTGTCGGCATTGCCGGCTTCCGACGAGAGGAAGAGGTCAAAAAACGCCACAAGGGCGTCATCTGGGGGATGTATGTTCCGCGCGAGATGCGTGGCAAGGGCATAGGCAAAGCATTATTACAGGCCGCGATTGCCTATGCCAAAACGCTGCCCCAGCTCGAGCAGATCAACTTGAGCGTTGTGCTCACCAGCAGGGAGGCCCGCCAACTCTTTATCTCCCTCGGCTTCGAGACCTATGGCCTGGAACGCCACGCCCTCAAGTTGCACGATCGCTATTTTGACCACGAACT
>WNGK01009929.1_pt1 | contig 14544 bp, 17 predicted proteins | sample 5400601 | NCBI WGS metagenome assembly WNGK01 (sample SAMN13153376, study PRJNA577476) | soil metagenome | isolation source: 60 cm soil or saprolite under Garry oak tree replicate 1 | place: USA:California | collected 2016-06-15 | reverse complement strand
TCGGCCGTGTTGGCCGTCGGAATGCCTTGGGCAACTTTCCAGCGCCACGACAACATCGAGAAGTCATGCGGATCGAAGTCGGCGGGAGTGGCGAGGAACGACGCCGAATTGTGCGCCGCCGCCCGGAGCACGACCACGCCGTCTTCGACGACCAGCGAATAGTCGGTGTTGTTCTTGAACGACGCGAGCTGCAGGTGTTTCCATTCCGCCGGCGGCGGGCCGCCAGGCTTGCCGGTCGAGAAACGCGGAATTTCGGGCGGGCCGGCCGCAAACGCAGTGGTTGCGAAAAATGCGCAGCAGAGCGCTCCGAGGAAACGTTTCATGGCAATGCCTCCGGGGCGCAACGCGTCTTGCCGTCGCGCAGTGTGCAAGTCGTGAACAGGCGACCCTGACGATCCCGCGCTTCGAGGCGCCACGCGCCACCCGCCGCGGGGTCGCGCTCGAGCATCAGGTAACCCGAGCGGTTGGTGGAGACGATGCTCTCGATCGTCGCTCCCGGCGCCGGCGTCGCGCCAGGGGGCAACGCGGACGGCAGCGGCACGTCGGCCCAGACGCCGCCGTTGCCGGAAACGATCTGCGTTGGGTGTGCCGTCGCGTAGCTGACCATTTCGAACAAGTGCACGTGTCCGGCAAGCACGGCGTCGACGCTGCGCGGAAACAGCATCTCGCCGTTGATCGGCCGCAACACCGATTGCAGCGATCCATTGCCGGGATACAGTCCCGTCGGGACCGTGCGCGGATCCGGCGCGAAGGCCAGTATCGGATGATGGTTCATGAACAGGTTGTGCACGCCAGGGCGGCGATTGGCGAGCCCGAACGCCTCGCGCAGCTGCGCAGTATACGTCCGATACATCGGCTCGGTGGCTAAGAGCGGGTCGACGCCGACTTTCGAGGAGTCGAACACGAGGAACTGAGTGTCGGCGGTGATCGGCACCGCGTAGGGTTCGCTGAAATCCCCGATGGCGTCGTCGGCCGCATCGTTGCAGTCGCGTCCGGCCGTGAAGGGCCGCGGGTCGAGGAAGCGCCACCAGCCCTGCCCGCCGCGATCGCACGACTCGTGGTTGCCGCGCACGACGACCCACGGCGCGGCGGCGAGGAGCCTCCGGGCGGGCGTGAAGAAGTCCGCGTCCCAGGTGTCCCAACCGTAGCCCCAGGGGCTCCCGGCGCAACCCGCGTTGTCGGACGGACACGCGTTCTCGCGATAGTGATAATCGCCAACATGGATGACGAGATCCGGCCGTGCCGCGGCCGCCGCGTCCGCCACTTCCGCGAAAGGCCAGGCGTTCGCATCGTTGCATGCCTGGAACGTGGCGTCGGAGCGCTTAAGGCGGCAACCCGTATCGCCGATCACCACAATGCGCCGCGGCGCCCCTTTCGGGACGGGGAGCACAAGCCCGGCGACGGACGCGTGCGCCGCGCCCGAGGGCAGCGGTCCCTCGCAGACGAGGACCGGAAACGCGGAAGGCTTCGATTCGGCGGGCGAGCTGCGCGTCGGGCGCAGCGGCACCGTGGTGGGAAGCGCACGAACGAGCATCGGCCGCGCGACGCCATCGACCATGAGCTCGGGACACGCCGCAGCGGTCGTGATCGCGCGCGCGATCGGCGCGCCCTCTTCGCCCAGCACGACGAATGCGGCTCGTAGGGGATCACGCGCGGCCGGTGGCGGCTGCAACAGCGCGCAGGCCGCGACGAGCGCGCAGAGCAGAGCTGGGAGCGCGGTTGCGAGGGTCATCGCCAGTCTCCCCACAGCGCATTCATCGCCGAGAGCGCCGCCGGCGCGGCGGTCTCGGTGCGCAGGATCCGCGGCCCCAGCCGTACCGCCTGAAATCCAACCCTCAGCGCCGCGGCGGACTCGTCAGCGGTCAATCCGCCCTCGGGGCCGATCAGCAGTTCGATCGCACCTTCGGGGCGGCTGAGCTGTCCGAGCGAGCGCGGCGCGTCCGGCGACAGCAGCAGGCGCGAAGCTGCGGTCGATGGCGTGCTCAACCACTCGGAGAGATCGCATAGCGCATGGACTGCGGGCAGTCGATCGCGACCGCATTGCTCGCATGCGGCGACGACGATCTGCTGCCAATGCTCGACGCGGCGACGCGCCCGCTCGGCAGGGAGCCGCACCACACTGCGCGCGGTCGTCACCGGATCTGGATGGCGAATTCCATGCGCTCGGCTGCCGCGAGCCCCTGGACCAGCGTCACGGAAAGCGGCGACTCGCGCGCGACGCTTCGATGCTCGCCGATGTCCGCGAGGACTTCGCGGCCATCGACGCGGGCGAGCCGCGCTGGATATTCACCACCTTCGCCATCGAACAGAAGCAGTGCGTCACCTTCCTTGAGCCGCAGCACCCGTACCGCGTGATGAGCCACGCCCGAGGGGAGCGCGATCTTGCTGCCTGAAGCGAGCGGCGGCGGACAGAAGAAGCGCGGAGTCACGGCGGAGGGTACTTAGAACACGAACGGGCCTTCGCCGCGACTGCGCAGCCCGGCGCGACCAGGTCGACGCGTGCGGAGGGGTCGTCGTGAACGGAGCGTCGCAAGAAGCTTATGCTAGCATTTTGCCATACTGCGTTCAGGAGACCGCCCATGGCTGAAACCCCACCCGTCTGCGACTTCGGTGCGCCTGCACCGGACTTCGACCTGCCCGCCACTGACGGCCGCCGCTACCGGCGCGACACACTCGTCGGCCCGAACGGCTTGCTGGTCATGTTCGTCTGCAATCATTGCCCGTTCGTCAAGGCGGTGCTCGACAAGATCGTGCGCGACTCGGCCGAGTTAAAGGGCCACGGCGTCGGTTCGGTCGCGATCAGCAGCAATGACCCGACCGACTTTCCCGAGGATTCGTTCGACAACATGAAAGCCCTCGCCCAGCGGATGCGATTTCCGTTCCCTTATCTCTGGGACGAGACACAGGAGGTCGCGAGGGCCTACGGCGCGGTGTGCACGCCGGACTTCTTCGGCTACAACGGCAAGTTGGCCCTGCAGTACCGCGGCCGCCTCGATGACTCCGGTCGCTCGCCCAAGCCCGACGCGGCGCGCGAGCTGTTCGAAGCGATGGTGCAGGTCGCGCGCACGGGTCAGGGTCCGCGCAGGCAGACAGCGAGCATCGGCTGCTCGATCAAATGGCGTTAGGGTCAGATTCGACTTTCCCGCGCGACGGTATTACCCAGACTATTCGGAAGGAAAGTCGAGTCTGACCCTGCAAGAACTCAGTGGAACAGCTAGGACAAGAATTCGCGCATCGCGTCGAGCACGGTGTCGGGTGCCTCGGTCATGAGGCTGTGGCCGCAATCGGGGATCGTGACGACACGCTTCTCGGCGAGCGCGGCGATGAGCGCGGTGCTGTTCTTCGCCGGCGCCATCTGATCGCGCTGACCGAGTACCAGGAGCACGGGGCAGCGGATCTTCATCGCCTCGGTCAATCCGTCGGCGTAGCGGTGGCACGCCAACAAGTCGGTGTGCAGAACGCCGGGTTTCGAGCGCTCCATCAGCCGCATCGCGTTGCCCGTCATCCACACGCCGGGCAGGCGGTTGCCGCCCAACTGATCGCCGGGTGAGAACGACCAGCCGTTGATCAGTTCGAACGCGACATGATCGTCGCGCTTCGCGGCGTCGAGCAGCATGTCGCTCACCGGCATCGGCACAGCCGAGCCGAGCAGCGCGAGTTTCGCCACCCGCCCGGGATGTCGCCCTGCCGCGTCGAGTGCCGCGAGCGCGCCCATGCTATGGCCGACCAGGACCGCGCGCTCAACGTGCAGGGTGTCGAGGAGTGCCGCGAGCCAATCGGCGAGCGCGGTGACCGACGGCAAGGGCTCGCCCTTGCTCCTGCCGTGGCCGGGGAGGTCGACGGCGACGGCGTTGCGCCCATGATGCGCGAAGTAGCGCGATTGCAGCGCCCATACGCCGTGGTCGTTTGCCGCGCCGTGCACGAACGCGATCGTCGGCAGCGCGCGATCGAAGGCGCGCGAGCCGGTGTAGGCATAGATATCGAAACCGCGGACGTTCACGAACACAGGCCCACCTCAAGCGCGTTCAAGCCTTCTCCGCCGCGTACAACGCGCGGCCCAGGTCTTCGACGAGATCCTCCGGGTCCTCCAGCCCGACCGACAGCCGGATCGTGCCCTCGGTGATGCCGGCAGCGCGCAGATCCTCGGCCGCGACGCGGAAGTGAGTCGTCGAGGCCGGATGGATGACGAGCGACTTCGCGTCGCCGACGTTGGCGAGGTGAGAAAAAATGCGAAGCGACTCGATGAACCTGCGGCCCTGGTCGCGCGTGCCGCGGATCGAGAAGCTGAACACCGCGCCGCAGCCTAGCGGCAGGAGCGTTTGCGCCAGCGCATGATCCGGATGCTGCGGCAGCTCCGGATAGCCGACCGCGTCGACGAAAGGATGCGCGGCGAGGAACGCAACGACCTTGCGGGTATTGTCGACGTGCCGCTGCATGCGCAACGGCAGCGTCTCGATGCCCTGCAGAATCTGGAACGCGGTCATCGGCGCCATGCAGGCGCCGAAATCACGAATACCCTCGCGCCGCGCCCGCAGCAGGAATGCCGCCGTCGTCGATTCCTCGGCGAAGATCATGTCGTGGAAGCCGGCGTAGGGCTCGGTCAGGGTCGGAAACTTGCCCGCGCTTTTTCCCGGCTCGTCCCAGGCGAACCGACCGCCGTCGACCAGCAGACCCCCGATCACCACGCCATGGCCCGAGAGAAACTTGGTCGCCGAGTGGTAGACGAGATCCGCGCCATACTCGAACGGGCGCATGAGGTACGGCGTGGTGAACGTCGAGTCGATGAGCAGCGGCAGACCATGCTCGTGAGCGAGCTCGGCCACGCGCGGCACGTCGAGCACCTCGAGCCCGGGGTTGCCCAGCGTCTCGCCGAACAGGAGCCTCGTGCTCGGCCGGATCGCACCGCGCCAGGCGTCGAGATCGCGCGGATTGACGAAAGTCGCTTCGATGCCGAAACGCGGAAGGGTGAACTCGAGCAGGTTGTGCGAGCCGCCATAGAGCGAGCGCGAGGCGACGATGTGCGATCCCGCCCCCATCAGCGTAACGATGGCCAGATGCAGTGCGGCTTGCCCGCTCGCCACCGCGATCGCGCCCACACCGCCTTCCAGTGCGCTGATGCGCTCCTCGAGCACGGCGCAGGTCGGATTGGAGATGCGCGAGTAAACGTGCCCCGCGCGCTCCATGTTGAACAGCGCCGCGGCATGATCGCTGTCGCGAAACACGAAGGAGGCCGACTGGTAGATCGGCGTGGCGCGTGCGCCGGTCGCAGGGTCTGGACGCGCGCCCGCGTGCAGCGTCAGGGTGTCGAAGCGGGTCGTTTTGGGCTTGGTCATCGTCGTGGAGCCGCCTCAGTTCGCCATGGAACACACCGGTCCAGGCGCTGTCGAGTATGTTAGCGCATCGGCGTGCCGAGGCCACGGCCACTTGGCGCAAGCCGCGCATGGGCCTACACTGGCTGTTGCGAAGAAGGGGCAACCAGAGGAGAGAACAATGCAGCGCAAGGCTTCCGCCCGCTGGCAGGGCACCGTGAAGGAAGGTGCGGGAACGATCAACACGCAAAGCGCCACGCTCAAGGACACGCCCTACTCCTTTGCTGCCCGCTTCGGCGACGGCAAGGGCACCAACCCCGAGGAGTTGATCGCCGCCGCGCACGCTGGCTGCTTCACCATGGCGCTGTCCTTCATGCTCAACAACGCCGGTTTCACCGCCGATGCGATCGACACCGAAGCGGCCCTGACCATGGATCAGGTCGGCGGCACCTGGACCATCAACTCCATTCACCTCACCACGCGAGCGCGGGTCCCGCAGATCGACGCGGCGAAATTCGCCGAGATCGCGGGTAACGCGAAAGCAAACTGTCCGGTCTCGCGGGTGCTCAACGCGACGATCACGATGGACGCGCGCCTGGTCGGTTAGACTTTCCCCCATGGCAGCACCGCCGCCGCAGATCATCAAGGGTCGCGGCGCAACGTTCAATCCCGGCAACCGCTTCCGTCGCGATACGCGCGAGGCGGTCGATGACGGCTGGAACACGCCGGCGCCCGCCGAGGGCGACGAGCCGGCGCCGCTCAGGACCATCGTCACGATTCAGAACGCGCGCACGATCATCGCGCACAACGACTCGCCGGACATCCCTTTCGAGCGGTCGATCAATCCGTACCAGGGCTGCGAGCACGGCTGCGTGTACTGCTATGCGCGGCCGAGCCACGCGTACCTCGATCTGTCGCCCGGACTGGATTTCGAGACGCGGCTGTTCGCCAAGCCGGACGCGGCGCTCCTGCTGCGCGCGGAGCTTTCGCGGCCCGGCTACCGCTGCGAGCCGATTGCACTCGGCACCAACACCGATCCGTACCAGCCGATCGAGCGCGAATGGAAGATCACGCGCCAGATCATCGAGGTGCTCGCCGAATGCGAACACCCGATCACTATCACCACCAAGGGCGTGCTCATCGAGCGCGATCTCGATCTGCTCGCACCGATGGCCGCCAAGAACCTGGTGCGCGCGTACGTATCGATCGCGATGCTCGACCGCGAGCTCGCGCGCAAGCTCGACCCGCGTGCGCCAACGCCGCAGCGGCGGCTCGAGATGATCGGGGCGCTGTCGAAAGCCGGCGTGCCGGTCGGCGTGAGCGTCGCGCCGGTCATCCCGCAGCTCACCGACAAGGACCTGGAGGCGATTCTCGAAGCCGCTGCCGCGCAGGGCGCACGGTTGGCGACCTGGGTGATGCTGCGCCTGCCGCGCGAAGTGAAGGACCTGTTCCGCGACTGGCTCGCGCAGCATTATCCGTTGCGCGCCGAGCACGTGATGAGCCTGGTGCAGCAGGTGCGGGGCGGCCGCGACAACGATCCGGCGTTCGGCTCGCGCATGCGCGGACAAGGGCAATTCGCCGACCTGATCGCCCATCGCTTCGCCCTGGCATGCAAGCGCCTTGGGCTGAACGAGGATCGCACGCTGCGGCTGGACACCACGCGCTTCCGCCCGCCCAAAGGGCCAAGCGTCAGCGCACAGCTCGATTTGTTCTAGCCAAGCCAGGAGTCCCGCGCCTTTGAGCCGGAAACGGCGCGATTGTTTCATTCATCTGTTACAACATTGGTGGCAACGCCGGGTGGCTCCTTCGGTCTAACTAACACGAGGTGGTGGTATTGTTCGCGCCTCGAACCGGAAAGGAGTCTACGCAATGAAACTATCGAAGAGGTCCATCGGAATTGTTGGCATGCTCGCCGCAAGCGTGCTGCTCTCACCGTTAGCGGCAGCACAGGATTCGAGCGCGCCCAGCGATAACCGTGCGGGGCAGGCTTTGGGTGATCTGCAGCTGAAGACGCAGGACAATTTCCGCCAGGGCCAACAGCGCATGCGCGACGCCATGTCGCACGTGCAGGTCACACCTCCGCAGTCGTTCAGGAACGACACGGGTCAGTGACGCGCTTGCAGGTAGCGTATCGACGGGCGGCTTCAAGCCGCCCTTCTTTTGGTACCTGACCCGACCAAGGTCTCGGGGCTTGCCACTGCGCACGGCTCGGCGCACCATCCAACGCCATGTCGGACGAACCGATTGCGCGATCACCGGAAGCCGCGCAGGCGCTGAGCGCGCGCCTCGCGCGCTGCTATACGGGCGCGGTTCACGACGTGCTGCGCATGATGGGCCACGAAAACATCGTGCTGCCGCCGCAGATCAAACCGATCGCCGCCGGAACCAAGCTCGCCGGTCCGGTATGGACGGTCGCGGGGCGCATCGATCGCGGCAGGACGCGCGACGAAACGTTGCGGGCGTGGTGCATGCTGCTCGCGCGCGCTCCGGCGGGGCACGTGATCGTCTGTCAGCCGAACAATCACGAGGTCGCATTGATGGGTGAGCTCTCCGCCCAAACCCTCGCAGCGCGCGGCGTGCTCGGCTTCGTGGTGGACGGTGGCTCGCGCGACACCGAGCTCGTGATCGAGCAGGGATTTCCCGTGTTCTGCTCGTTCCTCACGCCGGCGGACATCGTTGCCCGCTGGATCCCCGACCGCTTCGGCGAACCCGTGACGATCGGCAACGTCACCATCGCTACCGGGGATTTCCTGCTCGGCGACCGCGACGGTGTGGTGTTCATCCCGCGCGAGCTCGCGGCCGAGGTCGTTGCCCGAACCGAAGAGGTCGTCTCGACCGAGAGCGAGATGCGGCAAGCGCTGATCGGCGGCATGGATCCCGTCGCCGCATACGACAAGTTCGGGAAGTTCTGACATGCACATCGAAGCACGTTTGCAACAGCTCGGACTCGCGCTGCCCGCCCCAGTCAACCCGCCTGCCGGAGTGCGGTTCCCGTTCGCGTTTGTACGCGTGCGCGGCGACCGGGCCTTCGTTTCCGGTCATGGGCCGCTGGAGGTCGATGGCTCGATCGCCGGGCCGCTAGGCAAGCTGGGGCGCGAGCTGACCGTCGACGAAGGCTATCGCGCGGCGCGGCTCACCACGCTGTCGATCCTGGGCAGCCTCAAACGCGAGTTGGGCGATCTCGATCGCGTGCGAGCGTGGCTGCGCGTGTTCGGAATGGTGGCGTCCGCGCCGGGCTTCGCCCAGCAGCCTGCGGTCATCAACGGCTGCTCGGACCTGATCATCGAGCTCTATGGTGCGGATGCCGGCAAACACGCGCGATCGGCGGTCGGCATGGCGGAGCTGCCGTTCAACATTCCGGTCGAGATCGAAGCCGAGGTCGAGATCGAGGTGTAGGACAGCACGGGTTTGCGTCGCTAAAGCTTAGCCTCCAGCAGACATCCGAATTCGCGTGCGAAGTCGATCGAGACGCGCGCGTGCACCGCTCCTTGCTTGTCGAAAAAGCGTTGCCTGCCCTTGCGCGCGAACACGCCCTCGTGCCAGACGTTCGGATGAATGTACAAGCCCTGCCGGCCGTCGCAGCGGAAGCACACGAAGTGCTCGGGTCTGACGTCGTCGCCGGGCAGCGCGAGCGGCACGACATAAGGTGAGGCATCGAGCGGGAAGAAGAGCTGGCCGCCATCGGGATGGTAATTGGCGTGCCAGAGAAGAATGCGCGGCGGATCGCGGTGGTGAGTCCGATCGGCGCGCTCCGGCTCGGTCGCGTAGGCGAGGATGTATTCGCCACCGACGGCATCGTTGCGACCGAACAGAATGTCGCCCTGCCACTCGCTGACGAACACACCTTCGGTCGTGCCGCCCTGATCGCCCGTGCCCGCATCGACCGCGCGCCAACCCTGCGCCGGCCAGCGCACGATCTCGATCGCGCAGCGCGTCCGATCGTCGACCAGGTGACCGAAGCCTTCCAACGTCTCGGGCGACGCATCGATCACCGGCATCGACACTCGCGAAAGTCCGGCCGGCAAGTCCGGGTTGAGGTAATCGAAGGCGCGTGCAGCGCTCGCCGCCGATGCGTTTGGCGCCAGTGCGTTGTCGAGTGCCGCTCCAGCCATTCGAATGACCTCCTTAAGCTTCCGCGGAGTCCCCGTGGGGCAGCGAAGGAACCTCTGAACAAGTCCCACGTGAGCCGCGTTTCTGGCGCAATGGTCTCAGATGCTAGGCGTCGCGGCGCAGCGAATAGTTCATCCTATTCGCAAGCCGCGCAACAACGCAGATGAGTGCCATTGCGCCGAAACCCGAAGGGACGGGGCTTTCCGGGCGATCTGCTTTGTCGCGCATCTCATCCCGGAAAGCCGCCGTCGCGGCCACGCGGGGCTTATTCAGAGGTTCCCTAGTTCGTGCAGTCCGCGACACGGTGCGCGCTGATCACCTGGCTCGTCGTCCCGCTCTTATCGGTGGTGCGCATCTCGACCTGATACGCGGTATCGCTGTCGGCCGTGAGCACCGAAGTCGTGCTGAAGGACATCGCCCCGGAGGGCAGCTTCACCATGCAATCGGCGCTGTAGGTCCAGGTCGAGCCCGCGTGGGCGGTCGGCGAGAGCTTGCAGCCCATCTTCTGGAACGCGCTCTGCTGCCGCCTCAGCTCCTCGCCGGGATCGAGACACTCGCTGGCGGCGTACCTGTTCCCGCCCGCGGCGCGTTGGTACTCCCACAACCCCTGGCGAAACGCCGGGACATCCTCCGCGCGCGATATGCGGGGCGTGGCCACCAGCAGGACGGCGAGCGCAAGCAGGAGCGCCGGGCCGGGTCGACGCGGGGTGCTCGCGGATGGTGTCATCGTTATCACGGCGACTCCTTCGTACCAGGAATGCGTGCCGCAGTTTGCCGGCCAGGCTTGCGCCGCGTCGCCACCGCGTCGCGCCGGAGTCGCCACGTCTCCTTGAGGACGTCGAGCAACGCGCGGATCAGCGGATCGTGCTCGCGTGAGCGCAAATACACGAACCGCAACATCGTGCTGATCCGCGTATCCTGCCACAGGCAGACCTCGCCTGCTTGCGCCTTCTGCAGCGCGACCTCCTCGCGCATCAGCGCCACGCCAACGCCCGAGGTGACCAACGAGCTCACCACCGCCTCGTCGTCCGCGCCAATCAACCGGGTCGCTTCGACGCCGTGCTCGCGGAACAGCGCCGCGGCAAACTGATGGTGGCTGCTTACTGGCGGGGGCATGATCCACGGTAACTCGGCGATTTCCGGCCAGCCGGCCTGCTCGACGCGCTCGCGCCATGCGACGGGCGCGGCAATACGATAGGTCATCTCGCGCAGTGCCACGCCCGCGACCTGCGGGTAAGGCATGTTGCCGTAGTAGAAACTCGCCTCCAGCGAGCCATCGCGCACGCGCTTGAGCGCGACGCCGGTGATCTCGTGCTGGAAGTCGATCTCGAGCAGAGGATAGCGCTCGACGGCCACGCTCATGAAATCCCCGAGGCGGATGAACTCAGGGTCGGAAAGCGTGCCCAGCCTCGCCCTGCCCGATATTCCTCCTTTGAGCGCCTGTGCTTCGGCCTGGAAGGCCTGCGCCTCCGCGAGGATCTTGTCCGCCCCCGCCAGCAACCGCTTGCCGGCGGCGGTCAGTGTCATGCCAGTCGACGTCCGCTCGAACAATGTGAGGTCGAGCTCGTCCTCCAGTGCGCGGATCTGCGCCGACAGCGCGGGCTGGCTGATGTGCAGCTTCTCGGCCGCACGGGTCAAGTGGCCGGTCTCGGCGACGACCACGAAGCTCCTGAGGCGGTTGAAGTCCATCGCGGGTTTTCCGGATCAGGCCCCATTGTAGCAACAATATTCGTTGCAACAATGACTTAGCATCGATCGGCCGCGGTGATCGTCAGGATTCAAACAAGCGATTGGATTTTCGCCGAGCGGACCCTTATCTTCAATGATGCAGTGCAACAGGAGATTTGCCAGCATGTTTGACCGACCGCCGACGCGACCCGAGATGCGGGTGCCCGATCTGCTGGCGGCGCTTACGGCGCAGGGCTTGGCTGGGCCCGCGTCAATGCCGCGCGAGGACGATTCGCGACCCGGGTCTCCGCGCGGGACATGGCTTGCTCGCTGGCTGGAACGCCGCGTTGGCTCGATAAAGGAATGTTGATGAAATACGTTACCGGTTTGCTCGATTGGTTAAGCGGCGGGATCGCCGAGGGCGAGCGCATGCGACGCGAGGCGTATCTCGCGCAAGCGAGCGATCACTGCGATCTTGAATACCGGATGCAGGCGCTGGAGCGCGACGCAGAGCTCGCGCGCGGCCTCTGGTAGCGCGGGGCCTAGTGACTTTCGCGCCCGACCTTGGCCCCGGACTTGCCGACCAGGAAATCGAGATCCACGCGCGCCAGCTCCTCGTCCGAGACGTGGAGGACGAGCTTGCGCTTGGCGACGTCGACCTCGATCAGGTCTCCGGTCTCGACCAACGCCAGCGGACCGCCTGCGGCAGCTTCCGGCGCGGTATGCAGCACGACCGTGCCATACGCGGTGCCCGACATGCGTGCGTCGGAAATCCGCACCATATCGGTGACACCCTGCTTCAGGATCTTTGCCGGCAAGGCGAAATTGCCGACCTCGGGGAAGCCCGGGTAGCCCTTCGGCCCGCAGTTCTTGAGCACCAGCACTGACCCCGGATCGACGTCGAGCTTCGGATCGTCGATGCGCCGGTTGAGATCGTCGATATCCTCGAACACTACCGCGCGACCCTTATGCTTCATGAGCTTCGGCGTCGCCGCTGAAGGTTTCAGCACCGCGCCGTTCGGCGCCAGATTACCGCGAAGCACCGCGATTCCGCCCTGCGGCTTGAAGGGCTTGCCCAGGGGCGTGATGACGCCTTGGTTGTAGTTGACCGCGTCCTTGACGTTGTCCCAGATCGCCTGCCCGTTGACGGTCAGCGCGCCCTTGTGGATGTGCTTACCGATCTCGCGGATCACCACCGGCAGTCCGCCCGCGTAATAGAAGTCCTCCATGAGGTAGCGGCCGGACGGCATCAGGTTGACCAGGCAGGGGATGTCGCGGCCGAGCCGGTCCCAGTCGTCGAGCGAGAGCTTGACGCCGACCCGTCCGGCGATCGCGAGCAGATGGACGACTGCGTTGGTCGAGCCGCCGATTGCGCCGTTGACCATGATCGCGTTCTCGAAAGCGTCCTTGGTCAGGATCTTCGACACGCGCAGGTCTTCGTGAACCATGGCGACGATGCGCCGCCCCGCCATGCGGGCGAGCACGCGCCGGCGCGAGTCGACCGCGGGAATTGCCGCGTTAGTCGGCAAGCCCATGCCCAGCGCCTCGACCATCGACGCCATCGTCGATGCCGTGCCCATGGTCATGCAGTGCCCGGCCGAGCGCGACATGCACGACTCGGCCTCGACCATGTCGCCTTCGCTCATCGCGCCAGTCTTGAGCATCTCAGTGAATTTCCAGACGTGCGTGCCCGAGCCGATGTCCTCGCCGCGGAACTTGCCGTTGAGCATCGGGCCGCCGGAGACGCCGATCGTCGGCAGATCGCACGACGCCGCGCCCATGAGCAGCGCCGGGGTCGTCTTGTCGCAGCCCATCAGCAGCACGATGCCGTCGAACGGGTTGGCGCGAATCGATTCCTCGACATCCATCGCGACCTGGTTGCGGAAGAGCATCGTCGTCGGCCGCATCAGCGTCTCACCGAGGCTCATCACCGGAAACTCGATCGGAAATCCTCCCGCGTCGAGAATGCCATCGCGCACGTGCTGCGCGAGCTCGCGGAAATGCGCGTTGCAGGGCGTGGCCTGCGACCAGGTGTTGCAGATGCCGATCACCGGCCGGCCGTCGAACTGGTCGTGGGGGATACCCTGGTTCTTCATCCACGAGCGATGGACGAGCCCGTCGCGATCGTGGCGTCCGAACCAGGCGGCGGAGCGCAGAACGCGCTTGGACTTCGGCCCCTTGCTCATACGTTGAGCCGCTGCCCGCTCACCTTGTCGAACACGTGCACCATGGCGGGATCGACGGCGAGCCCGATCTTGTCGCCGGGGTTGACGACCGGCCGGCCGTGCGTGACCAGCACGATCTGGGCTTCGCCGGCCTGCACCAGAAGCTCGGTTTCGGCGCCGGTGGGCTCGACGACGATGATCTCGCCGGCGACCGCGCCCGCCGCGTTCGCGCCGGCGAGTGTCAGGTGCTCGGGCCGGATGCCGTAGGTGACCTGCTGGCCGGCGATGCCCGCCTGGCCGAGCGGCCAGCGAACCCCCGCGCCGGCCTCCACGTGCGCCGCACCGTTGCCTCGCCGCACGGTGCCTTCGATCACGTTCATCGCCGGCGAGCCGATGAACTGCGCCACGAACAGATTTCCCGGCCGGTCGTAGAGCTCGAGCGGCGTACCGATCTGCTCAACGCGCCCGTCGTGCATGACGACGATCCGGTCGGCCATGGTCATCGCCTCGACCTGATCGTGCGTGACGTACACCGTCGTGGTCTTGAGCCGCTGGTGCAGCGCCTTGATCTCGCCGCGCATCGCGACGCGAAGCTTGGCGTCGAGGTTGGACAGCGGCTCGTCGAACAGGAACACCTTGGGGTCGCGCACGATCGCGCGGCCCATCGCCACCCGCTGTCGCTGCCCGCCGGAGAGCTCCCGCGGGTAGCGCTTGAGATACGGCTCGAGGTTGAGGATCTTCGCCGCCTTGGCGACGCGCTCCTCGATCATCGCCGGCGCGGCTTTCCTAAGCTTCAGGCTGAACGCCATGTTGTCGGCCACCGTCATGTGCGGATACAGGGCGTAGCTCTGGAAGACCATGGCGATGTCGCGATCCTTGGACTCCATGTCGTTCACGACCCGGCCGTCGATGGAGATCGTCCCGGCGCTGATCTCCTCGAGCCCTGCCAGCATGCGCAGCAGCGTCGACTTGCCGCAGCCCGATGGACCGACGAGCACCATGAATTCGCCATCGCTGATATCGAAGCCGATGCCGTGGATGACCTTGGTGGTACCGAAGGTCTTTTCGATGTTCTGGAACGATACCGATGCCATGACTGGACCTCAAAGGCAATGTTGAAGCTTCTCAGCTCTTCACCGCACCCGCGGTCAGGCCGCCGACCATGTACCGCTTGAACACATAATAGATCGCCGCCGGGGGCATCGCATAGATAAGCCCCACGGTCATCAACAGTTCCCAGGGAGAATCGTCGGCGGCGAGGAAGTTGCCGAGCGCCACGGCCAGCGTGATCT
>WNGK01007079.1_pt1 | contig 14547 bp, 13 predicted proteins | sample 5400601 | NCBI WGS metagenome assembly WNGK01 (sample SAMN13153376, study PRJNA577476) | soil metagenome | isolation source: 60 cm soil or saprolite under Garry oak tree replicate 1 | place: USA:California | collected 2016-06-15 | reverse complement strand
CTCAGGTTGTTGTCCAACAGAAATTGCAGCCTGATTTTTCCGTCCTTGTCACTCTTGAACGTGTGAAGTAATCCTTCGAAGTAGGAGGTATTTGTGGATAGAGAGAACAACTCATGAAAGTTATACTTGTACAATCATCTCATCGCTCACGATATCACAGGTTTTGAATGCCTACTACCACAATCCAAAAGTAAGCTTGAAAATACAGAAGCATCACAAGCGGAATAACTTCTACTCTGAAATGTTTCATCCTGTCAATGAAGGCGTAGGCTGATAGTAAGGTCAAGAGAATGAAGGTCAATGCAGAGTAGAAAATCACACTATTCGAAAATCCCTCGACATAGCTGAGAAGAAACATTCCAGTTCCAGTCAGTATGTAACCAGAACTTTGCAGTAAAGTCATCGTGAAAAACGTGGCGGCTATCCCAAAGATAAAGGAAAAATATTGAATTCCTGAACGGCCGGTGAGAAAACCGTAAAGAATGCCTAAAGGAATAGTCCATGACAACCATTGGGGCTCAGAACCAGAAACGACGTTGAATGCGACTGCTCCAATGAAGCACCATTTCACGAGTAGAATTTGAGTAACTCCATAATTCACTCGCCTAGAGTCAATAACATATCCCAGAACCACAAGTGCCAGTGCTATCGGCGTGAAAAAACTGAGATTTATTCCCGATAGAATCTGGATCAGATTGTAAGATGAGGGTTTGGGGTAAGAATACGCAACGGTGGAGGTTCCTACGAACCCTGATATTATCCCTGTAGTGAACAGTTGGAATCCTCCCGAGATGAGGAACGGAGCAACGATAATCGTGGTGATTACAATGCCAACGGTCGCGAAAGATGCGAATCTTCTGAAACGTTTTCTGAGAAGCGACGATACTAGAAGCATGGCATAGGGAGCGAATCCAAAAAGCTTGATCAAGCCTGAGGCAACAAAAGCAACTATGGTCATCGTTCGCGAGCCATCAGTCGAGACCAAGTAAAAGCCTAGTAGCAAGGGGAAAATCATCAGTCCATCATAGATTCCCCAGGCTGCTGTCAGGAAAATCATGAAAGGGTTCAAGAAGAATAGGGCTGATGGAAGAAGCTGTTTCGTCAGACGTTTCAGAACTAGAAATGAGCCAAGGTCAGCGACGATCATAGGGAGCTTGAGGAACAAGCCCTCAATCATGAAGGTCGTGTGATACAGAAACTGATAGTCAGGAACGCCCAGCGATGTCAGTAATGCGTACGGAGCATAGAAGACGAGCTGGATATAGTAGATGGCAGGAAGAGTCGGGAAAAACCTGAGGTCCACATACCCAAGTTGATAGTAAAGCCGCTGAGATGTGGCAAAAAGCGTGAGGTCGTATGGATGCGCTGCGAACATCGCAAGAGCCACGCGACATAGAAGCCCGACGAGCAAGACGGTTGTGTCCTGCCTAATCATTCGATTTGACAGGCTCCCGCCCCACGACCCTTGAAAGCAATATCACTATCGCTGTCGGAACAACAAAGAGAAATCCGATGTAGTAAACTAGGAGTAGAGTGGGGTCTGCCAGTGAAAGAGTTGAAGTTGTTGCAGACTGCTGGAGGAACCTAATCGATACATCGTCAAGCCGAAACGCTGTCAGGCCCGCCCCTTGGGCATCTAGGACTATCGATGTCGAGTTCGGAAAGACGATGAATGTGGGAAAGCCTAACGCGAGAGATGGTGAGAGAAACGCCAGATTGTAACTAAACGTTGTCCTCGGAGTATAGCCATAGCTTCGGGCTAAAACTGACAAGTTCTGAAGATAGTATACGAGGTAAGTACCATGTGGGTTTCCGCTCACATAGAATCCTATGAAAGTGTCAAAAAATTGCTGGTTGCCAGACTGAAGGCTTGGTGGAACATTGAGGCTTAGTACTATTCCATGTATGTTGCCGGATACTTGCTTGTTTGCATCGAACGGAGTTAGGTTGGTCCTTGCCACAGAAACACGCGATAAGGCTAACGAGAACTGACCCGACTGACCAATGGGTGCCTCCAAGTAAAATCCAATTGTAGTTATGCGCGACCCAACTAGCGGAACAAAGCCGTTGGCCAAATATGTCTCGGTTATCGCGTTGAGTGTTAGGTTTTCATCGATGCCTAGTCCTTGTCTGTGTTGAAATTTTGATGATTCACTCCAAGCACTTAGGGCTTGATTGTTTTCGTCTACGCCAGATAATCTCATGCCGTAGTGTATGCCCGCTGAAACTTTCACTGTAATCGAAAATACCGGGTTGGCATCAAGCGAAATGTTGACGGCGCGATATAGGTTCACAGCTTGAGGTTCGTATTGAGGTGAAAACGTGACATTCATGATCAGCACACCATTCGCCTCCGCCTGCATAATGGTGTCTTTTTGATTCTCTAAGTGCCATTGAGACATGTTGGAAAGATCGTCACTCCAGATGGTATCTCCCGTCTCAACTGCGTAAGCTGAGGTAACTGTATGCACCCCGCTTACGTTGAAAACAGTTCTTGGACTAGCAGTTCCGCGTAACATTACCACGCTAGCCATGGACGCAACTGCTAGTATCACTAAAACGTAAAATTTACCTCTCGACTTCAAAATCCGACCTTAGCTCCGGCTGGGCTTGGAGGCTTCTTATCGGATTTATGGATTAATAGATTGGGGATTCTTCGTGAAAGTTTGCGAGGGGACGAGTCCTCCTTCTGATCAAGATGTTTCTCTCGGTGCCCTCTGGTCTGTTCGAATCGCTCGTACGCACCACGTCACGAAACCTACACATAGTGTGTAGTGGCTAGGCACATCATTACAGCGTAAGAGACGATGAGGCCTTGAAAGAGCCTGGGATGAGTTAGAGAGTATTCGGCTTGGGCCCAGAAGACGGGTGGTAGGACAAGCATGAACCTCGACCAGGAACGCATCTCACCAACATAGAAGACTATTGCGATCGTGATGAACGACCACAGGTAGTATGGAAAAGTCCTCCCAGAAGCATGTGGTTTCACGAGAGAGTAGACGATGAAAATGGTCGCGAGGCTTATGGAAACCAGGTTAATCATGAAAGGAAGATTGAAGACAGGGTTGTTGGCGAAGCAGAAGACCGAGCAGATTGGCCATGCCCGCGTGACTTGTAAGCTCGTAAACAAGCTCCCCGTAGTGTAGTAGGTGAAGATGGCAAAGGCGGGAGCACTCAGAAATACGATGATCGACGCCAGAACCATTGGGAGTTTGCGTTTCTCACTAAGCGCCTTGACAAAAACCGGAACCGAAAGGAGGAAGGCTTCGGGCCTGACAAGACCAGCTAGGAAACCCAGCGGACCGGCCACTAAGGGTCTGCCTCGTTCAAGGTAGTAGATAGAGGCGACGATTAGCAGGAGAGCAGTCGCTTCAGGATAGATGGCCGAGAGAAAGAATGTCGAAGGATACACTGCAAGAAGCGCTAAGGTCCGATTGGCAACGTCAGGGCCAATTATCAGCCTCGTTAGCCTGGCAAGATAGACGGAAGCTAAAGCGACCGCCACAAGATTCCACACGAATCCAGCCATAACTTCGGCTGGCGCAACGTCCAGCCAGAAGAATAGAGGATACAGCAGCCTAAGTATCAGCGGAAAACCAGGAAGAAAGGCATACGCCCGGTTATCTGCAAAAGCTCCGTATCCAAGTCTAGCTATGCCCATGTAATAGCTTGAGTCCCATCTCGCTAGACCGTAGAGAACTGGAAGACTCACGTCAGGAATCGGGGGAAACTGGCCTGTACTGTAGCCAAACACTACGCCAGTAGCGATAAGAAGCACCACTATGACCCGCGATCCCGCTAAGGAGTTGGCTAGTTCTCTCAACGGGAGACGGCGTATCGACAACATTCGTAGCTACCCGCGAGGCGCCCCCTCAGGGGACTGCTTCTCGACCGATCTCTCAGATTTCGTTCTTCGAAAGTGATCGAAGAGAAGAATCGCGATGGTGATCGGAAGGAAGACGAAAATGACAAGGTAGAAGACTGGCGGGTCTTTGCTCGGCGGAAGGGAAGGTGATTCCTCCAATCGTGACATGTAATAGAGTGTCATGCTCTTTATGTTGAACTGGTATAGGGTGCCCGACGCGGATACTATGACAACGGACAGCACGCCGGTTGGAAGATTATCGGGGAAGAAGTTCAGTTTTTTGCTTGAAGAGACAACGTAGACCTGGTCGGGAGTTGACGGATCATAAGTGTATGTTCCTGCTCTGTACACTCCAGATCTGTCTATGAGATAAAGCACGTATGCAGCATTGGGGGAGGCTTCTAGACGGCCCTCAACTCGGATACTCTGTAGGGTGGATAGAGAGCTGGGGGGGACTGTCGAATTCAAGCTGAGATATAGTGCGTGATAGAGACCGCGCGATTGAGCAGACTCAACCTTATAGTCGAGAAACTCGAAGCTCGCTAGCTGTAAACTAAAGTCAGTGGGATTGACACCGGGAACACGCTCCACGTACACCGTCACTCGCGAGAGTCTGTCAATAGATCGGTTCGTGTTGGCGTTGATAACTTGTATCATATTGACCTGAACGTTTTCGCGCTGGCCTGTCCCTTGTCTGTGGTTAAGCACGTCAGCGTCCTTCCAAAGAGCTGTGAAGCTTCCATCTGGATTCTGAGTATCGAAGCGAATTCCGTAGCTAACCCCCTTTGAGACGTTCATCTGTACATACAACATTGGATACTGCGTGATGTTTGCAACAAACGATCGAGAGATCGACACAGCTGATGGGTTGGAGCTTGCTGGAAAAGTACCGTTCAGCGTAAGCCCATTTGTTGAAGGGGTTAGAGCAGCGCGTGTAGAAGGAGATGGGTTCAGTGACCATTTCGTGTAGTTCCCGACGCCGAGTAGGGCAGCCGAATGATCCTCACCGTAGAGGGGGAGAAGATCTTGAGTAGCGTTCACAGCTTGGGTTCCAGGCAGGGTTATCTTCGAAAACGAGATTGAGAAGAAAGGAGCCGTGAAAACCAGCGCGACAAGAATTACCTCTACCCAGGCCAGTTTATTCCAAGAGATTGTCTCTGATGCCAACGGTCTAACGCACGGACCCTTTCGCAACTAGTTTCTTGACTGGGAAATGGTGTTTTTCCGATACAGACGTACGTTCGGTGACTCGTCGATGGAGAGACAACACTCTTTGATGCCTTCTTAGACTAGTTCACACAAGCGACAAATGGTTGGACGCGTTTTTTGGAACATGGCTTGAAGCAAACTGGGCAGCCAGACTTCGCCACGACAGCCCAAACAAAAGACTACCCAAGCGAACCCCTCATTTCACTCCTAATACATACTCATGCATCGGCCACGGCCAAAGTCTTTCGGACCGTCGCAATATCCAGAGAAGCGATCTTGGGCATCTTCGATACAAAGTCACAGGTATACGCATTACAGACCCGCTTCTCTCTATTTTGAATCCTGCTTTCAGAAACAGGTCTTCAACATCGGAAACCGTGTAGTAGTATTGTTCAGAGGCTCCTATTCCGAAGAACAGAAGAAACCGTCTAAACAAGTTGTCCGTCTCAAATGTGACGAGGCACTTCCCGGACGGTTTGAGCGTGGTGAACATTCCTTGAAGAGCATCAACTGGTTTTGGCAGGAAATGGAACGTTCGGATGCAAAGGACATAATCAAAGTAACATTTGAAACCCAGCTGGCACGCATCCATCTGAACAACGGAAGCGGCGTGATTAGTGCGTTCGTATGTGGTTCGCAACATTTTCTGCGAAAGGTCCACGCCCGTGTATTCTGCTCCTCGGTTGGTCAGAGAAACCGCGAATCTGCCGGAGGCTGTTCCTACCTCTAACACTGAGGACTGCCCGATCATACTGGCAACGAATTCCTGTTCCTTTGAGTTGATATACTGTCCTCCAGGAGTTCCGAATCTGGCTTTGTCATAACTAGTCGCGCTCTTATCATAGTCAGATTTGACGACTGCAGTTTTTCTTGCGTTTTTCTCAATCAAGTGTGGTGGCGCCCTTCTCTTAACTTCGAAACGATCGCGTGAGTCGTGGAGGAAGCTGAGCCCGAAGTTCCATCGCTATGCCTTGTGCAATGCCTCTGACCAATGTAGATATCGGAAAGCCCTTTGCGAGCAAGTAAGCCCCGTATCCAGCGATCATAACCAGAGAAGCTAGGCGGCCACTTCTGAGGGCGAAGACAGTCTGGTTTCTCATGAAGTAGATCTCGTTTCCTGTCTGCCCCTTCTCATGGCCGCCGGGAATGTTGAGATGCTGAAAGAATGGGTCCTCGACATACATCAGTCTCCCGCCCATCTTGCGTGCTCTCCATTGCAAGTCCGACTCTTCCCTGAATCCATTCCCTCCGTACCTATGTGAGTCAAACCCTCCGAGCGAGGCGAAGAACTTGGATTGAAATATCATGGCACCCGGGATAAACCGAGATGTGCCGTTGTGAGGCGAAATGTCAACACCGAAGAGGATGTTCAGCATTCGGGAGAGTCTCGTATTTCGATACTTCACCTTGCGGGAGCCCATAGCGTTGAAGCCGACGATACGGAAGCCGATGACATCTTTGGGCTCCAACCTTGGAAGGAGTTCATCAATAAAACGGGCCAGTCCAGCACTAGGAACGAGGTCATCGTCTACGAGTAGAAGCCAATCGCGCTTAGCCTGACTGCAACCAATGTTCCTCGATTCGGCGGAGCCCAATCTCTCGGGGTTCCTGAAAACCGTCGCTCCGTCAACCACGACCGAATGTTGCGAACAGTCATCGACAACGATTACCTCGCAGTCCAAGCGCTTGAGTTCTTCGACCAGCCCCGAAACTTGTTCGGCCCTGTTGCGTGTGGCGATGACAACTGTCAGATTCAAATGAAGTTCACTAGCAACCAACCGAGACTAACAAAGGCGACAACGAGCAGGGAGTTTAGCCAGAATGGGATGCTCCTGTAGGCTCGAGCGAGAAGCCCCACGCTGATCACAAGCAAGCCTAGGGCGTAGAACTTCAGGTGTTGGCCACCTTCGATTAACGGTATCAAGTAAAATCCTTTCCCCGTTAGGAGGTAAGCGAAGCTCTGTGTTCCCACGATTGTGATGAACGCAAGGACGGCCCCAGAGAGCCACACAAAGGCTACCCCCTCCGCGTCGTTCCTAGCTACAAATAACAGAGTCATGAGACCCAGCGGAATGAGCATAAGCTGTGGATGATTGAAGGCAAACAGTTCAACTGAAATAATTACTCCCGAAAAAGGGGCAAGCGTGCTGAAGAAAGCAGACGTGCGAAATAGAGAATACAAAGCGATGATAGCCGAGGCTACAACCGCTCCTATGAACGGAAGCTGAGAATTGATACCGAAGTTTCCAGAGAAAGAGTAAATGTCAGGCTGAAAAATCGGGTTTGAGACGCCAAAACTTAGGACAAATTTGCTTAAGCTCGAAGGAATTAGCAGCACAAGCAACGTCGCCAACACAGGAATGGCCAATTCCACGTATCTCTTCTTAATCGCGAGATAAACAGCTAGAATGGGAACGACCAGGAGTCCGAACAATTCAACCAAACCGCCCAGGAGGAACCCACCGAAGCCTACCAAAGAAGCCAGCCTAGGTCTAAGCCTCGCTGTTGCTACGTAGCCACCGACTAACGCGAGAGTTGTCAGTCCCTCGTACTGACCCCAAACAGCCGATATGTAAATCGAGAATGGATTCAGGAAATAGAACATCGAGTATGTTTTATTCTGTGAAACCCTTGAAAGAATAAACGCGCTTGCCACGTCCGCCAGAAGAAAAGGCAATTTGACAAAGATCGTGGCCAAGACGCCGCCATAATGGAAGAGGAAGTTGGTGTCTATCCGGTCCAAGCCTAGGAGGTAGTAGAATTGCATCGAACCGGTTGGGGCGGATAGAGCAAAAATGGTTGGAGGATTGTAGAAAATCGGGGCCCATCCTTGGTGGTAGTACAAATACGCAGTCCGAATCCACAGTACGGTGTCCGAGGGATGGCCAGTCCAAGGCATTATCATGAGCCGGATAATGATCCCAGCCACCAGAATGATTCTCCAAGAGAGTCGATGGCGAAGGAGCAGGAGCTCGGCCGGAACGCCAAAAACCAATATGAGTTCGGCGAAAAGCAATACCAAGTCGATTTGCCAAGGATCAGAAGACCCGACTGCGACAGTTGGAATGGGCGTGAAAGTTAGTTTCAGATCTTGAATAAGAACGGATACTGGGACGATGGCGGAAATCACGTAGATGGCGGCCGGAATCAACGGCGCTGAGGCCAAAAGGATGCTCTGCGAGGCCAGGAGAGTGAACTGGGAGTTCCCTTGGATGGAGACATGGCTTGACCCGTTGGAATATGGTCTGGATACGACCATCTGATTATTGTACGAAAACGCGATGTTGTAGCTGGATCCCCCCGTGAAAACAGTGTCAGCGACTAAAGTGTCAAAGTAACCCGCTTTGTTGGGTAAATTGAGAGGAACATAGCAGACCGAGGACAGGCAGTATGGAACCTGGGTCAGAGAATACGCGATGATAGAGTTGACCCGGATTGAGTATTCAGAATTGATTCCTGCGCGTTCCTCAGCGTAAATGCGTATCCCAGTAACGTTATTGATCGCTACGCCGTAGCTAAGGACGTTAACCCTGAGCGTGGTCGTCCCACCTGATGGAACATGCTCGACGGGCAGTTGGTCATTGTTCAGCACGACGACAGACCCACCCGCCAGTCCTGCTCGGAACCTCAGACCGAACCCGAATCCAGACGTAGAAGTGAAATTGGGCGCGGTTGTGACAGACACCTCAAAGTACGGATATTTGTCAGCGTTGACGTAAGTATTCTCTTGGAACGTCACCGCAGTAATACTTGCAGAAGAAAAGGAGCCGAACAGGGTGCTGTTGGCCACAGTGGCATTTTTCGATGAGTTGTATAGAACACTGAAATTGGTCGTCGGCTGGGAAACGTTATCACCGAGCGAGGAGGAGTAGATTGTACTGAGCTGGCCTATGTCAAACGCTTGAAACTGACCTGTGGGTGCGAAATATCCTCTCAGGGCAAATCCTGAGACTGCAGTTGCCGTCAGAAGAATTAGAATGACTAATAACGCCCCCTTTGGATGATGCAACGACTCTAGGATAACCCGTAGCTTAACGAGCTGCCGCCAAGAGATGTTCAGGATCTACCCACTCCAAGAGATAGTCGTAATCTGACAAGAGCGACTCGAGTTCCGCCTTCTTGTCTCGGTCATGGAGCTCGACCAGCAGGTTCCTGACCAGCCCAGTCTTGAGGCTGTTTTTCATGCCTTCTAGGACGAGAAACTCTGCTCCTTCCACGTCGATCTTAACTAGATCCACAAGACCCGTGTTGAGATCGTCGAATCTTTCAGTTCGCACGAGGAAGTTGGGCCGGTTCTCCCGGACCTTGTCCAACATTCCGGAAGGATCTCTGGCCGACTTGAACTCAAACCTTGGCAACAGGCTGTCAGAGGTGTAAAGGTTACCGATGCCTGCTATCATGTTACCGATGACCGGTCCCGCGTACCACTCCCTTTGGCTGTACAGGCGCGTCCAACCACAATGGTTGGAGAGAGCCAACTGTCTCACTTCGATGTTTCGGGCTAACCAAAAGTTTGCCCGCTTTCTCAGTGAATATGCAGTCTGAGGATTCGGTTCAACCGCTACAATTTTCCTGAAATTCTTGCGAAGCCAGAAGCTGTAGAACCCTATGTTGGCACCGATGTCCCAGAACAAATTGCCGTAAATCTGCTGAAGCCTCTTTCTGACAGGCGTCTCGTGAAGCTTGCCTCTCTCTCTAAGAATTATGTTCTTGACAATCCAGCTTCGATTTCGTAGTTTCTCCTCGTCCTTGAGCTTGCACTTGCCAAGGTGATCTCTTAACCCAGAACTATTCGGTGTTGAGCCCCGGTTTGACCTTCCCCTCAGGATTCCACTTCTTCTAGGAGTCTGGTGGTTGACCTTTCTAGTGTGAAATTTCGTTCGATGTTCTCTCTGGCTCGTTGGCCCATCTCTCGTCGAAGCGAGTCGTCTGCTAGTAGCGCGTTCATCTTTGCTCCAATGTACTGGTGATCTCTTGGATTGACGATGTATCCTGTGACACCTTCCATGACAACTTCGGGGGGGCCTCCGAGGTTCGTTACGATGGAGGGTTTCCCAAACAGTCCTGCTTCTACAGGCGTTAGCCCAAACGGCTCGTATAGAGAAAGATGGACTAGGAATTTGCACTCAGAATAGGCCCTGGCAAGGTCGATCTCGTCGTCGGAGGTTCCTCTGAACTCAATGGGCACATCAAGCCTAGCTGCAAGATCTTTGAGCATGCTTTTCTCCTGGCCTTCGCCCACATGAACAATCTTCGAGGATCGGACATTGGCCGCGGCATGGATCATGCCCGCTATGTTCTTCAGAGGAATGAGGGTCCCTACTGCAAGCATGTAGTCCTGTTCCTTCACAGGCGGAGCCAGTGACAATTTTTCCAACAGCGGGTCCGGGCCCGGATAAACAACCTGAGGGACTTCCTTGAGCCCGTAGACTCGCGCTAGAAAGTTGGAGAGGAAGATGCTGTTCCCTACGATCTTTCCGAACCCGCGAACTGTTTTGACATCAACAAATCTTGCGAGTTGCACAGTTAGACTATAGAGGGGATCAGAAAGAAGGAGTTTGGAGAAGAGGCTTCCATAGAATTCTGAGCCTGTTCTCTTTACCGTCGTGCTGATTCTTCTATAATCCTCTCCTGTGATGGTCTTCTCCCAAGGTAGTTCGAAGACAGATCCCGAGTACCAGATAATCTTGGGACCTAGAAGCTTGGAGAGGTAGAAGGCCAGTATGGGTTCAACGTGATGATGAATTATGATTCTGTCATAGTCCTTCAACTTGCGAAGAAATGCCATGAGATGCCTCATGCCAGAAGGGTGGCTTGCGATCCCACTGGGAATCGACTGTATCGGCTCACCTCGGAGCCTCTTCTTCCAGCCGGGAGAAACTCTTCCCTCGTAGAACAGAGTCACATCCTTGTTCATTCTCTTCAGCTGAACGTAGTGGGAGAAGGCCAGGCGTTCCGCTCCCCCGAACCTGCCGTAGGACTGTTGAAGGATAGCCAGCCGCAAGGTAAGAGGTTAGGACTCATAACATAGATTCATATTGTTATCTGCCCGCAAAGCATCATTTAGGATGCCAAGGATACATTCGTGTATTAACAACCAGAGATTAGAGGAATAAGATACTCTGCAAAGCGTAGGTCGCGCTGAGAACGAGTAGAAGGACTATCAAAAGCCCAGGCCACCGGATATTCCTAGTTCCTATCTGAGACAGGAAGAACAGCAACGCGACAGCTGCCAGCACTGGGATGGGAAGGTCGTAGAGGATGCGTGCTTGGTGGTAGCTGTCCAGCGGGAGGAAGGGCAGGGATGCTACTCCAACCCATAAGATTAGCAGACGTTCGAAGGAGTCTCTGAACCGCAACGCAAAAACCGATAAGAAACCAAGCCCTAGGATGAGCCAGTTTCCCAATATTCCTCCGTGAGTGTAGAAGAGCGCGTCGACCAAGTTCGTCCAGAAGGAGACTACTTGCCCGCCGTTGGGCACTTTTGTTGCCAAGTCCGCCGCTACCGTTCGGGTCGCGAAGACACTGCTCTTCAAGACATCCAAGACAATCCCGGTGACGATAATTCCGATCATTGACCTCAAGTGGATGTAATGTCCTGTTTCTTTCCACACAGAGACCGCGAAGATCAGACAGACCAAGGCAATGAGGATCCAGGTCCAGGGGTGGGTGAGGAAGAGCGCCACGGAGAGAGCAAACATCATGCCATATCTTGAGGTTGAAGGAGATTTCGAAAACAGCAGCAAGAAAGTTAGAAAGAGGTAGGCTTCGATCATCCCGAGCATGTTGGCGTAGTATCCTCCCCACATTCCAACGGTGATGTAGAATGAGGTGGAAGTGAATAGCGCGGTCAGTCCAGCGAGACTCGCGCTTCCCTGGCCGAAACGTACGAAGATGTAAGTGGACAAGGATAGGAGCGGGGCTAGAAGCATCGGTAAGTATTCGATGATTAGGCTGGGGGAGATTCCTGTTGACGCGACAAGGTACAATGGTATGAGCAGTAGCGGCCTGGACCCGTCAAGTCCTTCTACAAACGAGTATTGAAGCGCTTGCGGTAGAGGTCTCTGGAGCATCTGGTTGATCCAGCTGACATAGGTTTGGCTATCTATGCCCACAAGTGTGCCGCTCGGGTTCAGGTCAGGTCGATAAGGGACGAACGATAGAAGAGAACTGATGAACAGACTAATCGCGAGCATCAGCTTGGGATGAGACAGTATCTTGAACCCGCGAGCTGCGTCGGACAACGAAACAGATCGAACTGAGGAGATAAGATTCCTGAACGGTACTGAGAGAAACTGGAGAAAGGACTTGAACGCAACTGACCGTCGAACGGCGGCTCTGGTTCCGAGCTTTACAAGCCAGGCGTAGAGGAGGCCTAACAGAAACACGGTCGAGAGCGGAGAGATGAGCAAGTAAAATTCCGTGTTGAGATTGGAGAGTCCAGGGTCCGGCAGGTAGGGAAAGAATGCCAAGACTGCCAGAGCTGAGACTTCGAATGCCACGAGGCAGAATGTTACGATTGTGAGAACAGTCTCGCGCGTTGCCATAGTAGCTCCCTTGAGAAAAGGGGAGAAGGCTGTCTTTTATGCTTCCAGAACAGCCCACCTTGAATTCCCAGAAAACGAGAAGAGACGGACCGCCGAAAGGGAAGTCACTTATTTCTCTATCTCATGGAGCTAATTTCTTCTCTAACCACTGAACTAAGTTCCTCAGCAAATCTCTCAATCAACTTGACCCAGGTTTCAACCTCTTGTCCTGCAACATACACTCGCTCTCCATGGGCTATTCGATTTCTAATCCTTACAAATTCAGTGATCTTTCCCTTATCTGCGATCTTGAGACATGAAATTATGTCCCTAATACCGCAAGTGTTGAAGAGATCTATAATCTTGTCTGGGGCTGGATTGCTGAAATGTTTGTGCGCGTAGTCTAATAGCACTAAAACCCCTGAAGATTTGATTCTCTCGTCCAGTAGCTGATGCATGGCTTTTTCGTGCAACTCTTCAATAAATCCCTCCAAATAAGCCGAAAGAAGAACTATTGTTGCTTCGTTTAGCGCGTGATACTTGGGGGAGTGTCCCGGGTGCGATCGAGAGTATTGGGCAATTGATTCTATGAGTTTTTCTTGTGGCAGTTTCTTGAGACTCTCTCGATAATTCTGCGTCTTGGTGTAATCATTGATGAATTCGACCGTAGCCAGTGCCTCCCTTGCATTCAGAGTTTGTTCTAGTTCCTTCATTCGGGCTTGGAATGCTTGGAAGGACTGGAAGATGTCCTCCCCTCTTACACTATTAGTTGGATTTGCAGACGCCATTAAACTCGAACTTGTCCCTTGCCTTTGCAAACGGGACATGGCCTTTCAGAAAGAATCGTGTTTGGGTCTCGCCCGGTGCCTCGACAATAGGCACATTTTACCAAATGCGTTCCTTCTTTACTCTTCTTTCCTTTACGTTCAGGCATGATTTTTCTTTGATTTTGATCATATATAAAGGAAAGGAGTCTGTCTTCAGGTCGATAACTAATACGCCTCGCCGTCGCTGGAGAGGGATATCAGGATATCCGGGGAAGGCGGAAACGTTCGAAGTTCGCCTTGAGCGCAGGGGGGAACTCTTAAATTCATAGGAATCGCCCCAATGCTTTACCATTGCTGTCCCCTATCAGACGGTATCTTCCACATCTGATCTTAGGCCTCTCGATAAGCCTGATCATGGTTGGAGCGTACGCCACCGTGGGGTTCGCCACTACCTCACAACCAAAGGCAACTTGGGCGGTCAACCCTGTCACGATAACGTTCTCGGCCACAGCAGGCACAGGGTCTCAGGGAGACTCTTTCACATGCAGCCCCGGCACCTCAGGCCTCATTCTGACAGCGAAAGCGAGCACATCGAACGTAGGCCTCTCTGTCGCGCCGTCTAGCTTCGGATCATGCGGTTCCTCCCCGAACGGTGTCACCCTGACAGCCCATTGTCTCGTCTCCGCGGCTCAGTGCCGGGGAACCTACAGCGGTCTTGTCCAGATACGTCAGCCAGCCAACTATCGCAACATTCCAGCTAACCTAGCCGTCACCATAGTCGTGACCTAGCCTAGACCATCCGCAACCGTTTTTTCATGTGAAAATTCCCCCGGAGATCCCCAGCCTCTTCTCCAGGCTGTAGAAAGTCACTAGGAGTCGAGAAATGTTCTGGGACGCGAGTCGATCTACTGGGTCTTCTTTGATGACGCCTTGGACTTTTTGCCAGGCCTGAACCCCTGGCTGGAGGTTTCCGACTGTTTTCGGCTCGATTTTTCGTCCTTCGCAGACTCAGCCTGGTCCTCCGGATGGAGTGCGATGTCTGGAGAATCCTCGGCCTTTTTCCGCTGAGATTCAGACCTACTCTTTTTCTCCCTGCGGACAGTTCCCATTATTTCCGACTCATCTATTCTATCTTCCAGGGATGAAAGGTGCCGGGTTTGACCGGTGGTCGCGTTCTTGA
>WNGK01014316.1_pt1 | contig 14549 bp, 12 predicted proteins | sample 5400601 | NCBI WGS metagenome assembly WNGK01 (sample SAMN13153376, study PRJNA577476) | soil metagenome | isolation source: 60 cm soil or saprolite under Garry oak tree replicate 1 | place: USA:California | collected 2016-06-15 | reverse complement strand
CAAAAAAGTAAACGCCGGAATGCGCGAAGCGTTCCGGCGTTTAAATTACAACTGGCGTTTTAGTAAGAGAAGGTGACGCCGAACCGTGCCATTCCGAAATCTTGATTGTCGCTGCCATGGCCGGGTCTGAGTTCAAGCGCCTGGTTAATGACGACGGTGCTGGTCGTAGACGTTCCTAAAATTAGGTCAGTGGTTGTCGTCGTGCTCGTGCCTTGCTCAGTTATAAGGTGAATTTTGTCCCCGTGGTCTTCCTGACCAAAGACAAAGTTCCAGGTGAAGTCGGCCATTAAGCCGATGTGGCAGGTAACGCGGAATTCCAAACCGGCGCCGATCTGCCCGAGCGCTCTAACGTGATTGTTGTTAACCGGATCGACGGTCCAGAATTCGTGTTCATTCGTGACGACACCGTTTAGGATGACAGGCTTCTCATTGAAAAACTTGTAGAGCGTCGCTCCACCATCAATGAAGCCGATGCCACCGGTCACATACGGAGCAAAACGTCCGAACGGGTAGCGTCCGGTCAATGTGACCAAGCCGCCTCCGGCGAAATTCGTTTTCGCAGCGAGGCCGACGCCTTCAAGGCCGACGCCAAAGTAACGGCTCCAGAAATATTTCACATCGGCACCGCCGCCCCAGGCATCGTCTCGGGCAAATAACTGGTTCTTGCTGACCTGACCGATATTAACCCGCTCGCGCGGATTGAAGTTCGCCGGCTCAGTGGTGGTTGGAAGACCGATTGGAATGCCAAATATGGTCGTCTGGGTCGTGTTGGTCACGTCTGTGTCCGGAAAGAACGGATCATCGTTCGGCACGTCGAATTGGCCGGTATCGGCTGCGAACGCGTACGCGCCCCAAATGCTGAGATCCCATTCATGAGCGCGATAAAAATCGCACACAGGCGGGGCCGGCTGCATCACTTCTTTTTCTTTGCTGGAAGGTTCCGGGCCGTCGGCATAAAGAGCCGGCGCCACTACAACGAGTGCGAACAATGCACAAAAGGTTAAGGTCAGTTTTTTCATAACTTGGCTATGCGTTTAGGGTTTCTTCAGAAGTTCGTCAATAAAAAAATATATTGTTTTTTAAAGGCTGTTTCAGGGCTTAATCGAAGCTGAATTTCAATGCACCCGTGGTTTTAACACGAAACTGACGCCTAGCGTCAAGCACCGAATTTTAGCCCAATTTCCCCAGGGCAGCGGTTCTAACAAAATGGCAACATCGGGTCAACCCGGAAATGCCGCCTCCCGACTTCGCTTGGGCCGGCGGACCCAGCCCAGCAGCCGCGCCATTTGAGTCAAAAATTGACTGCTTCGCCGCGCCGCGTCGAATCGATCGAGAACCTACGATTTTAGCTCCGCGCCTGTGTTCGCGTCGGTGACGATAAATTTTTCGTGATGATAAGTCGGATCGCCGCGAAACATCAATCGGCCGGCGTAACGCCGTTCGAGCTCAATCAACAATTCTTCGTCCTCTTCCTTCAATCTCTTCAGCACGTCCGGATTCAAGATGACGCGAAAATCGTGCACGTTGTCCTGATATTTACGCATCACAGTATTGAGCGTCCGATGCAGTTCCACACTGGTGGTCATTGAAGTTTTGACGACGCCGCGACCGCCGCAGTAAGGGCAATTTTCGTAAATCGTATCGCTTAGACTTTCCTGCGCGCGTTGCCGCGTCATTTCCATCAGACCGAGCTGCGAAATGGGCAATACGTGCGTTTTGGCTTTGTCGCGTCTGAGCCGTTCCTTCATCAAATTGAAAACGGCCTGTTGATCTTTCCGGCCCTTCATGTCGATGAAATCGGCAATGATGAGGCCGCCAATGTTACGCAAACGCAATTGCCGCGCGATTTCGTCCGCAGCCTCCAAATTGGTCTGCAAGATCGTCTTCTCGACATCGCGGCCGCCTTTGTTTCGGCCGGTGTTTACGTCCACCGCCACCAGCGCTTCGGTCTCGTCGATCACGATGTAACCACCACAACGCAGCCAAACCTGCCGATGAAACGCGTCATCGATTTGTTTTTGAATGCCGAGCGCTTCGAAAATAGGCGTGGCGCCGTCGTAGAACTTCAAACGATTCCGCGCGCGACGTGAAATTTTTTCGACGAGCTGGTTCATTCGTTCCACGGCCTCCCGATCGTCACACAGGACCTCGTCGATCTCTTCGGTTAAAAAATCGCGCACCGTTCGCTCGACCAGGTCCGGTTCTTCAAAAATGCGACAGGGCGCGGGCTGGTCCCGAATCAGCCGCTCAACTTCGGCCCACTGATCGAGAAGAAATCGCAGATCCCGCACGAAGTAGCGTGCCCGCTGGCCCTCGCCTACTGTGCGAATAATGACGCCGATCCCCTCCGGGATATCGAGCTCACGCAAAATTTTCCGGAGACGGTTGCGCTCTTTCGGGTCTTCGATCTTGCGCGAGATTCCGCTGCGATCGCTGAACGGCATAAGAACGAGGTAGCGCCCGGCAAAACTCAAATTGGTCGTCACTCGCGGACCCTTTGTTCCGATCGGCCCTTTTGTGACCTGAACGATGACCTCCGAACCGACCGGATAAATGTTCGGGATATCTTTCGCTGTGATTCGCTTGCGTTGTTTCTTTGATGGCCGGTCGACTTCTTCAATTCCGCTGTCGAGCGCGGCCGGAAGCGCGTCCCAAAAATGGAGAAAGGCATTTTTGTCGAGGCCGATGTCGACGAACATCGCCTTCAAACCCATCTCGATGTTTTTAACGCGGCCTTTGTAAACGCTGCCGACTATCTGGCGCGAGCCACTACGCTCGACGCTGTACTCTTCGAGGCGGCCATTCTCGAGCAATGCCACGCGGCGCTCGAGTTTCTCCACACTGACTACCAATTTGTTGCCGGTCTTGCGTGACGTAAGACCTAAAATTTTCTTCACTCTGTCTAACATAAATTTCTAAAGGTTGCGCGATCGAGAGCCGAAACCCGGCCAAGGAATTGTTCATTGCTCGTTGGATCGACATTGATTGTTAAAAACGACGGCGGACCGGAGTCGGCGCGGGTTGCGGCGCGGGCCGTTTGCCTCCGAAAAGACGTTCAAAAAAGTTCGGCTGACGAGGCGGCGGTGCGGGAGCCGCACGGACTACGCGAGGCCGTTTGGAAACCTGCCCCTGCGCATCAGCCTCCGGCTCGACATCGGGCGAGGCGTTGTCGCTCGCCATTTGTACATCGGCGCTGGAAGCATCGGCGCTTTCCTCGTCGTCGGCGCCAAGATTACCGCCCGCATAACTGACGTCTTTGAACATCGAAAATGGGTTCGCGTGATGCGCTGGCGGCGTCCACGCCACTTGCATGTCGAAATTGCCTTCGTCCATCGCCAAAGTCCGTTCCAGAATTCGCGTCGCCACCGGTCCGGCCACACTGCCGCCGTGCTCACCGCCTTGCACCATTACCGCGACCACATACTTCGGATGATCGAAAGGCGCAAAGCAGGCAAACCATGCCACCGTATCTTTGTGCCCACGGTCGGTCGCTTGCGCAGTTCCTGTTTTGCCCGCGACCTGCACGTTCTTAAGCCGCCCACGACCGCCAGTGCCGCCGTCTTCATTCACTACTCTCCATAAACCTTTCCGCACCAGTTCGATCTGGTCGGGCGTAACTTCTCTTCGCAAATCCGAGCGCATTCGCGGTGTCTGCGGCACTGCGACTTTGCCATGCTCATCCAGAACCGGTGAACCATCTTGATTCAAAATCTTATCGACCAGCCGCGGATAATAACAGGTGCCGCCGTTGGCGATCGTCACGTAGGCCATTGCCAATTGCAACGGCGAGACAAGCGTGTACCCCTGCCCAATCGACACGTTCGCGGTTTGCGCTTGCGACCATCGCTCCTGCGGATGATGCACCTGCATCCACTCCGGCCCAGGCAGATTGCCAACCTGCTCTCCCGTCAACTGCAAGCCCGATTCTTCCCCGATGCCCAGCATTTTTCCGACCGTATCGATCGATTGAATGCCGGCCGCATTTCCGAACTGATAGAAAAATGAGTCGCACGAAACTTTGATCGCTTCGGACAAGCCGATGTTGCCGTGGGTGTAATGTTTTTCATTCACCCAGCACTGAAAAAAGTGATCGCCATAACTGACACCACCTCCGCAATTGTAATGCGCGTTAGTCAGATTTTTTCGTAACCCCGCAAGCGATGTGATCAATTTGAATGTCGATCCCGGCGGAAGCGCGCTCACTGCGCGGTTCACCAATGGATCGCCCTCATCTTTGCGCAACGCTTGCCAGTCTTTGGCTTTGATGCTCGGAATAAATGTGTTCGGATCGAATGATGGCACCGACGCCATCGCAAGAATGTTGCCATTGTTTGGATCGACAACGACCGCCCCGGCGCGGCTCACCGCGCGCAACGCTTCATCCGTGATCGCCTGAATCCGCGCATCGATCGTTAGAAAAACATTCGCGCCCTGTTGCGGCGGCTCTTCGCGCAACACGCCGTCGATTGTGCCCTTCGCATTGCGACGCAGATAACGCACGCCCGGTTTGCCGCGCAGATAATCGTCCATCGCTTTCTCGATGTTTGATTTCCCGTCCACATCGCCTTGATAGAACGTGAACTTGCGCGCTTCTTCCTTGTTGGTGTCATCCGGAGCGCCGACGTAGCCAAGTATGTGCGCCGCCAGCGCGCCGTAAATATACGAGCGCACCGGTTTGATCGCGATGTCTACCCCGGGAAGTCCGACATCGTGCTCGGAGAACTTCGCCATCGTCGGAAAATCGATGTCTTTGATGTAGGAATAGGGGACTTCCGTGTCGTTCCGATAATGCCGCTCGAGGTCTTTCGAATTGTAATCGCGCGCAAGATCTAGATCGTTCAAACGCGGAACAATTCCGTCGTTAACGATCCTGATAATGTCCGCTTCCTTCACGTCCTTTGGCATGCCGCTGATGATGGCGCGATGCTCGGCCAGCGGCGGCGGGCCGAAGCGTTCGCGGTAGCCTTTCACCATTTCCGGAAGGTAAAAATCCACTTCGTAACTGGCGCGGTTTTGCACCAGCGTCAGACCGTTCCGATCTTTGATCTCGCCGCGGACCGACGGAATTCGGACCGTCGCTTGGGAGCTGCCCCGGATTTGCGCCGTCCATTCCGCGCCGTGTGCCACTTGGATCCACCAAAGCCGCAACCCAAGCGCGGTCATGCCGAGCAGCATCAACAATCCTAAAAATTGAATTCTTAAACGTGGACTAAGCCGGCGCCGATTCATTCGAAACTCCTCTCAGGCAAATAGGGATAACGCGTCACGCGCGCGACCCAGTTCAACATCCAAAAAATTACCGGCGCCATCAGCATTGCCATCAAACCCGGCCCGCCGATTTGCCACCAAACTTCGCGGGTGAAGAAAAACGAACCACGCCGGAAAGTGATCATGAGATATTGCGCCAAAATAATTGCGGACGTGCAGATGCCGGTCAGAACACAATGAACTTCCCAGCGGCCGCGGATGAACAAAGGCCTTAAGCCATGCATAATTCCCGCCAGCACAGCGTAGAGAAGTATCGACCAGCCGAGCGAGATTTCAACTCTGGACCCGATCACCTGCACGGTCAGCGCATCGAGTAAAACGCCCGCGAACAGCGACAGCGCCAGCATCAACGGAAACGGCAGCGCCATCGCGCCGTAAAACACCAATACCGGCGCAATGTAAATGTGCGCGTGATACATCCAGTCAAGCGGCGGGATGAAGAATTCCGCGATTTGAGCCACGACCACCAGAACAAGTAATATGAAAAAGAAAATCATTTCCGTCCCGTGACCACGAACACGTCCTCCAGGTGGGACAGATCCACTGCCGGCGCCAGTTTCGCCTGACCGTCCAGTTCGCGAGCGCGAAAGCTTTTCACTGTCCCAATGAACAAACCGGACGGAAAAACTCCGCCGACACCGGACGTGTAAGCTTTCTGTCCCGGCTGGAGGTTCGCTTGTTTCGTCAAAAAATTCAGGTCGAGCAGCGGCGCCAATCCGCCAGAGACGCGCTCACCCAAGACAATTCCCTGCTCGCGTGTGCCTTCAACCGACGCGGCCACTTTGCAATTTTCGTCCGTAACCAGAAGCACAATCGAGATGGTATTGCTGACGGTCGTTGTCTTTCCCACCAAACCTTCGTCCGTCACCACCGGCATATCGGTCTCTATGTGATCTTCTTTGCCGCGATTGATCGTCACTGTGTGCCACCAAGTCGATGCATCCCGCGTCACCACTTCGGCCGGAATCAATTTGAAGACCGAGCGCTCGCGATAATTGAGCGCGTGGCGCAGGCGATTGACTTCGTGTTCCACATCGCGCAGCGCCGAATTGGTCGCGCGCAGTTGGCGATTATCGACCCGCAGCGAAGCGTTCTCCTTTTCCAGTTCTTCCAACGATTTCAATCCGGTTCGGACCGACGTGATTTGTTTCTGCAAACCGGAACCGGTGGTGAAGAACGGAGCCAGTATTTGATAAATTTTCGCCTGAAATTTACGCGTCGTATCCGCTCCGAAACTCAGGAAGTAACCCAAAATGGCAGCGCCACTGGCGATCTGCCGCAGCCACTTGACGCAAAAATTTAAGTTCATTCAGACATTTGCCCGTTCCTTCGGCCACGGCGCTGAGCGGATCTTCCGCAACATGGACAGGCAAACCAGTCTCCTCGCTCAAAAGTTTGTCGAACCCACGCAGGAGCGCCCCCCCGCCTGCCAAAACCAGACCGCGATCCACCAGGTCGGCCGATAGCTCGGGCGGACAACGCTCCAATGTAATCCGGACCGAATCGACAATCGTCGAAATCGGTTCCAGTAAGGCTTCCCGCACTTCCTGCGACGTGATCATCAACGTCTTCGGCAATCCGGCCACCAGATCGCGTCCCTTCACTTCCACGCTCGTTTCTTTTTCACTTGGATAGGCCGAACCGATTTTGATTTTGATTTCTTCAGCGGTGCGCTCGCCCACCATCAAATTGTAGGCACGCTTCATGTATTGAACGATCGCTTCGTCCAATTCGTCGCCCGCCACCCGCACGCTGCGGCTGAAAACAATTCCCGAAAGCGAAATCAACGCGACTTCGGTCGTGCCGCCGCCGATGTCGATGATCATATTGCCCGCCGGATCCTGCACTGGCAGTCCGACGCCAATCGCCGCCGCCATCGGCTCCTCGATCAAATAAACTTCACGCGCGCCGGCGTGCGTCGCCGATTCGCGCACCGCACGCTTTTCGACTTCGGTGATCCCGGAGGGAACCGCAATCACGACGCGCGGCCTCGCCCGCACCCGACGGTTGTGCACTTTCGAAATAAAATGACGCAGCATCGCTTCGGTCACTTCGAAGTCCGCGATCACGCCGTCTTTCAGCGGGCGGACTGCGACGATGTTCGATGGCGTCCGGCCGAGCATGCGCTTCGCTTCATCGCCGACCGCTAGCACTTTGTTGGTGCCGGCCTGCACGGCCACCACCGACGGCTCGCGCAAGACGATCCCCTGATCTTTGACGTAAACCAAGGTATTGGCCGTGCCGAGATCGATCCCGATGTCGTTCGATAAAAAGCCGAAAAGTCCGTTGAACATGAATTTATTTTCCCAGCCCGCTCGGAAACGCTGACCTTTGAAGCAAGTGGTGCGCCTCGGAGCGCGATTCTAACCGGCTGAAACGCGGTAACATGAAACGCCGTGTCCCGCCGTCAAGCTCTTAATATATATAGAGCGGCCTCACCCAAGTCCCAAATCCCAATGCCCAATCTCCAAACCTCTAATTGAGCGTTGAACGTTGGACGCTTGCCACGCCGTAGCCCTTGCGAAGGCGGGTTGAGCGTTGAACGTTTGCTTTAATGCCGAAAATTCTCGTCGCTCCATCTATCCTGGCCGCGGACTTCTCAAATCTGGCTGGGGAAGTTCGCAAAGTTGAGTCGGCCGGGGCCGACTGGGTCCATTGCGACATCATGGACGGCCATTTCGTCGACAACATTTCGTTCGGCCCGATGGTCGTCGAAGTCGTCCGCAAACAAACGAAGCTCCCCCTCGATGTGCATTTGATGATTGAGCACGCTGACCATTACGTGCCGCGTTTTGTCGATGCCGGCGCGAACTCAATTACTGTTCACGTCGAACCCGAAGCGAGACACGACGTCGCCAAAACCTTGCAACAAATTCGCGACGCCGGCTGTCGCGCCGGCCTGACTTTGAATCCAGCCACGTCGTTCGATTTACTCGAGCCGTTTCTGGACAAGATCGACATGTTGCTGGTCATGACGGTTCATCCTGGATTCGGCGGCCAATCATTCCGTGCCGGGCAAATGGAAAAAGTGAAACGCGCCGCGGAATGGAACAAAACACGCGACCGCAAGATCGACATCGAAGTCGATGGCGGAATCAATCCTGAGACGGCACGCGTCTCGATTCAAAACGGCGCCAACGTTCTCGTTGCCGGGACTTCGATTTTCCGCAGCCGCGATTATGCGAAAACGATCCGCGACCTGCGCGGAGACTGATTAGCGCTGCACCACCGGCTCGGCGTCTTCGGTCGTTTCCGCCATCACTTCGTCGGTTTGGGTGACGCGAACAACTTCTTCGATCGTCGTATTCCCTTTCGCGACGCGACGCCAGCCATCCTGGCGCAAAGTTTCCATGCCTTCGGCAATGGCGCATTGCTTTAGCTCGCCGCCATCTTTCTTTTGCATGATCAGTTTCCGCAACGGCTCCGTCACGACGCAAATTTCGTAAATGGCCGCGCGGCCTTGATAGCCGGTGTGCCGGCATTGTTCGCAACCTTTGCCCCGCATGAATGCGGTGCCGAGCTCTTTTAGCGGGAACGCGATCTCCGCCAAATACTCGCCCGGATATTCGACTTTCTCGGCGCACTCCGGGCAAATCGTGCGCACCAGTCGTTGCGCGATGAACGACTTTACAACTGACGCAAGCAGGAACGGCTCCACGTCCATGTCGAGTAACCGGGTGATGCCACCGACGGCGTCGTTCGTGTGCAGCGTACTAAAAACAAGGTGGCCGGTCATCGCTGCACGAATCGCGATGTCCGCTGTTTCGACATCGCGGATTTCGCCAACCATGACCACGTTTGGGTCCTGCCGCAGGATATGACGCAGGCCGCGCGCGAACGTGAAATCGATCTCCGGTTTCACGTCCATCTGCAAAACGCCCGGCAATTTGTATTCGACCGGTTCCTCGATCGTGATGATGCGGCGCGATACCGAATTGATCGTGCTCAAATAGCAATACAACGATGTCGATTTTCCGCAGCCGGTCGGGCCGGTAAGCAAAATGATTCCGTTCGGCTGCGCCAGCAAATGCCGAATCGTCTTCTCCTGCTTCTTGCTCATGTCCAACCGGTCGAATCCGAACTGTTGCCCGCCGCGGCTGAGCAATCGCAAGCTGATCGATTCGCCGTTGACGGTCGGAATTGTCGAAACGCGAACGTCGATCTCCTGATTACTTGCCTGCAAATTCATGCGCCCGTCCTGGGGCAAGCGCCGTTCGGCAATGTCCATGTGCGACATCACTTTCAATCGTGAAATGATGGCCGAGTGCAGCACGCGCAACTGCGGCGGCACTGCCACTTCGTGGAGGATGCCGTCGATCCGGTAACGAATGCGAATGTCGCTCTCGAGCGGCTCGACGTGAATATCGGTCGCGCGCTCGACGATTGCTTCGCGAATAATCTGGTTTACGAATTTCACCACCGACGCTTCCGGATCGTCTGAACTGATGTCGGTTGCGGTTTCGCCCTCCTGCAAAATTTCGAAATCGCGCTTCGATTTAAGAATTTCGTCGAACGTTTCCGCGCCGACGCCGTAAAGTGTTTTCATTGCGCGCAACAATTGCGCGCGCGGGACCAGCACCCATTCCGCCGGCTTTTTCAAGAGCTGTCCGGCGAGCTGACGGCCTAACGAGTTGAACAGGTCGTAAGTCGCGAGCACAACCGAGGTTTCCTTCACTTCGATTGGCAGAATGTGATGTTGGAAAACGAAACGGCTTGGCAAGATCGACAATGTCTCGCGCTCGATTGTTTTCGGATCGATCGAGATGACGGGAACGCGGAAAAAATTTCCGATCACGCTGAGAAAACGCTGCTCGTCAACCTTTCCAGAATCGAGCACCTGCGCCGTCCAGGAGCCTCCGTTCATGTTTTGCGCCAGCTGCACTGCTTCCTCGCGCGAAGGCACGCCGCTCGCGAGCAAAAGATTGACAACTGACTGGCTGGCCGTCTGATTCACCGCGCTAGTTTACCCCACATTAGGGTAAATGCAGCACACGCCGGACCGGAATGGTCAAGGTCCCTGTTATCTGCTGCGAATAGTTTTTCTGCAAAGTCGCGATCGAAGCCCTTACGCCGTCCGAAAAAAAGCCGTCAATCGGTCCACAATAATAACCCAGCCGCTTCAGGTCCCGCTGCAATGCCCCGACGTAGGCCGGGTCTTTGATCAGCTGACTTCCCGACATCGAATAATAGGCCGCTCGACAAGTATAGCGCGGCGCGAAATCCGTTTCGTAAACAGTCGTCCGGCTTTGATGAAGAAGGCCCCAGTCGTCGCGCGGCGCCAGGACATCATTCGAGTGAAAAAACGGCATGTAAAAAAACGGATCGTGATCGTCCGCGCCCAACACCAGGTCCGTGGCCTGCGCAAAACTCCAACCAAACGCGAGTCCGACTGCAATCAGAATGCTCTTTTTCATAATTGGTTTACTTGGATTTTATCGGTTCTCTTCCAAATGGCAGATCCGGCGGCGGCAGTTGCTTCTCTTCGCTCGCACGCGGCGGGCAATCCGGGCAATAACCTTGATCAATTTCCGGACCGAAATGGGTGTGATCTTCGATCTTTTGGCGCAACTTGTGAACATCGAGGTTGGTCATCGTGACTTCCGGACACATCAAAATAATTAATTCACTGCGCATCCTGTTCTCCACAGTACTGCGGAAAAGGGCACCGACGTACGGAATGCGATCCAGAATTGGGATTCCGGTAGTGTTTTTTTGTTTGCTATCGGTGATTAAACCGCCCAGAACGATTGTCGACCCACTCGGTGCGGAAACATTCGTTCGAACATAACGCGTGGCGATGTTTGGAATTGCGTTTCCGCTGACAATCGTCGTGCCGGCGACACTGTCGAGTTTCTGCAGAATATCGAGCGACACTTCCCTCTCTGAGTTGATTAGCGGCACAACCTCTAGCTGTAAGGCGACACGTTTGAACTCGATATTCGATTGCTGTCCAACGTTTGTTCCGGTGACAGGATTATTTGCGTTGACGAGCGAAGACAGCGTGCTCACCGGCACCGGAATCTCGGTTCCGGAGGCGATAATCGCTTTCTTATTGTTGCTCGTGAAAACGACAGGCCGATTAATGACGCGGAATCGTCCCGTACCTTCCAGCGCGTGCACTATCGTCGCCAGATAGTTGCCGGCTGCGACGTACACATTCGTGCCCGTCATAACATTTTGAATAGCTTGACTAAAATTAATCAAATGAGCTGGATCGACAACGCCACTTCCGGCAATCGGCGTGCCCATTGCATTCACAGTTGCGCCCGGGATAGGAATTGGCGCACCGGTGTTTCGCGAAATGCCGACGATTTTCCTGTCGTACTTGGCGAAATAATCGACCCCGAATTCTTCGTTGTTATTAAGCGTCAATTCGCCGATGACCGTGCTCAGGGCGACCTGCGGCGCTTTTACGTCCATCTCGTCCAAAATCTTTTGGACTTTGACCACGATTTCCTGATTGCCGAGCATGATGATCGTGTTCGCGCGCTGATCGGCGATGATCTTGGCATTACCGATCACAACTGCTTTCGGCGTTGTGTCGACCGGCTGAGTCGAGAGTTCTTCGGAAATGTTAAGCGTTCCGCCGCCGCTGGTCCCACCCAAGCCCGTGCCGGTGGTCGATGTCGATGTTGTTGCGAGGCCGCCGCTGGTCGCAGTCGCGGTTGTCGTCCGGCGCGGCTGACCCGGGCTCGCTCCCGGCGCGGGAGCACCGCCTTCCGCACCCGCGCCCGTTTGCTGCCCCGGCTCGCTCAGCGCTTGCACGATTACCGGCAACACATCCGCCGCCGAAATGTAATTGAGCGCGCGGGTGACCGGTTTGGCGAATTCCACATTGGCATCGAACTCGGAAATCAGTTTGCGAACAAACGGCATATTGACCGGGCGGGTGATGACGTGGATCCGATTCGTGCGCACGTCGGCTGACAATTTTATTTTGCCGACCACAACCGATTCCTCGGTCAGCGCAGTCAAACCACCGACTTCGCTGACTTCCGCCACCGGCGCCGGCACATTGCCTGCACCGACTGGTCGGACACCGCCGCGATAACCAGGTTGACCTGGCTGCGTGCCAGTTTTTTCGCCCTTCTCGAAAATGTCTTTGAGCATGTCCACCACTTTGCTCGCGTCCGCACGCTCCAATTTGATGAACTCGCTCACCACCTCCGCCGGCGGCACGTCCACCTGGTTAATGATGCGGGCCAGGGTCCGAATCACACTTGAGTTCTCCGTTACCAGAATCGCACCTGCCTTTGGCAGCGCCAGAAACGACGTGTAGGGCTGCGGCGGGGAAAGATATTGCCCGAGCGCCTGCTGCAATTCTGTCGGATCGGCATAGCGAAGCTTAAACAGGTAACTGATGACGTGATCGCCATCCGGGATCTCGGTTTCGTCGGAAACGATCGGCACTCCGGTCGTGCGCGGATTTTTCCCTGTCCCGATGACTTTAACAATGTCGGTGTCTTCCGCGGGGATGAGCGAATAGCCGTTGAGGAGCAGATTCATCTCGATGATCTTGATCGCTTCCTCGCGCGGCACTTCTTTGGCGATGAAGATGCTGACCTTGCCCTGAACAAAATTGTCCATTACCAACTTTTTGCCGGTGAGCTGCTCGTAAAGGCGGAGCACGTCGCCGACGTCGCTGTTTGGAAATTGCAGTCGTACCATTTGCGGCGCGCCAGGCTGGGGACTTGCAGGCGCGACTGGCGCCGGCGTCTCGGGAGCGCGCGCGGGGGTCGAAATTACTCGCGGAACGGATGGCGCCGGACGCGCGGGCTGGGGAGCCGCGGCTTGGAGTGGCGGCGTCTTGGCAGGCTGCGGCGCGACTGGCGCAACTTGAGCAAAGCTCGAACTGGTCGCGACAAGCAACAGAACCGATCGATGCACGGATTTAATGGTGGCGAGAATGCTACCAGATGCGCGGGAGCGGGTCAATTTCCTTCGGCTTTACCGCCGGGGCGAAGAAAAGTCAGCGCCGAACTGGACACCACCCGCGATCTCATATTAAGAATGTTTCGAAACATTACGTTCCCCGGTCTATGAAAAATTTTCTTCAAATTTTACCAATCGCTCTCTGCGGACTCGCCGGAACGGCTTTCGCTGACGATTTCAAAAGCATGGTTATTACGAGTGGTATGTCGGCAGATCTTCCCCCGATCCATGGCGATCAGTTCATGGTGATTCGTAATTTCACGCAAGACGATGGAAGTCCGCGAGGTGTCGTCACTGTGACCAAGCCGCCCAATGGTGGCACATCGGTAAATGTTCTAGCCGCGGCCGTTCTCGATGCGTCCCCGCCAGACGTGATTAATAGCGTGGTGATCGCCGGCCCTGCGGATGTCTCCGTCACATGCGGGACTACGACCGGAAATTGTTTCATCAGCTACAGAAAAGATAGCAATTAAACTTCGGACGCGATCCGAGCGTTGGAGACGGACAATAAATGAAGAATGCGGCGTCGCTGCTGATTTTCGTTTGCGCGCTCGGCGCTGTCGCTATCGCCTCCAGTTTCAAAACTGTAGTGATCACGAACTCCACCTTGAGCATTAATGTTCCTGATCACCACTTCCTGCGAATCTATAACTTCACGCAGGAAGGCGGTAGCACGCGAGGCGTTGTGATTGCAGCAGCGGCCACACCAACAGCGACTCCAACTCCTACACCAACTCCAAGTGCGACGCCGACACCCACCGGAACGCCGACCGCAACTCCGACACCGACAGTGACGCCTACGCCGACCCCTACGCCAACGCCCACGCCTCCTCCAAGAGCAGTGTTGACGGCGACAATGATCGATTCCACAGCGCCACCGGAATTTATCCAACCGGTGGTCATCGATGGTCCTGCACGCGTAACAGTCGAGCCGGTGCCTAGCGCCAAGCTTGTTTTGACTTACAGAAAATTCTCGGAACCGACGCCGACGCCAACGCCGTAATGCGTCTGACGTTCCTCGCTTTTTCTATCGCGGCGGTTGCGATCTTCTGGGTTGCACCGGCCGAATTAGCCGCTGCTCGAACAGACACCGCTTCTAAAATTCGAATTGTTCTGCAATCGCAGCAGGGCGCGTGGAATCGCGGCGACATCGACGCGTTCATGAATGGCTACTGGCACTCCGACCAAACAGTCTTCGTTTCCGGCGACGAAGTCACGCGCGGGTGGCAGAAAGTTCTGGATCGTTACAAAAAGAAATATTCGGACCGCGCGAAAATGGGAACGCTGACGTTTTCAGATCTTGAAATCACGACACTCAGTGGTGATTCAGCCGCCGCGCTCGGTAGTTG
>WNGK01008176.1_pt1 | contig 14549 bp, 18 predicted proteins | sample 5400601 | NCBI WGS metagenome assembly WNGK01 (sample SAMN13153376, study PRJNA577476) | soil metagenome | isolation source: 60 cm soil or saprolite under Garry oak tree replicate 1 | place: USA:California | collected 2016-06-15 | reverse complement strand
TATCGGACTGATCAGGCCGCCGACGATGGGCTCAAAGGCACGGAAGGGACGTTCAGCATCTGCAGTTTCTGGTATATCGAGGCCCTGGCACGGGCGGGACGTATCGAGGAGGCCAGAGAGAATCTCGAGCAGATGTTTACCTATGCCAACCACCTGGGGTTGTATTCCGAGGAGATCGGTCCGACCGGGGAAGCGGAGGGGAACTTCCCGCAGGCCTTTACCCACCTGGCGCTCATCCGGGCTTGTTACCTCCTCAATGAAGCACTGGGCGATTGACAAAGCATTTTGCTGGATTCGCGAGTGTCGTCAACATGACGGAAATGCAGAGAGCATATCTCTGCATTTCCAGTCATGAACCCCGCGCTAAAGCGACGGGGCTTGTCCCTGCCTTTACGCACCGATCTGATTGGATCCAGATTGGCTACCGAGCGAGACAATAGGCTGCATGACGGCAGCCACAGAGATGTTCTTGGCGGCATTCCAGTCAGCGTTACAGGAATAGCCACAGTTCTTGCATGTAAAGTGGGCCTGACTCTTGCGATTCGCCTTCTCGCAATGGCCACACTGAGAACATGCGCGAGAGGTATTGCGAGGATCAACGGTGTGGAGCAGGACGCCTGCAAGAGCAGCTTTATATTGGAGAAAGAAACGGAGTTGCCAGAAGGACCAGGACGAATGCTTTGCACGCTGCGACTTTCTTAACCGTGCCTCGGTGCGCGACCGAATGTGCCTTAAGTCTTCCAAAGCAATCGCTTGCTGTGCAGGCAGATGATACATGGTACGCAAAGTGCCATACGTCATCTTCTGCAATTCAAACTTGTTGACAACCTTCCCCGCGTAAGCTTGTTCGGCAATATAGTTGCAGGCGGCATCAAAGGTATGCATGGTTTCAAGCAAGGCTTGAGCCTGTTCAGTTGTCGGTGCAAGCTTCAAGAGCATCGTTTGTTTCATGTATTGAGTCTATCACGTTGGATGAAATTTGTCAGCAGGTACATGGGAACCCGTCCTCTGCCCCGAAACAAGGAACGCCTGCTTCCTCCCCGCCTTCAAAGAGCAGGGCTTCCGCAGGCGGAAGAGTTGTGAAGTTCATACCCTTCCTGGGGTTCTCTCGCAAATAGCCATTTTCATTCTCTTGGATGTCGGCAAAACATCGTGCTTGTGTTGCAAAAACCAGAGCGAAAGCGAGATGGACGCGAAGTGGCACCTCTTGCAGTCGCTCTACGGCTTCTTTGAGTTGTGCTGTTTAAGCACCGTCCTCTTCATCCGCCTTACGCAGGATCGCGCGCGCGGGCGCACCATCACTACCGTCAATTCTGAGCGGCAGGCAGATCAGCTCATACATCCCAGGTTCCACCTGTGAGAGATCGAGACCCTCAATGATCCAGATATCCGCCTCAAGCAGCGCCCGGTGGGTCTCGACGCCATCCTTCGTGTACCCGCCAACCGAGAGATAATCGATCCCTACGGTTTGAACCCCAACTGAGGCAAGGTAGCGCGCTGCCTCCTGCGAGATATAGACGAAATCTTCAACAAACGTATCGGTCTTCCAACAATGGGTAGAATTTTTCGTTTTGAAAAGCAAGCGCTCGCCTTGCCGGATGTTGTGGGGTCGCAGTTCGCCTGGTTTAATCGACTCGGGGTCGCGGATCTCGATGACTCGTGCTCGTCCAATAGCAGCGTGAAAAGGCATCTCATGAAGCCCCTTGCCCTGTGGCAGGAAGTGAAACGGGGCATCCATATGGGTGCCGGTATGCGAACCCATGGACAGCGTCGAGACATTGCATACATCTCCACGACTCATATGTAACATGTATTCAATGCGCACTGGTGGGTTGTCGGGCCAGTGCACCATGCCAGAATGAAGTGGTACAGAAACGTCAATCCAGTCGTGTATCATCTGCTTTGCTTCCTCTCAGTTGCGCTACCGGACGTCTCAAAGGTAATCACATTCTTGATGCCACCAATGTTACCAAGCAGAACGCCTGGGGCCTCTTCAGGAGCAGTACGACTCGTGATGAGCGCGCCTAGTGCCTGAGGCCAGCGCCGGTGAAAGACGCCAATGTCCCTGATGGCCTCATCAAAGTTCTCAGAACTGGCGTTCACAGTGCCAAAAACGACTTGATTCTTCAAAACGATGTTACGCATCAATAGATCGGTATCGACCTCGGTTGGTCCTTTCAGACTGGGAACGCCGGTGAAAATGAAGGCACTGTTTGGGCCAAGCAGCTTCCACGCCTCAAATGCGAGGCGCGAGACACCGGTCGCCTCGTATATCAGGTGGATGTGACCGAACAGTGCCTTTTGCTCCTCCACCGGTATCCTCCCCTGGGAGTAGTACTTCCCTCCAATCGCCTCGACGATGTTTGAATTCGGATTTGGAGCAGGCGCCAACGCGTACACAAAGGTATCACAGCCTGCTACAATCAATGTCATCGCGCCCAACAGCCCGACGGGACCGGCACCGAGGACCACGGCTGTCAGGGGCAAGCGCCCCGTACCTTCCTGGATATAGGGAATGAGCCATGGCAGACGACGCACGATCTGCCGGATTTGATCGCGGGCTTTCTCCGCGATAGTCAATGGTTCTGTCAGAACAGCGACATCACGCAGTTCGGGCGGCACGACATGCATGTAGCGCTCGTGGTCAACCACCTCCTCGGTCATAAAGCCGTGCGCTTCCTTGATACCGCGCTCCGTATAATCACCAGTGATACAAAAGTCTGGATACCCTGAACGACAAGGAAGGCACTCCGGGTGGGGGCAAGGACGACGCACGGTCGGCACGACCAGGTCGCCCACGTTCACGCGGTTCACCGCCGGGCCAACTTCAATCACCTCACCGAGTGACTCGTGGCCAATCACAAGGTAGTCGGAGCCTGGAGGGGGAGTCCCATATTCGAAGGCGCAGATTTCCTTGTCTGTGCCGCAAATCCCAATGTCGAGGATACGAAGTTTCACCTGGTCGGGTTCTGTAATGCGGGGAGCTTCATGCTCGATGACCCTGACCTCTCTGGTTCCTGGAAAAACTGCAACTGCTTTCATCTCTTTGATGGCTCCTTTATTGAAAGTAACTGTGCCCCTTCACCAATTTCAAGCCTTTCCCTCTATTTCACCAGTTTGTGTGGCTGTACCAGATTGAACAGGATTGGGGGGAAGGAGGAGTGCGGCGATCAGGCCAATGCATGCTATTACGACAAGCGTAATGAGGGCCAGGGGGTAGCTCTTAATTTCCGGGACGAGTGAGGTGACCAACACCGAGCCGGCAATGGCCACACCAAGCGAGGATCCCAGATTCGAAACGCTGCGCGATAGGCCGGAGATCTCACCCTGGTCTTTCTCGGGAAAGCTGGACTGCACGACGTTGACTGAGGAGGTCAGCATGACTCCCACTCCCAGACCCATCAGCAGCAGGCCGGGGATGAAGGCGAGGATGCTTGTGGTGAGAAGGCTCAAGAACAACAGGAGCATGCCGACGATGGTGACGAGAAAGCCTGCCCGGATGAGCATTCTTTGCGAACGCCTTTTCGCCAGCCTGCCGGCAATCGCTGATGAGAGCAGAATGCCGATGGTCGCGGGGGTGAGGCTCAGGCCGGTTTGAATGGGGGCCAGTTGCGGTGTGGTCTGGAAACGCTCGGTTTGCAGGAAGACCGAGATCACGAAGAAGCTGCCCTGCAGGATGAGCCATTGGATGTTTTGGGTCACCAGCCCGAGGTTGGAGGTGCGGTTGCGGAACAAGCGGATGGATAAGAGCGGATCTTTGCCTGCCCGTTCTCGGGATCGGATCCAGAAGAAGAACCCCACTAAAAAGAGGGCTCCGATCCCGACGAAGAGCCAGACGGGTGAGATCCCGCCCTGAGGGATCAGCACAGTCGTGCCGAGAACAAAATCCTTGCTTGCCGTAAACCAGCCGTACGTTCCCGATTGAAGGATGCCTAGCACCACAAAGAACAGGCCGGCTGCCGAAAGGATGGCTCCAATGACGTCAAAGCGCGGCTTGGCGCCTTGTATCCCGGGATCAGGGATGCGGCGGCTGAGCACAATAATCAAGGCGACAACCAGGACTTGCAGGATGAAAGAAGCGCGCCAGCTGATCGCCGTCGTAATGACCCCCCCGATCAGTGGCCCTGCTGCGGCTCCGATCCCGCCTGCTGCGCTGATGATGCCAAACGATTTAGCGCGGGAGGGCAGGTCGGTAAAGAAGACCGTGACCAAAATATAGACGGGCGGGATCAGCAGCGCCGTGCCCACGCCTTCCAGCAAGGAATAGCCAAAAGTCAAGAGGCCCAAACCCTGGGCGAACGCGGCGATCAGCGCTCCCAGGCCGTAAACGGTGAGGCCGAGCATGAGACAGAATTTGCGGCCCCAGATATCCGTCAGCTTGCTGCCGGGGATCATCAAGGCCGCCATGGTGAGGGTAAAGAAGGTGATGGTCCGTTGAATACCGCTCACATCCGTTCCCAGGTCCTTGGCTATGACGCTGATGGAGACGTTCATGTTGGAGGCGGCGTAACTACAAATGAACTGGGCAAGCGCAAGCGGGAGAAGTATTGACATAGAGGAGGGTGCGGTCCTCGTGATGGTATTTTGCATATACTGTATTACTCCTTTTGATTGATGATAATTTGAATCACTTTTGTACTGCTGGCTGTCCATCGCCTCCTTCATCTGGCCGCTGCCTCTAGTATAGATTTCAGGTAACGAAAACGCATCCTTAAAACACGCTATTTTCGTGTGTCCTGACAACTGATATGGACATGAACCGACTGATTACTTAGTGTGCTTACACTAGAGGGGCTATTGGTGTGATGGGACATGGATCAATGACTATCAGGCTGATGCATATGCGCATAATCGTTGCGGCAGCGACAATTTTGCCGTGGTAACTGAATACGTTGTCCCCATGCCAGTTTTAGAAGCGTGCAAAAACAGTGCAATTACAGGATGTATTTTCGTACCTCATCCCGCACACTATAGATGGGGTGTAGGCGTTTTGGGTCTTTCGTGCTGTCGAAGGCTAGAGAACACTATCCAAAGATAGTCAGCCTAAAGTGGTGGTACAATCTTTCAAGAATGTTGTGTCGTTAGGAGCATTTAACAGATGTCAGACCAGCCCAAAGATAACTCGATCTCTCGGGCCGACGCGCCCGTCGAGGGTGCAGTGGACCAGCAGGCGAAGGTGGCGATCTCAACAAGCGGCGAACCGGAGACACCGGTGAAGACCGGCTATTACCTGTTGATGGTCTACGCGGCACTATTCGGTTCCGGTGCCTCGCTGCTCGCGGCGGCATACATCACGCTCTACGGCCAGGGCATCAAGTTCTTCGAGCAACCGAGCCATTTCGGACTCAACATCGGCCGCTTCTGGCCGCTGGTCCTACTCACAGTGGGTGGCGTGCTGATCGGCCTCGCTATCACGTTCTTTGGACAGCATGCGGGATTGGGAGTTGCCCAGGCCCAATATGCCAAGACGGGCCGCATCACCCCCCGCTACGTGCCCAGCATCCTGCTCGAGGCATTTATAGCGCTGTGGAGTGGCGCTGCCGTTGGCCCTGAGGGTCCGCTTGTTTTTCTGTCCGGCGGGGTTGGAAGCTTCATCGCTGATCGACTCAAGCTCGAGAAAGACGACGTACCCCTGCTCGTCTATAGTGCCATCGCCGGTGCCTTCGGTGGGTTCTTCGGGTCACCCGTCGTGGGGGCGGTCGGCGCCTTGGAGTATATGTTCATCCGTGAGCTCGATTTCTATCGCCACTTGATCCCCGGGCTCATCGCCGCTGCCTTTGGCTACGGCGTCTACTTTGCACTCTTGCACACGTCGTTTTTAGGGATCTTCGCTTTCCCGAGCTATGCCTCTCCCAGGGTAGTCGACCTGGGGTTTGCTCTGTTGGTCGGGGTCATCGCAGGGGTCATCGGGATCCTGTTTAAAGTGATCTTCGGCATAGTTCACCTCGTCTTTGCCCCGCTGAAGTCGCGTCCTCTCGTCTGTGCCATTGTAGGCGGCGTGGTCATCGGCCTGATCGGTTCGTTTCTCCCGTTGACGCTCTACTCCGGCCAGAATCAGCTTCAACAGCTCATCCATAACTCGGCCGCCAACACGGCAGCCTACAGCGTGGGGTTTCTGCTCCTGTTGGTCGTCGTCAAGGCCTTGCTCACCAGCACGTCCTTTGCCACGGGCTTCGACGGTGGCCCCGTCTTCCCGTTACTCTTCATGGGCGGTACATTTGGCCTGGCGATCTCCCAGGTCTTAACATTCATTCCGCAGGGCGTGGCGGTGACCGCAGGGATGGCAGGCGTCGCATGCGCTGGCTTCCCCATTCCCTTGACAGTGGCCCTGCTGCTCGGACTTATGGGAGGGCAACCTGACCTGTTACCAGTGATTGCCATCGGGGCCGTTACAGGCTTCCTGGTATCGAAGGCGCTCACGCCCCTGCTGCCGAAACGCGCACCGTCGGCCGGCAGTGGGGAAGCCGGGACAAAAGCGGCGCCGGCTGCAGCTGGTACCGGTGAAGCCTAAGTTTATCACCAGTGTACCCGTCCGGAGACAATCATGCACCCCGTAAACACACTACTTTTGCGTCTTTTCAACAGCCGAGGGCCATGCCCTCATCTATTGTGTATGCGCAAAATAGTATGTTTAAAGAGTGACTTTATACTTTGGCAGTGGTCATATCCAGTTGCGCTCCTAATGCGGCACGCAGCAATGGCCTGGCTCGATAGAAGCGGTTTTTTACCGTCGACGTTGGAATATTGAGGACTTGTCCAATCTCAGGGAAATGCAGGTTACCGACACAGCGGTGCCAAACGACCGGGCGGTATTGGATAGGTATTTCCTCGATTGCACGGTAAACACACTGCTGGAACTCCCGGTGCTCTGCCAGTTCTTCTGGCTGGGGACTCGTATCTGGTAGAGCTGCCAAAGCAGTTGTCTCGTCCAGGGCATTGTCCCTCGGCTCTAACTCAGAAAAATACGTAGGACGCCTGCGACGCAGGAAATTCACGCAGCAATTATGCGCAACCGTAAAGAGCCATGGCCTGATTTCTGCCTGCAGGTGCAGCGTGGCCAGGGAAAGGTAGAGTTGGAGCAGGACCTGTTGCAAGACATCCCATGCTTCGTGATACTCTCCCACATAGTGGTAAATCATCTGAAAAAGCGCTGTCTCATACCGATGTACCAGGGTTTCGAATGCATCTTGGTCACCGGCCAGTGCTTGTTGTACCAGGATGCTATCAGCAAGCTCCAAGCTAGCGCTGGTGCTCCTTGTAGGTTTCTGCGTTTGCATGGCTTCTATCCTTGATAGCCACTGACTTGTAGGAATGATTCAAAGCCTGGTGTGGCCTCATTCACCATGACTCTCTATTTCTAAGTGTACTGGTTTATCGACAAAGACGCATCCCCAGAATGAGCTATTTTTATCCGCTGCGATGCTCTATCGCATCACGGGAGAAACGGATCGTATAGTATATTCATGCTAATGGCCTGCCGGGCGAATGTGCCATGCAAGCAAAATAGCATGAGGCACTTTGCTTCGCACATATGAAACTTTTTCACGAGTAATACGTTTAACTCTATAAGAAACTACTAGAGACAACCTGTGCTCCTGGTTTCCCTTCCCCCCGGGCCACCATAGCCAGGAGCCATCATGGAGGGAAGTCACTATGAACTCGGACAGGCCAACAACTCCCGAGACGCCTTCTCCTGGCGATGCTCCTCCAGAATCTCACGCTCCTCAGCCCGCCTGGGAGCGCTTCTTGCTTGCGATGCATGGGGCCAACGACGGCTACTATGACTGGGATCTCCTTACTGGCGAGGTGTACCTCTCCCCGCGCTGGAAGGAGCTTATCGGTTATAGCGATGCAGAATTGCCCAATCGCTTCGAGACCTGGGTCGAGTTGCTGCATCCCGAGGATCGGGAGCAGGCAACGGCGACGACGCACCGCCTGCTTGCCGGGGCGCTCTCGCAGTATCAGATCGAGTACCGACTGCGGCACAAAGATGGGTCCTATCGCCTGGTTCGCTCGTGCGGGGCCATCCTGCGCGATGCGGCAGGTAAACCGATTCGCCTGGGAGGCTGGCACATCGATCTGAGCGAGAACAAACGCCTGACCGAGCGCCTGCAGCAGCAGACACACGTTGCCAATATGTGTACGGATGTGAGCCTGGCCCTCGCCAGGCAGCCTTTCTTACGGGTCTTCCTGCAACACTGCGTTGATGCGCTCCTGGCACATCTCCCACTCGACTGGGTCGGCATCTGGTTGCACGAACCAGGCCGACACGGGTTCATTCCGCAGGTTCGCGCTTCCCGTGCTCCGAATGCGCATAACGGGGAGTACGACCTGCCGGTAGGAGCGCAGACCGTGGGGAGGATCGCCGACTTGCGGCAACGCCTGCTGAGCCAGGAGGTGCAGCGCGACCCGCTCCTGCATCCCCAAGAACGCGCCTGGGCACAACGCGAGGGAATGAGCGTCTTTGTGGGCTATCCGTTGCTGGCCGAGGGCCGCGTGGCGGGGGTCCTGGCGCTCTTCGCTCGAGAGCCGCTGCCCGAGGTGTACCTCGACGCGCTGGGGTCGCTCGCCTTGATCATTGCCCTGGCGAGTGAGCGCCTCCCGGCGCAGAAAGACCTCCCCTAGTGTATGACGAATGGGTTCTGCCCGTTGAGGATGAATTCCCCAACTAATGCAGGCCCAGTGTCACGTAAGCTGTTACGGTCTGAGAACCATGATCAGTGTAGCTGTCCAAAGATGAAAAAACATCATCAGAACATGCTATTTTTGGGTGTGTTTCCATTAGTAGGATCAAGGGCTTATCGAACAGCGTAGTAGTGTACATATACTACCCGAGTTATCTTCTATTCAGTACTCAACAATAGTGTGTTTAAAGGATGCGTTTCGCCCCCCTGGTCGGTACAATGTAAGTAGTGATTGACAAATTAACTGCTGGTTGAAAGCAATTGCGGAGGATTTCATGAACCATATCAACTACAATGAAGCCCATCAAGTGTTACGTAGAGCCGGGTTGACCACGCCTCAAATAGACCGGTTATGTGGTTTTTGTCGAAAATATACTGTAAGTGAGATGGATCGGGCTGGTATAGACCGGCGTCACCTTGAGTTCGTGCGATGGCTGGTGACAACTCATAGGCTGTCGGACCAGATAGATGCGGATAGCCATGCCTGTGGGTAGCAACGCAGCCGTGCGTCCAACGTCCTGGTGCCAATTGAACTGACCCTGCATACGTGCTACTTCCCCCACCGCTCGCCCTACTTTCAGCAGTGGTAGTGTAAATACACTAGAGAAACCTGCTACTTTGTCTGCTTCGCCACGCGCAGTGTCCCAAATTAGTGCGTTCTGAGGATGTATTTTTGGCCCGAGGCCAGACGTCAAATTCATAGCCATGCTTCTCCAGGGCTATTTGCATAGACATGTAAGGAATACATGAAACTGGCAGCGCTCAGGAATGTATTGGAAGAGCGCTACCAGGCACGATAAGAGCCATCATAGAACGTGATGGAACCTGTGGTACTCGTTTGCGGTGCGAAATGCAGCCTGTGAAGGCGATCCAGAGCGTGATTGTCTCAAGGGATGGCTGAGGCACTACTTCCAATTTTATCAGTAATCGTGAGTATACGCCCAGGCCAGGGCAATAATCAACAATGAAAGCATAGTGATAGTGGTTAGTGCCATACTAATGATATAGAAAGGGAAGTCTGAGAAGAAGATGAGTACCACGGCAAAAATCACCCAGAAGACGGCAAATATGCCGATAAGGTATTGCCAGGCCTGTAACCGTCTCATCAGTTCCCTCCTGTTTGCAACTCATGCTCCAGCAAACAGTATATATCATTGATGAAGAACAATCTAACGAAGGTAGTAAATACATGCAACCGTTAACCTTGATTGATCGCTTTCACCCTCATTTACGCGAGAAGCAGCAGGCGGCGATAGATGAGGGTAAATTGCGCAAGCGTGAAGAGTTGGCGTTGCTTGATCCACAGCAACTAGGTCCAATGGTGATGTTGAGTATGGTGTTGTTGGTGGTCGGCACCATATTCTTTGGCATACTGAATATTGCTGTATACCTGGCGCAACCTCATAGCATGCACGGACAAATTGGAGGGTGGGGGCTGATACTCTGGTTGAGTATCAATATACTGTCCTATATCGTCGTTTTATTCTTGCACGAGGGCATACACGCTCTAGCCTTTGTCTTCTGGGGTGGTAAGCCCTATTTTGGGGCGAAGTTACCTCTAGCGCTCTATTGTGGCGCCAAAAACCAGTTGTTCCGCCGCAATCAGTACCTGGTAGTAGGCCTCGCTCCCCTTGTGGTGATCAGCCTGGCAGCGGTTATCTTCACGCTTGTAAACCCTGTCATGGCTTCGTATACTCTCTTTGCCTCGATAGGCAATTTCTCCGGTGCGGCAGGCGATGTATGGAGTGTGATGAGACTGCTCCGTCAACCAGCAGATGTGCTCGTTGAAGATACCGAGACGGGTTATAGAGTCTGGGAAATTACTGTTTGATGGTGATCAGTTCTCTGAGAGACTCCTCCTTATACCTCTAGAGGTAAAGGAGAACACCATGCAAGACTCAAAGGATACGGAATCAACAAAACTGTATCCCAATAGTGTCAAGGAGTGCATTAAACGGCAGGGATATACGCTTCAGGAAGTTGCCGATGAAATAGGCATCTCCCGTCGAACATTAACAAGCTACGTTTCTGGACAAGCCTATATGCTTCCAAGTTGATTATGCGGCAAGTGCCTGTGACTGAGTGGGACGCTTATCGGGCGCAAAAGGGCTGCCAATATGACGAAGCAGGTCCTCAGGAGTACGAGTGAGCGTCTCAAAGTGTGTTCTGGCGTCAGCGAGCAGCAAGGCAAAGTCTTTGTGATGATGATGCGTGACGATGCGGCGAGAGATGCGCCAGAGCCACGAGGGTGCCATTGGCATCCGGGTCATAAGCAGGCGTGTAGACCAAAGACAGGTGAGCGGAGAGTTCGGTCAGCATGCTGCGCACGAGCAGTGAGCCCGGAGCCGTGTGGGTCTTGAGATTGTCGGCAATGATCATCGCCACACGCCCCCGCGCCTTCGACCTGTCCACCGCAGCCCGCACCTGCGAGACATTTGACATCAGCGGTTCGCCCTGTCGCAATCCTGCCATCAAACCAGCCGTCTCGCCAGTCCACCAGCCCAAAGCCATAGACCTTGCGGTTATCGCCCGGCGCTTCCACCAGCCGTTGCCCACGACGCCCTTTCAGGCTCCAGACGCGGGTGAGCGTCGGGTGAAAGGCAAACTGCACTTCATCTTGCAAGTAGAGATCGGCTCGCGGGAGCAACGCCAGGAGGTCCGTCACATTAGCAGGAAGGTGACTCCACAGATCAGCTTCGACCAGGTCTCGGACGGGTAGAGGTTCAGGTGCTGTGGTCCCTGCTAATAAGACCTCTACCCGCACTCTTTTCCCACGTCATCGGCTTGCTCTCCCGCTTTACGGAGCATCGGTCCACGTCGGGCGCGAGGCCTCCATAGCCATGTGCATGCAAGTACACACGTACCGTCTCCTCGCTGACCTGTATGCCGGTTTGCTGGCCTAAGTACTCGGCGAGTAACTCGGTCGTCCAATTGGCCGTTTCCTGTCCCACCTCATGGGGATCCATCTCAATGACGCGCAGCAATTCGGCTTCCCACTCTGCCGTGACTCGTCGCTCTCGGCCTGGCGGGCTGCGCCGGGGCACCGCGTCCAGTCCTGCGGCTAAGAAACGCTTGAGCACACGGGCTACCGTGTCTTCACTACGCAGCACCATGCGCGCAATCTGGGGTACTTTGTGTTCTTGCTGAGCCAGCAGAAGCATCTGAGAGCGCGTCCGGCTCTCCACATTGGGCGTGTCTTCATACCGCTGATGCAGCTCGGTAAGGGTTGCTGGATCTAACGGGGGTAAGGTCATTGAGGCTGCCACACATTCCCTCCTTTTCTTCACTCTTCCACACTCTTCCCTCCATTGTCTCATTTCCCCGCAAGTCTTGTCTGGAAGCATTTAGTTATTTAGATAGGGCAGAAAGATTTGGTGAACTTCTAAACTATCTTTCGTTGGATCATTGTACAAAGATGATAGAGCGTAGCCAATCACTGATTCCTGTGGAACAAAAGACCGAATTAGGAGTGAAAGCTGCTCGTCAATTGAGGAAAGATAGCGATTTGATGCGCCTGAGCGTGCAGGGATCTTTACTAGCAGAGATTGATGGATCTGAAGTATGGAAGTCAGAAATTGAAGCAAAAATGGCCTTGAATGATTACGACTCAGCTCTTACACTGGCCCAGAGCAATGTTTTGAAAGAGGACCGTCTTCACCGAAAGTTGTGTAAAGAGGTCCAGTAAGCAAGCGGGTAGAGATGTGAAGCAAGCACAACCTGCCTACCTGATCTGACAAGACAGAAAATGCCTCCCACGTTTGCAAAAGTCGTCTCCAGAAAAAGCAGTGAGTTGCGGAAAAAAGCGCCCGCACGTTGTGTTGTTACCTAGAACCGATGGCACAAACCATCTCCCCCTGAACCACCCTGCATGGCTGGTTACTTGCTTACGTGCGTCTAGCAGCTCTCACGTTCATCACACAGAGAGTTTGTGCAAACGGATATCCTGGATGGTGGCCCAGACAATGGCCAGGCAACTGCTCTCCAAAGTACAAGACATCGATCTGATCGGTGCGTTGGTGCACATTGACTTCCCAGGCTTTCAATAGCATTGGTGGTTTGAATATATCGGTGCATGGCCGCAGGAAACGCATAAAATGTCAACAGGTGCTCTTCATCCTCAGCCAAACTTCGCACCGCTTCTGGATAGCGCTTGCCATACTTGGCTTTGAAGGCTGCAAGTTGTATGAATGCCTCTTGCTTCGTCGGTTGGTCCCAGATGCCAACCAGTTCAGGTTGGATGTCGCTGCGCTCTCGTCGGGGAATGGCGTTCAAGACATTGCGTTGCTTATGCACCAAACAGCGTTGACGCGCAGTGGCCGAAAACAGTTGCGAAACAGCAGAGAGCAGGCCGTCATGCCCATCGGTCACGTTGAGATCAATCTGGGTTGCTCCTCGTGAGCGCAGATCTTGCGAGCCTCCAGGCCCATCCATCCTTGCTCTCCTCCGCACAGGCACGCAGAGCCAGAACCTCTTTGTTCCCTGCCAGATCGACGCCTAAGGCAGTTAGAATGAGGGTGGAATCGGCCTGGTCCCCATGGCGAATGCTGAAATGCACGCCATCGAGGTAGAGGACACGCCAGTGCTCTTTCAGAGAGCGCTCACGCCAGGCTTCAAATTGGTGAGAAAGCGTCTGGTTGAGGCGGCTGATGGTACTCGCACTGGGAGAGACGCCCATCAACGTTTGGGCCACTTCTCCAACTTTCTGTGTGCTCGTCCCTGCAACGAACATCCCCGTCGCGTCCTTCGGCAATGTGGGGTTCATAGCGACTATAGCGTTCAAACGTCTGTGTATGAAATTGGCCTTCCCGATCTCGAGGAACTTTGATCTCCTCCAGCCGACCAGTAGAGGTCACCAGATCACGAGTATAGGAGCCATTGCGATACCCTTTGCGTTTGGGACTACACTCTCCCCAGGCTGCTCCAATGAATTGGTCTAGCTCTTCACGCATCACCGTTTCGATCACGGTCCGAACGGCACTCTGGGCGAGCGTCCGCAAGTACTGATGGAAGACTTGCTGCTCTGGTAATACGGGGGATGATGGTTCTGACGTTGAAGGATCAGGGGTCGATGTGGTACGCTTTTTCTTGGATACAGGCAGAGTTCCCTCCTTGTGAGAATTGGAATCAAAGAAACTGTCTCTTCCAAAGGGAAGAGTCTATGCCTGTATTATCAACTCTGGAGAAGGTCTTTTCCTGCCTTCCCTTTACCTGGCATTCAGGCTGGCATCGAGCAAGCCGTAAGCACGTGTCTGTATCCATGAAAGGAGAATAGCTCTTCATGTCGACCGAAGCAAACAAGGCCCTAATTCGCCGTTGGGTAGAAGAGGTGCTCAACACCAGGAACCCCATGCTCATTGACGAATTTGTCGCGCCTGATATTCTCAACCATGCCGTCGGTCCCCAATTCCAACAGGGCCGTGACAACTTCAAACGGATCATTGGGTCGTTATTTGTGGCCTTCCCCGATCATCATATGGAGCTAGAGGATTTGGGAGCTGAGGCAGACAAGGTCTGGTATCGTGGCACCAGAAGTGGGACGCATCTAGGTCCTGGTCCGCTTCCAGGTCTGGCTCCGACAGGCAAATTTGCTACCGTCCAACATATTCATATCTTCCGCATCGCTCATGGCAAGATGGTGGAACATTGGGCAATTCGCGATGATCTCTCGTTTCTGCAACAGGTCGGACTGTTTCCTGTGCCAGAGCAGAACCAATCGTAATCGCTTGTCGCCTTTTCTTCGTTCACAACCACGATCTTGAATCACCTCAATTGCCGCTTCCCAATCTTTGAGGGGAGGCGGCCCATGTCTCTGGCCAGTTGCAGTTGAAAAAGTATTCATCAGGCTCCGTCTATCCTGTCCAAGTC
>WNGK01007165.1_pt1 | contig 14558 bp, 11 predicted proteins | sample 5400601 | NCBI WGS metagenome assembly WNGK01 (sample SAMN13153376, study PRJNA577476) | soil metagenome | isolation source: 60 cm soil or saprolite under Garry oak tree replicate 1 | place: USA:California | collected 2016-06-15 | reverse complement strand
GGTCACTCCAACGCTGGCGAACAATGGTTTACCAGTGTGCCAGGCATGATTACCATCTGTCCCGCCACGCCCTTCGATGCGAAAGGTCTGCTGCTGGAAGCGGCGCGAGCGCAATCGCCCGTCGCTTTCCTTGAACGCGGACGCCTCTACCGTTCCGAGCCGCCCAAAGATGGTCAGGGCAACATCATCGCGGCGATGGCGGAATACTGGAACGTTCCCGACGGCTATTATACGCTGCCTATTGGCAAGGCTCGCTGCCTGCGCATTGGCGATGGCCCAGTCAGCGTCGCTATCATGGCCTGGGGAACTATGGTACTGGAATCGTGCACTGCCGCCGCCAATATCGTCAATCGCAGCGGAGGCTCCATTGAGATCGTTGATCTTCGTACACTGGCTCCTTTTGATGAAGAGACCGTGGCAGCCGCCGTGCGCGAGGCGAACCGCGTCATCGTAGTGACGGAGGAATCCGATCTGACCAGCTTTGGCTACGACCTGGATGGCACCCCCATCTTCATATCGGCGCTGCCAGCCCCAGCCGCACCTTATAACGCGCACGAGGAGACGGTGTTCTTTCCGACGGCGCAGACGATTGAGAAGAAGATCGAGGAGTTGCTGAAGGAGTAGATGAAGATAGGAAAAGTATCTGATCCGTTGGATGAGATACTTTTCCTGGAACATGGAAGACCTTCTAGATGTTATTGATTCTTGAAGGAAGCTCACTCAATGCACTTGCACTATTGACCTTACTGAATAACTCACTTCATTCACATCTATACCGGCAGATGTGAGTACTTTCTCCAAACGCCAGTCGAGTCTGGCGGGTATTGTTTTGCCCGCGCACCTCCTTGCAGTGCAGAAAGCATTGCCTCCTCGCCTATTGGCGTTTCTTCCCTTCCAAGGGAAGCATCCATTCTCATTATGGTTTGCATTGGAGGTCTGATTCATGAAAAGGATTTTTCCTACACGCTTCTCTGCGCTTCGTGCAACGGTGCATCTGCTGTACCATACCCAGCCTCGCGCATTCATGGTGAGCGCTGTTGCCTCGTTGGCCGAGCCACTCTTTTACCCTGTATTCATCATAGTATTACAACGGCTGTTGCAATATATGACAGGAGCAGGAGGATCGGCTCATTTCACCTCGGCAGTAGCAGTTGCCGGTATAGTGCTGGTGACATTGATGCTCATTCAACGGCTGGGGATTATCGTCCGAGATTCGTCCGCGACTATCCTCCGCCAGGAGGCATGGGTGGTAATTAGCAAGCGGATCATGCGGAAACTTCCCTCCGTTCCCTATTCGCTCTTCGAGAACAACGCGTTTCAGGCCCGCTATGGCCTGGTAATCCGTGAAGCAGCGCATCGATCCATCACCCTGGTAGATTCGCTGATCTCAACCGCACCTATTTTGTTCGGGTTGGTGGCTCTGGCCATCACACTCTTCACACTCGCCCCGTTCATGGTACTGGCTCTCCTGTTGATCGCCATTCCTGCTGCTTTGATCGAGCGGCGATTAAGCCATGCCATGTACGAATTGCAGGAACATTCGGCACCGAGCCAGCTACGGATGGACGTGCTGACCAATATGCAGGTTGACGCTCCCTGGCAACGCGATGTGCGTGTCTATGGCAGCGATCTGATTACTCGCGAACACGCCACACTGGCTGAGAAGTATCTCAGCCAGTTGAAACAGCTGACAGCTCATTTTCTGGGGCTGCGTACCGGGGCCGCATTGGTCCAGATTGTGGGGTTGGGATTGGCATTCACTGCCGCTTTCTTCCTCATCGCTCAGGGTCAATTGAGTCTTGCCAGTTTCGCGGTGATGATTCCTGGAATCGCCTGGTTAACGGGAATGATCAACTCCTTCATCTACCAGTATCGCTCGTTACTCGAATCACTCATCTACGCCCAGACGCTCTTCGACTTCCTTACGACGGAAGCGTTTGATGGTCAGAGCGTGACACCTTCTGTCTCCCTTTCTCCGGAACCCGCCTCTCGTCTGAAGGCCATCCGCCTGGAAGAGGTTTCCTACACATATCCCGAAACACGCAAGATGGCCCTTACTGGAATCTCGTGCGAATTCAAGCCGGGGCTGACTGCGATTGTGGGAACCAATGGGGTGGGCAAAAGCACGCTCGTGAAGCTGCTTGCAGGCATCATTCCTCCCACCACAGGCGCGCTGCACGCAATTGGGGCTGCTGACGAGGAAGTTGACCTTGCCACCTGTACCAAAGCTGTGCTCTTCCAGGATACCGCGCACTTCCCTTTCAGCATCCGGCATAATGTCACGATGCAATTTGAGCGCATTCCAGGCGAAGATGAGCGCATCATAGACGCATTGCGCCTGGCCGGGCTGTGGGAGGTCGTAGCATCCCTGCCTGATGGCCTGGACACGATTGTAGGAGCTGGCTTCGGCGGCGCGACCGACCTCTCAGGGGGACAATGGCAGCGCCTGGCTCTGGCCCGTCTGCTCTATCATGATGCGCCGTTAATCATTCTCGATGAGCCAAGCGCGAGCCTCGATCCGCTAGGCGAACGCCAGATCTTCGAGTTATTGACTACCTTTGCTCACGAGAAGATCATTATCTTCACCACACACCGCTACGACACGATTCGCAGGGCGGGTACGATTGTGGTGCTGGTCGATGGTCATATAGCTGAGATCGGCTCGCACGAGGAACTCGAGCAAAATGCACGCGAGTACTGGTCGCTCTTTCTTGCTCAAGGCTCACATGCTGATGCTTGACGAGCATGTTCTACTACCCAATGGTTTAGTTCTTCAGGCAATTGTGCCTGAAGAACACCCAAATTCGTTAGTATTAAAGAGCATAGCAACCTATCTCTCTGCAAGAGTGGATATCCTTATTATCGACTGATAGCACCGACCGTCATGCTATCCCACAGGTAAAAACAGCAATGAAACGAGCGCCAACGGCTGATATACTCTGGTTGTTTATCGCAACCCGCCTGTTGCTGGTTGTCGCTACCTATATTGGCTTTATTTTGTTTCCAGTCCCTCCGCATGTCTACCCGGTCAAAGCGGTGGATATCGTGGGTTTGCTCAGTTCCTGGAATCATTGGGATGCTGCCAACTATACCCGCATCGCGCAATACGGCTATCAAAACGTCTTTGACACAGCCTTCTTTCCTTTATTTCCCTGGCTCATCAAAGGTGTTGCGTTTCTCTTCGGCAACCAGGGCTATATCGCTATTGGTATGATTATCAGTAACCTGGCGCTGCTCGGCGCTTTATTTGTGTTGTACCAGATCGCAAGCGATGTCCTGGGAGACCAGGTTGGGCGGCGCACTTTACTTTACCTGTGCATTTTTCCAACCGCCTTTTTCTTCTTTGCCGCCTATAACGAAGCGTTGTTTCTTTTCCTGACCTCCTGTGCATTTCTGGCAATACGCCGCCAGAAGTGGTGGTTAGCGGGCCTGCTGGGTTTGTTCGCCGCTTTAACCCGTTCTGCTGGCCTGTTGCTGGTCATTCCTTATCTCTACGAACTCTGGGTAGCGAGACAGAACTTCATTGATGGCGAGCAAAATAACCTGAGTAAATTGAGGCAAACACTACCCCGACTTCTTCCTATCGTCTTGATACCAGCAGGTACGCTCATCTACTGCCTGTACTGCTGGAAACTCTTCAACAATCCGATTGCGTTCTTGACTGTACAAAGTCACTGGGACCGGCAGGCCGCGTTCCCCTGGATTGGTTTCTGGGATGCGCTGCGCGAACTCCTGAGCATCCAGCCGTTTGGCTCATTTTACGAGGTGCATATCCTGCTCGATCTCGCGGCTACCGTCGGCTTTATTGCACTGGCTATTCTGGGATGGCGTCGATTGCGCACCAGTTACACCATCTGGATAGGACTATTGTTGTTCTTTACACTCATCAGCCCGGCGATACACCAGCCCGACGCGCTGGTGTCGAATCAGCGCTTTGTACTGGAGATGTTCCCTGGTTTTATCACCTTAGCGGCGCTAGGTGTAAAACATCCTCGCCTGCACCAGGGGATCATGGTGGCTTTCCCGTTTTTGCAGGCAACTATGGCGCTCCTGTTTATCTTAAACCGGTGGATGGTATGAGGGAAAACCTGTATGATTGAAAAGCCTGTAGAAGAACGCCCACCAACTGAAAAATCGCCAGGGGCTCCTGCCACAATAGTAGCTCCCAGGCTTATACTGCCGCCTGCACTCTGCACCATAGCCTTTGTGCTTTGCGTCTTATTCATGGTTGCGCCACTCAGCCGCATCCCTGATCCCGTTATTCACCTGCAAACGCCTTTGGGTGGATTTTTGGCGCAGGTTGGCTCGTGGCTGCCCAACGATTTTGGCCTGGTCGCCAATGCACAGGCTTCTCAGGCCAATACCAGTTACCTCGAGTTTCTGGGGCTGATCGCGCTCATGTTTGCCATCTATGCAGTATGCGCGCTCTTCATCGTCCGCCAACCAGCGGAAAGCGGCGTGCATCGACAAACGCGGTATTTGTTATGGACGGGAGCAGTGCTGGCAGGCTTGATCTTTGTATTTACGCCCGCCATGCTTTCACACGACATTCTCGTCTATGCCAGTTACAGCCGCTTGCTTGCCAATTATCACGCAAACCCTTATTTTATTCCTATAGCGGCTTTCCCCCATGATCCCTATGTACCGTTGAATTACTGGGCAAAAACTGTCGCCGCTTATGGCCCCCTCTGGCTGGCAGTTTGTGGGTTCTTCGGCTTTCTGGTGGGGCCTCAGTCCATCGGCTATGTACTGGCATTTCGCCTCTTCGCGCTGACAGCGCACCTCCTCAATATCTGGCTGGTTACAAAAACCCTGCGCGCGATGGGACAATCCCCGCGCACGATTACGCTTGGCGCGCTGCTTTACGGTTGGAATCCTCTCGTATTATTGGAGAGCGGTCTCGGCGGGCACAATGATGTCTTCATGATGACATTCCTTTTACTCGGCGTATTCCTGACCGTGCGCGCCCAACAGCACGCCACACTTACATCGCCACGCGGCTATCTGCCTCCACTCATCGCCCTTACGCTGGCTGCGCTGGTAAAATTTACCACGCTTCCGCTGATCGCACTTTTCATCGTGTTCATTGCATGGAAAGCATGGCGCGCATCGACGAGCGATGCAGCTAAAGTCACTACTGTTCATGACTGGAAACCAGCGCTCTTTGCGGTAGTGGTCTCAGGTATTACCGCGGGTGTGATTGCGCTTGCCTTCTACGGGCCATTCTGGATCGGTCACAGCATCCACGATATTCAACTTAGCTTTACGACTCCGCCCTCGGCCCTGTACGCGGAAAATTCTATCCTGCGTGCTATTCTCGCGTGGGGCCACGATCATAGCCTGCCTGCTCATACCCTGGGCAGTAAACTCATCCAGATATTCAGTGTTCGTAAAGTATGGGATGATATCAACATTGCCATCCTGGGTATCATGTGCATTCTGGGAGCCATCTGGATGTGGTATGCGCCCTCAATTCGCACCTTTACACTTGCCGCTCTCGCTGCACTAGGCGCATTGTTGATCGTGACGCCCTGGTTCTATGACTGGTATATCACCTGGCTGATAGGCCTGGCAGCCGTTTCTCTGCCCCTCAGCCACAGCCGCATTGGCCGCGCACTGCTGGCATTTACGCTGACGTTTTCCGCTTCGGCTTTTCTGACGTATCTTTTTAAGGACGGCTATCCGCCCTTTGGCATCTGGACGGGTCTGCTATGCCTGACAACGATCGTACCACCACTACTCGCGTTTCTCATCGCGTTTATCACGTGGCATCCTACAGCCAGCAAAACAACCTTCGAGAAGACGTTCACGTAAATAGTACATTGTATATGACTCATACGCCATCGGGTTGCGCAGCTGTTTGGATAGGCTTATAATTGCGCATAATGTCAAACATTTTTCAACCTGACGAAGCGAGAATAATCATCGAAAGGGCTGTTTCGTGCGCTGGCTACTCATCTTACAAATACGGATACTCACTATCTTAAGTGGACCGTTAGCAGCATTTATCTCGCTTCAAACACTGCAAAATGTCCTGAACATCTTTGGATATCCAGCCGTGATCCTTTTTATCATGATCGAAAGCTCAGGCATCCCTTTCCCTGGCGAAACCATGCTCCTGCTGGCGTCGTTTTACGCGGGGACGAATCATCAACTCCAGATTCCTATTGTGATCGCCTGCGCTGCCGTCGGTGCTATCATAGGGGATAATATTGGATACCTGGTCGGCCGCACAGGTGGGCGCGCCCTGGTTCAACGCTTCGGGAAGTATGTGTTCTTAAAGCCGGAACATCTCGATTATGCCGAAAGGTTTTTCGCCAAACATGGAGACAAAACCGTCTTCTTTGGCCGCTTCGTCGCTGTGCTGCGCGCGTGGGCAGCATTTCTGGCGGGCGTCAATCATATGAAATGGCGCACCTTCTTGATCTATAACGCGGCAGGAGGGATAGTATGGGCAATTATCTATGGAACGTTGGGGTTTGTCGCGGGGCGCATCTTCCATGATAACTTTACAAAGGTTGAACAAATAGCCAGTACAATCGGCTGGATTGGCGCGGCCCTTATTGTAGGAATAACCATTGGGCTCTTCATCTTCTTCCGCCTGCGTCGCAATAGACATATACGCGCTTCTCTCGCAGCAACAGACACATCAGAAGCACAGTCTCATGAAGAACATCACAGCGACGAGACTGTAAAAAAGTGAGGAATACTATGCCAACATTAGAAACAGGACAGGTATTTGAACGCTATCGTATCATCCGATGGTTGGGAAGCGGTGTATCGGGCGAAAGCTATGAGGCTGAAGATTCGATGCTCTTGCGCAAGGTTACGCTCAAGCTTATCCACCCGCAGTCTATGCTGCCGGATTCTGCCCGCCGTCAGTTCTTCCGCGAGATGCAGGGCATCAGCGCGCTCAATCACGCCTACCTGGCACCTGTGCTGGATTATGGGGAGATCAACGGCACACTGTATGTCGCGCGCAAATTCGTGAGCAGTGGTTCTCTGCTGGGCACCGAGGGGAGACTGTGGTTTCGCCCGCCCCTCAGCGTAGGTGATGCCATACACTACACCCATCAACTGGCTCAGACGCTCCACTCTATTCATGCGCGCGGGTATTTGCATGGTGCAATCACCTTCTCCAATATCCTGGTGCTGCGTGGGCCTAATCTCGATAACGAACCCAATCACGCTCCATTCATTTTAACAGATGTCGGCCTGGCCAATTTCGTGCGCCGCTTTGGACAACAACAAACGTCTCCATTACCAGTTACCGCCGCGCCCGAACAATTGGGCAAGCGCGTCATACCCGCCAGCGACCAGTTCGCCCTGGCAGTCCTTCTCTATTTCTGGCTGGCGGGTCGCCCGCCATATCTTGGCACACCGGAAGAGATTGAACACTTCAAGCTCACAGAGACGGTCACTCCGCTTTCAACCATCAACACTCGCGTCAGCATCGAGCAAGATGGTATGGTGCTGCGAGCCCTCTCAGTCTATGCAGAGGATCGTTATCCCTCGATTCTAGCATTCGCTGATGCACTGCTAAAAACGCTTCCACCTAAACATGTAACGATCCCGGCAACAGAGCCGGCGAGATTCGATGGGTTCACTGCCCAACCTCAGCCGCCGCAGGCTTCCACCATCATTGCTGAGCCTACGATAGCGAATTCTGCTCAACAGGAAGGTCACGAACTCGACAGTGCGCACCCCACGACTCCAGTTCAGGAAAACGCGAGCGAACCACCCCGTGTAATGGAAGCAGTACCAGAGTTTGGTAAAATTCCCGAAACTGACCCGATCGTTTTCTTTGAACCGCTCTCCCAAATACAGGTTCAGCCAGAGCAGCCGACTCTCTCTGAAGAAGACACTCCCGAAGACCAGTCTACAGTTGAGCCTGAAGATGAAGCCGTGCCTGTTCATGTCGATGAGCATGAGTTAGAAACACCCGAAATCACCAGCGACGCGGATCATGAGCTAGAGACTCCGCGGGCAACTCAACCGGCATTAGTTGAGTCACCACAGGCATCGAACGAACCTCAACCAGTACCAGAGACCACGCCACCTCAACAACCTGTCGAACCGGTTCCCCAAACTGTGCCGGATGTGCCCCAGCCTTTGCCCGAACCTGCCACACCACATCCATTGCCTGAAAAGGAACCGGTACAGCCTGTGCCTCCCCCCGCACCTGGGCCGCTCACTCCAGGGGAACCAGTACAGCCTGTGCCCCCTCCCACACCTGGGCCGCTCACTCCACCAGTTCCGGATGTGCCCCCGCCTTTGCCAGAGCCAACGGCACCACCCACGATACCACAAAAGCCGCCACAGGCTGAGGTAGCTGCTGGCAGTACGCCCACCAATCAGCAGGAGCTTTCGCCACGCGAACAGAATACACAGCCCTTCACGGCTGCGCGTGTCATTATAACCTCTCCCTACACGGATCAGCCCTACGAAGTGCGGCTGGACAGTGATGAAATCACCATTGGCCGCGCCGGTTCCAGCACGATTTTGCTCGACCAGGATAATTTGACTTCACGTCACCACGCACTCTTGAAATGTGAAGGCAATCGCTATGTACTCTTTGACATGCGCAGCGCCAATGGTGTCTTTGTGAATGGGCAGAAAATTGCGGTTGAGAATGGATATGAACTTCTCGACGGAGATCATATCAGCATCGGCAACTATGAGTTGATCTTCCGCTTCAATGTGCCAGATGGTCATGAAACATCCAATGGGAACGAGTTGAAAGTCATACCCGATTATGAAGTTTCCAATTTGATTTAGTGCGGGAGTGTTTCAGATTTTGATGTGACTTGCAGGCGAGGTAATATGGATGGGGCAAGCCCATCCACTACTATACTCTGGCTTCGCAAGCTGATTCATCGTGTATAGTAGTGGATGGGCTTGCCCCATCCATGCATAACCCATCCATACATAACCCATCCGTGCATAACTATGCAACACATTCTTTAGCTCCAAACCCTTGACTTTTCCCTATCACCTTATCTATACTAGTTAAAGCGTCTATACGGTACAGTATTGGCTACTGTATGTTATCAAGTCTGATCTGGATTGGCTATATTAGATGGCGGCAAACGCAGGAGAAAAAGGGAAGAGCAGCGGGAAAGAACGCCTGATTCGAGCGGCACAATCACTCGCCCAGGAACGGTCTTTCGATGACATCACGATTGAGGACATTATCAAAGTGGCGGAACTCTCGCGGCCGGCCTTCTATTACCACTTTGCTGGGGGGAAAGAAGAACTGCGTTCGGCACTGGTACAGCGTGGTCTCCTCGACGAAGCGCCCACAACCGATATACGCAGGGCAATCCTTGAAGCAGCGCTGCGAGTCTTTGCCCGTTCAGGTATATCAGCGGCGGCGCTGGAAGATATTGCTACTGAAGCCGGAGTCACACGCGGCGCGCTCAGCTGGCATTTTCACTGCAAAGATGATCTGCTGACTGGTATCGTCAAGCATTATAGTCCTCATTCCACACTGCGGCCGGTCGTTGAGCAGATCGAGCAGGAGTTACAACAGGGCGTTCCGTTAGACGATGAAACTATCCTTCGTCGGCTGGCTGGAGCTTTTTACGACGGTTTCATTACACAGGGAGATCACACGCGCCTGGCTATTTTGCTCATTCATACGCACCCTGAAGCAGCCCAAATCCTCGCGGATAGAATCGTAAAAGGGCGTAGGAGTATTATCGAGTATATCGAGAAACGCCAGGAAGCAGGACATTTCTGTAAACAGGTCGATCCTGGATTATTCTTCCAGGTGCTGGCTACAACCTTCGCGATGCGCGCTGTCTGCCAGGGACTGAATGATCTCCTTCCATTCGCGCATCTCTCACGAGATGAGGTGGTGGATCAAGTTGTTTCGCTGCTGCTCTACGGCATCGTGAAGCGAGAAAAATCTTAAACTCGGGCAACATCAGCTACTCCATCCAGGTAGTCTTCACCGCGTTTTTACGCGGTTATCCTGGATAGTATTTCAAGGAAAGGAGTCTTACCGCGTGCAAGTTATGCAAGTCGATACACAGGCGGCGAGGCGCAGCGGAGGACTGGACTACAAGTGGATACTGGCAATGGTCACTATCCTCGGGGTGTTCATGAGCATCCTGGATCAAACCATTGTCAACATCGCTATTCCACGCCTACAAACTACTTTTGGCGCTGATATCCACAGCGTGCAGTGGGTGCTGACGGCCTACATTCTAGCCCAGGGCGTCGCCACACCAACAGCAGCATTCTTCGCCGATACGCTGGGTATCAAACGCTTCTACATCATTTCGCTCATCGCCTTTACGCTCGGCTCGGCGCTGTGCGGTTTGGCGTGGAGCTTACCCATTCTCATCACGTTCCGCGTTATCCAGGGGCTTGGTGGAGCAGCGCTCTTCCCGCTTTCCATCACGCTCATGTTCCGCGAGTTCCCTCCGCAAGAACGTGGGATAGCCATGGGCATCTTCGGCGTTCCCGCCCTGCTTGCTCCCGCGCTTGGCCCAACGCTGGGAGGATACCTGGTAACTTATGCAGGCTGGCAGTTGATCTTCTACATCAACGTTCCGATAGGCATCCTTGCCATCTTCCTCTCGATCTTTCTGTTGCGCGAATACCGCCCGGAGGGACAGCGAAGCTTTGACTTTGTCGGGTTTATATTCGTAGCCCTCGGGCTCTCGACAGTACTCTACGCACTTTCTTCTGCCAGCACCGATGGCTGGGGATCGGGTACTGTGGTAGGTTTCCTCACTATAGGGTTGTTTTCGCTGGCAATCTTTGTAGCCGTAGAATTGATGCTCGCCAGGCGTGGCAGACAACCACTTCTTGACCTGCGCCTCTTCGCCAATGGGCCATTTCGAGCAGGTATAATTGCCAACACGTTTGTCATCTTCGGCTTGTTCGGAGGCCTGTTCCTCTTCCCCATTTACTTGCAAAATATACGAGGGCAGAGCCCATTTCAGGCCGGATTGATCTTGTTACCCCAGGCCCTGGCATCGATGGTCAGTGTCATCATTGGAGGGCGCCTGGTAGACCGTTTTGGTGTACGGGCCGTGATGATCCCTGGCTTATTCATCCTGGGCCTTGCGACCTGGCAACTGACCTACATCAGCATCTATTCTTCTTATGGATGGATACAACTCATGCTCGTGTTACGCGGACTGGCGTTGGGTCTCACCGTACAGCCACTCACTGTCGCGACCATGTCGGAAGTCCGACCTCGCGACCTCGCGCAGGCATCATCGTTGAGTACGGTGAACCGTGCGGTCGCCAGTTCACTGGGCATCGCGATTCTTGCTACCCTGGTGCAAACTCAGACCCAGGTACATTTCGGCCATCTCGCGGAACAAGTCACGGCCAGTTCGCCGCTCGGTCAGCTCATACCGCTCATACAGGCAGAGTTCGTAGCGCGTGGAGCTGATATGTTATCAGCCCATAATGCGGCACTGCAACTTGTAGCCTTGTTTCTACGAAGAGAGGCATTCGTGCTGTCAATTCAGGACGCCTTCCGCCTGACCATTTTCGTGATCGGTGTGGCAATTATCGCCACCCTGTTTGTGCGCGGCACACCCAGGCAAGCCCGCATTCCAGTGCAAACACCACCGCCGCAGAGCCAGGTCCCCATGGAGTCGGAAGCCGAACATTTCGTCCCTGTTGAAGTATAAGCTGGATATATACCGGCGAGTAGTTTTCATAGAGGCCGTATCGTCATCGGCCTCAACAAGCACACAGATAATGCAAAGGAGAGTAACTCTATGCGTCGCATGATTTTCGTTCCCATACTTATCTTCCTGGCGCTTGCCGCTATTGCTGGTGGTATCGCCTACTGGATTTACGACAACTACACGTACTACCGCACCGATGATGCGCAGGTCACTGGACAAATCGTAAATATCAGTGCCCCGGCGGCAGGCATGCTCACCAGCCTCAGTATTAAGCAGGGTGATACTGTCACCGCAAACGAAACCATCGGAACGATTACGCTGCCGCCGACCCAGGGGACAAACGGCGCCACAACGGGACCGACTACCCTTAATGTGACCAGCCCCATGAACGGCACAGTATTACAGGTTCCGGCGGTTCTCAATCAGCCGGTCGCGGCCGGACTACCAATCGCTTCGGTAACAGACCTCGGCGCCTTGACAATTACCGCCTACGTCGATGAAAATGCTATCAATAATGTGAGTAAAGGCCAGTCCGTCGATATTCACATCGATGCCTATAGTGATACCAGTTTCACCGGCCATGTGAACCTCATCGTGCAGGCGGCAGCAGGTCAGTTCTCCTTGTTGCCCAATCAGGACCCGACCAGTGGAAACTTTACGAAAGTTGGTCAGCGTATTCCCGTTATCATTACACTCGATGGCACCAGTGGCAAGGACATTGTGCCTGGAATGAGCGCTGAAGTAACTATACACCTTCACTAAGCGCGTGGGATGCTATAGAGAGATGATGTCCTTCAATAAAAGGAGTTGACATGAATTTTTTAATCATCGGAGGCTTGCTGGCCTTTGCAGTTCTGGCAATCGTTGTCGCTGTTATCCTGAGCATTAGCGAGCAGCGCAGCGAGAAAGCTCGCGTAAATGCCGCAACTACCTCGCTGCCGACAGTTCCTGTGATGGAGCAGCCGGCTGAGGTGAGTAGATCGGTAAGAAAAACTGTTCCCCTCAACAGGCAAGATTTTCCTGTAGCGGCGGAGAAACCCATCCGTACCAGCAACGACGAACAGACACTGCCCGCCCTTAATGGGCAATTCCACGAGTTCGCCGCGGAATTACGCTCCCTTTACCAGCAGGCCTGGGAACTCGAACAACGCCTTCATGGGCTGACCGAGATGGTTGACCGCATCGAAGAGAGGCAAAACAACCGCATCAGCATCGAAGAGGAGTTGCATGCTCACTCCTCAGGAGATAACGTCTAGCCTCATTCTGTAGGGGCGGGGGTTGTGTGGATGTGGGGAGGGGACGCTTGCGTCGCCCGCTGTTGGAATCGCGCAACCCATCGCGGGCGACGCAAGCGTCCCCTCCCCAACAGAAGAGGTCAAATGAGCCTATCATTAGAAATTACTGATCCACCAGCGCCCGTGTCAACGTGACCACTGTCACAAACATCCGGTAGAGGTCGAGCAGGCTATCGCTATTTAACACGACCGTACGCGCTTCAACCCGTTCCACACACTCCTTAACTAACCCACGTGCTACCTGGTCCACCCGCGGCCCGGCAAATATCAATACTTGCCTGTAATCCCGTTCGTGCAGGATACTGCTCTTCAACAGCCTTGCTTAATGTCTCAATAGCTTCGTTACGCACGAGATTGATAGTACAGCCGCCAAAGCCGCCGCCAAGCATGCGCGCGCCCAGTACACCCGGAACCTGGCGAGCAATCTCTACCAGCGTATCCAGTTCGACGCAACTGACTTCATAGTCATCGCGCAGTCCAGCATGCGAGTTCCAGAGCAATGTCCCTACCCTTTCAAGTGCTCCTATTTCGAGCAACCTGGCGGTTTCCAAAACGCGCGCATTTTCCGCAATCACATATCCCGCGCGTTTGTGCAAGACCTCAGGGAGTTGAGGGCCGTAGCGTTTAAATTGCTCTTGCGTGATATCGCGCAGCGCTTTAATTGTGTGGGCCGATTGGTTCTCAGGTTCGTGCTGCGTGATGATTTCACGCAGCGTCTCCGCCGCCTCTTCGCACTGCCTGCGGCGCTCGTTATATGCCGAGGTGGCCAGTTCGCGCCGCACGCCGGTGTCGATGACCATCAGCGAAATCTCCGGCGCATCAAACGGGAGATAGCGGTAGTCCAACGAACGGCAATCGAGTAAGACCGCTTTCCCGGAGCGACCCAGGCAGGATGCCGCCTGGTCGAGAATACCGCTGCGCACACCAGAGGCGATATGTTCGGCGCGCTGGCAGAGCGCTGCGACTTGCATAGGTTGCAAGGTCGCCCCCCCGGCGCCGATGCTAAATCGTCCCTGTGAGAAGAGCATACAGGCCTGCGCCGTCGCTACTTCGATTGCAGCCGACGAGGACATGCCACTGCCAACGGGCACATCGCCATGTATGACCGCGTCAAAACCGGAAAGTTGGACACCGGCCCGCGCCAGTTCGGTCATTACCCCCAGTACGTAACGCGCCCATATCGGCAGGCCATTACGCTGCGACTCAAATGTCCCCGGCAAACCATCTAACCATAGCTGGACATGTTCTGAGAAATGGTTAGACCAGAGTCGCACCACAGTATCGTGACGCGCTCGTCCGGCGAAAGCCACCACGCGATCTATAGCCATTGGCAAGACAAACCCGTCGTTATAATCGGTGTGCTCTCCAATGAGATTGACACGTCCAGGCGCCCAGGCTGCTCCTATGTTGCCTGCATACACGACATCATCCTGAAATACGCGGGGGAACCAGTCAAGCGCAACTGCAGCTGGCTCTGGTGTTTGGGGCATCGGAGTCGTTTCAGTCATAGCTCGACCCTCGCAATCGCCTCGCGCAATTCCTGGGCCTTTTGCTGCGGAGTGGAGTCATTGGTCCACAGCCCCCAGATCGACTCAGAGGATGCGGC
>WNGK01004688.1_pt1 | contig 14561 bp, 5 predicted proteins | sample 5400601 | NCBI WGS metagenome assembly WNGK01 (sample SAMN13153376, study PRJNA577476) | soil metagenome | isolation source: 60 cm soil or saprolite under Garry oak tree replicate 1 | place: USA:California | collected 2016-06-15 | reverse complement strand
CTGATCGTCATGCGCTCCTTGATGATTCGCTCCATCCGGATGAGGCCCATGCGGAACTGGTTCTGCAGGAGCTCGCCCACCGCGCGCACGCGGCGGTTGCCGAGGTGGTCGATGTCGTCAGGGATCTGCTTCTCGCGCGGCGCGTTGTTCAGCTCGATGAGCTTGCGCAGGATGGCGATGAAGTCGCCCTTCTCGAGGATGCGCAGCTCGCGCTTCTTGACGCGGTCGAGGATGTCCTCCTCGTCGCGGCCCAGGCGCTTGTCGACCTTGTAGCGGCCGACGCGGCCGAGGTCGAAGCGGCGCGGGTTGAAGAACAGCGACTGCAGCAGGTTGCGGGCGTTGTCCACCGACGGCGGGTCGCCCGGCCGGACGCGGCGGTACAGCTCGAGGAGCGCGTCCTCGGTCTTGGTCGTCGTGTCCTTTTCCAGGGTCGCGTCCATATATCTGTGCTCGGCGTTGTCGTCCACGTCCCCGAACAGCTCCTGCATGGCGCGGCGCTGCGCCTCGCGGTCGTTCTCGGTGCCCTTCAGCTGGGGCAGCTCGAGAGCCTTCAGCAGCACGGTCACGGGGACCTTGCGCTTGCGGTCGATCTTGACCGTCAGCAGGTCCTTGGCCGAGGTCTCGATCTCGAGCCACGCGCCGCGGTTGGGGATGAGCTTGGCGCCGAACAGCTTGCGGCCCGTGTTCGGGTCCTCGGCGGCCGTGAAGTACACACCGGGCGAGCGCACGAGCTGCGACACCACCACGCGCTCGGTGCCGTTGACGATGAAGGTGCCTTCCTCGGTCATCATGGCGAAGTCGCCCATGTAGACCTCGGACTCCTTGATCTCCCCCGTCTCCTTGATGGTCAGGCGGGTCTTGATCCGCAGCGGCGCGGCGTAGGTCATGTCGCGGTTCCGGCACTCCTCGACCGAGAACTTCGGCTGGCCGAACTCGTAGTCGAGGAACTTCAGCTCGAAGTTCTTGCCGGTGTAGTCGGTGATCGGGTTGATTTCGTCGAAGAGCTCGCGGAGGCCCTCGTTCTTGAACCAGTAGAACGACTCCACCTGGGTGGCGATCAGGTCTTTCAGCTCCACCAGGTTGGGGATGCGGCCATAGCTGAGACGCGCGGGGGCTCTCATCTCTGAGATCATTCGTTGCTCCTTAAGGCAAAAAAGGGCGCGCTCAAGAAATAGGCAAGATGAGCGGCCGGGCGTGCACGAACGGCCAGTATACAACGAACGGGGCGTCTTTGTGGGACGCGAAACCACGACCAGTCGAGCCGACTGGCTGGATTCGGCCGAATATAGCACGAAAGAATCAAAGGCACCCTCTCCCGCTTGCGAGAAAGGGATCAGGGGTGAGGGGACCGTCCGATCCCCTCTCCCGCTCTGCGGGAGAGGGTTAGGGTGAGGGCATGCCGGACTGGGCTGCGCTGAGGTCCGAGTTCCCACTGCTGGACCGGTTCATTTATCTCAACGCGTGCTCCCTCGGCCCCCTCCCGCGGGCAGGCCAGGCCGCCCTTGAGGCCTACGCCAGGGCCTGGCTGGAGAAGGGAACTCCGGCCTGGTACTCGGACTGGCTGCCCGTGCTGGACCGGCTCCGGGGCAGGGTCGCCGAGCTCCTCCACGCCGCGGCCGGCAGCACGGCCATCGCCCCATCCGTGTCGGTGGCCCTGGGCACGCTGGCTTCCGGCCTGCCCATGCCGCCCGGCCGGGACAAGGTCCTGATCGGCGCCCTCGACTTCCCCACCATCGGCCACCAGTGGCTGTCGCGTCCGCAGTTCGAGGTCGAGTTCGTGCCGAGCGACGACGGGATGACGATCCCACCGGAAGCCTTCGCCGAGCGGATCGACAGCCGCACCGCGCTCGTGGTGACGACCCACCTCTTCTTCACGACGGGCTACCTGCAGGACGTCCGCGCCATCGCCGAGGCCGCCCACGCCGCAGGCGCCCTCTGCGTGATAGACGGCTACCAGACGGTCGGCTGCGTGCCCGTCGACGTCGGCCGGATCGGCTGCGACGCGTACGTGGGCGGCGCGCTGAAGTGGCTGAGCGGCGGGCCCGGGACCGCCTTCATGAGCGTCCTGCCGGAGCTGCTGCCCCGCATCGAGCCACAGGGCACCGGCTGGTTCGCCACGCAGAAGCCGTTCTCGTTCACGCTGCAAGAGCTCACCTTCGCCCGCGACGGGCGCCGGCTGGAGACCGGCACGTGGGCCGTCCCCTCCCACTACGCCGCCCTGGCGGGCCTCGAGCTGGTGCTGAGCGTCGGCGTCGAGGCCATCCAGGAGCGGCTGCGCGACCTGACCGGCTACATCCTCGAGCGCTGCGACGAGGCCGACGTGCGAACCTTCACCCCACGCGAGCGCGAGCGGCGCTGCGGGATCGTCACCCTCGAGTGCGAGCATCCCGAGGAGGCCGAGGCGAGCCTCCACGCCGATGGGGTGATAGTCGACTGGCGCCCAGGGCGCGTGCGGCTGTCCCCGCACTGGTGCGTCACAGAAGCGGAGCTCGAGCACGGGATGGATCTGGTGCTCCAGCACGTGGCGGCCAGGAAATAGCGGACTGGGCGTTCTCTAGAGATGGCACGCGACACCGCGATGGCCGCGGCGAACCTCGGGCTGCCCGCCAAGGTGGCCGCCTGCCTGTTCGACCTGGACGGCGTGCTGACCCGGACCGCGGAACAGCACGCTCGGGCCTGGAAGCAGGTCTTCGAGGAGCGCGGCATTCCGTTTGACGCGGTCGCCGATTATGACGCCTACGTCGACGGCAAGCCGAGGGTCGACGGCGTCCGATCGTTCCTCGCGGCCCGGCACATCGACGCCCCGCCGGAGCTCGTCGATCAGATCGCGGCCCGCAAGGACGAGATCTTCACCGAGATCATTCATCGGGACGGCGTGCGCACGTACGAAGGCTCGGTCCGATACGTGCAGGCCGCGAGGGAGGCCGGCCTGCGGCTGGCGGTCGTCACGTCCAGCAAGCACTGCTCCCAGGTTCTCCGGGCCGCCGGTCTGGACGGCCGCTTCGACGCGCAGGTGGACGGCAACGTCATCGACGAGCGGCACCTCCCCGGCAAGCCGGCCCCTGACACATACATCGAGGCGGGACGAATGCTTGGCGTCGAGCCTGAGGCCGCGGCGGTCTACGAGGACGCGCTGGCCGGAGTCGAGGCCGGGCGCGCCGGCCGGTTCGGGCTGGTGGTGGGAGTCGACCGCGTCGGACAGGCGGATGCCTTGCGACAGCACGGCGCCGACGTCGTCGTCTCGGACCTCGCCGAGCTGATCCGGAGGCGCCGCCCATGATCACCAACAAGTGCTTCGACTGCGAGCCGTGGACCGTCCACGAGACGCGCCTGGACCTCGACCTCCTCGGCCAGACCGAGTCCATCTTTGCTCTGTCCAACGGGCACATCGGCTGGCGGGCGAACCTCGATGAGGGCGAACCTCACGTGATATCGGGCTCGTACCTCAATGCCTTCTACGAGGCGGTGCCTCTCCCCTACGCCGAAACTGCTTACGGCTACCCCGAGGCGGGGCAGTCGATCGTCAACGTGACGAACGGCAAGATCATCCGCCTGCTGGTCGACGACGAACCCTTCGACGTGCGGTACGGCAAGGTGCTGTCGCACGAGCGCGTCCTCGACCTGCGGACCGGAGTGCTCGAGCGGACCGTGCTGTGGGAGTCGCCCGCGCACCGGACGGTGCGAGTGCGCAGCCGGCGCCTGGTCTCGCTGGTGCACCGGGCGCTGGCCGCGGTCGAGTACGAGGTCGAGCCGGTCGACGGGCCCGCGGACGTCGTGCTGCAGTCGGAGCTGGTCGCCAACGAGCCGCCGGACACCACGGTGAAGCGCCAGGACCCGCGCGCCGCACAGCAGCTGGAGTCGCCGCTGGTGCCGGAGTACCACGGCCAGCAGAAGCTGCGCGCCGCGCTCGTGCATTCGACCCGGGTGTCGAAGCTGCGCATGGCCGCGGCCATGGACCACCATGTGCGCGGGCCGCGCAGCACCCACGCGGGGATGGAGACCGACGAGGACCATGCGCGCCTGACGATCACCGCCCAGCTCCGCCCGGGCGGCCCGCTGCGCGTGGTCAAGTTCGTGGCCTACGCGTGGTCGAGCCTGCGCTCGGCGCCTGCGCTGCGCGCGCAGGTGGGCGGCGCGCTGGCCACGGCGCTCGCCCACGGCTGGGACGGCCTGGCTGGGGGGCAGCGCGAGTACCTGAAGGAGTTCTGGGGGCGGGCGGATGTGGAGCTCGACGGCGATCCCGAGGTGCAGCAGGCGATCCGGTTCGCGATGTTCCACGTCCTGCAGTCGTCGGCGCGGGCCGAGCAGCGTGCGATCCCGGCCAAGGGGCTGACAGGGCCCGGTTATGACGGTCACACCTTCTGGGACACGGAGACATTCGTGCTGCCGCTGCTCACGTACACGGTCCCGGAGGCGGCCGCCGACATCCTGCGCTGGCGCTTCGAGATCATCGACCAGGCGCGGCGCCGCGCGCGCGACCTCGGCCTTCAGGGTGCGGCGTTTCCATGGCGCACCATCCACGGCGAGGAGTGCTCCGGCTACTGGCCGGCGTCGACCGCCGCGTTCCACGTCAACGCCGACATTGCAGATGGTGTGCAGCGCTACGTCAGCGCCACCGATGACCGGAAGTTCGAGGCGGATCACGGGGCCGAGCTGCTGATCGAGACCGCCCGCCTGTGGGCGTCACTCGGGCATTACGACCGCGCGGGTCGCTTCCGCATCGACGGCGTGACGGGGCCCGATGAGTACAGCGCGCTCGCCGACAACAACGTCTACACGAACCTGATGGCCCAGCGAAACCTCGATGCGGGCGCGGACGCGGCGCACCGCCAGCGGCGCGTTGCCCGCCGCCTCAAAGTAACCCGTGAAGAGATCGATCGGTGGCGACACGCAGCGGCCGCGATGTTCATTCCCTACAACGACGCGCTGCGCGTCCACGAACAGGCAAGCCAGTTCACCGAGCACGAGCGCTGGGACTTCAGCCGGTGCACTCCCGACCAGTACCCGCTCTTTCTGCATTTCCCGTACTTCGACCTGTACCGCAAGCAGGTCGTGAAGCAGGCCGACCTTGTGCTCGCCATGCACCTGCGCGGCGATGCCTTCACCGCCGAGGCAAAGGCGCGAAATTTCGCCTATTACGAGCCGATCACCGTGCGCGACTCGTCGCTCTCTTCCTGCACGCAATCGGTGATCGCTGCCGAGGTGGGCCACCTGCAGCTGGCGCACGACTACCTGGGAGAGGCCGCGCTGATGGACCTCGACGACCTCGAGCACAACGTGCGCGAGGGCGTGCACATGGGCTCGCTTGCCGGAGCGTGGCACGCTGCCGTCGCCGGCTTTGGCGGCATGCGCCACCACGGCGAGTCGCTGGGCTTTGCCCCGCGCCTGCCGGCGGGCATCAAGCGGCTGACGTTTCGCATGGTCTTCCTGGGCCGGAGGATCAAGGTCAGCTTCGACCATCGGAACGCCAGGTACACGCTGCTCAGCGGCCGGCCGCTGGAGTGCATGCACCACGGCGAGGCGATCCGGCTGACGACCCGTCGCACGACGGTGAGAGCGATCCCGCAGATCCGGCCGGGGAAGGAGCCCGAGCAGCCGCCGGGGCGGGCGCCCGCGCGCCGGTTGCCGCGGCGCGCACGCACCGCCCCGCCGCGCCAGCTCAGACCCCGTCAGCGCGCCGCCAAGGCGCCAAGGCGGCGAAACCGGCACGGAGCCGGCTAACGTCCCCTCCCCTGCCCCCTCCCCACATGTGGGGAGGGCTGTGCTACTTCAGTTCAGCGGTCGCCCCCGCTTCCTTCAGGCGGGCAACTGCCTTCTCGGCGTCGGCCTTGCTCACGTTCTCGAGCACGGGCTTCGGCGCGGCGTCGACCAGGTCCTTCGCCTCCTTGAGGCCGAGCTGGGTGAGCTCGCGCACGGCCTTGATCACGTTGATCTTGCTCTCGCCGATGGCGGTCAGAGTGACCGTGAACTCGGTCTGCTCCTCTTCCGCCGCCGCGTCACCGCCGGCTGCCGGAGCCGCGGCCGCGACCGCGACCGGGGCCGCCGCCTTGATGCCGAACTCGTCCTCGATGGCCTTCACGGCCTCGACCACGTCGAGGATGCTCCATTCCTTGAGCGCCTCGACGAAATCCTTCGGGGTGATCTTGGTAGCCATGATTACGCCGCCTCCAATCTTTCTTTGTATGCGTTCAGCACTCCGACGAGCTGCTGCACAGGGGTTTGCATGATTCCGACAAGCTGGCCGACCGGGGACTGAAGCGTGCCCAGGAGCTGGGCGATGAGCGACTCGCGGGACGGCAGGTCGGCCAGCTGCTTGACCTGCTCCGACGAGAACACCCTTCCTTCCACCAGGCCGCCGACGACCTCGAGCTTCAGCCTGGTGGCGCGGACGAACTCGTTGATGAGCTTGGCGGGGACGCCGAGGTCGTTGTAGCCGAAGGCGATCGCGACCGGGCCCTTCAGCTCCGACTGGAGCGCCGGCACGCCCGCAGCCTCGGCCGCGCGCCGCGCCAGCGTGTTCTTGACGACGCGGTACTCGACCTCGCCGCCGCGCAGGCGGGTGCGCAGGTCCTGCAGCTGGCTGACGGTCAGGCCGCGGTAATCGGTCAGGACCGCCACCTTGGCCTTCTTCAGCCGCTCGGCGATCTCCTCGACCTGTTCGGCCTTCTGTTCTTTCCTGGCTTTCGGCAAATAAAAAATCCTCCCTGCCATGACACGCCCGAGGCAGGAAGGATCGATTCGTCCTTCACTTCCGTTCGCCTCGGTAGGGAATTAAGGCTTCGCGGGACGCGAGCCACCTACTGTCTGGGGCAGGTCGGGAATTATACCGAGTGCGAGCGTTAGAGCCGAGAGATCAGGTCGTTCGCCCAGCCGACCAGCAGCGCCGCGTAGGCGGCGTTGATCGTGACGCCGCTCTGGGCCCGGACGAGGCTCACGAACGATGCGAGGTAACTCTTCGCGGTGCTGTTCTTGCCTGCCGTCAGCGCCTGCTGAGCGCTCGACAGGTACGAAAGGAGCTGGTTGGCGACGGTGGTGGAAGTGATCAGCCTCTTCGTGACGCCGTCATTGACGGCCGTGGTAAGGCCGCTGATTGTCGCGTGCACCGTAAAGGTGGTCGTCGTCGTCGACACGTTGCCCAGGCCGTCCTTGGCGGTGATGACGATGGTGTGTGTCCCGGCCGCCAGGGTCTCGGTGTTGAAGGCGACGCCGCTGGTCAGCGCCGTCGCGCCGTCGAGCACCGCGCTGCTGGACACGACGTTGTCCGGGTCGGTCCCGGTCCAGGTCAGCGTCACCGACCGGCCCAGGTCATACGAGCCGGCGTTCGTCGGCGCCGTGAACGTATAGCCGATCGCCGGGCCGGTGCGGTCGAGCCGGACCTGCTTCGACACCACGGTCACGCTGCCGGCCACGTCGATCACAGCGACGGCGATCGTGTACAGGCCATCCGCTCCGAGGGTGACCGCAGCACTCGTGGTATACGGCTGCGCCGGGCCGTACACGCCGTTCACACCGACGGCCATCGTCGCCAGACCGGTGCCGGCGTCGGAGAAGGACAGGGAGATCGCGACCAGCGGGTTGGTCGTGGCGATCACGCCGTTGATCGTGGTGCCCGGAATCGTGATCGAGCCCGTTGGCGCGGCGGAGTCCTTGACGAGTTTCGTGACGACCACGGTTGGGTTGCCTGCGGGATCTGTCTCGGTTACGGTCAGAGTCACCGGGCCGTTCTTCAGTGAGGTGAGGACCATGCTCGGCTGCCACTTGTTGCTGCCGTTGAAGAACTTGCTGCCGGTCAGCGTCGTCGTGCCGTCAGTGATCGAGTACGAGACCGTGCCGTCGGTCTGGCCGTAGAAGACGGGCTGGTAGGTGCTGACATTGGCGGCGTTGATGTAGTAAGGCGCGGACACGGTCAGCGCGGGCGCCACGGTGTCCTTGATGACGGTCAGCGTGGTCGCGTAGCTGTTGCCGGACCCGTTGGTCAGCGTGACTGCGATCGTGATCAGACCGTCGATCAGGCTCGTTACATCGACCGGCACGACGACGACGCCGGTCGCGTCAATGAAGTCCATCCCGTTGTCCTGCTCGGGTATCGGCAGCTGGCCGTCCGAGATGATGACGTTGGCGATCGAGCCCGCCTGACCGATGACCGTCACGTTGTAGATCGAGGCGTTGGCGATGTTGGCCCAGACCGGCGAGCTTACCGTTGGCGCCGGAGGCGCGACGCTGCTCTTGCCCATCGTCCCGGTGAGCGTGGTGATCTTGCCGTTGGCGTTGAGGGTCGCCGTCACCGTGATGGTGCCATCTGGGAACCCGGAGAGGTCGACGCTGACACCGAACTTCCCGGTCGCGCCGATCACGCCGGTGCCGGTGACCGTGTAGGTGCCCTCGGTGAAGGTGAAGGTGATGGTCGCTCCCGGCGTTCCGGTGATCAGCAGCGGCGCCGCGGTTGCGCCGGACGTGTTCGTTCCGGACGGCAGGTTCACACCGGCGCCGCTGGCCACCGACAGGCTCGAGCCGGAGACGCACCCAGCCTCGCTCACATAGTCGCAAGTGCCGGGCGAGTTGAACGGCAGCACGTTGGCCGTCTTCGCGACATCGATGCCGGTGCCACCGAGGTTCTCGGGCATCTCGTTGAAGGGCGAGCCGCTCTGCTGGTGCCACGCTTCGTCGTGCTGCAGCACCAGGCCAAGCTCGCCAAACGGCTCGCCGTTGCGGGCCGCAGCGCCGCTGTACCGCGGGTAGTCACTGCACGCCGGGTTGGTCGAGCCGCCAGAGCCCGCGCAGAACGCGTCCGCGCGCGTCCCGAGCGTCTGGTCGGCGCCGTCGCTCTTGGACAGCGCGTACAGGAACTCGGGCAGGAACGGCATCAGCGTGCGGCTGACCGCCGGCATGCCGAACTGCGAGAACGGCACGTAGAAGCTGTTGTGGTTGCCGACCCAGTCGATCAGGCGGTCGCCGCCTGTGCCGGCGAGGTAGATGTCCTGCCCGGCGCCGCCGAAGGCCAGCGACTCCCAGTCCGGGGAGCCGGCCCCGCCATGCGAGTTGGGCACAGGCATGTCGTTCAAGCCGTTGTCGACGACCGTGCTGGCGCGCAGGTCGATGAGGTCGAAGCCCCATCCGCCGTAGACCCTGACCCGGCCCATGCCCGAGACGATGTAGTCGTTGCCAAGGTCGCCGAACAGCGCCTTATCGCCAGTGACCGGGTCGGGCGCGAAGCCGGCCGGCGCGTTCCAGGTCGTGTCGATCGGCAGGTTCGGGTCGACCTGGTTGAAGGTCATGAAGAAGGGCAAGCCCGCCGTGGTCGCCTCAGCGCACGTCGAGCCGATCGCCCCGGTCCACTCGCAGTCGAGCGGGTTGAAGCCGGTGGTCGGCATCAGACCGTCAGCGGCCACGTTCGGGTCGATCACGCCGGGGAACAGCTGGATCTGGCGCCGCGGGTCTTCGGCGTTGAAGTACAGCGACTTGCCGATGTTGAAGCCGCGGCCCTGGTTGCCGTTTGGCGGGTCGCTGTTCGGCATGAACCCGGCGACGTTGCCCGGGTTGAACGGGCGGAAGAAGTCGGTTTCGAGCGGCTTTGTGTTGAGCACGTAGTCGGTCAGGACCGTGTCGGCGATGGCCGTGGTCATGTACTGCGCCTGGGTCTCGTTGCCGTACAGGTTGAAGTTGTCGGCGTAGCCGAGCGTTGGCGCCTCAGCGCCGGAGATCGCCGAGTTGCCCGGTCCGCCGTGCACCACGCCGTTGCCCCAGCCGCCGTAGATGATGTTGTGCCCGTAGTACGTCTCGTAGACGGGGCAAGTCTTGTTTTCCTTGCAGTTCGTCGAGTAGGTCGGGTTCCCGTTCGAGACGCCGGCTGCCGCCCAGGTCGCAGGATCCCAGTTGTATGGGAACAGCAGCGCCGAGTAATTGAGGGCGCCGGACACATTGATCGTCGCCTGCTGGACGTTGCCAGGAGTCGTGATCAGCTGGTTCAGAGACGGCGCCGAGGAGCCGGTGATGGCGGCGACGCCGTACAGCGGCTCGCTGGAGCCGTTGCGGCTCGTCAGGCAGCGGCCGCCCGCGATGATGCACTGGTCGCCGCGCCCGCCGGAGACCCAGTTGTCGCCGTAGCCGAGGATGATCGTGTCGTTCTGCGAGCCGCCGAAGATGATGTCGTCGGCCGGGCCGCCGTAGATGAAGGCGTCGCCGCTTTCAGCGTGGATCTCAGAACCCTGCTGGAGCGTGCCGCCAGGCTGGCCGCTGAACGCCAGGTTGCCGGGCACCGGCGTGCCGCCGATGTCGCCGACGCCGTTGGTCGCCTTGTTGCCGGTGACGAGCGGACCGCTCGCGGCCTGGCCGGCGAGGTCTGGGCCGCCGGGCGTGTTGTCGAGCGGTGTGACCGCGCGCGGGATGATGCGCTCGGTGGCCGTCGGGTAGCCGCTGATGTCGTAGTTGAACGTCAGGTAGCCGAGTGGCGAGATGACGCCGCCCGCGGGCGCCTGGCCCACGTGGCCGCTGGTGCCGACCAGCCGGAAGATGTCGCCGTTGTTGGCCAGGATGACGTTCGAGTCATGCGCGTGGCCGTTCGGCGCCGTGACGCACTCGAATACGGAGTTCAGCGAGCTGAAGGCGCTGTTCGTGCAGTCGCCGTAGCCCACGTTGCTGCCCGAGCCGCCGAAGATCAGGTTCGAGCCGCTCGCGCGGAGGCCAAGCAGAACGCTGCTGGGAATCGTCTGCTTCAGGCTGAACATGTCGGAGTTGCCGCCGACGATGTCGTTCTGGCCCTGGTTGGCGAAGATCGTGTTATTGCCGCGGCCGCCTTCGACGTAGGCCTGACCGTCGGTGGCCACGAGCGTCGCAACCATTGAGCCGGGGGTGAACGAGCCTGACAGCGTCAACGTGGTGGCCGTCTCGCCCGTGATCACGCCCGCGACGGCGCCGTTGACCGTGAGCGTCTCGCCGATGGCGAAGCCAAAGTCGGCCCACCACAGCGGACCCGAGCGCGTGATCGTGTGCGCGCCGAACGTGAACGTGCCGTTCGCGCTGTAGGTCGGGCCGTAGTTGTCCTGCGACGGGTTGATGCGCAGGGTCTGCGTAGGGTCAACCGGGAGCAGGTCGCCGGCGTACGTGCGGCAGGCGCCCACGCGATCGCCGAGCAGGAACCCGGCGAACATGCAGGCCGCCGCGCCCGCGTACGGGTCGCCGCTGGTCTCTGACCCGGTGGCCGGCTGGTTGGCGATCGAGCTCCCGTTGACAGTCGGGTAAGCGATGTCGATCGAGCCGTGCGCCTGGATGATGTTGTCGTTCGACTCGCCGAAGATGTAGCTGCTGCCCGGGCCGCCGGCGATGTAGTCGGCGCCCTTGTAGGACGAGTCAAGGAGGAACACCGGCCAGCCCGGAGTGCCCAGCGGCGCGGAGAGAGTGATCCCGGTCGCGCCGGTGCCCTGGGCGCAGCTGGGCGAGCTGTAGGTCCCGGCCGGGCCATTGGACAGGAAGTCGGCCCACCAAGCGTGGCCGGTTGGGTCGCACTGAGCGAATCCGTCGTTCATGGACTTGCCGAACGCTGAGCTGTTGCTCGGCACCGTGTTGTAGATCAGGGTCCCGCTCAGATCCTGGAACCTCGGGTTCACGTAGTTGAAGAGGTGCGTGGTGCGGTCGAGCAGCACGCTGCCACCGATGATCAGGTTGCGACCGGGTCCACCCTGGATGTTGTTGTTGCCGTCGCCACCGACCTCGACGTTGTCGCCGCCGTTGCCGTACAGCGTGTCGTTGCCGTGGTTCTGCGGCGAGGTCGAGGAGATCGCGAGGATGTCGAGCGTCGTCTGGATCTTCTCGAGCGTCGTTTCTCCGAATCGGTTTGTGCCGGCGGGCCGGAAGTAACCGTGCAGGGGACCGATCGTGAGCGTCGCCGTCTCGTTGGCCAGCGGGTTGGTGGACAGCGTCGCGTGGGTCGAGTCCGCGACGTCGTAGATGTACGTGCCGATGGTGATGTTGACGTTGTTGTCTGTGACGTCGAGCCCGACGTCGCTCAGCAGGAAGCACGCGCTGGTGCAGGTCAGGCTGGCGCGGCCGGTGACTCCGTTCGAGGTGATGGTGACGTTCGGCACGGTGCGCTGTGTGCCGGTCACGGTGCCGATAGTGGACTCGGCGGTGTCCTGGGTGACGATGCCCATGGCGCCGAAGATCACGTCGTTGTAGTCACCGAAGCGGTCGGTCGCGACCGAGCCGGGGACGTCGCCGTAGATCAGGTTGTTGCCAGCCTGCAGGTGGTCCGCGTCCTGGTAGACGCTGGCGTTCACCGTCGGGAAGCTCACGGTCCGGCTGATGATGTTGACGTTCGCGCCGTCGCTGCCGAGCAGCTGGTTCTGGCCGCGCTCGCCCCAGATGGTGTTGTTGCCCGAGCCGCCGGCGATGAAGTCGTTCGCCTGGCTGCCCAGGATCGTGTCGTTGCCGGCGCCGCCGTACAGCGTCACGCCCACGCTCGGCACCTGGCCGTTGGGCACGGCGGCGAACAGCGCGCTGGCATCGATCACATCGTTGCCGGCGTAGCGGAAGGGATCCGCGACCGGGAAGATGAAGTCCGGCGTGCCGTTGCCAATCGTGGTTGGGAACGGCTTCGGCCCGAAGTCGCGCTGGGTCATGGTGTGCGGGTCGCCGCTGTACCAGACGCCGTCCTGCGACGTGTCGCCGAAGACGACCAGAGGCGAGGGCGAGAAGGCCTGCACGTCCATGCCTGTCGTACTACCGATTGGTGGGCCGCTGACCGTCAGCGTCATCTCGGTCACAGCCGTGATCTTCCATGCCGGGCTCGGGCCGATCTGGAGGACCTGGCCGTACACGAAGCCGTCGGCGATCCACGAGCCGGCCGTCCGGGTGAGAGTCGATCCGCTCACCGAGTAGCTGCCGGCCGGCATGGTCGGCGTCACGGCGCCGCGGCCGGGTCCGCCGCCGCCCGAGATGGCGATGTTGTCGCCGCCCATCAGCACCGGCTTCGCGGTCGAGTCGAAGATCGCCACGGTGTGCGTGCCTGCGGTCCACGTACCGAGCGCTGACACGGACATCGTGTAGCCATTGATCGTCGCGTTGCCTGCCGGGACTCCGTCGATGGTGACGGGCACGCCGCTCACGAAGCCGAACTCGGCCCACGAGCGCAGGTCGGTACGCACGATCGTGCCGGCGCCGAAGGTGAAGCCCGACGTGTTCACGACCGTCGGACCGAACACGGCGAGCGTGTGTGTGCCGGTGCCGGGTGTGAACGCGGGGCCGGAGATCGTGAGCGTCGAAAGCGTCGGGTCGCCGATGGCCGTGATCGTGCCCGCCGGCGTGCCATCGAGCAGGATCTCCTGACCGACGGCGAACCCGTAGTCGCTCCAGCTGAGCGCGTCACCACGCGTGATCGTCTGGGCACCCAGCGTCAGGGTGCCGGTGACGGTCAGCAGCGCGTTGCCGCCGCCGTGCACCTGAGTGAGGCCACCGTGCACCGCGACCGAGCCGAGTGTGCCGTCTGCGTTGTGGTCGGGTCCGGGCGTGACGCTGCCCGAGATCGTCAGGTGGTCGTTGCCCTGGCCCAGCATGACGTTGACCACCTCGACCGTGGACAGGCTGGCGTTGGTCAGGATGTCGCCGGTGACGGGGTCGATCACGATCGAGCCGAAGCTGATCCCGCCGGGGAACGTGTGCGGCTCGCCGAAGGCGGTCGACGCGAAGTGGAGGTCGGCGCCCATGGAAAGACCGGTCAGCGCGGTCGCGCTCAGGGTGCCGGTCTGGTCCTGCTGGCTGTCGTCGTCGAAGATGTTGAGGACGTCGACCTGCTGGGCCTCTGGCGGCTGCGGGCGGATGCCGAACGGCTTCGCGTTCTTCTCACCCGGCAGCAGCACCGGCGCGCGCAGCGAGCGGTCGGCGCTGGTGGTGCCGCCCTCGACCAGCAGCGGGCCGCGGATGTTGCTGAGGATGTGCGGCTGCTTCGGGAAGCTGCGCAGGTTCTGGCGGTCCGGCGGCAGGTTGAAGTTGGAGTCGGCCTGGACCGGCACCGACACCGGCATCCACCAGTTGGTGGTGTCGAATGTCAGCTGCGCGGATTGCTGCGTGAACGTGTAGCTGCCGTTCGCCAGCCCGATCGCGCCCATCGCGGTGACCTCGAGCGTCTGCACGTGGTTGCCGGTCAGCGCCTGGATCTTCCACAGCGTCGGCGAGCCGCCGATCTTGAAGATCTGGCCCTCGAGGAAGCCGTCGGCGAGCCAGCTCGAGCTGTCGTTGCGCGTGATCGCGCCGTGGCCCGAGCCGTCGACCGCGAAGGTCACGTTGCCGGTGAACAGGCCGTGGTTGACGATCCGGTTGACGGTCGTGCCGTTGATCGTGCCCTGCGTCGCCGGCGTGCCGCTCAGGGTGAGCGTCGTGTCGGTCACGTTCGTCAGCGTGAACTGGGCTGCGCTGGTGCCGATCGTGATGATCTGGCCGTTCTTGAAGCCCTCGGCGGTGAAGCTGCCAAGCTCAGAGCCGGCCGCGCGGCTGATCACGTTGCCGGTGATCGTGATGTTGCCGCTGAACAGCGGGTCCGGACCGGGCGCGCCTATGGCGACGGTCGAGAT
>WNGK01004685.1_pt2 | contig 14563 bp, 16 predicted proteins | sample 5400601 | NCBI WGS metagenome assembly WNGK01 (sample SAMN13153376, study PRJNA577476) | soil metagenome | isolation source: 60 cm soil or saprolite under Garry oak tree replicate 1 | place: USA:California | collected 2016-06-15 | reverse complement strand
CGGTCAGCGCGCCGTCCGGCGTGAGCTTGCCGATGGTCCCGGAACCGGTCGACCGGAACTCGGCCACCCACAGGTTGCCGTCCGGGGCCGAGGTGATGTCCGCGCAGTACTTGCCGAGGGGGAACCTGGTGACCTGGCCGGTCACGGTGATCCGATCCACCCCCGGCCCGGCGCACCACCACAGGTTGCCATCGGGGCCCGTCGTGCCGTCGGTGGGGCCGGGGTTCACCGGGAACACGTTCAGCACCGCACCAGACAGGCTCATCTGCACGAGCTGGTTGGTCCCGGGGGGCCCCCCGAGACCGAACCATATGTTGCCGTCCGGTCCCGTCGTGATGCCGGTCGGCGTCCCCTGCAAGGTGAGCTTGAACAGCTCCCCGGTCCCGTCGGGGCGCATGAACCCGACCTTGTTGTTGGCCGTGAACCACACGTTGCCGTCCGGACTGGTCGTGACGTGGTTGAGGCCGGTGGCGTTGACCGGGAAGTTCGTCACCGTGCCGTCGGGGTCGATACGGTCGAGCGATCCCCCGAGGGCCGTCCAGACGTTGCCGTCGAAGCCGAGGGTCATCTCCTGGGGGAGCCCGCTCGGGAGCGGGAACTCCTTGACGCGGGTGGCGGCCGCGGCCGGAGCGATCGTCGCTCCCAACATCGTAACCACGCCGAGCACCACGAACACGGAGCGGAATCGCATCGGGCACCCCTTAATTGTTCTGCGGACCGCTCACGCTACACCTATTGGGTGGCTGAGCGTGAAGCCGCCGGTCCCGTCGGCGGTGGCCGTGCCCAGGGTCTGTCCCGAGAACGTCACGTCGATCGTCTCGCCGGGTGAGAATCCGCGGCCCCGAACGTCGAACGCGGTCGTCGGAGGGCCGGACCGGGGGGCAACCCGGACCCCAAGGGGGGCAGCATCGGCCCGCGCAGCGGTGCCGGGCAACACCAGGATGAGGAGCGTGATGACCGGAACCAGGCGAGGCAGGCGTAGTACCGGGTTGCAGCTACCCCCACCGATCAGCGGCGCGCTGCTCTTCACGCCACCCTTCAGCCTGCGGCCATTCACGGAACCAGGTGGTCGCCCAGGAACGTGACGGTGCGCTGGAGCACGGTGTCAGTGTTCCCGTCATTGCAATGCCCCGGGAGGTAAGCAGTGGCGTGAAGGCCCAGGCGTCACCGACGGTTGGCGGCGGGGAGGCGGAACACGTAGAGGCGCTTGTCGAACGATCCGACGTACAGCGTGCCGTCGGCGACGGCGGGCGCGGTGTTGATGCCGCCCCCCGTGGCGTACGACCAGAGCAGCGCCCCGGAGGAGGCATCCAGTGCGTAGACGTCCTGGTCCCCCACGTACACCACGCCGTTGGCGACGACAGGCGAGGCCAGCACGAAGTACGTGGTGGTCAGGAACCTCCACCGAAGCCCACCCGTGGCGGCGTCGAAGGCGTACAGGTAGTGGTCAGCCGAGCCCACGTACACCGTCCCATCGGCGAGCGCCGGCGCAGACTCGACCCCGGCCCCCGTGGCCGCCTTCCAGCACATGGCCCCGTCTTCGCGTCGAAGGCGTACAGGTCACCGTCGTCCGAGCCCACGTAGACGGTCCCTCCTCCCACGGCCGGGGTGGAGGAGACGTCGCCCCCGGTGGGGGCCTTCCACTTGATGCGCCCGGTCGCTGCGTCCATAGCGTAGACGTCGTGGTCCGATGACCCCACGTAGACCCGCCCGTCGGCCACGGTCGGCGAGCTGGGGGGGATCGTGGAGAGCTGGGTCATCCACAGCTCGGCCCCGGTGGCGGCATCGAGCGCGAACACCTCCCCGAACGAGTCGGTCACATACACCACGCCCCCCACCACGTCGGGGGAGAGCACGAAGCTCCCCGCTCCGAACGACCAGACGTCGGCGCCGGTCGCGGCGTCCAGGGCGTGCAGGGCCCCGTCCAGCATCCCCACGTAGAGCAGGCCGTTGGCCACGGCGACGTCTCTCGTGGCGGCGCCCTGGAACTGCCGGGCCCACACCAGGTGTCCGGTGGAGGCCAGGAACGCCCGCACGAAGGAGTTCCCGGTCCCGTTGGTGGTCCCCGCGGCGGCGTAGGCCACCCCGTCCACCACGGCGGGGGAGGACTCCACGAGGCCCAGCATCCGGACCGTCCAGGCCACGGCGAGGCCCCCGGCGTTCGAGGGCCCGAGCACGTTCTCGTAGGGGTTCACCCCGGTGTGCTCGGGGGCGAAGTGGAACTGGGACCAGTCGGTCCTGACGGTGAAGGTGGCCTTCGCCCGAAGGCCCGAGGCCTCCCCGGTGGCGACAACGGGGTTGGGGCCGGGCAGGGCCGAGGCGGGGACCAGGATGCGCTTCGAGAAGCCGCCCCCCGCTTCCCGTGGTGGCGGTGGCCACCTCGGTGGCTCCGACGGTGATCCGCACGGTCTCCTGTCCCGAACCCCCGGCCGCTCACCGTGGTCGTCGTGGTGGGGGGCCCTGCCGTCACCGAAAGCCTGATCGAGGGCGAGGAGGCCGGGGTCGCAGGGGACGTCGGGACGAGGCTCACGTCATGATGAAGGCCCCGATGGCTGGGAGGGCCGCGAGCGTCCGTCGCCACGGGATGACCGGACCCCGTACTCCCGGCTGATCTCCCATCGGCCTTCTCTGCGGGCCGTCCCTAGCCCGTAGTGCCCACGAAGCCGAGCAGGAAGTTCACGGTGCTGTGGAACACGTCATTGCCGTAGGTGGTGTCGTTGCAGGGCGGGCTGAGAGGTGTGCTCGACGACGTCGCTTCCGATCCGCACCGCCAACGTCACGACGATTGCCGCGATTCCCACGATGATCGCCGCTCGGAGCGGCGGGCCGTCATGGAAGAGGTTGGCCAAGGTGAGCAATGCGGCGAGTTCGACCAGGACGGCGATTACGGTCACGATGATGCTCCACCAGCGTATCCGACTCAGCGTCCAGAACCCACGCCTTGGCAGCGTGCCGTCCTTCAGGCGGCGCAGATAATCCGACTGCCAGAACAGCCCCAGCAGGAGGAACGGTACTGACTGCGCCGCGCTCGCGTAGAGCTCCATGGACACCACCTCCGTCGTCGGGCCTAGCGGCGATCCCATCATGATCCACCACCTGCTCCGCGCTCAATCCCTTGCCCGAGGCAGCAGAGACCCCGTCGGGGTCCGAAATCCCGATTCGTCAGCGGCAACCGCCTGTGGTCGGCTGGAAGGCATCCTGGATGACCGAGTAGTCGATCGAGCTCGTGAAGCCGTCGACGTACACTTGGCCGGAGCGATCGGTCTGTCCACCGCCCAACTCCTCCCAGCCTTTCCCTCCCAGGTAGGTCGAGAACACGAGGGCGGACCCCTTGGCGTCCAGCTTGGCGACCACGCCTTCGAGGAGGTCATCGGTGATCGACTCGATCCAGCTTCCCTGCCCGGGGTTCTTCGTCTGGAAGGCCCCCGGGGTGACCGGGAAGCCCGTGGAGCACGTTGTACGGCACTGTTGCGTTGGTCGAAGCTGGGGCACTCTCACGGCCGACCGACTAGTGGTGATCAGATGACCAGGGGCAGTTCGGCGAACGCGTCGGAGGATCGGGCGGGGACGGCCTCGGGATCGTGCGCAGATCGCTCCTGAGTAGCCACACGTCGCAGCGCACCGCACGCGACCTCTTCACACCGTGTACCTCGACGCCGGTCCGATCGGACGATCGGCACTGGCCAAGTTGCCCTTCTCTCGCTCCGTCGGTAGGCTCCCGCGGAGCGGCGCGGCCGATCCTTGGGATGCGGGTCCGAGGTGGTGACCAGCGGGCATCGCGAGCCGCGCTCGGAGGTCACGGGGAGGCGAACCGATGCGGAGAGGATCGATCGTCCTGTGTGCACTTGCTCTGATCGCCGGTCTGTTCGGCGTCGTGCCAGCGTTGGCCGGGACGAAGTCCACCCACGGAACCTGGCAGCCCAAGGCCCGGGGTGAGCTGGACTGCAACGGCTTCAGCCCGGTGCAGGCCCCGGTCGCCCATCTGCAGTGCACGGATTTCCGGGGCAAGGATGGGCATCGGGCGGAGGACAACGGCCACTACGTGGGCCACGACGAGCCGCTCAACCAGTTTCTGTCGAACACCCCCGGCTCGGGCAACGCCATGACGTACAAGGTTCAGCTCCCCACCGAGCCCGCCAGCCCGCCGAACGGGTCGTTCGCCGGCCCCGTGTGGACCTACCAGCTGAGCATCGCGCCGTGGGTGAGCATGGTCATGTGCGACACGCAGAGCTGGCCGGAGGGCGGGGCGGCGTGCCCCCGGGACAGCGACGCCAACATCCAGGTGCCGCCACAGCCGAACCACGCGGGGGCGGCCTTCATGGAGCTGCAGCTGTACCCGCCGGGCTGGAACCCGTTCATCACCCAGATCTCGTGTGACCAGACGCATTGGTGCGCTGCGCTCACGATCGACAGCCTCCAGTTCAACTTCGACTTCAGCCAGTTCAACCCCAACTGCGAGGAGCCGGTGAACTTCGGGTTCCTCAGCCACGACGGTGTGCCGGCCGGTCCCCCCGGACCCGACACCGCCACCAACGCCACGTTCACCCCCAACGCGGACACCCTGCTGATGAACCCCGGTGACAGCATCACCATCCAGATGCACGACTCCCGGGCCGGGCTGTTCACCATGATCAAGGACGCCACGACGGGCGGGAGCGGGAAGATGGTGGCGAGCTCGGCGAACGGGTTCCGGCACATCAACTGGGACCCGGTGGGCCACACCTGCGTCGGCTCCGCGTACTCGTTCCACCCGATGTACTCCACGTCGCACACCTACACCAGCATCCCGACGGCCTCGAACGAGCCCGAGACGTGGGCCGGGTGGACGGCGCACACGGTGAACGTGGCCTACCAGATGGAGATCGGGCACTTCGAGCAGCGCGACGGCGACCGCGACGACACAGGCTGCCATTCCGGCCCCACCATCCCCGGGTGCACGGGGACCGATACGGACTTCGACGGCTACCCCTACCACAAGGACTGGCCGAACGGGTCGGCGAACTTTCCCACGCCCTTCCTGGTGAACTCTCCGAAGAGCCTCGACGCTGCGTCGGGCCACTACGTCAACCCGTACGGCGACATCCAGTTCGAGACCGACCTGCCGGCGGTCGAGTCGACGTGCAACGTGCTCACTGGGTCCGGATGCGTCAACCCGCCGCCGGGCGCCAAGTTCTACCCCTGGTTCCACGAGAACACCACCACGTGCCAGTGGGCCCTGTCGAACGACATCAGCGGCTACGCCAACTTCGGCGGAGAAGTGGCTGCTTGGGGGCCACTCGAGACGACGGACTACGGCGGAGGGTTCATCGCCAGCGAGAACTACGCGAGCGGGAACCTGACGAACCCCTGCCCGTAGGGCGGGCCAAGCAGGAACGAAGGGCGGGCCCGATCTCTGGGCCCGCCTTCCGTGTGCGAATCGGGGGTTTCCGTGCCGCACAGCGCTCGGCTGGCCGACGCAAGCACCACGCGGTCGAGCCGCCCAAAGCGGGGCCGTCCCGCCTGACGCCGGAGGACCTTCAGTTGATGGCGCAGGACGAGGATCTCGACGTCCTTTGACCGGCTCTGTGACTCGGAGCCTCCAGCGAAGCCGAGGAGTCGACGCAGCACGAGGTGAACCAGAGCGAACAGCATGGGCGCAACTCCCTCTCTAAAGGAGGAAAGATGCTACGAGAGGCCTGGTCCGGGCACGGATCGGCGTTTTCGTGCTCTTCACGGTTCCAGCGACCTCCGGGCGTGTCCCGGGATGTTCAGCGCCCTCTTGCGAATCTGCAGGTGAACGGCATGATCGGAGTTCTGACCGCCACAGGATCAGGTACGGTCTCGCTTAGGCTGGTGCGAACGACCGTATCGTCCGCGGGACCGGGAGGTCTACGAGATGAATAGAGCCCTCAAACTGTTGCTGATCGGGTACGTCGCGGCCGGAGTCATCGCGCTCGCTCTGGAGCGGGCCGGGTTCTACGAGTGCCAGTGCGAACCGGACTGCTGGTGCAAGCGCCCAGGTCTCAACGTGTTCCGTTGGGTGTTCCCACGCTCCCATCGACTTCGACAACCTCAGGAGCAGCTCGCCGAAGCGTAGGCCCCGGGTTCGCGGCCCGCCGGTCCGCGCTCAGTCCTCTCGTCTCGTCCGGCTCCTCAGTGTTCGAGGTATCGGCGTGCCATGTCAGGAGGCGCGCAGGCCAGCCAGCCATCGATGATCGCGTCCTTCAGGGCTCTCGTGGTGACCTTCCTCAGTTCAATCAGCACCGCGGGATACCGGTCGAAGTGCGGGATCGTGAAGAAGGCCTTCGGGTTGGTGGCGAGCACGGCCTCCTTCTCGATCAGGTCATCTACCCGGACCGCGAGGATCGGTCCGTCCGGCGGCGCCCCGTCGCCGAACCGCCTGAGGTCCGCCTTGCCGAACGGCCGCACCCACGCAAAGACCTTCCCGGCGACGGACCACATGCGGTTGCCGTGCCGCTCGCCTTCAGTCACATCCGGGAGGCTCAACGCGAGGCGCGCCGCATCGTTGACTGTTGCCACACATGCGAGGCTACCCTCCCCAACTCGGGCTGGCGGAAGAGCGTCTTCGGTAGCGAGCCCCCCTGCCCATTGGCGGGTGAGCGACAGGTGCCCGAGGAAGGGGCGGACGCTCCGCCGTTTCCGTCGAGAAGCTATGCCGCCCGCCTTCCCCCGGGATCAGACTCAAGCAGGCCGTCGATTTAGCCGACGGGCTCGCTTCGAGTCTTCACGATCCCGTGCCGTCGCACGCGTCCGGTCCTTGCGGTCATCGAGTTCAGCAGCCACCCGGACGTCGCGGGTCTCATGAAGCAGCTTGGACTCATGCCGCAGATGTAGGCCCTGTTACCTTCCGAGCCCCCCGGCGTGATAATCGCTCGCCTGGATCGAGCGACGAGCCAGGATCAAGTCGTCGCCACGGAGGGGTGGATGACATGGCCATCTTCGACAAGATCACGAAGTACAGCTGGTGCTTATGGTGGCGTTGCACGCCCCGGCCGGGGCGGAGGCCGCGATGCCCGCTGGATCGCCTCCCGTCGGTTCAGCTTGGGGGTTCAACTTCGACGGCCAGCTCGGGGACGGTGCGAGAGTGGGCACCACGACCCCGGTTCTCGTTTCAGGGCTCACCGGGACCCTGGCGATGGCGGCCGGCGCGAACCACAGCCTGGCGGTGGAAACCGACGGCACCCTATGGGCGTGGGGGCAGAACACCTACGGCCAGCTCGGGGACGGCACCCGCATACAACGGACCAGCCCGGTCGAGGTGCTGAGCCTCACGAGTGCCACAGCGGTGGCGGGGGGCTCCGCTTACAGCCTCGCCGTGAAGTCCGACCGCACGGTATGGGCTTGGGGGCTGAACGCCGACGGCCAGCTCGGCGACGGCACCACGACGGATCGGCTCACGCCCGTGCAGGTTTCCGGGCTCACCGGCGCGGTGGCAGTGGCAGCCGGCGAGAACCACAGCCTGGCGGTGGCGAGCGACGGCGCGGTGTGGGCGTGGGGTGACAACGCCTACGGCAAGCTCGGCGATGGCACCACCACGGACCGGAACTCCCCGGTCCACGTGTCTGGGCTGACCGGGGCCGTGGCGGCGAGCGGCGGCTGCCAGCACAGCCTGGCGCTGACAAGCGACGGCGCGGTGTGGGCCTGGGGTGGGAACGGCGACGGCCAACTGGGCGATGGCACCACCACGGACCGGCACACGCCGGTGCAGGTGGTCGGGTTGACCGGTGTCGTTGCCGTCGCGGCAGGCTGCCTGCATAGCCTGGCGATGACCAGCGATGGCACGCTGTGGGCGTGGGGTGACAACTCCTTCGGCCAGCTCGGCGATGGCACCACCACGGATCGGCTCACGCCGGTCCGGGTGATCAACCTGACCGGGTCGGTCGCGGTCGCGGGAGGGTACTTCTACAGTGTGGCGCTGAGGGCCGACGGCACGGTGTGGGCGTGGGGCAACAACGCCGACGGTCAGCTCGGCGACGGCACGCTCAGCGGTCGACACTCGCCGGTCATGGTGTCCGGGCTCACCGCGGCGGTGCGGTTGGCCGCGGGCGGCGAGCACACTCTAGCGTCCGCCGCCGCTCCCCGGGCGCCGGTCATCACCGGATTCTCGCCATCGGGTGCCCGGGTCGGAGCACGAGTGTCGATCACCGGGCAGAACCTGGTCCGAATCACATCCGTCCGGTTCCGACGGGTGGAAGCGACCTTCAAAGTCGTCTCGCCGACCCAGCTTGTGGCGGTCGTGCCGTACGGAGCCCTGCGGGGGCTGATCGAGGTATCCAACCAGCGATGGAGCGCGATGGCGACCGTCATCTTTTGGGTGCGGCCGAGCATCACCGGATTCTCGCCGCGTTCGGGGCCTCCTGGGACGACAGTTACCGTTACTGGCTCGGCCTTTGCCGACGAGGTACGAAAGGTGCTGTTCAACGGAACCCCCCGCGTCCTACACGGTTGATGGCTATGGCCAGATCACGGCCTCGGTCCCATCGGGCGCGACGACCGGGCCGATCTCGGTGAGGACGGTCATCGGTATCGCGGAGAGCCATCACGATTTCGTAGTCATACCGCCTCCCGCGCAGCGCGCGTGAGGCGGCCCCGCTCGTCCGGGTGACGGTCCAAGGGCTCCAGCCGCACAGGTCGGATTCATCTTCACCGCGCTCGACCGGGAGGTGGTGCGGACGGTATAGACGGTACGGACGCTCGGGTCCCCTCACCGCCCCGATCGCCGGGAGCCAGCCGACGCGGGGTCGCTGCGTGCCTTGAGCGTGCTCACCCAGCATTGCGGGGCACGGGATGGAAGCCCTGGCAGCTACTTTTGGGAACTATCCCCTTGACGGCTGTACGGCTTGTCGCTCATGATTCTCCTCGGGAGGTGCCACGGTGAGCAGCTTTGCGGATGAGGTTCGCTACACGATGGACGAGAAGGTGAAAATGCTTCCGGCGATCATGGACGCCTTGTTCCATGGGGGTTGAGACGACGCATCTCACCTGGGAGCAGACGATCCAAGGCATCACGGCGAGCTTGGATGGCATCCGGGATGCGCTCGTCCGGATAGCGGAGGAGATAGACCGGCGGGTACCCCCGCCCCTGACGCCCTCGTAAGCGCTGGGTCACCCCATCGGGAACGCGCTCGATCACGAATGGCTTGCGGCGGAACATTCCAACCTCCCGTGAATATACTTGACGTATGTACAGCCGTGTGCTACCCTCAATGTATGTCGAAGGTGGACCGGAACAACCCCAAGCGATCGACGGCCTCCGAGTCGCGTTGCACGCGGTTCGAGTGGGACCGTCTGTTCCCCGACGACACGGCGTGCCTCGCCTACCTCATGCGGAAGCTGTATCCGGAGGGCATCTTCTGTCCGAAATGCCAGAAGGTCACCAAGCACCACAAGGACAAGGGCCGTCCTTCCTACCAATGCCAGTATTGCGGGCATCGGGAGCACCCGATGGTCGGGACGATCTTCCAGGACTCGGCCACCTCGCTGAAGCTGTGGTTCGACGCGATCTACCTCATGGCGAGCACTCGATGCGGCATCTCCGCGAAGCAGTTGGAGCGCGAGATCGGGGTCACGTACAAGACGGCGTGGCGCATGTTCAACCGCATCCGCTCGATGCTGACTCAGGGCGACGACCCGTTCTCTGGAACGGTCGAGTTGGACGAGTCCTACTTCGGTGGCAAGGACAAGTGGAAGCACGAGGTCAAGAAGCCCCACGCGGGACGCGGTGGCGTCACCAAGACTCCAGTGTTCGGGATGGCGCAGCGCGGCTCCGAGGGAGCGCACGGCAAGGTGTCGGTCCGGGTGGCGGATGGCACCAAGGCAACCGACCTGCTGCCATACGCTTCCAAGAAGGTGCTCCCGGCTTCGACCGTCTACACCGACGACTTCAAGTCCTACAACGCGCTCGAAGGCATGGGCTACGAGCACTCCCGCGTCAACCACTCGCAGAGTGTCTACGTGAGCGGGAACGTCCACACGAACACCATCGAGGGGTTCTGGGCGACCGTGAAGCGCGGGATCGGCGGGACGTACCACTCGGTCTCGACGGAGCACTTGCAGTCGTACTTGGACGAGTACGCGTTCCGCTACAACAACCGGGAGGCTACCGGCCTCGGGATGGTCGGCGCTTTCCTCGACCGGATCGTGGTGAAGGCTCCGGAGTCTGCTTCCGGATAGCCCGGTCGAGCACGCCGAAAAGCTCGGCGTGCTCGGGTACGGGAATCTCCAAGCCGCTCTCCGTGGTCTGGCTCGGCTCGCCCTTGCGGGCCAGCTTGTCGCTGGACTTCTTGGGCATCGTGCCTCCATCCTACGCCTCATGTTCAGTCGCTTTCCGGGTGCTCGGTTGAAGGTCAATCGAGCGGACAAGCACTTGCGAGAACTCGCAGCGGACATCAAGCGATTCAACAAGAGCAATGCTTACTCGGTGTCGTTCGAGCCACACCACAAGGCCGGCGAATACGTCTTCCGGGTCTACGTAGACCGACCGCCCCCAACCATCGAATGGGGCATCGTCATCGGGGACGTGGTGCACAATCTCCGGTCGGCACTCGACCAACTTGTCTGGGAGATGGCCGATTCCGAGAGTGGACCGGCTCCCGAAGGTCGGATCGCCCGGTCCTCTCCATGGCACGACGTAGGTTTCCCGATAGTCACCGATCCTAGCCACTGGAAGGACGCGGCTAAGAAGATCGTGAGAGTCGGGCCACGCTACTCGGCAGCTTTCGAGAGTCTGCAACCTTGGTTCCGTAGGGAGGCGGAACCCCTGCGCGATCCCCTCGCGATCCTTCAGGAACTCTCGAACCGAGACAAGCACCGCGCAGTCAATCTCACCATCGGATACGTCCGCCTCGTTGATTTCCAGACTTTCGGCTATCGCTGGCATCTCATGAGCGAGGCCACTCTCGGGCCACTTGAGGACCAAGCAGAAATCGCGCGGGTGCGGGTCGAGGACCCCGATTTCGACCCTGCCGAGATGGACGTGTACTTCCACGACTCCCTTGACGTAACGTTCCGGGAGGGGGAACCAGCCTATGGGGAACCCGTTATCCGGCTTCTCGATCGTCTGGAACAGGAGGTCGTCCGAATCATCTGGAAGTTCCAGAGCCTCTAGAGCATGTAGTCCTCGCGCCCACTCGGCGAACTCTGAGCGGGACATTCAGACCATCCCCGCAGCACAGCCGTCAAGGGGATAGTTCCCCAACTTAAGGGTTGGGGGGAGGTCGAACCGGTCGATGTGCCGGACGTGGCCGGGGGCGAACCGGCCTCCCTGGGGCGAGACCGTCCAGTCCCCGAACCGGAGCTGGCGGTGAAGGACCGTCGCCAGCTGGGCCAGCGCCTCCTCGTAGGGTTCCCGGTCGAGGTGGGGGTTGTCCTCCAGTCGGGCCGGGACGAACGGTCGGTCCTTGGCCCGGCCCTCGATGACGAAGCGGCGCCTGACCCAGGCCCGTCCTGGGCCCACCGGGTTCGACGCGCTCCTCACCCGGGGAGGGATGGACGAGCCCTTCAGGCGGCGGAGGCGGGAGAACAGGAACCGGTAGGCGTCCTCGTCGAGGTCGGTGAGCTCGTCGATGCCGATGAAGTCGTACTCGGCGCCCTGGTAGTTCTTGAGGGCCCGGTCGTCCTGGAGGTGGCGGAAGGTGAGCGTCGCCCCCCGGGGGAACGTCCACCGGTGATCGGCGGAAGAGTACCGGGCCTCGGTCGGTGCGAGCCACTGCCTGGCCCGTTGCAGCAGGCCCCCCGGCTGGGACAGCTGGGCGAAGGTCCGCCGGACGATGACGGCCGAGTAGCCGGGGAGATCGGCGAACTGCAGCGCCGCCATCAACAGGGCGTCTGACTTTCCTCCTCCCGCCGCTCCCCCGTAGAACGCCTCCAGGTGCTGAAGGAGCAGGAAGGCCCGCTGCCGGGGGGTGGGGACGTGGGGGATGAACCGGTTGAGCCGCGGCGTGAGGGCGGCCCGGACCCCGGTGCGCCCGATCCCGGGGTGCCGGGCGATGGCCCCTGAGTAGCCGCTCATGGCCCGGCCCCTTCGATGAGGGTGGCCGATCGCCCGGTGAAGGACTCCCACCGGGCCACGGCCACGTCGCAGTAGGCCGGGTCGATCTCGACGGCTGCGCAGCGGCGCTCGTGCTGCTCGCAGGCGATGATGGTGGAACCGGACCCCACGAAGGGGTCGAGGACGAGGTCGCCGGTCCCCGAGGAGTTGCGGATGGCCCGGGAGATGAGGGCGACCGGCTTCATGGTGGGGTGCTCGGCGCTCCTGGTGGGCCGGGGGATCTCCCACACGTCGTCCTCCCGGCGGCCCCCCCGGAACGACGACGCCGCTCCTTTGTGCCACCCGAACCAGATGGGCTCGTAGCGCCGGTGGTACTTGGAGCGGCCGAGGACGAAGGCGTCCTTCACCCACACCACGGTGGCCGACCAGTGGAAGCCAGCCTCCCGGAGCGCTCGATCGAGGACAGGCCACCTCGACGCCCCCAGCACGCAGTACAGATCGCCGCCCACGTGCGGGGCGACGGCGGTGGCGAAGGATCGGAGAAGGCCTGCGAACTCCTCCTCCGGGAGGTCGTCGTTGGCGAGGCCGGGGCGACGGCGGTGCCTGGGGTTGGAGTCCTCCCCGATGGCCACGTTCCACGGGGGGTCGGTGAACACGACCGTGGCCACCTCGCCCCCCGTCACCCGCTCCAGGTGGGCGGGGTCGGTGGCATCCCCGCACAGCAGGCGGTGCTCCCCGAGCGCGTACAGGTCCCCCGGCTTGGTCCTGGCCGTGGCCGGGAGCCCGGGCGCGTCGTCGGGGTCGGCGAGCCCCCGAACGACGGGGAGCCCGGCGGTGCGGGCCAGGTCCTCGAAGAGCTTCCTGATCGCGTCGTTCGACCGGTCCACCCGCTCCAGGAGCGCGGCCAGGGCCTCGGGGTCGGGGCGGGCCAGGGCCGCCAGGGGATCGATGCTGGCGAGGAGGGTCTCGGCCTCCTTCGCGGTGACGTCGAGCACGAGGACCGGGACCTCCTGATCCGGGTCGAGGCTCTGGCGAAGGTGCCCGTCGATCAGCTGGAGCGCGTCGCCGTCGGGGCGGACGAGCAAGGCGTCGGCGTAGCCGATCCGGCCAAGGAGAGCCCGGAGCGCCGCCCGCTGGGGCTCGGGGTGCCGGCGCCAGTTGGCCGGGTGGGGAACCAGGTCGCCCGCCCGCACCCGGCGGAGCTCGACGATCCGGTCCCGGACCGGGGCGCGGCGGCGGGGCCTCGAGGGCGCGGTCGGTGCTGATGCGTGCTCATCCATCGGTCTCTCCTTCTTCCTCTGCTTCTTCTTCTTCTTCATGGCAGGAACAGGGGCAGCCCTCGGTCAGGCACTCGAACCGGTCGAAGATCCCCACGTCCTGCAGGATGTCGAGGACCTCGGCCGCCTGCTCCGGGGTGGCCAGGCTCACCCCGGTGGGCTCGGGCCCCGGTGGGGCGGCCTCGGGCGGCGGGTCATCGGTGACTTCCGGGACCGGCTCGGTCCACCCCGGGAGCCCGGGTTGGGACGGGGCGTTGTACTTCAGCCAGTGCTTGGGGTCGGCCTCGAACACCTTGATCTCCCGGGATCCCCGGGCCTCGGCCTTGGCCCGCCGGTAGGCTTTGGCGAAGGCCTGTAGGCGGGGCGTGGAGGGCCGGTCCGAGCGCCCCTCCCCCCGTGCCACCCACTCGGTGAGCGTGCGGGGGGAGATCCCGGCGAGATCGGCGGCCACGTGGTCGAACATCCCGCCGCGGATGCACGAGCAGATGGTCCGCTCGATCTCGTCGGTGAGCCGGACCGACCCCACGGGACGCCCTGGCTTGGGCGCGGCCTCGGGCTTCGCGGCGCCCGGAGCCTTCCCCCGGCGAGCCGACGCAGCCGGCCGGGCGGCGCCCTTCTTCGGCGTGCTCCGGCCGGCTCTCTTCGGCCCGCCGGCGGTCGTTCCGTCCGCGGCGTCGGTCTCGTCGTTGCCCTTGGGTGTCGCCATGACCACGACAATCTCAGGCCGGGACCCGCCCGCCATCAGTTGAGGCCTTGTGCGCAGAAGTACCAAGGGTTTGGATGAGGCATTGCCTCATGTGGCGGCTGTTCGGTAGGATCGGCTGGCCATGGCCGAGCGGCCCGCCCTGTACCTTCTGGAGCGCTCCAAGCTCCTCGACGCCCCCACCTGCCCGGGGTGCGGGACGGTCCTTCCCCGGGCCGTGCGCCGGGAGACGTGGGTCGAGGTGCCGGTCGATCCGGCCTGGGTGGCGGCCTACCGGGTGGTGGCCAGGCGGGGGCGACCGCTCATCGCCGAGGCCAGGCTGTTCCCCGCCGAGGCATCCCGGGCGCTCGCCGGGACATGGAGCGGCGAGCCCGGAGCGGTTCCCTCAACCGGCCTCCCGGGCCGGATCCTCAAGGCCCTGCGGTTGGGCGATCCACTCAGGCTCTTCCCCAAGGTCGTTCGGAGGTGGGAGGCCGAGCACGGGGAGGAGGCCGCGGGGGGTGTCTTCCGCCGGTTCCGGTTCTCCGGTCGAGCCCGCGAGGAGGTCCCCCGCCGGGTGGGTCGAAGGGGCCGGCCCGATCGCTTCTACGCCCA
>WNGK01008465.1_pt1 | contig 14570 bp, 12 predicted proteins | sample 5400601 | NCBI WGS metagenome assembly WNGK01 (sample SAMN13153376, study PRJNA577476) | soil metagenome | isolation source: 60 cm soil or saprolite under Garry oak tree replicate 1 | place: USA:California | collected 2016-06-15 | reverse complement strand
GGCCGTACGTGCCGGCGATCCCGCAGCAGTCGGCGTCGAGCTCGATCGCTCGCAGCCCCGGGATCAGGGCGAAGAGGTCGAGCGCGGGCTTGCCGATCCCGTGGCCCTGCTGCTGGCACGGGGCGTGGTAGGGCACGGTGAGCTCGAGCGGCTTGAAGTCGGTGCGGAGCTCGCCGCGCTCGTGCAGCAGGAGCAGGAACTCGCAGAGGTCGTACATCGCGTCGCTCACCACGACGACGTCGTCGTCCTCGACCTCGAGGATCTCGCGCGCCTCCCGTTTCAGCATCAGCCCGCAACTGGTCGAGTTGGCGACGATCGCGCAGCCGTCGCGGGCATAGGGCGCGAGGTTCGCGGCCAGCCGCCGAACGTAGGCGCGCGCTGCGGGGAAGTTCCCGTTCGACTGGAGCGGCAGCCCGCAGCAGTCCTGCGGCGGGACGACGACGTGGAAGCCGTTGTGCTCGAGCACCTCGACCGTCATCCGCCCGACCGCCGGCTCGTAGTAGTTGGTGCCGCAGTTGTGGAAGTAGACGATCGTTCGGTCGGCGGCAGGGCTGACGTGCTTTCGCGCCCAGCGCTGGAAGGTTCGGCCCGCGAAGCGCGGCACGGCGGCGTGGCGGTGAATCCAGTGGCGCGACCGGCGTCCCGAGCCGCCCGAGCACGCTCGGGCGGGCGATCAGCTGGTTGCGCAGCGGGATGCCGCGCTCCTGCCACAGCTGGGCCCGCGCCTGCGAATTGATCTCGGCGATCTTCACTCCCTGCGGGCAGACCTGCGTGCAGATCCCGCAGCCCGAGCAGTAGTCCACGGAGGTGTCGGGGGAAACGCCGGTGCGGCGGAAGCGCTCAGCCTGGGGCCCGACGTACTTCGGGCCGGGGAAGAGCGGCGTCGCCGCCGAGTACGGGCAGAACGACTCGCAGATCGTGCACTTGACGCAGTGGTCGAGGGATTCGCGTACGAGCTCGGTCACTCGGAGGCCTCGAGGATCGCGGAAGCCGCAGCGTATCCCGATGCAAGGCTGAGGCCGTTGCCCGAGCCCTCCCGCCACGGAACGGCGCCGGCGAGGGTCGCCCCTGCGGCATGGAGGTTCTCGTAGACCGGCGCGCCCTCGCCGTCGACGGGGCGCCTGCTCTCGTCGACGGCGACACCCGCGCGGGAGAGGGCGTGCTCGTCGAAGTACCCGGCCCCGAAGAGCGGCTCGTTTGCCCCTGGCACGCCAGCCACGGGCAGATCGAGGACCGGCTCGCGAACCTTCCCGGTCGAGTCGAGCTCGAGACCGGCCGAGGCGAACCCGCCGGTGGCGAGCACGAACGAGCGCGCCCGGTAGGTCAGCGGCCGGCCTGCGGTGTGCGCCACCACGCCCTCGAGGCGGCTGTTGCTCCGCTCGGCGCCGGCGACTGTGCTCCCGATCACGAGCCGGGCTCCTTGCCGCCGCAGCGCCGAGGTCATCGTCTCGTAGACGCGAATGCCCGGAACCGACGGCGGCAGGGTCGGCACTTCGAAGACCGGGTGCCCGAGCCTTGCTTCGAGCTCGCGCCAGACCTCTCCCGCGCCTCCGATACCGAGCACGGCCGGAAAGCCGACGATCTCGCCCGGGACGAGATTGCGGTCGAGCTCGGTCAGAACTGACTCGCGGAAATCGGCCTGTTCGAAACGCCGGGCGAAGCCCAGCGAGCTGACGTCAACCGCCTGGCCGAGCGGCGGCGCGAGCTCGACCACGCGGGTGGTGACCGGCGCGTCCCCCGGCCGCTCGGCTCGAGCAACGTTGTCCGCGAGGTAGGCGGGAAAGAAATCCTTGAGCCCGCGAAGCCCGACGAAGACGAAGCGGCCGCCCTGTCGCAGGTCGCCGGCGGCCATCGTCTCCGGCAGCAGCGCCGTCGGCTTCGCGGCCCCGACCGCGGTCGGGACGAAGAAGTTCTCCTCGAGTCCGCCGCGGTAGCCCTGATCGCTCAGGCGGGTCTTGAACCACTCGAGGCTGCCACGGAGCAGCTCGGTCGAGAGCTGCCTGTAGGGATGCTCCGGGTTCGCGGCGGCGAACTCGGGCAGCGCCTGCGCGGGGCTGCCGACCGGTCCGTTCGCGTACCCGAGGACGTCGATCGTGGGAGGCGCGAGATGAGTCGCGCCCACGCCTTTGGCGAGGACGGCCACGCGCTGCCCCGCCTCGGCCAGCCGCAGGGCCGCGGTCAGCCCGGCGAGGCCCGCGCCGATCACGACCGTGTCGTAGCTCGCACCTGCTGGCCGCGCCCGGACGTCCGTCATTCGGGCAGGTGCTCGACCGCGAGCAGGCCCTGGAAGATCCAGTCGTCCAGGCGCGCCTGGCGGAGCTGGTCGCCGTGCAGGATCGGCTGGACGCCCTTCCACCGCTCCTGCAGAAAGTCCAGCAGCGCCGAGTTCGCGGCTTCGTGGTCGAGGTGCTCGAACTCATGGAGGATGCCGGTCGCCCGGTAGATACAGAAACCGCCCTGGCACGGACCCATCGCCAGCCGGACCCTGCGGCGGACGTCGTCGAGACTGGAAGGGCGGCCGCGGGCGATCGCCTCGATCAGATGGCTGCGCGTGATCAGCTCGCACTCGCAGATGATCTCCTCCGAGTTCGGCACCGGCTCCTGGGCGCGAACCCGCGCGCCCAGCCAATAGAAGCGCTCCTCCTCGGAGCCGGGCAGCGGCTCCTCGGCCGTCCGGCAAGGTCGGTTGACGCCGAGCTGCTCGCAGGCGGCGTCGACCGCATGCTCGGCCATCAACCGGAAGGTCGTCGTCTTGCCGCCGGTGATCGTGATGAAGCCCTCGACGCCGTCGCGCTTCGCGTGGTCGAGCACGGTGTGGGTGCGGCTGACGTCACGCGTGTCGGCGACCTCGTCCGGCGTGTACAGCGGCCGCGCTCCCGCCCAGACCCGGAGCGCGCGGGCCTCGCGGAAGCCGGGGACGAGCTTCTCGCCCTCGTCGAGCATCTCGTCGATCTCGCCCGGCGTCACCTCGAGCTCGTCCGGGTCGGCGACTCGGACGTCCGTCGTCCCGATCACCGAGACGGTCCGGATCGGGACGATGATGTCGCCGTCGCTCGGCGGCTTGCAGCGATTGACACACGTGTTCACCAACCGGTGGTTCATCGCGATCATGATCCCCTTGCCGGGCACGACGGACACCACGCAGCCGGCGAGGCTCGCGATCTGCCCCGCCCACGCGCCGGACGCGTTGATCACGAGGTCCGCGCGGATCTCGAGCTCGTCGCCGGTCAGTTCGTCGTGGGCGCGGGCCCCGATCACCTTGCCGTCTCGGAGCTCCAGGCCGAGCACGCGGTGGTAGGGCAGGATCTGTGCGCCGTACTCCTTGGCCGAGCGGGTGCACGCCGAGACGAGCTTCCAGGGGTCGAGGTTGGCGTCCGGGACGGCGAAGGCGCGCGTGATCCCCGGTTCTAGCCGCGGTTCCTGCCGAAGTGCCTCGGCAACCGGGATCTCTTCAACGGGGAGGCCCGTCTCCTGGCAGCCCCGCAGGAAGTCGTCGCCGTAGGCCGGGTCGTCCCACGGCGTCGAGACGAACAGGCCACCGGTGTCCTCGACGCAGTCGGCCGCGATCCGCCGCACGATCGGGTTCTCGACCACGCACTCGCGGGCGGCGACCGGATCCTTGACGACGTAACGCCCGCCCGAGTGGAGGAGCCCGTGGAAACGGCCGGTCGTCCCGGTCGCCAGGTCGCCGCGCTCGACAAGCGCGGTCGAGAAGCCGCGCATGGCCGCGTCGCGTACGACACCGGCCCCGGTGGAGCCGCCGCCGACGACGAGGACTTCCGTTTCGAGCGTGGGCACTGCTACCGGCCGCAGTATCGCAGCGGCCCAGGGACTGTCCCCGGGACGGGGACTGTCCCTCAAACCGGTGGCGCTCCGCGTGACGTTTTTCAGGGACAGCCCCCTTCGGGGAGTCCTAGCGAAGGCCGGTCCAGGGACTGTCCCCGGAACGGGGACTGTCCCTCCAACCGGTGGCACTGCCCGTGACGGTTTCAGGGACAGCCCCCTTCGGGGACAGTCCCTAGCGAAGGCCGGTCCAGGGACTGTCCCCGGAACGGGGACTGTCCCTCCAACCGGTGGCACTGCCCGTGACGGTTTTAGGGACAGCCCCCTTCGGGGACAGTCCCTGAAAGGACGGGTCGTCAACTGTGTTATCTGTTCGAGCGTCTAGCGGATGGGCGGAATGTCGCCTAGCTTCGAACAATGCCGCGAAGACCGCGCAGCGATCTGCCAGAGGTCGGTGCCTACCACGTTGCAAGCCGAGGGACGAACCACGGCGACATCTACCTCGACGACATCGATCGAAAGAGCTTCATGACAATCCTGGGCCGCGTGGTCGCTACCCACGAATGGAAGTGCCACGCCTTCTGCCTGATGACGACTCATTACCACCTGATCGTCGAGACCGAGCGGTCGAAGCTCTCCCGCGGCCTGCAGGTCTTGAACGGGCGCTACGCGCAGCTGTTCAACCAGCGTCATGACCGGGACGGACACCTCTTCAGGGCTCGGTACGCGGTCTACGTGATCGAAGACGAGGTTGGGCTCGAGGCGAGCTGTCTCTACGTTCTCGAGAACCCGGTTCGCGCAGGGCTTTGCGAAAAGCCGAGTGATTGGCATTGGAGCGGGTGCCCTGCGCTCGAGAGGCCCTAGCAACAACGGACGGACTGTCCCCGGAACGGGGACTGTCCCCTCAAAGCGGTGGCGCTCCGCATGACGTTTTTAGGGACAGCCCCCTTCGGGGACAGTCCCTAACGAAAAAGGCCCGGCGCCCGCTCATGGACGCCGGGCCCTCGGCAGTTCGTCTACGAGTCGACCCAGTCGAAGGTTCGGGTGACGGCCTTCTTCCAGAGCGCGTACTCCTTGTCGCGCTCCGCCGGGTCCATCTGGGGCTGCCACTCCTTGTCCTTGCCCCAGTTGGCACGCAGGTCTTCGACCTCCGACCAGAAGCCGACCGCGAGGCCGGCAGCGTAGGCGGCGCCGAGCGAGGTTGTCTCGGCGACCGTCGGCCGGATCACGGGCACGTCGAGCACGTCGGCCTGGAACTGCATCAGCAGCTCGTTCTGGACCATGCCGCCGTCCACCTTCAGTGAGGTGAGGTCGACGCCGGAGTCCGTGTTCATCGCGTCCACGACCTCTTTGGTCTGCCAAGCGGTCGCCTCGAGGGTCGCCCGGGCGATGTGGCCCTTGTTGACGTAGCGGGTGAGCCCGGCGATGACGCCGCGGGCATCGCCCCTCCAGTACGGAGCGAAGAGGCCCGAGAACGCCGGCACGAAGTAGACGCCGCCGTTGTCGTCGACCGTCTTTGCCAGGTCCTCGATCTCAGGTGCGCTCGAGATCAGGCCCAGGTTGTCCCGGAGCCATTGCACGAGAGCGCCGGTGATCGCGATCGCCCCTTCGAGGCAGTACGTCGCCGGCTGATCGCCGATCTTGTACGCGAGCGTCGTCAGCAGCCCGCTCTTCGACTGCACGATCTCGTTGCCCGTGTTCAGGAGCAGGAAGTTCCCGGTCCCGTACGTGTTCTTCGCCTCGCCGACCGAGAAGCAGGTCTGGCCGAAGAGCGCCGCCTGCTGGTCGCCGAGGTCGCCCGCGACGGAGATGCCGTCGAGGTCGCCTTTGGCTTCGCCGTAGACCTCGCTCGAGGCCTTGATCTCCGGCAGCATCGCCCGCGGGACGCCCAGGATGCCGAGGATCTCGTCGTCCCAGTCGAGCGTCTCCAGGCTCATCATCATCGTGCGGCTCGCGTTGGTGACGTCCGTGATGTGGACACCGCCGTCCGGGCCGCCTGTCAGCTGCCAGATGACCCAGCTGTCGATATTGCCGAAGATCACGTCTCCGGCCTCCGCCTTCTCCCGGATTCCGTCGACGTTCTCGAGGATCCACTTGATCTTGGGGCCCGAGAAGTACGTCGCGATCGGGAGTCCTGTCTTCACTCGGAAGCGGTCCTGGCCGCCGTCCGCCGACAGCTCGTTGCAGATCGTGTCGGTGCGGGTGTCCTGCCAGACGATCGCGTTGTAGACGGGCTGCCCGTTCGTGCGGTCCCAGACCACGGTCGTCTCACGCTGGTTGGTCACCCCGACCGCGGCGATGTCCGACGCCTTGATTTTGTCGAGCCCGGCCTTGATCACCTCCTGCGTGCGCTGCCAGATCTCGTTCGCGTCGTGCTCGACCCAGCCCGGCTTCGGGAAGATCTGCTCGTGCTCCTTCTGGTCGACCGAGACAACCTGCCCGCCGTGGTCGAAGACCATGAAGCGGGTGCTGGTTGTCCCCTGGTCTACTGCTGCTGCGTATTGGGCCATTCGTCCTCCTTGCTCCGATGTCATCCAGCCTGCTCGGACCCGCCCCAGGTTTCGGCCGCGGCCTCGAGAAGCAGGTGAGATGAGGTGGCTCCTGGATCCTGGTGCCCCGCGCTTCGCTCGCCGAGATAGCTCGCGCGGCCCTTCCGTGCAACCAGCGGGACCGTGTCCCGCATGCCCTGCCCGGCGGCGTCGGCCGATTGCCTGAGGGCGTCCTGGAAGCTCGCACCTCCGGCGAGTGCGGACTTGAGAGCGTCCCGGCCTGGAATCAGGGCGTCGATCATCGTCTTGTCTCCAGGCTCGGCCTTGCCGCGTGCCTGGACGCCGGCGATGCCGGCCTCGAGGGCCGCGGCCCAATCGTCCGGGCCGAGCTCGTCCTTTCCGGACACGGCGGTTCCCATCTGCAGGAAGAGCGTCCCGTAGAGGGGGCCGCCGGCGCCCCCGACCGTCGACACGAGCGTCATGCCGGCGGTCTTCAGGAGGGCGCCGATGTCCTGTTCCTCGCTTGCGGCGTCGAGCTTGACGAGAACGGCCGTCATGCCTCGTTGCATGTTGATCCCGTGGTCGCCGTCTCCGACCGCCGCGTCGAGCTGGGTCAGTTGCTCCTTGTTCGCGCCGACCTCGGCCGCGAAGGCCCGGATCCAGCGCACGACGTCGTCGTGGCCGAGGCTCATGCGCCCTGACGCCTTCTCGCTCTCGGCCACGTCGACCATCCTTTGCCTATGCCGCCCATCTGAGACCGGCGGTCTTGACCGGCGCGTCCCAGAGACGGGTCAGCTCGTCGTCAAGCTTCAACAGCGTGATCGAGCAGCCCGCCATCTCCAGCGACGTGATGTAGGGACCGATCAGGTTGCGGGTGATCGTGATCCCACGCTCGCCCAGGAACCTGTTCAGGTCGTTGTAGACGACGTAGAGCTCGATCAGCGGCGTGCCGCCCATCCCGTTGACGAACGCGAGGACCTGGTCGCCCTGCTCGAACGGCAGGTCCTCGACGATCGGGACGGTGAGCTTCTCGACGATCTCGGCCGCGGGTGCAAGCTTCATCCGCTCGCGGCCCGGCTCACCGTGAATGCCGATCCCGATCTCCATCTCGTCGTCGCCGAGCTCGAAGGTCGGCTTGCCGGCCGCGGGAACGATGCACGAGGTCAGCGCCATGCCCATGCTGCGTCCGTTGGCGTTGACCTTCCGGCACAGCTCCGCCACCTCGGAGAGGTTGCGCCCCTCCTCGGCGGCCGCCCCGCAGATCTTCTCGGCCAGCACCGTAGTGCCAACGCCGCGCCTCCCTGCGGTGTAGAGGCTGTCCTGCACGGCGACGTCGTCGTCGATCACCACGGCCTCGACCTCGATGCTCTCGCCTCCGGCGAGCTCGGCGGCCATCTCGAAGTTCATCACGTCGCCCGTGTAGTTCTTGACGATGTGAAGGACGCCGGCGCCGCCGTCGACGGCCTTGGTCGCGTCGAGCATCTGGTCGGGGGTCGGAGACGTGAACACCTCGCCGGGGCAGGCGGCGTCGAGCATTCCGGGCCCGACGAAGCCGCCGTGCATCGGCTCGTGCCCCGAGCCGCCGCCCGAGACCAGCCCGACCTTGCCCTGCACCGGGGCGTCGGCGCGAACGATCACGTTCGGGTTGAACTGGACGCGGAGGAGGTCTGCATGGGCCGCGGCGATTCCGTGCAGCGCCTCGGTGACGACGTCCTCCGGTTTGTTGATCAGCTTCTTCACGTTTCCTCCGCTCGGGTCGAGTCCCTACTCCAACGGGTCGACTGGCCTCTCCTCCGCCACTCGGCCTTTTACCTCGATATCTGGCGCCTCCGGTTCACCTCGCGCCATCAGCCCCTGGTGGATGAAGAAGTCGTAGACAACCGCGCCTATCAGCCCCCCGACAATTGGAGCGACGATTGGGAGCCACCAGTACCAGTTGACGTTGCCGTAGTTCCCCGGCAGCGCCACTCCGTCCCAGCCGGCGAACCAGGCGAAAAGCCGCGGGCCGAAGTCGCGGGCCGGATTGATCGCGTAACCCGTATTCGGGCCGAAGGACATCCCGATCCCCGCCACGAGCAGGCCGATGATGAACGGCCCCAGGTTTCCTTTCGGTGCCAGGTTCCGTTCGTCGATGATCGCGAGCACGACTCCGATCAGTAGCGCGGTTCCGATTAACTCGTCGATGAACGGCCCGACCGGGTTGTGGTAGTACCCGGACGGGAAGGTCGCAAAGATGCTGTAGGAGGCGATCGAGCTCGTCTGCCCGCGCACCGCGTTCGTCACGTGCTCATAGCTCTTGATCGCGTCCTTGTAGTTGAGGTAGACGAGGGCCCCGGCGGTAAATGCGCCGGCGACCTGGGCAAAAATGTAGTGCGGGACCTTCGACCACGGGAACCCGCGCTTGGCGGCCAGCGCAATCGTGACCGCGGGGTTGATGTGAGCTCCGCTGATTCCTCCCGCGACATAGATCCCGAGCACAACCGCTACGAACCAGCCAAAGGTGATCAGCAGCCAGTCGCCGGAGGCCAGGAAGATCGTGTGGTTCGTTGCTGCACGACCCGACTGGTTCAGCCCGGCGACGGCCACGGCGACGACGCCGTCGCCGAAGGCGATCAGCGTGAACGTGCCGAGGTACTCCGAGAGGAACTCCCCCCAGACCGTCTTTCGCCAGGCCGCGCCCGCGCCCATGCGAACGTGCCAGACCCCCATCATTCCTTGGGGCTCTGTTGCTCTTTCCGACACCTCCACCTCCCTCTTTCGAACTTCCGGTTTTCAGAAGGTCCGCTTGAGAGGCGGGGATCGCCGTTCTCGCTTATCGCACGTCGGCGGGGGACAGCGCCGGCTCTCCAGCGGCACGGTGCAGCGGTGTCACTAACGCACCGGGACGTGCTGTGTCAAGTCGGACAAGCCTCCGTTGCTGGCCGCGCCGCCGCCGGCGCGCCGTCAGCTGGGCCAGACGTCGACGGCGTAGAGCCGCCGAAGCTCGCGCGCGAGGACGTCCTCGCCGCCGATCAGAAACAGGTCGTAAGGGTAGGCGTACTGCGCGCGGAAGCCATTCTCGCGGGCCAGGACGCGCCCCCACAGGGAGACGCGTCCGATCGCGATCGGACACCCCTGGCGCAACGGCGGCAGCTCCTGGTACGGCCGCCCATAGTGCTGGCGAACCCCGGTGTAGCGGCGCAGCAGGTCCTCGGCGAGCTCCCTCGTCTTGAAGGCGTAGATGCCGCATTCATGGCCTTCGACCGGCGCCGCCGCGCCGTGCGTCGAGCACTCCGCCTCGAAGCGCGCCCGCGCCGGCCAGCTGACGTGGTGCCAGGTGAAGGATTCGAGCCGGTAGAGGTCGTCGTGGCGGCGCACGTGCCAGAGCCGCCAGGCGACGATCGGCTCGACGAAGGCCGCCCTCGAGCTCACGCCGGTACCGGCTCCTGGGCCGGCTCCTCCGCGGGAGCAGGCGATGGCACCGGCTCTTCGAGCGGTGCGATCTCGATTTCGTGCTCGGTCTCGGGTGCGCCTATATCCATCGGTGCCTCCTGGGGCTTTTCATCGGAAATTCGAGGCAAAAGCTACAGAGTGATTCGGACGGCTCAGATGACGCGATTTGGTCATTTAGGCTTGACGTCAAGGACGGCGACGCGTTGCGGATTTCCGGCTTCCAGACGATCAAGTAGCCTTCGCGCCCGTGCTGAGCGAGTTCCTTTTCACCTCCGAGTCGGTCACGGAGGGTCATCCGGACAAGGTCGCAGACCAGGTTTCCGACACCGTCCTCGACGCTGTGTTGGCCGACGATCCGGCCGGTCGCGTCGCCTGCGAGACGCTGATCACGACAGGACTCGTGGTCGTCGCGGGCGAGATCTCGACGGAGACGTACGTCGACATTCCGGCCAAGGTGCGGGGCAAGATCGAGGAGATCGGCTACACGCATTCGGAGTGGGGGTTCGACGCGACCACGTGCGGCGTCGTCGTCGCGATCGACGAGCAGTCGCCGGACATCGCCCAGGGCGTCGACGCCTCCTACGAGGTTCAGCACGACCCGGGGGACGACGATCCACTCGACCGCGTCGGCGCGGGAGACCAGGGCATGATGTTCGGCTACGCGACGCGCGAGACGCCGGAGCTGATGCCGCTGCCGATCATGCTCGCTCACAAGATCGCGAAGCGCCTCGCTGAGGTGCGCAAGGTCGGCGAGCTTCCGTATCTGCGGCCCGACGGGAAGGCGCAGGTGACGGTTCGCTATGAGATCGACGAGCACGGACACCAGCGTCCGGTGGAGATCGACCGGATCCTCGTCTCGACGCAGCACGCCGAGGGTTGTGACGCCGAGTCGCTGATCAAGCCCGACCTGATCGACCGCGTGCTGCGCCCGATCCTGCCGTCCGACCTCTACAGCGAGAAGCGGCTCGGCGAGCGCGACTTCGTCTACGTCAACCCGACCGGCAAGTTCGTCCTCGGCGGGCCGATGGGCGACACGGGCCTGACCGGCCGCAAGATCATCGTCGATACCTACGGCGGAGCCGCGCGCCACGGCGGCGGCGCCTTCTCGGGGAAGGACCCGACGAAGGTCGACCGCTCGGCGGCTTACGCGGCGCGTTACGTCGCGAAGAACGTCGTCGCAGCCGGGCTCGCCGACCGCTGCGAGATCAACGTCGCCTACGCAATCGGCGTGGCGCACCCGGTCTCGATCGGGGTGCAGACGTTCGGCACCGAGGCCGAAGGAGTCACCGCCGAGCGGATCCAGGAGCTCGTCCGCGAGCACTTCGACCTGCGGCCGGCGGCGATCCTCCGCGACCTCGACCTGCGACGGCCGATCTATGCGAAGACGGCCGCGTACGGCCATTTCGGACGAGGCACCGCTTGCGGTGCCGACATGGAGGCCGTGCGGGCTTGGCCCGTGCGGCCGTTTTAACCCGGTTGGTTACGCGAAAGCCGTTTCGTGCCTCTACGCGGGTCGGACGAACAACCCGGCGGCGGCCTTCTCGCCGATCGCCTTCTCGCTGCCGTCGACCTTGACGGTGAACTGCCCGGCGGCCGGCTGGGCCGATTGCAGCTCGAGCTTCGCCCCGGGCACGAGCCCCTCGTCGTAGAACCAGTGCAGGAGCTCGCCGTCGTGCTCGGCGAGGCGGACGATCGTTGCCTCGGCGGGCGGCTCGAGGTCGGCGAGCGGCGACAGCTCCTGGTTCTCGGCCTGCTCGAATTCGGGGTCGACCGGCAAGCCGTGCGGGCAGCGCTCCGGGTTGCCGAGCTTGACCTCGATCCGCTCGACCATCTCGTCGGAGAAGGTGTCGCCGAGCTCGTCGGCGTGGACGTGCGCCTCGGCCGCGGTATAGCCCATGAAGTCCGTCAGGAGCCGCTCGATGATCCGGTGCTTGCGGACGACCGTCTCCGCTCGTGCGCGGCCGGTCTCCGTGAGGATCGCTTCCTTCTGCTCGCCGCGCTCGATCAGACCCTCCGCCTCGAGCCGCTTCAGCATCTCGCCGGCCGACGCGCGGGAAACGCCGAGCATCTCCGCGACCCGCGAAGCGAGCGTGGGGGAGCCCGTCGACTGCGGCCTGTACTCGCCGATCGGGAACGCCAGGAAGTAGATCGTCTCGAGGTACTCGTCGACTGAGTGGCCCTGTGCCATACCTTCCGCAACTGTACTGACGGGCTTCTGTAAGCGCTCGCTTGCGACGCCGACATGGAGGATGTCCCGGCTTTGCCGGGGCGTCCGTCTTAACCCCGTCTGCGACTCCGGTTCCGGTCGCTACGTCTCGAACCCCGGATCTGTAAGGTGAGCCTTACAAGATGTCGACTGCTCAGACTCTGCTGCTCGGCGCGATTGCCGGACTGACGATCTTCCTCGGCCTGCCGATGGGCCGGATGCACGGCCTATCTGCGCAGGTCAAATCCTTCTTCACGGCGACCGCGACGGGAATCCTGCTCTTTCTCTTCTGGGACGTGCTCAGCGAGGCGATCGACCCGGTCGAAAGTGCGCTGCACGCGCACGCCTGGGGCCGCTTCGCCGGGGTCACGTCGATCGCTCTTGCCGGCTTCGTCGTCGGCCTTATGAGCCTTGTCTACTACGACACCTGGATCAAGGCGCGGCAGCGACGGGCGATGCTGGGGCCCGGCGCCGCGTCGGTGGCGGAGTTCGCGCACAGGCCGGGGCTCTCCGCCGCGCAATGGCTCTCGATCTTCATCGCGACCGGGATCGGCCTGCACAACTTCTCTGAAGGGCTCGCGATCGGGCAGTCGGCGGCGCAGGGTCTGACAAGCCTCGCGCTCGTGCTGGTGATCGGGTTCGGACTGCACAACGCGACCGAGGGCTTTGGGATCATCGGCCCCCTCGCAGGAGAGGCCGAGCCGCCGAGCTGGCGCTTCCTCGGGCTGCTCGGCGTGATCGGCGGTGCCCCGACGTTCGTCGGCACCGTGATCGGCCACTCCTGGACGAGCGAGAACCTCTCGATCCTGTTCTTCACGCTCGCCGCAGGCTCGATCCTCTACGTGGTGATGGAGCTGCTGAACGTCTGCAGGACGTTCGGCTCGAAGCAGCTGACCGCCTGGGGGATCGTGCTCGGGCTCTCGCTCGGCTTCGCGACGGATTTCGTGCTCGTCGCCGCCGGCGTCTAGCTGCAGGGCTACGCTCGGCGCGTGGCTCGGTACGCGACCGTCTACCCGTTGGTAACGACCCGCACCCTGGCGCGGCCGTTCACCTACGAGCTCGTTGACGGCGCCGCGAAGGGCGCCGTCGTCTCGGTCCCGCTCGGTCGCTCGCGGCGGCGGGGAGTAGTCGTCGAGCTCGTCGACGAGCCGCCCGCGGGGATCGAGCCCGTTCCGATCGACTCCGTGCTCGACGAACTGCCGCCGGTGCTCGTCGACCTCGCGTTGTGGGTGGCGGACTACTACGGCTCGACGCCCGGGCGGGCGCTGGAGCTGATCGCGCCGGTCAAGCGGAAGCGGCGGAAGGAGCAGGCGCCGCCGGGTGAACGGCAAGCCCTTGTCGACGAGTCGGAGGCGCCCGAGCTGACGGCCGAACAGCGCGCGGCGCTCGAGCGGATCACGGCCTCCCTCGAGGCGGCCGGTGGACATTTCCTGCTTTACGGCGAGACCGGCAGCGGCAAGACCGAGGTCTACCTCCAGGCGTGCGCCGCAGCGCTGGCCCGCGGCAGGACGGCGATCGTGCTCGTTCCCGAGATCGCGCTGACGCCTCAGACACTGGGGCGGTTTCAGGCGCGTTTCGGGGATGCTGTCGCGCTGCTCCACTCGGGGCTGACCGACGCGGAGCGCCGCGACGAGCGGGAGCGCATCGCGCGCGGCGAGGCGAAAGTCGTCGTCGGCGCGCGTTCGGCGATCTTCGCGCCGCTGCGTGATGTCGGGGTCATCTGCGTGGACGAGGAGCACGATCCGTCGTACAAGCAGGAGTCCGACCCGCGCTACGACGCGAGGACTGTGGCGGCCAAGCGGGCGGCCCTCGAAGACGCCGTCGCGATCTACGGCAGCGCGACGCCGCGGCCCGAGAGCTGGGACAAGCTCGAGCGTCTCGAGCTCGCCGGGCGACTGGGCGGCTCTCTCCCCGGGGTGCGGGTGGTCGACCTGCGCCGCGAGGCGGGCTACCCGCTCTCGGCACCGCTGCTGAAGGAGCTCGGGGCGATCGAGGAGCAGGGCGGGAAGGCGATCCTCCTACTGAACCGCCGCGGTGTCGCCCCGGCGCTGCACTGCAGGGCCTGCGGGACGACGCTTCGCTGCCCGCTCTGCGACGTCGCCCTCGTGCTGCATCGGGAGGGGAGCCTGCGCTGCCACCACTGCGGCCACGAAGAGAGGGCGCCGCAGGCCTGCCCCGCCTGCGGCTCGGTCGAGCTGGCGAGGATCGGGGCCGGAACGCAGCGGCTCGAGCGGGAGCTCGCGACTCGGTTGCCGAAGCTCGTCCCGATCCGCCTCGATGCCGACACGGCACAGAATCCAGAGGCCCTCGCCGCGGCGCTCCGCCGCTTCGGGGAGACCGATCGCGCCGTTCTGCTCGGAACGCAGATGGTCGCGAAGGGTCACCATTTCAGCGGCGTCTCGCTCGCGGCGGTGATCGACGCCGACACCGCCCTCGGCGTGCCCGACTTCCGCGCCGACGAGCGGACGTTCCAGCTGCTGACCCAGCTCGCAGGGCGGAGCGGCCGGGACGCGCCGGGGCGGGTGCTGATCCAGACCTTCCAACCCGACTCCCGTCCGGTCGAGCTGGCGGCGCGCCACGACGTGCCGCGGTTCCTGACCGGCGAGCTCGAACGCCGGCGCGAGCTCGGGTATCCGCCCTTCCGCCATCTCGTCCGGGTG
>WNGK01009220.1_pt2 | contig 14578 bp, 22 predicted proteins | sample 5400601 | NCBI WGS metagenome assembly WNGK01 (sample SAMN13153376, study PRJNA577476) | soil metagenome | isolation source: 60 cm soil or saprolite under Garry oak tree replicate 1 | place: USA:California | collected 2016-06-15 | reverse complement strand
CCGCTGATTTAGCGACAGTTGCATCGGTTGAGGAAGCTGCGGCAAGTTGGAAACGCTCATGGGAGGGCGGAAACCGTTGGAAACTGCAGAGGACGATTGATTTTTCGGGTGGGAAGGAATACGGCGGCCACAGCGTCAGCGGGACGCCGGAAAAGGTGGCCGGACACCTCGAAGACCAAGCGCAGCGGGATCAACTGGTATTAGGCGAGAGGGCGAGGAACCAGTAGGCGAAGCGCTTGGCCAGCTGGTGAAAGGTGTCACATTTTCAGCGGGCATGACTGCAGACTTGGCGGTGGTAGAAGACCAGCGACAGAGTATAGGCAAGAAAACGGATCATGGTGAGCACCACCAGAGCGGTGGTTTGGTGGACGGCGGGGTGTTTGAGGTGACAGTCGGTGGTGAGGGTCTGAAAGACTTCGGTATCGATTCGCCAACGGCTGCGACTGAGCTGATGAATGAACAGCGGCGAGAGCGAGCCCAGTTCGAAATTGGTGGCGTAGAAGTTCGTGCTCGCTTGCGCCACCGCGGTTTTGCCTTTGCTGCGATGACCCTCTTTTTCCCTGACCGTGACGCGGCATTGCTGTTCCAGGCGAACGGTTTTGATGACCTGCACTCGGCGATCGGCGACGGGCCAATCGAGATCCGGCAAATGCCAGTATCGAATCTCCCGGCTCGGTTCCTGGTGAACTCCGGTGGGAGATGCCTGCGTCCAACGCTCCGCCTCGCGCAATAAATCAGACTGGTTCTCTTTCAAGGTGACAGCCCAAACTAGCCCCAGAGCTCCACCTCTTTGACGAAAGGCGCTTGCCGATACAAGGCGTCTCCCACATCCAGGAAGCGACGACCCAACTGGCCGACTAGATCTTGCAGCAGAGCTAGGGCGCAGGCGACCTCCCCTTCCCCGTTCTTCTGGAAACGGACACCCAAGGGGATGGGGAAAGAGGTGCTGACCAGAACGACCACCACGATGCGGTGATAATACTGGATATCGGTTTTCATCTCGCCGTTGACCTTGTGCTCCACCTCGCGCGCCATATAGGCATCGCAACAGCGGGCAAAGGAACTGCAGATTTCAATGCCATCGACCGCCCCTACCACCAACCCTCGGGACCAATCGGAGCGTAGAACACCGTTGCGTTTCAGGCGGCGGGCAATTTCACAACTGAGTGCGAACACCGGTTCGGGAGCTTGTCTTTCCAGCGAATAGCCGAGCGTGTCGTCGCTGACCGGTCCGGTGCGTTTGGCCAGCGCTCCATGGTGGCACTCGGCCTCGATCTGCAGCAGGCTGGGAATCTGCATCGCCGCACCCAAAAAGACCGCGTCAAACACTTTTTTCCAGGCATGCTGGGGAAACTGGCGTCCCTCGGGCAGAGCTGCTCACCAAATCCGAGAAGCCAAAGACCTTGTCGAGATAAGCCTCGAACCGGTGCCGGTGCCGGCTCAAATTTGCCGATCTTCCCTTTCCTTTTCTTTTTCTTGGAGCTTTTCTTGGAGAAAACGTTTCAGGTTGACGCTGCAGATGGTGGCGGCGGCAGCCTCAAAGCGCCGGCGCATCTCGATCTTTGCGCGCACCTCCTCCACTCGCTTCGCCGGAATGTTGAGAGCTTGCGGCTTGCCGTCCAGCAGGAGGGAGATTTGATATTGCCGGTGCAGGGGTTTGCCGTCGGCGCAATGACAGGTGGGCCGGCCACAGGCCCGTTGGCGTTCGACAAAAGAGCCGGGCAGCATTTCACGGAGCAAACCGAGGCTGCGGATGAGTTTGCCGCGCAGGTCCAGGTCGGGATCGCGGGGTGGTTTCAAATGACACTCATAATAGTGTCATAAATAGGTGAAAATCAAGTACCTTCGAAGATTCGCAAGAATGACGCAAACTGCAACCGGAGCGAAAACCCCTGCCGACAAACGGACTAGCCTCGGACCTCACCCCTACCTTGCGGAATCACTGATCCCCCACATTCTCCGCTAAGTCATCGTTGCACGGGTGTGTTCCAGTGAGTTTCAAACTTCGGATTCAGACTTCAGAGATCATGGTACAATCGGCAAAAATGTTGACTGAAAATATTTGGGGCAGTCGTCCTGACCTCCAAGCTGGTCGGGGTGGCGGTGGGTTTCCTTTGCTTACAGGTTGGGGGAATCGTTGATGGATTCAGGGATCGTTCGCCGACGCAGTGACACTTCGACTCTCGAGCAGTTGCCGACCGAGATTCAGTATCCCGCAGATCCCGCCAGAAGTTACGCGCCTTTACCGGAAGGGGGGGTTCTTCTCCGTGAGTACGGGCGAATTCTGAAAAAGAGAAAGTGGGTGGTCATCTCCACCTGGCTGATCATTGCAACCTTAGCCGCGGTCTTTGCGCTGCACATGACGCCGGTTTATGACGCGATGGGAGGCATTGCGGTCAACCGCGAGAACTCACTGAATTTGGGTTTCAAGGACTCGGATGCAGGTACCAATGTGGAGGATTATGACTATAACGTCGCGCTGGAAACCCAAATCAGGATCCTGAGGAGTGATGCCATAGCGTTTCAGGTGATCAAAAACCTGAAACTAGACAGTAACCCAGCGTTTGCGGGATCTGCCGCCAAACCGCGTACCGAGACGCCTTTGAACTCTCTGCAAGTGGATGCTCCCTTCGAATCATCGTTGCTGGATCGCTTTCGAAGAGGTCTCAAAGTAAGCGTGGTCCCTAGGACCCGGATCGCGGAGATCCATTACTCGCATCCAGATCCACGACTCGCCGCACAGATAGTTAACATGGTGATCAACACTTTTATTGAGCAAAATTTCAAGACGAAGTTTGAATCCACAATGCAAACTTCGGAATGGCTGTCGGTGCAGCTTTCCGATTTGCAGATGAAGGTCGAAACGTCCCAGGAGAAACTTGTCCGATACCAGAAGGAGCACGACATTCTCGGAATTGACGAAAAGCAGAACATCGTCACTTCCAAGCTCGATGAGTTGAACAAGGAACTAACAGCCGCGGAAGGCGACAGAATCCAAAAAGAATCTGCATACAAGCTCGCATCTGCGGGCAATCCTGAAATTTTTGCGAAAGCGGAGCCTAGCAGTCTCATGAACCAGCTGAGGACGCAGGAGAGCGATCTCCGGATGAAGTACGCTGAGGCCACCACGCAATTTGGTTCTTCGTATCCAAAGGTGATGCAGCTTGGCAACCAATTGAAGCAGGTAGAAGCATCGATTCAGGCGGAGGATGCCCGTATCGCCTCAAGGGTGCAGAATGAGTACCTCTCTGCCCTTCAGCGCGAAAAATTGCTGGGTGCCGCCCTTGATGTCCAGAAGCAGGAAGCCAATCACCTCAACGAGAGTGCCATTGAGTACAACCTTTTGAAGCGTGATGCCGAATCCAACCGGCAGTTATATGAAGGTTTGCTTCAAAAGCTCAAAGAGGCGGGCGTTTCGGCTGGACTCCGATCCAGCAATATCCGCGTCGTGGACGTAGCCCGTGTTCCTACATCACCTTCGGCTCCGAACATCCCAAGGGATATCGTTCTCGGTATAGCACTCGGTTTGTTTGGAGGTGTCGGGCTCGCTTTCGTTTTGGAGAGCCTCGACAACACCGTGAGGACACCAGAAGAGGCGCAGATCATTTCCGCTCTGCCATCACTGGGGATCATCCCGCTGAGCACGAAACAGATCGCAAAGGACCGTAAGAATGGTCATCCACGGTTGTCGTTGGGTTCTAGGTCGTCCGAGTCCGCTGATTCGCTTCAACTGATTACTTTTGCTCGGCCCAGATCCGAACTGGCGGAATCCTACCGTGCGCTGCGGACCTCCATTATGCTTTCCTCGCTCGGCTCCCCACCCAAGGTAATTCTGGTAACCAGTGCTCTGCCGCAAGAGGGCAAGACGACGACAAGCATCAATTCGGCGATAGTACTTGCTCAGCGTGGCGGACGCGTCCTACTGGTGGACGCGGATCTCCGCCGGCCCGGTGTTCACAAGGCACTTGGATTGCGAAACACTTCAGGACTGAGCACATTGTTGACAGGTGGCGACGGTTCCCAAAACGCTATTTTGTCAACTGAGATTCCCAATTTATTCGTGCTGACCGCCGGTCCTCCGCCTCCTCAACCCGCGGAACTGCTTGGTTCGATCCTCATGAAGGACTACCTATGCCGATTACGCAAGGAATTCGACCACATAGTCATTGATACACCGCCTGCACTATCGGTGACCGATGCAGTACTTCTGTCTGTCGAAGCTGATTCAGTACTCGTGGTTGTCAGGTCCGGCCAGACGACGAAAGCGGCGCTTCGTCGGGTTCGGGATTTGCTGTCCCATGTAAATGCGAGAATCACGGGGGTCATCGTCAACGCCTTCGACCTTCACTCGGGCAGTAGCTACTACTACCAGTATGATTCGAAGTACTACGGCAGATATTACGAAGAGGACCCACCCCAAAACGGGACTTCGGCCGCCGGCAAAGCCTCTTAACATGGATAGTGGATATTTGCGGGAAGCGAGCTGGCGGCTCAGAACTCATTGCCGTCCTGTGTAGGTCAGATGCGGATTGAATTGCGGTCCCAGCTTCGCGAATTTTCCTTCGCAGTGGTTTGCCTGGTTTTGGCGGGGGTTTATCTGCACTTGGTGCTGCGTCCATACCGAGCATCTCGTTTGGCAGCAATTCCAGACTTGTCTAATCTTCAGGAAGCAATCCGGCTGGCACCGTCGAACGCTGAATATCGCGAACTACTCGGACGAAATCTGGCATTGTTAGGCGCAAATCTCAATGATGCCATCGCCAGCTATCGGACAGCGGTGCATTTGAACCCCTACGTTGCGCGGTACTGGCTCGACTTAGCAGGTGCCTATCAAGTGGCTGGCCGCACCAGTGAGCAGGAACAGAGTGTCGAGCATGCTGTAGAAGCGGATCCGACGACTCCGCATGTCGCCTGGGAGGCCGCAAACTTCTATTTGGTTCAGGGTGATCAGGAAACGGCCCTGCGTAATTTTCGCGTCGTGCTTGCAAACGATCCGGAGGCGGTTGATTCTGCCCTCCAGCTCTGCTGGCGTGCAACCCGAGACGCGAATCAAATTCTGGATCAGGCCCTGCCGCGAAGAGCGGAACTATACCTGTCGTTTCTGCGCCTTCTCATCGACGAACAGGAAGTTGCCGCTGCAGAAAACGTCTGGAACCATCTGATTGCACTAAATCAGGAGTTTTCGACGGAGCTCGCAGTTCCCTATTTTCGGTTTCTCATCGCAAAGCATGAAGTCACAACGGCACAAAGTGCATGGCAACAACTGGCCGGCGTCAATCGCTCTCTTCAGCCCTATCTTCCTTCTCGTGAGAACCTGGTCGTAAATGGTGGGTTTGAGGAGACGGTGCTGAACGGCGGCTTTGACTGGTGGTACCAATCGAACTCCCATGCAGCCCTGGCCATGGACACCAGTGTTTTTTTCAGTGGGACACGATCCCTTTCGATCACCTTCGACGGTTACAATCCAGGCGATGCTGGCATCGTTCAATTCGTCCCGGTAAAGCCAAACACCAGCTACGAGTTTACTGCCGAGTACAAAACGGAAGACATCGACAGTGCCAGCGGTCCGCGGTTTGCAATCGGAGATGCTTATACCAATACTTCATACGTTCTCACGGATGATGCACTTGGCACGAATCCTTGGCGTGCGCAACATGCACGATTCCAGACCGGTCCAAGCACCAATCTAGTGCTGTTGAAAATTGTCCGAGACCCTGCAGGCCCGCTGATCCGCGGCAAGCTTTGGATCGACGACCTCAAGCTAGTTGAGAAAGTGGAATAAGGAAAGGAAAAGTTGAGAATATCCTCGTACGCCATCGTCGATACGACTGAGTCGATTGATGTGGAGCTCCGGCCGACCCGCGAGCTAGGAATCCTTCAAAGGGTTCTCGTTCTCGGCTTTTGCGCCCTCTTGATTTTTGCGGTGTTGGCCTTCGGAGCGGTCGATGAATGGGCGACTTTCGTCCTCGAGGCCGGTGCAGCATTGCTGTTCCTTGTTTGGGCGGGAGAGAAGTTTGTCTCCAAGAAGATCGAGCTATCGAAAAACCCCCTATACCTGCCAGCATTCCTCTTTTTCGGGCTCATCGTCGCGCAAATTACTCTGCGCCGCTCCGCCTACGGGTACGTCACTAAATATGAAGCACTTCAGTACGTCTCGTATGGGATCGTGCTGCTGATTGGAGCGGAATCCGTCAGAGAAGAAGGTGCTCGCAAAATATTCGCCCTCGTAATGATTGCCTTCGGGGCCTTTTACGCTTTCTTTGCGCTCGCTCAGCAGTTGACCTCCAACGGCAAAATTTTCTGGGTCCATAGTCCACAGTTTCACGGCTCAATTTATGGCAGTTACGTCAACCACAACCACTATGCCGGCCTGATGGAGATGCTGGTACCAATTCCTTTTGTGCTCAGCATGGGACATCTCCTGAGAGGGGGAAAGCGAGCCTTGGTAGGCTTTTGCACCGTATTGATGGCGAGCACGATTTTCCTTTCCGGCTCACGAGGAGGAATGCTAGCTTTCGTTCTCGAGATGGTATTTTTCGCAGCACTGACTCTCGGCAAGAAGCAAAGTCCTCGCAGAGCGCTGGGATCAGTGGCGGTGTGCGTCCTTATTCTGGCCCTGCTGGTTTTCTTAGGTAAAGGACAAGTGGTGGGACGTCTCGGAGATCTCAGTCCCGGCATTCGTCTGGACATCAGCAGAGACAGTTTGCGAATGTTTTTCAAGCGGCCGATTGGAGGCTGGGGCTTGGGAACCTTCCCCACGGTCTATCCGAGTTCCCGCAGCTTCTACACCAACCTGTTCGTAAATGAAGCGCATAACGACTATGCTCAGCTGCTGGTGGAGACCGGCCTGGTGGGCTTCGGGCTGATGCTGTGGTTTCTCGTGCGCCTCTACCGACACGGGTTGCCGACCTCCCGTCGCTGGGAATTCAAGTGGGACGGAGCGGTGTCGCTCGCCGGTTTGTTGNTTCGTCGATTTCAATTTGCAAATCCCGGCGAATGCTGCGATGTTTTATGCACTTTGCGGCTTAGCAGCTTCCAGGCCTTTGGCTGAGTCATCCATCCCCCGGCGTTCCCCGGCCATCGGGAAGGCAGGAATTGGAGGCCGCACTCCGTCTGACAGTGGCGGCTGGTTGGCACGGCCACATAATTGAATTCTCCATCAAGTGACGTAGAAGGACCGTCGTGAAGCTGGGTCATATTCGGCAGTAAAACGGACAACTGTTGTGGAAGGAGCACGGAACTGGAAAAGCTCGCCGTGCTGAACTTGCCGGAAAATTTGCGTAGCAACGAACAGACGACTTCAGGAGGAGAAAATGTCGCTGAAACACCTCACCGTCGGGGCACTGATGGCAGTTTGTACTTTCGCGGTACAAGCGTCAGCGCAAAACAACGAGTTGACAGGCAGCCTCGGGCGTACTCTCATCAGCCATCAGCTCATCGCAGGTGCCCCCTCTTTTGATCCGGACCTGCGCTTCGGTAAGGGATGGAGCTTCGAGGTTAATTATGCGAGGCATGTCGTAGATGCGGGTCCGCTGTCTCTCTACCTGGAAGTCCCGTTCCTAGGGAACCCCGACGAGGATCTGCACGCCGCACTGACCGTGATTCCCCAACAGTTCTCATCTTACTTTGTGACTCCCGCAGCACGGTTGAACATCTTTCCCGATCAGGCAGTTTCTCCGTGGATCAGTTTTGGTGGCGGATTCGGTCATTTCGGTGAAAGTTCCACGCTTGAGTCTGGGGGCTCGAATCCCGGCAAAACCGGGACTACCACCGGCGTACTTCAAGCCGGCCTCGGTCTCGATGTGAGGATCTTCCACAGATTCAGCCTACGCGGGGAAGCTCGGGACGTCTGGTCGGGAAAGCCCCAACTGAATGTAACGACGGGCAATAGTCGCCAACGCAATCTTTTTGTCGGCGCCGGCGTTGTTTGGCACTTCTGAACGGAAGACTATACGCGGTGCATCTGTAGCCTCGCTTCACCGCGCGACTTTTGTCGAGATACTCGACCATTTGTCCGTAATGGTCAAAAGCATGCACGATGGACTCCACCACCAATGCCAGGCGAGTTACCTCCGCGCTTTTCAGGAGCACTGTAAACAGCCTTAACTCTGATCATTGATCGGTGGCACGGAGGCCACTGGCCATGAAGCAGAAGCCAAGTTCCAGAAGAAGACGCAGTAGCACCAAATCCATCCTACGTTTGCCCGACCTGGAAATATGATCGACTACTGCTTTCCCCGCGCACCAGGATCATTGCACCTGCCTATTATCCCGAAGATGGAGCAGCTCTTCTGTTGAGCTTGGTCGTGAAGCAGACGGCGATTCCGGCAAAACACCAGAGAATCAGCACCACGCTGAACCCTGAACCAGCGGAAAATCCAAGGCATCGATTCAGTCGCAATTATCCCGCTCAATCCGGTCAACGGACGACTGAAGACATCCGAGAATCAGAACAGCCACCACGTCAAGGCGAAGAGCGCGAGGGCTGCCATACAGCCGATTCGAAATCAACTCCGTTTTGTTTTCCTCCTCCATTCCCTTTGGCCGTGTCGTACCTGCCAGCATATTCCGCTTATAAGGAGAATGAGGAGTGCGCCAAGGCATAAGGTTGCCCACAGGATCGGTCGGTGCAACGATTCTGCTGCAAGAGCAAAAACCACTTGGGTCGCGAGTATGTCGCCGCCATCGCCGTTCATGAGAAGAACGAGTCCCTGTCTTCTCTCCGGCAGTTCAGCAATCATGCCAGCCCATCCTCGATTGCTCCCAGGCTGATAAACCATGCGTAGTCCGCCCGGCAATTTTTGAATATCAAAGCCAAGTCCGTACTGACCCTTTGTCGCTGGGGCTGGAGAAACCATCTGGAGGAACGTCTGCTGCGTCAGCACGCCTCGTCCCGCCATTTCGCCCTTAGGACCAGTCATACCTGCAGAGACAAATTCTGCCAAATCTGTAGCGGTTGTATAGAGCCCGGCTGCAGCTTTTTCGGTATACAAGAAGTTGGGTAATCGATTTCCAAATTGATCATAGGCGGTAGCGGTGGAGGCCTGGATTTCCGGAGTCCATCCGAAGGAGCTGTGTGTCATACCCAAAGGCTGCAGAACCTCACGTCGCATGTAACCTGCGAACGTGTCATGAGCGACTTCCTCGATAACAAGCTGAAGCACCGTGTAGCCCCCGCCTGAGTAGCTAAACTTGGTCCCCGGCGGCATCTCAACCCGTACATTGCCGGTGGCTCCGGCCTCACCTGAAAGTGATTGCTCAAGCTCAATAAACGCCGAATGGTGACACCGGAATTGTCAAAGCTCGAAGAAGGCAGGTGCCACCGTATCAGGTACCTTTCAACGGGAGCATCGAGCGACAACTTCCCCTCTTGAACCAATCGCATGACCCCCAAGCGGTTACGGATTTAGAAATCGATGCAGCCTGAAATACCGTTTCTGGTGTAACGGGCTTGCCTGTCGTCTTATCCTCGACGCCATAGCCCTTGGTCCAAATGACTTCACCGTGATCTATCAGGGCCAGACCCGCCCCAGGCACGTGCAGTTCCTGCATTCGTTTTGGGATAAATGAATCGAGGTGTTGCGCAAAGCTCTCTACGCAAGGTCCAGTCGTGGGTTGCGAACGAATCGTCGGCACAGACGACCAGTTCGCGCTTCCAAAGCTCACCTTCGTAAAACTTTGCTTTCATCGGCTCACGCGACGAGACATCAGGAAAGCCGCGCATCCAGAAGAAGATGTCAGGATCCTCGAGGGAAAGAAATGGACCTAATATTTTCATCCCGATTTCCGTGTGTGCCGGGATAGAGTTGGAGCGGAATATCTCAAGGAACTGGGAGCGTTTGCCAGGCTTGGTCTTATACGTCCGCATTTCGATGATCATTTACGTGCCTCCGCCAGCATACTTGCGCGGCGACCGTAGAAAAAGCAAGAACGCACTTTGCGGTAATCCGGTTACGTTATGGAAACTCGTGCTGCGGTAGGAAAATCTACGGTGGCGCAACTGCCTGTGTCCACAAATTGCCCGCTCACAGCTGCGCTGAATGCCATTGGTGGCAAATGGAGCTTGATTTGCCTCTATTGGCTGGATTCCGGTACACGCCGGTTCAACGAACTGCGCCGGTTAATGCCCGGGATTTCCCATAAGGTATTGGCCGCAACACTGCGCAATCTGGAGCACGAGAGGCTTATCTGTCGCACCGTCCATGCGGAGGTCCCGCCACGGGTTGAGTACTGCATATCTAACCACGGGGAAACAGTGCGTCCGCTGATTCAAGACATTCGAGTGTGGGGCCGAGAGCACTTTGAATGGAAGCGACTGGAGGACGGGCCGGCCTCAGGATCAGGGGACAGAAGGTCGTAAAGGTCGGTCACCGGTAGAAGGGCCTTGCGTCTTTGCGCCCGAGTCTAACGGGCAACTCTGAAGTCCCAAGGTAAAGGTTGCCGACCATCCGGGAACAACCAGGGCGCCGCGAATGACTGAGCAAAACTGGTTTTGAAATTTAGCATTCGCCAGCTATCCCTTCTCCGCAGTCCCCATCTATGCTGGAGGCCCCAATGTGGCCGGGCGCGAACGCACACTCTACGTGTCGCGCGTTAAAACGGCCTCAGAACATGGAGGAGAGGTGCTATTCTTGGCGTGCCCGCGATGGCGGTTTCTTGAAAGGTCGGCTGAACGGGAGTGAGGCCGCATCGGAGGTGCGCAATGACTGTCCGGCTTGAACATGCAAACCTTTGTGTGCGTGACATGGAAGCGATGATGCGTTTTTTGCAGACTGCGTTTCCTGAATTTCGAGTGCGTGGCGAAGGGACAAGCAATGATGGCACAAGATGGGTGCACGTAGGCACCGATGAGACCTACATTGCCTTGGGTCAGGCCCGCCTGGAGCCCGCGAAGCGTTGGACACCGTATCAAGGGCTGCCGGGCGTGAACCATCTCGCCTATGAGGTCGATGATGTTCAGGCATTAAGCGGCCGAATGAAATCAGCCGGATACAGAGACTCAACGCCTCCGAACGCGCATCCCTATCGCAAGCGTGTGTACTTCTACGATCCCGAGGGCAACGATTGGGAGTTCGTCCAGTACCTCTCTGAGGATCCCGCTGAGCGCAACGATTACCAGTTGCCGGATCGATAGCACATCCTCGAAGCGGCCTACGCGGTGTCGAAGCGGTGGGGTCAGGATGACAGCGAACCAGTCACCGGCTGTACTCATTACGGGGCTGGGACCCACAACCCACTCCCATCCCAAACCAATAGCAGCCGGTTAAGTTCATCAGTTCATCGCCATCGTGGCAGCAGCGGCACCTGCTGGTCGTTGCATTGAGATTGGAACAAGTGCGGGATATTCCACGCTCTGGCTTGCTCTGGCTTGCCGAGCTGTCGGCAGGAAAATTACGACACACGAGATATTGGATGAGAAGGCTGAGCTCGCGCGGCAGGCTTCGATGCGGCTGGTGTCTGTGATGTTGTCGAGTTTGTGCACGGTGATGCTCTGGATCACCTGGCGGGCTGCAAAGACATCGCCTTCTGCTTTCTCGACGCCGAGAAGGAAATCTATGAACGCTGTTATGAGGCACTGGTGCCGGGCATAGTGCCGGGCGGCATTCTCGTTGCAGACAACGCGATCAATCATCAGGCGACCTTGCGGCCCATGCTCGAGCGAGCCTTGCAAGACGCGAGAGTTGACGCTCTGATCGTTCCGATTGGCAAAGGAGAGTTGGTTTGCAGGAAAAGGTGAGAATGTTTTCTGCCCAGATCGCTTCCGCCAACGCCGGGTGACACCCGGTCAGATTCGCGCTGTTTGCGATTCGGAACAAGACTTCCGAAACGCGGGCGGCTGCCGCATAAGAGGAGAGGCATCCGTTGCAGTCGCCCGAAGGTGACAACCGAAAATCCTACGACTAGCCGCTCTTGAGAAAGCTGCCGCGAGAACAAGCCTCGCCAAGAAATAAAGGCACTCTAGAAGGCGTATAATATTTGTATACGCGCCATTTCTATACGCACCTCTCCGCCATCCTTAGTGAGGCGACGGTCTTCTGCGTAACTGGAGGCCATCGTGCGAAAGAACAGTAGAAACCATTCCAATTGTTTAGATATTCCTACACAACTAAGCAGACGTTTAAAACGGTTTCCCGACCGCTCCCAACCACTGATGATGGGAAAGAGTGGGACATCGCGGCAGTGCTATAAGCCTGCTAGGCTAGCGTCGCCGCGATCGACTGGCGACATAAGTGTTGAGAGCGAACCATATTTCATGATCGGGTCGCGTGACCTGGAGCAACGTATTAGGTTCGAAAGCGCTTGTCGTTCGCTAACGTCGGCTGACACATTCTTCACCTTAACAAGTCGAGCGTGATAGCAGATCAGCGAGACATAGAAGACTTCTCGTTTTTGCATACCTTGGCGAAGAGGCACAGGGGGACTATGAATCCAGGCAACTCTATATCTCCAAACAGCAGAGCGTGGAGGGGTTTGTACAAGGCCGCACTCTTTGAGGTTGATAAGACCAGACTCCCAGACCGCATTGCGCAAGCTGAGAAAGCGCTTGCGCTAAGGGCGCGGGAGTTGTTTTACGCAGCCGGAGACAACATCGAAGAGGAGCAAGCTCTGGATGACACGATGTACGCCTTGCACTCTCTGCGGAACAGACCACAAACTTACCGCAGTATTGAGGCTGCTTAGGTCAACTCGCCTTGGCCTTCTGACCATTTCTTCCACCAGGGCGCTCTCTGTTCGAGCGTTTACAATCGAGTGGCGAAAAAAAGCATTGACGTGAGCGAATTCAAGTTCCAAAAATTTCCGAAGATGAAGCATCACCCTAAGCATGAGCCAAGGATCGTCCAAAACGCACAGGAAGAGAAGGTGCTTGGGCGGGGCTGCGTTAGCAGTCCCAATGACCTTCCGAAACCTTCGCGGGCAATCATAACTTTGCACGAGGAGGTCAAGCCCTGGTGGGAAGAGTGGAAATGGCTATTTGCAGCGATAGGCGTGGTACTGGGCACCATAGCGACCTTGATTAGATTTTGGCGCTGATGGTTATTCCGGCAGTGTACGGAAAACGGATTATTTCCGGGCGATGGCGTTTGAGTAGGACGCGATCGATTTCGGCGCGGTTTTCCTCAGGCATCCACCCGTGCGCGGATTCCTGCAGAGCCGCCCAATGCGGCGTATGATCGGGGCCATGGCGATACCGGTCGCCCGCACGCGCAAGCGCGGCAACCCTAATTGGGGTCGCCCCATGCCGGCCGCCCCAGCTCTACCTACTGAATTCGAAGTGCGGGCGAGGCAACTGCAACTCACGGTAGAGATGTATCCCTCGTCGCGTGAACTCCGCACCTGGTGCCAGCAAAACAGGAATCGGTGCTATGTCCCAGAATGGCTGCTTAAGGAGTGGGGCATCACCGTAGACCTGGGCTTCAACGATGCTGCCTGACCGCCGCCACTGGAATAACTGTGAGGTGGTAGGCTCTCTTCGCACCCGTAACGTTCTCCAAGTCATCGGAGCGGTCGGGCAAACGAAAGCTCGTGGCCGTCAGGATCGGGCATGTGGAAATAGCGTTCTCCCCAGGGGGCATCTCGTGGAATCTCCGGATCAAATCCCCGGTCCTTCAGATGATTCCAGAGGGCATCCACATCCGTGACGTAGAAGATCAGCCGCCCCCAGCGAGTCACCGCTTCACCCTGCTCCAGATTGAGGATCGCAGATTGGGGGTCTTTAGCAAGAAGCGAAGAGAAACCCGCGTCCTCTCCACCATAGAGAACCTCCATGCCCAGAACATCTCTGTAAAACCGCACAGACTGCGTCATGTTCATAACCCGAAAAGTGACCGCGGAGATTTTTTCAATAGTCGGCGCCATGCACGAAGTTTACCCCGCAGGCGCTTGAACGTTCTCCCGAACAGGCATAGCCTAAATCGGATAGGGGGACGTGGCCAATGGCCTTTGTCATTGCCGAACCCTGCATCGGGACCAAAGACAACGCCTGCGTCGATGCCTGTCCCGTAGATTGCATCCACCCCAAGAAGAACACGACTTATGACGACGGCCGGCCAACATTCGACGAGGTGCCCCAGCTCTACATTGATCCGGTGGAATCGATCGATTGCGGCGCCTGCGTGCCCGTCTGCCCAGTGTCCGCGATTTTCGCGCTGGACGACCTGCCCGAGAAGTGGAAGTCGGAAAGCGTTATCAATCTCCCTCAAGTTTGAATTGTGCCCCTGATCCTAAGAATTTGTTTTGGGCATACTGTTGAGCGTAGAGGGTGGATATGACTGACGATGCCAAATATGTCGGGTTAATGCTTGCGGACCTAATGGACACCGCAGCAGTAACGCATCAGAACACCGTCGCTACTCTAGCGGCAGTTAACGCTCTTGTCCGGACGATGACGGAACTTGATCCTCGGTTTGGGAAACTGTATGCGAAGCGTCTGGCGTCCGCGAAATCAGGGCCAGCAGTTGTTCAGTTGAATTCCGCACTAGATAAGCAGATTCGCGGACTTGCCGCGACTGCTCAAGCATTGCGGGCCAGTTTGGAGAATCAGAAAAAATAGACGACACAAGGTTTTTTGGCCCCATAA
>WNGK01004677.1_pt1 | contig 14578 bp, 9 predicted proteins | sample 5400601 | NCBI WGS metagenome assembly WNGK01 (sample SAMN13153376, study PRJNA577476) | soil metagenome | isolation source: 60 cm soil or saprolite under Garry oak tree replicate 1 | place: USA:California | collected 2016-06-15 | reverse complement strand
CCGTGCGTCACGAACCCATCGCCGCGTCCCGCCACTGTGGACCTAACGGTGGAGGTTGCGGCCTGCCGTGTCCTGCCGCCCGCCGCGGGGGCCCCGGGCCCGCGGATCATACGGCAGGGAGGCCGCGTCCATGATGTCGTATGACCTGGTACGGGTGGTGCCAGAGTGACGGAAGCCTGCTCCGACGTCTGCGCCGCCGCCCACGCAACCAACAAGCTGACCCGGGAATGCGGTGCTGGTGCTGCTGATGTGATTGGTTGGCATTCCGCGCCCGCGCGGCGCCCCACCGGGGACATCCGGCTAAACGGCATTGCCTATAGGGGAGGGTGGCAAGGGCTTGGCGCCTGAGTCGGCTCGGCGTCGGTTGTGCCGAGCAGCGGCTCGTCGGCGGAGCGGAGGTCGGCCGCGGGCAGGCCACCTGGGTACAGCTGCCTCACCTTTTCGGTTACGGAGATGGCGATCTCGACGTGCTGGCGGCGGCTGCCGGCGTAGAAGTTCTGGGCGTCCGCGCTGAGCTTGGGCTGGGCGTGCAACGGTTTGTCGCTGACCGCCAGCAAGGTGGCGGTGGGGATCCTGTAGCGGAATCCGTTAGCGGCCACGGTCGCGGACTCCATGTCGACGGCGAGGGCGCGCGATTGACGGAGGCGATCTTCGACCAGTGCCAGGTGCAGCTCCCAGTTCCGGTTCGCGGTGGTGTAAACGATCCCCATCCGGCTGCGCAGGCGCCGGGCGGTCAACTCGCCGAGCAGCAGCGTGTTCAGCGTGTGGTTCGATACGACCGGAACGCTCAGCGGCAGTATGTCGTCAAGGACACGGTCATCGCGCACGTAGGCGGTCGCCAGCACCAGGTCTCCGGTTTCCTGGTGGTTGCGCAGGCCGGCGCAGTGCCCGATCATCAGCACTAGGTCCGGGCGCAGCACAGCGAGGTGATCGGTGATCGTCTTGGCGTTAGACGGCCCGACTCCTATGTTCACCATGGTCACGCCCGAACGCCCGGGAAGCATGTGATGCCACGCGGGCATCTGGCGGCCATCAGAATCCGGGCCGGCGCAACCGGGCAGGGCGGCGCGGAACTCCTCCACGTGCCAGGAGTAGTTCGTCAGCAGCACGTACCGCTGGAACGACTCGGCGGGGGTCCCGGTGTAGTGCCGGAGCCGGTCGATTGACAGCGCCATGCGCTCCGGCGCGAACAGGAACAGTTTCTTGCGCCGCAGATCCCAGCGGCTTTCGTCAACCGCTGGTGCAAGACCCTTATCACGCAGGTCTAGCGCTTCGCGCCCGGGACCGACCGAGATCCGGGCGCCGCTTGCTGCTAGCCGGCTCAGTTCCCGCTCCAGGTACCAGCGGATGGCTTTGGGTGAAGCGAATTCACCCTCCAGCACCGGATTGTGGACTGACCAGGGCCGCTCCACGGTCAGCTGCGGGTAACGGCCAGCCTCGTCAGCTGCCTCCATGGCGTCACATAGCCGCTGGATCTCCGCCCCGTGCTGGCGGTCAGGCGTGGCCGAGAAGTCCGCAGACAAGGTCATCACGTCATCATGCCAGGGCGGCAGAGCGGCGCTCTGTCGCGTCCCTGGCGGCGCCTGACCGTATGGTGATGCCCAGCGACGACCGCCACCTGGAGGCATACGGTCATGAGCATGGAGCGAGAAAAGCAGGTCGCTGCGGAAGCGGCCGCGGAACTGGTCCAGAACGGCATGACCGTCGGGCTTGGCACCGGCTCGACCGTGGCGTATCTGCTCCCGGCGCTGGCCAAGCGATCCCTCAACATCGTCTGCGCCGCCACGTCGCCGCGTACCGAGCACGCCGCGCGTGAACTGGGCCTGAGGATCGAGGACGTCACGAGCATCGACCGGTTCGATATCACCATCGACGGTGCCGACCAGATCGCCCCGGACGGCTGGCTGGTCAAGGGCGGCGGCGGCGCACACACCCGGGAGAAGATCGTGGCCGCGGCCGCGGACCAGTTCGTTGTTATCGCCGACTCCTCCAAGCCGGTCCCGGCCCTGCACGCCCCGGTCCCGCTCGAGCTACTGTCCTTCGGGCTGCGCGCCACCATGCGCCGGGTCAGCCCGGCCTCGCTGCGCGACGTCCCGATGAGCCCGGACGGCGGCGTGATCGCCGACTACCACGGGCCAGTCGACGACCCGGCGGCGCTGGCCGTTCGGCTGTCATCGACGCCCGGGGTCGTCGAGCACGGCCTGTTCCCGCCGCAGCTGGTGGCCACGGTCCTAATCGGCCGGGGCGAGTCGGCCGACCGGATCGACTTCGCACCCGGCGCTTGAGCGGGCCGCTAAGACGTGGCTTACTGGCGGGCGGCGTACTTCTCGGCCGCGCGGGCGAGGTCCGGACGGGCGTCGAGGACGGGGCGCATCCGTTGCCACGCCTGTTCGCGCTTGGCCGGGATGTACTCGGTGGGCCAGTTTCCCTCGTGCGGGCGGTAGCCCTTGAGCACCCGGCGGGCCACCGTGGCCATGTGCACCTCGTCGACGCCGTCGGCGATGCCCATGGTAGGTGCCGACGCGTACATGGCCTGGATAGGCGTGAGATCGGTGGTGCCGAGCGAGCCCAGGATGTGCAGTGCGTTGTAGGACACCTCGCGCAGTACCTTGGCCATGGTGAACTTCACCGCCGCGATGTCGGTGCGGGCCTCGAGCGTCGAGGTCTGGTCGATCTTCCAGGCGGTCTCGAGTACGAACAGCCGGAGCATCTTGATCGCGGCGTAGGACTCGGCGATCTTCTCCTGCACCATCTGGTGCTCGGCGATCAGGCTGCCGTGCGACTCGCGGCTGAGCGCCCGCTCGCACATCATGTCGAAGGCGAGCTTGCACTGGGCGATAGTGCGCATGGCGTGGTGGATGCGGCCGCCGCCGAGGCGGCGCTGGGCGAGGACCTTGGCGCCGTTTTCCGGGCCGAGCAGGTGGTCTGCGGGCACCCGGACGTCACGGTAGATGATGTGATTGTGGTTCCTCGGCTCCGGCATGATCTCGACGCCCGGGGTGGCGCGGGGCACCACGAACATGCCGTTGGTGCACATCACGAACAGTAGGTCGGCGACCCGTCCGGCCGAGGTGAACCACTTCTCGCCATTGATTATCCACTCATCGCCGTCCCGTTCGGCATGGGTCCTGAACAGGTTCGGGTCGCTGCCGCCCTGCGGTTCGGTCATCGAGTACGCCGAGAACATGTCCTGGTTGAGCAGCGGCTCAAGCCACCGCTTCTTCTGTTCCTCGGTGCCGTAGGCCGCGAGGATCTCCATGTTCCCGGTATCGGGTGCCGCCGCGCCGAACATCGACGGTGCCCCGGAGTAGCGGCCGATCACCTCGTTGAGCAGAGCCAGCCTGAGCTGCCCGAAGCCTGGGCCGCCCAGCTCCCGGTCGAGGAAGATCGCCCACAGGCCCTGGTCCTTGACCTGAAGCTGGAGCTCACGGACGTACGCCTTCACCGGGTCTGGCCAGCGCACCGCATGGGGGAATACGTAGTCGAGCGGCTCGACCTTTTCCTGGCAGAACCGCTCGACCCAGTCGAGCTTCTCCTGGAACTGGGGGTCGGTGGAGAAGTCCCACGCCATGCCCTCACTCCTTGTCGATTGACGCCCTATCAGCTGCCGTGGCGGGAAAGGCCGCAATGGTCCCGGTGGTTTCATTGTGACGGATCGAGGATCGGCCGCAAGGCCGCGCCAGGCGTCCGCGCATCACCGCTCGGTCACAGGCCGCCATCGCGCTACGCCCGGATGGCGGTCAGGTTCTGGTACGCGGGTAAATGGCGCTGGGACGTCGGACGGTTCAGGGACGGGTACTGGGTGTTCCCCCTCGTGTTCCCCTACTTCTAGCTCACCTGCTCCTGTAGTTCGGCGGACGGGAAGAAATCCCTGAGCGCCTCTCCGATCCCGGCGCGTACCGGCGCCCCGGAGATGACCACGTCGACCATGGTCACTGAGGTGTGGGTGTGCCCGCGGGCCCGGGCGAGGCGGACCGGTACCCCGGCGGCCTCCAAGGCGCGCGCGTAGGCGACGCCCTCGTCCCGCAGCGGGTCGAAGTCCGCGGCGACGATGCAGGCTGGGGGCAGGCCTTCCAGGTCGCCGCGCAGCGGGGCGGCTCGGGGTTCGCCGCGGTCGGCCGGATCGGCGTAGTGATCCCAGAACCACCGCATCAGCGCCGTGGTGAGGATGTACCCGTCGCCGTTTTCCTCATAGGACGGCCGGGTCATGTCCGAGTCCACGACAGGGCATATCAGCAGCTGCCCTGAGATGCGCGGGCCTGCGGCGTCGCGGGCCAGCTGGCATGCGACGGCGGCTACGTTGGCCCCCGCGCTCCAGCCGGCGACGGCGAGCTGACCGGGGATGCCGCCCAGTTCGGTGGCGTTGGCGTCCGCCCACTGCACGGCCGCGAAGGCGTCCAGCGCGGCGGCGGGAAAGCGAACCTCGGGGGCGTGGCGGTAATTCACCGACATCACCACCGCGCCCGAGCGCGCGCAGAGGTCCCGGCATAGCGGATCGTCCGAGTCCAGGTTGCCGAGCACCCAGCCGCCGCCGTGGAAGTACACCACCAGCGGGCGCGGGCGTCCGGACGGCCCGCCCGGGCGGTACAGCCGGTACGGCAGGTCCCCGGCCGGGCCGGGGATCACTCCGTCGGTGACCTCGCCCAGCTCGGGACCTGGCGGGCGGCCTTCTGCGGTGGCCGCCATCAAGGCCCGCGCGTCGGCGGCCGACAGGGTCTCCATGGGCGGCAGGCCCAGCGCGGCCACGAACTCCAGGACCATGGCGACATCGGGCTGCATGCTGCGGACCACCCCGTCCCGGCACCGGTCCCCGCCCGGGCCGGTCATCCGGAATCCGAGGTAATCCTGCGAGGCCACCTCGTCGCACGCCTGCCGGTACGCATCCACCCCGCCGATGTAGGGCAGGAACACACGCGGCTTGCCGGGAACATTGGCGCCCATGTACCAGGAGTTGGCGGTGGGATACAAGGTAATGGCGCCGCAGTCCTGAACGTGCTGGTCCCAGCCCGCTTCGGCCAGCGCAGTCGGCTCGATCGTCTCCAAGCCCTCTTCGCACATGTCCTCCAGGCACCTGGCCACCCAGTCGACGTGCTGCTCGATCGACACGGTCATGTTCGACAGGACGGAAGGGCTGCCAGGCCCGGTGAGCATGAAGAAGTTCGGGAACCCGGCGGTCATGAGACCCAGGTACGTAGATGGTCCGGCCGCCCACTTCTCCTTGAGGGACAAACCATCCTGGCCAGCGACGTCCGCAGCCACCAGGGCGCCGGTCATGGCGTCGAAGCCGGTGGCGTACACGATGGCGTCGAAGCCGAACGACTCGTCCGCCGTCTCGATTCCATCCTCGGTGATGCTGACGATCGGCTGCTTACGCAGGTCGACGAGCCGGACGTGCGGCAGATTGTAGGTCTCGAAGTAGCCGGTATCGAGGCACGGCCGCTTGGTACCGAAGTAATGGTCCTTCGGGCAGAGCGCCTCGGCAGTTTCGGGATCTTTCACAGCCGAGCGGATCTTCTCGCGGATCATCTCGGCCACGATGTCGTTCGAAGCTGGGTTCACGCCCTGGTCAGCGAAGACGTTGAGAATGCCGAACAGCTCGCCCTGCTCCCAGGCCGCCTCGAAGCGCTCCCGGCGGACCGACTCGCTGGCGGTGACGCCGAGGACGTCGGTCGGCTCAAGAGGCACCCCTCCGCGGGACCACCGGGCGGCATGCCGGTACGCGTCGCGGCCCACGTCCAGCTGCTCCAGCCGATCGGCCGGGGCAGGACCGTTGTGCGCGGGGATGGAGAAGTTCGCGGTGCGCTGGAAGACCGTGAGCTGGCGGGCCTGGCGGGCGATGAGCGGGATGGACTGGATGCCCGACGAACCGGTTCCGATGACCGCGACCCGCTGGCCCGTAAAGTCAGCGCCCTCGTGAGGCCAGCGGCTCGTGAAGTAGACCTGCCCGGCGAAACGGCCCGCGCCTTCGATGTCGGGCGACTTGGGCATCGAAAGACAGCCGGTGGCCATGATGTAGTAGCGGCACCGGATCTCCTTCCCGCGGTCGGTCGTGATCCTCCACCGTTGCTCCGGCTCGTCCCAGCGGGCAGAGGTGACAGCGGTAGAAAACTCGATGTCAGAGCGCAGCCCGTGGCGGTCGGCCACGAACCGGAGGTACTCCAGGATCTCCGGCTGCGTGGCGTACTTCTCCGACCAGGTCCACTCCTTCTCCAGTTCCGGGTCGAAGCTGTAGGTGTAGTCCGTGGTGGGGATGTCGCAGCGAGCCCCGGGATAGCGGTTCCAGTACCACGTCCCGCCGACATCGTCCGCCGAGTCGAAGACCTTCACCGACAGCCCGAGCTGGCGTAGCCGGTAGAGCATGTACAGGCCTGAGAAACCGGCACCCACCACTACGGCGTCAAAATGCCCGGGGACCGAAGCCGGCTTGTTCACGAGACGCTCCCTAGAAGTACCGGAACTGGAAAGGCGGGTTGGATGGTGCCTGCGGGCCGGAGGGCTTCGCTCATCCGCGCAGCGTCGCAGATCTCCGCCCGCCACGCACGGGCGTGGCGCCTAGCCGTCTCGCGTGCGGTCATCAACCACTCCCGCGCAGATCACATGCCACCCTGGGAGCCTGCTGGGCTCTGCGGCTAACGCTAACTCAGTTACATAAATGAGCAAATGCTGTAGATCGGATTCTCTCGGGATGTGGCCGTCGAGCGTCCGGCTCTCGATCAGCCGCTGAGCCTTCATCCATCCTGACGCGCGGACAGCCGAGGAGGAAAGGGCTGCGACCCGCGCCCCTGAGCTTCAGCCTCACCTCGGCGACCTGGCCACGCTGGAGGTAAAGCCACCTGCCTGGCTCCTTTGGCTCCCGTTTGGGTCCGGCGAAATCTGGTTAGCCTTGCTAGTCAAACTGACTTGCCGGCGCGGCCGGGGTCGTGCTGGCTTGCTGTTGTCCCGGGGATGCCGGTGTCGCCGGCCCGCTGTGGGCGGGCCGGCGACGCTGGCGTGACGCACCGTCGCAGCTCGGTGGTCACGGGGCGGGGACGGTCTGCCCGGTGGTGTCCCAGATGTTCATGGACCACTTGTTACCCGTCCCGGCGGCGTCGAAGTAGTAGGCGGGGCCGTACAGGCCGCTCTTGGGGTAGTAGAGCTGGCCGAACCGGTTGTCCTGGATGACGATGTTCGAGGTGGGGCTGCCGCCGGCGGCGCCGCCGTAGAGGGTGTAGGCCCCGCCGGCGAGCAGGTTGTCCGAGATGGTCTTGCTGGCCACCGGCGCGCTGGGTCCGGGGGTGCCGGCGTCGAGGTTGATGGCGTCGGTCTGCCCCATGCTGTCGAAGATCGTGTTGTTCCAGATCATCAGCGGCTGGGTGCCGCCGTTGACGTAGATGCCGTTGGTGTGGTCGCCCGCGACGTAGCCGGGGTTGTGGATGTAGTTGCTGTCCACCTGCCCGGTAGATACCTGGACGGCGGTGCGGAAGCTGGAGATGTTGTTGGCCTTGATGATCATGCCGGTGGAGTCGCCGTACACGTCATCGATCGCGTAGCTGACCCGGCCCGTGGTGGAGTTCTGTCCGCTGATCGTGGAATTCTGGATCGTTACGCCGGTGGTGTGCGCGAGGCTGATGCCGAAATTCCCGCCGCTAGTGACCTGGACATTCTTGACGGTCACGCTGGAGGCGCTGATCTGCAGGGTGCCGGTGATGGCCAGGCCGCTGAGCACGGTGCCCTTGGCGGTCACGGTCACGGTGCCGGTCGAGGCGTTCCAGGTCCAGCCCGGCCCGCTGGTCAGCTGGCCCGGGACCGCCTTCAGGGCCGTCCCGGCGGGGACGCCGGTGTTCGTCGCGTCCGGGTAGCCGCAGCTACTGGGCTTGGCCGCGCAGTTGGTGGCGACCGCGGCGTCCGCACGGCCCGCGGTGCCGCCCACGGCCAGGGCGCTGGCCGCGGCGAGCGCCGCGACGCCGAGGACGGCGGCGGCCCTGCCGCGGCGGGCGGACGGCTCGCGCTCGGTGCGGATCGTGGCGGCGGGGGTTTTCCTGGCGGTCATGACATGCCTTTCTTTCGTCTGGCTGCTGCGATGTCATGACCACAATCGGATTTTTCTTTTCCGCTTTTCAGAGGAGAATTCCCTGTCCTCGGGGGGGCATTCTCCCTGTCCTTTCGGCCCGGGCCCACCGGCCCCCGTACCGCGTGCCGCTAGAGTCATCCGGCCCGGGCCCACCGCCCCGGCCGCCGCCAGCGCCCGGCCACAAGCCAGATCCCGGCCAGGATGGTGAGATGGACGGGTCGCCTGGGCCGGACGTAACGTCGGAGCCATGGCCGCTCCGACCTCCGCCCCGCTTTCCACCGACGACGCTTTCTGGGCCGACGCCGACCGGCACCTGATCCGCTACGCCGGCGCGGGCGCGTTTACCCGGGAGGTCATTGATCACGCCGGCGGGAGCTTCCTGTTCACCGAGGACGGCCGCCAGATCCTTGACTTCACCTCCGGCCAGATGAGCGCGATCCTGGGCCACTCGCACCCGGAGATCGTCGCCACCGTCACGCGGCAGGCGGCCAAGCTCGACCACCTGTTCAGCGGCATGCTCAGCCGCCCTGTCGTCGACCTAGCCCGCCGTCTGGCCGGGACGCTGCCCGAGCCGCTGGAGAAGGCGCTGTTGCTGACCACCGGCGCCGAGTCGAACGAAGCGGCCATCCGGATGGCAAAACTCGTCACCGGCAAGCACGAGATCGTCTCGTTCGCCCGGTCCTGGCATGGCATGACGCAAGCGGCCGCAGGCGCCACCTACAGCGCGGGCAGGAAGGGCTACGGCCCGGCCGCGCCGGGCAACTTCGCCATCCCCGCACCCAACCGCTACCGTCCTGATTTCACTACCGCCGACGGCGAACTCGACTGGCAGCGTCAGCTGGACTTCGGTTTCGACCTGATTGACGCGCAGTCGGTCGGCAGCCTGGCCGCGGCCATCGTCGAGCCGATCCTCAGCTCCGGCGGCATCATCGAGCCGCCGCCCGGCTACTTGCCGGCGTTGCGGGACAAGTGCGCCGAACGCGGAATGCTGCTGATCATTGATGAGGCCCAGACCGGGCTGTGCCGCACCGGCACCTGGTACGCCTTCGAGCGCGACGGCGTCGTCCCCGACATCCTGACCCTGTCCAAGACACTCGGCGCCGGCCTTCCGCTGGCCGCCGTGCTGACCAGCGCCGAACTCGAAAAGGCGGCGCACGACCGGGGATTCTTGTTCTTCACCACGCACGTCGCGGATCCGCTGCCGGCGGCCGTCGGCACCACCGTCCTGGACGTGCTGCAACGCGACCGGCTCGACGAGCGCGCCCGCCACCTGGGCGGCATTCTCCGGCAGGGCCTCGAACAGATCGCGCGCCGACACGAGATCGTGGGCGATATCCGGGGACGTGGCCTGCTGGCCGGCCTAGAACTGGTCGTGGATCGCCAGATCAAACGCAGTTCCGACGAGCTGGGCGCCCTCGTCACCAGACGCTGCCTCGAACTAGGCCTGCACATAAACATCGTGCAACTGCCCGGCATGGGCGGCGTTTTCCGGATCGCCCCGCCATTGACCGCCGCCGAGGACGAGCTTTCGCTCGGCCTGGCGATCCTCGACCAAGCCATCAGCGACGCCACCGGACAACTCTGATACCCGGGCGACCCGCAGCGTGGAGTACGCCTGAGTCATCCCTGGTCAGTTCTTGGCTGGCGCGGCAGGGGCGAAGAAGTCGATGAGCAGTTGCGTGACGCGCTCGGCCTCGTCGTGGTGCACCCAGTGCGAGGCGTCGGGCAGGCGCTCGACGCGGTCCAGGTTGGGGACGTCGTCGTGTTCGGGCTCGGCGAGTTCGGGGCTGAGGTAGCGATCGCGTTCTCCCCAGATGACCAGGGTGGGCGCCTTGACCTGGTGAATCTGCGCTTCGGCCTTCTTGGGCGGGGTCCGTACGGAGGACCGGTAGTAGTTGATCATCCCGGTGGCCGCGCCGGGCTGGGACCAGGCCTCGACGTAGCGGTCGGTTTGCTCCGGCGTGAAGGCCGGGCGGGCGTCGTGCAGGAAGTGCCGGAAGAAATGCCAGTGGTTGGCGTGCACGACGGTTTCGGGCAGGTCGGGGAGGTCGAAGAAGAAGAAGTACCAGGACTTGCGGAGCTGGGCCGGGTGGTGCAGTCCCTGCGATAGCTTCCGCGGGTGAGCCGCGTTGAGGATAGCCAGCCGGTCCACGACCTCGGGATGGTTCATCGCGGCGGCCCAGGCGATGCTGCCGCCCCAGTCGTGACCGACCAGCATCGCGGTCTCGGCGCCGCGTTCGTGGATCAGATCCCGGATGTCGGCGGCCAGCAGGCTGATGTCGTAGGCTGCGACGCCGTCCGGCTTCGATGACAGGTTGTAGCCGCGCGTATCGGGTGCCACGACGCGGAATCCTGCCGCCGCGAGCGGTGCGATCTGCTGCCGCCAGGCGTACCAGAACTCGGGGAAGCCGTGCAGCAGGACGATCAGCGGCCCCTCCCCGGCCTCGACGTAATGCAACCGTACATCGCCGATCTCGGCGTAGCCCTCACGCAGGTCGCTGGGCAGGCCGTCGCCTGCCCCGGAGACGGAGCCGGGACCGTCGGGGGCGGTGGACATCGAGGGCATCAGGGCCTCCTTCTGGGGCTGGTATCGCTTTCACGATCGCGCCTCGGCTAGGTGCGTCGAGCCCGTGCCGAACCCTGGTCGGTATACGTGCAGGAGGGCGGGTGGCCCCAGTGGGGAACCTGTGATCTAGCCGGATGGCGTGTGCTGACCTCGCGGGGACACAGGGTTGTGGAGGTCCCGGCGGGAGGTGATGCCCAGTTTGGCGAACACCTTGCGCAGGTGCCATTCGACGGTGCGCGTACTGATGAATAGTTCCGCGGCGATCTCGGGGTTGGTGCGTCCGTCTCGGGCCAGCCGGATGATGTGCTCCTCCTGCGGGGTGAGCTGGCTGTGCGTGTCGACCTCGCGTTTGCGGACCTTCTCGCCGGTGGCGAGCAGTTCGCGGCGCGCGCGTTCGGCGAAGGCGCCGGCGCCGATCGCGTCGAGCAGCAGGTAGGCGGCGTGCAACTGGTGGCGGGCGTCGATCCGGCGGTTCTGGCGGCGGAGCCACTCACCGTAGAGCAGGTGGGCCCGGGCGAGCTCGGGCCGCAGCTGGGTGCGGCCGAGCCGCTCGACCGCCTCGGCGTAGCATTGTTCGGCCTCCTGGCCTTCGCTGACCAGCGCTCGCGAGCGCGCCTCCAGGCCCTTCGCCCAGTCGGAACCCTCAATGATCATGGCCGACAGCCGGCCTAGCGCTTCTCTGGCAAGATCCGCCCGTCCGGTTCTTACGGCAGCCTCGATCAGTTCGGGCAGAACCAGCTGCGTGCTCAGCGGCGAGTAGGTCTCCTCGGTCGCCGGCTCCGCCACGGCCAGCGCCTCTGCGTAGCGCCCGAGGCCGTTATGGAGGACCGCTTCGGACCAGTTGGCCAGCTGAACGGCGAATCCCTCCCCGCGAGCCATCGAGTCCTCAGTGGTCGCCGTGAAGAGCGGTTCCGCTTCCGCAGGCCGGCCTCGGTACCCGGCGAGCAGCAGATCACAGGTTGCGGCCAGGCGGATTCCGGTCACCTCGTTGACGACGTCCTTCTCGGCGGCCAGCGACGTCGCTGTCTCGAAGTCGCCGCAATGCGTGGCCACCTGTCCGCGTCCGTTCAAGGCGATGGACAACGGAGCGAGGGCGCCCGAGGCGCGGGCGAACTCGACATGCCGGGTGCTCAACGCGACCCAGCTGTCGAAGTCCCACGCGGCCATGGCTGCCATCTGGGCGAAGATCCCCCACTGCAGCCACTCCTCACCGGACACCTGATCATCGAGAAACTTGTTCACCGCCCGCCGGATAGCCGGCGCCGCTGCCGCACGCCCTTGGACGATCATCCTCGTCAGGCCGTCGAGGAGGAGATCACAAGGCCGCAGAGCCCCGGCTGGCCGCGGGGCCGCTCGTGCCGCCCGGGAAACCTCCGGCAGGAGCCCGCCGGCCCCGGCGAGGGGACCAGCGAGATGGGACGCCACCCAGGCGTAAAGGTAGGTCTCCCGGGCGAGCCCAGCATCGAGTGATTCGAGTCTCCTGGCGGCCTGCAGCAGCAGAACTGGTGCGTCGCGCCCGGCAACGGATGCCCACTCGATCTGCCCTCGGAGTTGCTCGACGCGGGCACGCTGAAGATCGTCGACCGCGTGGGCCTCGGCTCGGGCCAGCAGGCCGAGCGCGGTGTCGAACGCGCCGGCGTGCAGGTGCGCGAGGGCTGCCGCCAGGGCCCGTTCGGTGTGCCGTCCCGGCTCGGCGGTCAGCGTCACCGACCGCTGGAGGAAGGCCGCCGAGGCCGCCAGCCCGGCGCGGGCCTGGATCTTGGCCGCCGCCTGTTCGAGCGCGGCGGCAACCTCTTCGTCCGGTCCGGTGGCCGCAGCAGCCAGGTGCCACACCCGGCGCTCGGGATCGGCCTGGGCATTCGTCGCCGCAGCGAGCGTCAGGTGGGCGACACGGCGATCCTCCGGCGATCCGGCCACATAGGCAGCCGACCGCACCAGGGGATGGCGGAACCGTACCTGGGAGCCGATACTCAGCAGCTGCTCTGCATCGGCCGCGGCCGCCGCATCAGGTCCCAGTCCCAGCTTCTGTGCGGCACGCCACAGCAGCGTGGCGTCCCCGGTCGGGTCGGCCGCCGCTAGCAGCATCAGCTGCTGGGCTGGCTCAGGCAGCACCTGAACCCGGCGCAGGTAGTGGTCCTGGAGCCTGCCCTGGACTTGGCCAGGCAGGTTTGCCTTGGGCGGGTCGGCGAAGCCGCCAGCCCGCTCGGCTTCGCTCATCCCTCTGGCCAGCTCCAGCAGCCCCAGCGGGTTTCCCCCGGTCTCGGCGACGATCCGGTCGCGAACCCGGTTGTCCAGGTGACCAGGGACCGCGGCCGTCAGCAGAGCCCGCGCGTCCTCGTCGGTAAGCCCTTCGACGGTCAGCGCCGGCAGGCCGGGGAATAGCCACTCGTCGGATGCCTCCCGGACTGCGAACAACAGGCCAACCGGTTCAGCCAGCAGCCGTCGTCCGACGAACCCGAGCACCTGGAACGAGGCTTCATCCAGCCACTGGGCGTCATCGACCAGGCAGATTAGCGGCCGCTCGGCGGCGTTCTCGGCCAGCAGGCTCAGGACCGCCAGGCCCAAGACGAACCGGTCCGGAGCAGGTTCGGCCGCCAACCCGAACGCCACCCGCAACGTGCGCTGCTGCGGCTCCGGCAGCGCGCCCAGGCTGCTCAGCATCGGCGTGCAGAGCTGGTGCAGCGCCGAGAGCGGCAGCTCCATCTCGGACTGCACGCCGTCGATCTGAACTAGCCGGCAGCCAGATGCCTGGCGCGCGCAGTAGTGCATCAGCGCCGTCTTACCGATCCCCGCCTCACCCCGGATGACGAGCACCGCACTCTCACCGCCACGAACACGGCCCAACAGGTCGTCGAGGCCCTTCCGTTCGCGAGCACGCCCCCTGAAGGCCGGCGTCCTGGGTGCGGCCATGGCGTAACGATAAGCCCGTGATCGGGGCAAGGGAACACCCTGGCTCGAGGCGGCGTGATGCCACCCAGACTCGTGCCATGAATACCGCACTCAACGGGTCACCTGCGGGTCGCGTGGCCATCGTCACCGGAGGGTCCCGCGGCGTTGGCCGGGCGACTATCTGCCTGCTGGCGGCCCGCGGGTACGCCGTCGTCGTCAACTATCTCCACGACCAGCGTGCGGCCGAGTCGACCGTCGAAGCGATCCTCGCGAACAACGGCGACGCCGTGGCCATCCGCGCCGACGTCGCCGACGATCTGGACGTGAAGAGGCTCTTCGCCGAGACGATCGCAGCGTTCGGCGGTATCGACGTCGTGGTCCACGCCGCGGGCAGTCGGATCACCGCGTCTCCGGTAACGGAGGTCGACCTCGACGAGTTCGATGCACTGGTCCGGATCAACACGCGGGCCACGTTCGTCGTCAACCGAGAGGCAGCCCGTCACCTTCGCAACGGCGGTGCGATCATCAACCTGTCCAGCTCAGCGGGCGGTTCATCGCTGAGGACCCACGGCCTCTACGCGGCCACCAGGGCCCCCACAGACGTGCTGACGCGTGCGCTCGCGCTAGAACTGCGTGAGCGCAACATCACCGTCAACGCGGTGTCTCTCGAGGCCGACATGCCGTGCGCACCGAACCAGGTCGCAGACGTCATCGCGTACCTGCTCAGCGAGTATGGCCACGGCCTCACCGGCCAAGTGCTTCAGGTCGGCAATCCCGGATTGCAGCCGTATTTTCCGCGACACTAGGAGGCTTATGCAAAACCCGGCTGTTAATCCATCCGCGGGTTCCCTGGCCAGACTCTTACGAAAGTTCCCGACACGCCTCACCAATACGAGGCAACGGCTTCTCCGGCCGGTAGAAAGGAGGTTTCCATGCCAAACCCTTCTTAGCAGGAGAAGCCGTTGCGGTTCGAGCGTATGTCAGGACTGGACGAAGAGCAACTCAGCGAACTTGAATGCCGCGTGGGCGAACTACTCGAAGAACCGTGGGATAAAGAGGAAGGACGCCCGCGC
>WNGK01009157.1_pt1 | contig 14581 bp, 17 predicted proteins | sample 5400601 | NCBI WGS metagenome assembly WNGK01 (sample SAMN13153376, study PRJNA577476) | soil metagenome | isolation source: 60 cm soil or saprolite under Garry oak tree replicate 1 | place: USA:California | collected 2016-06-15 | reverse complement strand
CTGCCGGATCGCGGCGACGTCGAACTCCAGTGTCACCTTCTCGCTGACCAGGACCCCGGTCGCGGCGTTCCAGTTCACGCCCCAGTCCTTGCGATTGATCGTGACACTGCCCTCGAAGCCGACCCGGCAGTTGCCCCACTGATCGTTCTCGGCGCCGGTCAGCTCGAAGTCCACGGTGACCGGCTTGGTCACGCCGCGGATGGTCAGGTCACCGGTGACCTTGAAGTTGGTCTCGTCGACTTGCTCTACCCCGATCGAGGTGAAGGTGATGGCCGGGTAGTTGTCCATGTCCAGGAACATGCTGCGCAGCTGCTCGTCGCGCTGCTGGTTGCGGTTCTGGATGCTCTTCGCCTGGATCGTGAGCTCGGCGCTCGACTCCGACGGGTCGTCGCCGTCCAGGTGCGCGCTGCCCTCGAACTCGTCGAACTGCCCGCGCACCTTGGTGGCCATCATGTGCCGGCCGACGAAGCCGATCCGCGTGTGGGCGGTGTCGAGGACGTAGTCGCCGGTCAGGTCGCTGGGCTTGGTCATGATTGTCATGCTTGGTCGCTCCTAGAGGGGCAAGAGGTAGTTATCTTGCAGTTCCGAGCCGGTCATGATTCGCCCGTAGACTCGGGCGATACATGGGGCGCCAGGCCCGCCAGCGGGCTGGTGTCGAGGTATCTGACCTCGCAGACGCGCTCGGTGAACTTCCAGCCGTCCGGTGTGCGCTGGTAGCGGTCGTGGTACACGGCGTAGTTCAGCTCCGATCTGCCGTCGCGGAAGCGCCCGAGCTCGCAGATGTAGGCGCGGCCGGACGCGGTGGCGCCGTCAAGCTGGATCGTGCCCGGGTGCGCGGTTTGCACGAAGTAGTCCAAGGGAGCCTGCAGCCGCTTGATCCCGGCGCGGATCTCCTCCCGGCTGACGGCCTCGGCGTTGATGTCGGGGATCCGCACCGCGCCGTCCCGTGTGAACAGCGACGCGAGGCGGTCGTAGTCGCGCATCATCACCGCGTCGGTGAAACTCGCCGCGCAGCGCCTCGATCTCGAAGCGATCAGCGATAGCCTGAACGTCGCTCATCGGTTTCCTCCCTCGTCTGTGTCCACTCGCAATCGCGAGAACGGCCTGGTGGAGCCGTTGCGCCAAGCTCACCGGAGAACATGACATCCTCGATTAGCAGGCGGGTAGCCCAGCTCTTCGGGAAAGGTACGAACTCCCGCCTGCGTGGAGCGTCACCCAAAGGTGCCCGCCTGGTGGAATATCGCTGCGCGGCGATCTGTCACCCGAAGGTGTTACCGGGGTCGGCTGGGGTGCGGTGTCAGGGGACCAGGGCCCAGATGCCCGGGCTGTGCCGGCCTCGGTGCGGCCGGCGGCGCCGAGCTTGCCCAGGGCGTGGGTCACGTGCTTTTGACCGTTCGAGCGCCGCCACGTCGTGGCGATGCGCTGGTCGAACTTGCCCGCGGCGAGCAGCCGCAGCATCTCCAGCTCGCAGCAGGTCAGCGGCTGGGCCAGGCCCGGCGGCCCGGCCGCAGCCTCCCTCCGTGGAGTCCTGGCGTCTGTTTGGCCGCAGGCGCGCAACAGCGCGGTCAGGTAGCCGAGGCCGAGGTGGCGAGCCGCGTGCTGCTGGCCCGGCCAGACAGCCGACCGGCAGCCGTCCCAGCAGCGCGCTTATCGGCGCGCCCTCGTCGGCGGAGACCCGGACACAGCCGCGCCGGCGGGCAAGCTGCGGGATGCACCAGGAGGCTGCTCGTTGCCTCTGACTCCGATCTCTCGCTGGCTGCTAGGCAGCCACGTCCGTCTTGCGGGGCCGGCCCCGCGGTCGCTTGCGCGGCACGATCGCGCCGCGCAGGAAGAGCTCGCCACCCCAGACGCCCCAGGGCTCCCGCCGCTTCAGCGCTCCGGCGAGGCAGGCGGCCCGCGCCGGGCACTCCCGGCACAAAGCCTTGGCCGTCTCCACGTCATCCGGCGACTCGGCGAAGAACAGCTCCGGGTCATCTGTGCAGGGCAGGTCAGGATCAAGGCTCGCGACTGGCAGCAACGCTGTGAGTCCCGCCGCCGCCAGGCAGCCGTTGTCCTGGCGCGGCCAGCACCTGTGACCCTCGTTGGGTCCGCTCGCGGATGATGGCTGGGATGCGCCCGATCTCAGCCGCGGGGAGGCAGCGAATTCCTGGCGCTGACCGTTGCCGGACGGCCGGGCCCCTTGTGCTGGTGGTTCCACGGCGCCGAGCGACACCGACGCCGCCGCGGTCAGCTTCCTCATCTGCACTGAGATCTCCCTGGGTGGCGCGCCGCCCGGCTACGCAGCCGCGGCGCAGGCGTCGGTCTGGGCTCCTCGTGGGGCCAGCCGCCTGCCGCTGGCGTGCGGTGCGGCCGCATAAATCCGGAACCGGGCCCGCAGCGCGCCCAGATCGGCGGCTGTCGTTGCCAGCTCGCCATACATCTGCCAGGCCACCGCAGTCAGGGCCGCGGCGTCGCGAGCCTCGTCGGCCGCGAGCAGGCTGGCATACAAGGCGTTGATGTCAGCCATCCCTGATCACCCTTCTCGGTCTGCCGGCAGAGGTCCTTCGCCGCCAGATTGGCGCGCCCAGGCGCACTGCCCGGAACCGCCGCCGCCGGCCGCGGCGCGCCCGGCGAGCGGCGCGGACCAGCGCATCACGCCGGGCTTGTTCGTGCCGGTCGGCCAGCCGGGCCTGACCCAGGGCCTGAACGGTGGTGTGTGTAATCATCGCGGCCTCCTCGGGACCGTAGATCTCGTAGCAGCCCGGGACGTCCAGCCGCCGGTGCCGGGTCAGGCCATCTCGCACCTCCACTTACGACTGCGCGCAGGTCATCTGCGGCGAGGGGGCGGTTACGGCGATAATCCCGGCCAACCACAGCAGCGAGGCGGTGACGTAGTACGAGGCGAGGCCTCGGCCGCGGCGCAGGCTAGGCCTGATCATGGTGCCTGGTTTCCGGCCTGGTCGGTGTCCAGTCGGCGCACGGAGATCAGGCAGAGCCCGAGGTCGCGGACTTTGGTCAGCAGCCCGTGCAGCGCGGGCTGGTCAGCGACCAGGCCGCAGATGACCGTCTCCTCGCCCTGGCCGCTGATCTGAAGGCCGTCGAACCAGGCTGCCCACCGGCCGTCCAGGACACCCGCCACGCGGATCTCATACTGGGCAGGCCCACCGGAGGCGCTCACGCCAGCTCCAGCCCGCGCCCGGCCGGAGCGGCGGAGCATGCCATGCCCGGCGGTGCCGATTGCGCCTGCGGCCAAGATCCGCGGCTTCCTTGCCGTGCACGGGCGGGCCTGAGGGCAGTCATTCCTGTCCTTCCTGCCGCTTGTGTTTCCTTCATGTGCAGACGGTAGGAGCGGACGCAGGGGCTGGGCGTCACCCGAAGGTGGCATAGGAGTGGAATCTTGTGGTGATCGGCGCGCCTATTCGGGACCATCCCCGGCCGGAGCTGGCCGGGGATGGCCGGGCGGCCTGGCCTACGTAGCCTGCAACATGGGGTTTGCCCCCGGCCGCATCGCCGTTCACAGAACCGCCGGTCCCAGCGCGCCCCTTACGCCATGGCGTCAGCTCCCCCGGATCGCTCCGCAGCCTAATGGCGTTGCGGGCTGGGGTGGGCGGGGTTCTGGTCTGGTTCGGTGTGGTGCAGGTGATCGGGCTGGGTATACCAGCCGGGCGGCAGATCGGCGGCCAGCGCACAGTGGACGAATCGGGCCACGGCCATGGTGTGGACCCGGCTGGGGTTCCACTGCAGGGTGAATGGCACGAGCTGGCGGGGCGCCACCGGGCGGATGACTGTCTGGGTATGGGCGGCCGCCAGGGACGGGATCAGCAAGATCCAGTCGATGTCGCGCTGGTCGGCCCAGCGGATGGCGGCCAGGTCGGTGTCGGCGAGCTCGATGGCCGGCGGGGCGATGCCTGCAGTGTCGAGTGCCTGGCGCTGGGCCAGGGCCCAGGCAGGAAACAGGGCCTCCGGGGCGGTACCCAGCATCTCGTGGGCGAGCTCGGACAGCGCGATCGTGTCGCGGCTGGCCAGGCGGTGGCTGGGGCGCAGGCCGACCACGAGCGGTTCGGCACAGAACACCTCGGTGGCGATCCCGGCCGGTTCAAGGACCGGGCCGCAGGTGAGGGCCACATCGATGTCGCCGGCAGCGACGGCGTCCAGGAGATTGGGCAGCCACATCCGCTGCAGGTCGACAGTTACCTGCGGTGCTTCGGCGGTGAACAGATTGATCAGGTGGGGGGCGAGCACGGGGGCGGCGGGCGGGGTGATGCCCAGCCGGACGGTGCCTGCCTCGCCGTCGGTGACGCGGCGGATCGCGGCCTTGGCGGCGGCGGCCTCGTCGAGGATGACCTTGGAGCGGGTGAGCAGTTCGGTGCCGGCGCTGGTCAGGGCGACCTGACGGGTGGTGCGGGTGAACAGCGGGGTACCCAGTTCGCGCTCGAGGCGGCGGATCAGTTCGCTGAGCGTCGGCGCGGCGATGTGCAGCCGCTCGGCGGCCCGCCCGAAGTGCAGTTCGGTGGCTACTGCCACGAACGCTTCGAGCTGGCGCAACTCCACGTCCTGACCGTACCCCGGCAGGCTGGCGGCCGGCCGGATGAGGTGTGCCTGGCCGCAAGATTGTTCGGCGTGGCCGAATAATACGTTCGCAAGCTGCCCCTTTTTCGGCAGCGGGGAGGGTGTCAGGCTGGCAGCATTAGTGGCGGGCGCCAGCCGCCGCCAGGCCGCGTGGAGACACCAGATGACGGACAGCGGCACGCTTTCGCGCGATAGGGCTGTGGGCCTGGGCGGTAGGTCACTGATGGCTGATCCACCTGTGGCGGCATCGGCGGGGGTCGCCATGTCCGGGCAGGATGTCCTGCTGGCCACCAAGCTGCATGTGCCCCGGCCGCAGCCGGGTTTTGTGCCGCGCCGGCGTCTGGTGCAGGCGCTGGGCGAGGGGCTGGCTAGGGGCCGGGTGCTGGTGTGCGCTCCGGCGGGATCCGGCAAAACGGCGCTGCTGGCCGACTGGGCCCGCGGCGGCGGGCGGCCGGTGGCGTGGCTCGGCCTGGATGGCGGCGACAGCGACCCGGCCCGGTTCTGGCGCTACGCGGTGGCCGCGCTGGACCGGGCCCGGCCAGAGCTGGCCGGGCGGGTGGGCCCGCTGCCCCCGGGTTCGTTTGAGGGGCTGGTGACGGCCCTGATCAACGAGCTGGCCGCCGATCCCGGCCCGGATGAGGTGCTGCTGGTCCTGGATGACTATCACCTGGTCGACTCCGGGCCGGTGCACGAGTCGGTGGCGTTCTTGCTGGAAAATCTGCCGCCGGGCCTGCGGGTGGTGGTGTCCGGCCGGGCTGACCCGCCGCTGCCGCTGGCGCGGCTGCGGGCCCGCGGCCAGCTGGCTGAGCTGCGCGCCGCCGACCTGCGCTTCACCCCCGAGGAGGCGACGGCGCTGCTGGGTGAGACGGCCGGGCCGGGCCTGCCCGGCGAGGCGGTCGCGGCGCTGGTAGCCCGCACCGAGGGGTGGGCGGCGGGGCTGCAGCTGGCCGGGCTGTCGCTGCGGGGGCGCGCGGATGCGGCCGGGTTCGTGGCGGCGTTCAGCGGCAGCCACCGTTTCGTGCTGGACTACCTAGCCGACGATGTCCTGGCCGACCAGCCCGGGCAGGTGCGCGCGTTTCTGCTGGAGACCTCGGTGCTGGAGCGTTTGACCGGGGAGCTGTGTGATGCGGTCACAGGCCGGGCCGGTAGCCAGGCGATGCTGGAGCAGGTGGAGCGGGCCGGGCTGTTTGTGGTGCCGCTGGATGAGGTGCGCGGCTGGTGGCGCTATCACCACTTGTTCGCCGACTTGCTGCGCGCCAGGCTGCAGGCTGAGCAGCCCGGCCGGGTGCGGGCGCTGCACCGGGCCGCGGCTGCCTGGTGTGAGGAGCATGATCTGGCCGATGACGCGGTGCGGCACGCGCTGGCGGCCGAGGACACGGCCTGGGCGGCGCGGCTGGTGGAGCGGCACGTCGAGGCGCTGCTGGGCCGCAGCGAGGGCGTGACCTTGCGCCGCTGGCTTTCGGCGCTGCCGGCGCAGGCGGTCCGCGACCGTCCGCGCCTATGCCTGGCTCAGGCGTACAGCGCCGCCATGGGCTTCCAGCTGGAGGCACTCGAGGCCCTGCTCGATGACGCCGAGCGCGCCTTCGCGGTCAGCGGCGACGAACCGTATGAGCCGTCCCTCGGACCGCCACACGGTGACAGCGTGCTGGCCAATGTCCCCGCGGGGATCGCGTTCCTGCGCGCCTCGCTAGCGCGGCTGCGCGGTGACGCCGCCGTAGCCGCCGAGTACAACCAGCAGGCCCTGGCCCAGCTGGACGAGAACGACTGGCTGATGCGCCTCTTCGTGCGCTGGAACCAGGCGGCAGCGGACTGGCTGGGCGGACGGCTCGAGTCGGCCGAGCGCAGCCTGGCAGAGGTGCTCGCGCAGCGGCAGGCCGCCGGCGCCGGGTTCTTCGCTGGCTTTCTCCCCATGCGCGTCTGCTATGACCTGGGCGAGGTGCAGCGCGCCCAGGGCAACCTGGACGCGGCACAGGCGACCTACCGGCAAGCGCTGGCGGAGACCGGCGAGAGCAGCCAGACAGCCACCACAGGCCCGGCGCACGTGGGCCTGGCCCAGGTCCTGTACGAGCGGGACGAGCTGACCGCCGCCCTCGACCACGCTATCCGGGGCGTCGCGCTGTGCCGACAGCTCACCTTCACCCAGTCCCTGGCCACCGGCCTAGCGGTGGTGGCCCGGATCCGGCACGCGCAGGGTGACGCGGCCGGGGCCCTGGCGGCGATGGGCGAGGCCGGGCAGGCCGGGCTGAGCCCGCAGGTGGTCAACCTGCTCAACCCGGTGCCGTCGCAGAGGGCACGGCTGCTGCTGGCGCAGGGCGACGTCCGGGCGGCCGCCCAGTGGACAGTGGCTGCTGGTCTCAGACCGGACGACGAGCCCGATTACTCCCGCGAGCCGGGCTATCTGGTGCTGGCCCGGGTGCTTCTCGCGCAAGACCGCTCAGGCCAGGCCCTGGAGCTGCTCGATCGGCTGCATGCCCTGGCGGCCGGCCAGGGCCGGGCCGGCAGCGTCATCGAGATCGGCGCGTTGCGGGCGCTGGCACTGGCGGCCTGCGGCGATCACGCCAGCGCCCTCGGCGTGCTGACCGAGGCGCTCACGCTCGGATGCCGGCACGGCTATGTGCGGGTGTTCGCCGACGAGGGCGCGCCGATGCGTGCCCTGCTGGCCGAGTTGCCGGCTGCCCGGCCGGGCCAGCCGCACGCGGCCCGCGGCATCGGCCCCGGTTACCTGGCCGCGCTGGCGCGCGCCTGCGGCCAGCCAGACACCGCGCCCCCCGGCAGCCGGGCCGCCGGCGCGGCGGCGGGCCTGATCGAGCCGCTGACCGGCCGCGAGCTGGAGGTGCTGCGGCTCATCGCAGCGGGCAAGTCCAACCAGCGCATCGCCCACGACCTGGTGGTAGCGCTGGACACGGTCAAAAAACACGTGACCCACGTGCTGGGCAAGCTCGGCGCCGCCAACCGCACCGAGGCCGTCGCCCGGGCCCGCCAGCTCGGCCTGATCCCCTGACACCGCCCCCCAGCCGGCCCGGTAGCACCTTCGGGTGACCGATCGCCGCCCCGCGAAACTCCACCCGGCAGCCACCTTCGGGTGACGCGCCACGGCGGCCCGGATCTGTACCGTTCCCCGAAGAGCCAGGCCAACAAGACCGGGCTGGCCGCCATCGGCCACCCATCGCTGACCAGGGAGATGAGAAACGGTGCAGCAGATCCGTATCCGCCGGCCGCGGGTCCGGCGCGAGCGCCCGTGGCATGAGATCCTCCCGCCCGACCCGCGGGACCCCGACGTGGTCCGGGCCAAGGCGCTCGCCCGTACCGGTGACCGGTCCGGCGGAACAATAGCCAGGCAGTCACCTTCCCGGCCCGCCGAGACAGCGGGCTGACGAGACTCCGATGAATCACCAGTGAGGGGAACACATCAATGCACCCGTACGTGATGCAAGAGATCGCCCGCCAGCGCCAGGAGGACCTGCGCCGGGCAGCACGGCACTACGGCCCGGCTGAGCGCCGCAGCCACCGCCGGTGACCGCGGCGAGAACGATCCGCCCTGGAGGCGGACGTATGCGAGCCAAGCCCATGATCCTCGTCGCGCTGCTGCTGGCGGCGTTCCGCTCAGTGTGAGAAAGCTCTGATGTTCACCCAGTTCCTCAGCACCGCAGCGACCGTCTATGGCGTGCTGGGCGCCCTTAAGACGCTCCTGCAGACACGGCAGATGCTCGCCCGCCGCTCATCGCGTGACGTCTCGGCAGGCTTCTTGGCCTCCTATATCGGCGGCTACGCCATCTGGCTGGCCTACGGGCTGGCCACCGGCAGCCTCCCGCTGATCGTCGTGGACACCGTTGGCCTGCTGTGCGGAGGGCTGACGCTCGCCGTCACTCTGTCCCTCCGCGGCTCACTTATCCGCCCAGCCACCCGGAACAGCCGCAACACGACTTCAATCTCACAAAGACCCGCAGCCTGAGGAGCGAGATGGACACCATCAGCGAGAAGCACGGCGTAGATCAGGCGGCCACCGGCCTGGCCGGGGCCGAGGCGGTGGTCAGCGTGCGCGGCCTGGTGAAGCGCTACGGCAGCCGCGAGGCGGTCGCGGGCCTCGATCTGGAGGTGCGGCGAGGGGAGATCTTCGCCGTCCTCGGCCCGAACGGCGCGGGCAAGACCACCACGGTGGAGATCCTCGAAGGCTTCCAGCAGCGCACCGAGGGACACGTTTCGGTCCTGGGGCACGACCCGGCCACGGCGGGCGGCGCCTGGCGGGACCGGGTGGGCGTGGTGTTGCAGGAGGCCGAGCCCGAGCCCGGCCTGACCGTCCGGGAGTGCCTGGCCCTGTACGCCGGGTTCTACCGGGCGCCGCGGGATATCGACGAGACCATCGCCGTGGTCGCCCTCACCGGCCAGGCGGGCGCGCTCGGCACCAGGCTGTCGGGCGGCCAGCGGCGCCGGCTCGATTTCGCCCTCGCCCTCATCGGCGACCCAGAGCTCATCTTCCTGGACGAGCCGACCACTGGTTTCGACCCGTCCGCCCGCCGCGCCGCCTGGGAGGTCGTGGCCGGGCTCCGGGACCTGGGCAAGACCGTCTTCCTCACCACCCATTACATGGACGAGGCGGAATACCTGGCCGACCGGATCACGGTGCTCTCCGCCGGGCACATCGTCGCGGAGGGCACCCCGCGGACGCTGGGCGGACGTGACCACATGACCACCGCCATCAGCTTCACGCTCCCGGACCACGTGCAAGCGCGTGACCTGCCACCCGGGCTAATACCGCTGACCGAGCCAGGGCCGGGAGGATCGACCGTCCTGCGCAGCCAGAGCCCGCTCGCCCAGCTCCAGCTGCTCGGAAACTGGGCGCTCAGCCGCGGCTTCGACCTTCCCGACCTCGACGTTCACCGCCCCTCCCTGGAGGAGGTCTACCTCTCCCTGACCGGACCCGCGAGCACAAAGGACCAGCGATGATCAGGATGACCCTGCACCTGTCCGGCTACGATCTGCGCGCCTTGGCCCGCAACCGCCAGTCCCAGTTCTTCACCCTGGCGCTGCCGGTGCTCTTCCTGGTGATCTTCGCGTCGGTGTTCGGCGGCAGCGGGAACACCACCGCCGTCGCAGGCGGACCGATCAGCACGCCGGTGTACTACGTGCCCGGCATCATCGCCCTCGGGATTATCGCGGCGTGCTTCGGCAACCTGGCCGCCTCGGTGACGACCCAGCGCGAACGCGGCGTGCTGAAACGCCGCCGCGCAACCCCCGTGCCCGCCGCTGCCGTCATCGCGGGGCGCGTGCTCACCCAGGTCGCCGTCGCCGTGGTCATGGCCGCCGTCCTGCTCGGCATCGGATGGGCCGCCTACGGCGCCCACGTCTCCAGCCGACTGCCGCACTGGCTGGCAGACGCCGGAGAGATCTTCCCGGTCCGCCACCTGGCGAACGCGCTGCTCGTCGCCTACAACCCGCACACCACCGGACTGGGGTTCGCCGGCAAGGACCTGCTCATCGTGGCCGCATGGGGAACCGCGGGCCTCCTCATCGCCATCCGCAAATTCAGCTGGCTGCCGCTCGGACGCTAACCGGGCAGCTACCCACCTAAACAGGAGGAACCATGGCCACCGAAGTCCAGACCCATGCCGGACGATGCTCCACGCACAGAACAGTCCAGGCAACACGGGAAGTCCCGGAAATGGGATTCCCCTACGTCGTCTACGCCATCTGGCGGGCCCTCGCCCAGCGCCGCCCGTTCCTCTGCCCAGAATGCGGAGCAGCCGTCCAGGCAGCCTGAGCCCGTTATATGCCCGGTCCTGTCCGCCCGGCGCTGTGGCGTCACCGCGACTTCCCGTGGCGCTGGTCTCCGGCGCACTCGAGGTGTTCTCCTGGTCGCCTACACCAGCTACCTGCCAGCGCTGGTCGGCCCGGAGCAGCTGATGGACGGCAACGGCAAGCTCAGCACCACGCAGTCCATGGCCCAGGCCGCCGGGCCGGGCCTGGGTGCGCTGCTGGTCGGGCTGACAGGCGCGGCCGTTGCCCTGGGCAGCGACGCGCTGTCATTCGCGGCCTCGGCCGCCTGCCTGCTGGCCATCCGGCGTCGCGAGCCGCGACACACCGCGGCCGCGCGCCAGGCCCGGCCGGGGTTTCGCGCCGAGGCCGGGGCCGGCCTGAGTTATGTGCTGCGCGAGCCGATCCTGCGCCGCGCGGTGGCCTGGAACGGCACGGCCAACTTCTTCGTGATCATGGTGGAGACGCTGGACCCGGTGTTCCTGATCCGGGCAGTGCACCTACGGCCGGCCTACGTCGGCGTGCTGCTGGCCCTGGGCGCGGCGGGCGGCGTGGCCGCCGGGCTCGCCGCCCGGCCGCTCACTCGGCGAATCGGCTCGGCCCGGATCAGCTGGCTGTCGATGACGGTGTTCTCGCTGCCGGGCCTGCTCATCCCGCTGGCCGGGCCGGGCTGGCGGGTGCTCTGTTCGCGGCTGGCTGGATCGTCTGGGCGTTCGGCTCCACGCTGTGCAGCATCGCGCTGGCCAGCGTCATCGGCGTGCACGCCACGCTCTGGGTCGCGGCGGTCGGCGGCTGCTCGTCCGGGCTGTGGCTGTATCTGTCCCCGCAGCGCAACCAACGCGACCTGCCGGGGTGATGGCGCTGCGCCGGACGCCCGCTAGGAGATCGCGAACCGGCTCGGCCTCCACTTGACCACAGCGGTCCACCTGTTCAACACGCTCGTCGACCCGGGGTTACCTGGAGAAGCACGGACGTGCATACACCCTGTACACCAGCAAGGTGCTGCGCCTGCGCACTCCCTGACTGAGGTGATGACGCTCGCGTAGGCGCCGAGGAACCGGTCAGCCCTGTATGGGGCGGCGGCTCGGTTATCTCTAGCTCCGGGTGTGGTGTGGCGGGCCAAGCTGGTGACGGATGGCTTCTTTAGACCCCAGCGAGTGGGCGACGAGGGTGGTCTCGTGTAGATCAAAGTGGCCGATGACGGCGGCCAGGTCGTCGGCCATGGTGTCGATGTCGTAGCCGGTGGCGGGCCGGTCGGAGCGTCCGTGGCCGCGCCGGTCATACAGCACGCACCGCAGCCCGGCGGCGGTGAGCGCGGGGACCTGGTAGTTGAACTCGTCTGACCGCAGTCCCCAGGCGTGGGTAAACACGACCGGCGGGCCGCTGCCCCAGTCGGTGACGAACAGGCTGGTGTGGTCAGCGGTTTCGATGAACGGCATGTCTTGTCCTTTCGGTTCTGGGCGAGTGATGAGCTTCGGCGGCCGCTGGCAACCGGTCGCGGTGCGGCGAGACGAGCCGCCGCCCCGTCGCGACCGCGGGCTTGGCCGCTATGGGTACCGGGCGTCCACGGAGGTAATGACGCGCCCGGTGGCGATGTCGTAGACATGGCCGGAGACGCGTCACGCGGGCCGCCACATCACGCCGCGCCAGGGTGGCTTCACCCTCGTACCAGAGGGTGCCCGCGCTCCGGAGGGCTGCCTACTGGCGTGGACGGATACGCGCGCAGAGCCTTCGCAAACTTCCGGGAGTGATGACGGCAAAAAGTGATCGGCCCTTGCGGGGTCATGAAGCTCACATGCGCCTCAGTCCCAGGGCCGCATTTGTCACAGATTTCCAATTGGCCTCCTAAGTTCCCTGGGCGGCGTGCACGTCCAGTGCGAGCCGGTGATCAGCCGCCCGGGCCGGCTCCGGGCCGCCCCGGCTTCCTTCGTCTGGCCGAGGATCTCGGTGCGCCTGCGACAGCCCTTCGTATACGGCCCTCAGCAAGCCAGGCGGGAACTGGTCCTTGGCCGCGGCCACGAACTCGAAGCCGACGGCGACGGTCTCCGCGCGGCCCGCGCACATGGGAAGCCGACCAGCGAGGTTCCCTGGGAGTAGCGCGGCAGCCCGAGATCGAGGCCAGTGGCCGCGCCCAGCTTGACGATCGCCTGCCGGTGCTGCCGTCGAGACGCGACTCGAACGCTCCGGTGGGCCCCAGCCAGAGCGCGTCGGTGGGGGTGCCGACCGAGCGGGCCGCGAAATATCCGAAGCCCTCCTGGTGGAGCCCGGCGGCAGGAGCTGGCTGGCGAGCACGACACGGGTGCGCTGGCCGGTGCTCGGCCAGGGCGCTGCCTGCTTGAGCGCGTCGATCTTGAGCTGCATCCTCTTCACCTCTATTCCGCGGTGGCAGTAAGCGGGGTGGTGGCGGGCAGCGGCGCCCGCGGAGCCCTCCCCAGCGCGGACACGGCCGTGAGGTGCAGGACGAAAAGCAGCGGCACGGTCGCTGTCGGGATCAGCGCAAGCGGCAGCTCGGTGATCGGCGCACTCGACGGCGTGACGTTAAGCAGCCCGAATCCGGTGAGCGCTCCGAGGGTCAGGGCCACGACCAGGTCAGTGATGCCGAACGCGTTGAACCACAACGCAGCGCGGCGGCCGGTGCCCTGTGCGAGCCTGCGCGCCACCAGCGGCGCGGCGATACCTGCAGCGATGTCGCCCAGGCCCGCAGGCAGGGCGAACAGTGCCGGCAGGTGGCCGAAGGCCATGTAGAGCAGGAAGGCCACCCCGGCCACGCGGGCGTGTGCGGAAGCTCCAGGCGGCTGGTCATGCCCGGTGCCGCCAGGGCGCGTGCCACCACTGGGATCTGGCGCAGTGCCAGCAGCAAGCCCAGGTAGCCGGCCACCGCGACCGGAAACCACGGCAGCGTGCGGTACCAGCCGTGACCGGCGATCACCGCGCTGGCGGCCAGCCAGCCGCCGAACACGGCGGCCGCGGCCGCGGCGAGCAGCGCCGCACGCCTCCGGCCCAGGCCGGAGCGCACCGCGCCGCCGTACAGCACGATGCAGGTCAGAGCCGCGACCGTGGTGGGCCCGGCGATAATGATCACCCACAGATAAGCAGGCGGGTCGTACATGACATCCTCCATCAGCAGATGGGCAGCCTGGCTCTTCGGGGAACGGTACGGATCCGGGCCGCCGTGGCGCGTCACCCGAAGGTGGCTGCCGGGTGGAGTTTCGCGGGGCGGCGACCGGTCACCCGAAGGTGCTACCGGGCAGGCTGGGGGGTGGCGCGATATACGGCTGATTGCCGTTCATCGGCTGTACGCGGGGTCTGGGGGCGGTCACGGGGAGGCGGCGGCCGCGAGCATTGTGCCCGCTGCCCGTTTGGCTTGATCGCTTGCCTTGTGTGGTGCGCCGGCGTCGAACGGTGGCTGCGGGTCATATTCGATGACCAGCTGAATCGCTTCGGCCACTGCTGGCCCGTGGACCCGCCCGGTCAGTGCCAGCGTCATGTCGATACCGGCCGAGACACCCGCGCCGCTAACGAACGGTTCATCAAAGACGACGCGGCCGGGGCAGACGCGGTCAGCGAGTCCAGTGTGCCGGTGGGCACCACCACCAGCCCAGCGTCGGCCCTGACCGGGTCCGGCCCGGTCGCGATGAAATGAACCTCAGCGCCGGGCCAGCGGGCGATCACCTCGTATGGCCCGGCCAGATCAAGCGCCGTGAACTGCTCATAGAGGACAAATGCGATCTTCACTCCGTGACCCCTATCGGTGGGGATTGATGCCTTGACCGCTGGAACCGGTGCGGAAACGGCCACGGCGACGCATACAGCGCTGGCCATGTCCTCGGGCCGAAATCGCAGTCAGATGTCTCCACCCGCTCAAGCCGCTGCCGGGCCGTCTGCCTGGACGGCTGCTCCGCATTCTGGGCAGAGGAACGGGCGGCGCTGGGCGAGGGCCCGCCAGATGGCGTAGACGACGTAGGGGAATCCCGTTTCCGGGACTTCCCGTGTTGCCTGGACTGTTCCGTGCGTGGAGCATCGTCCGGCATGGGTCTGGACTTCCTTGGCCATGGTTTCCTCCTGTTTAGGTGGGTAGCTGCCCGGTTAGCGTCCGAGCGGCAGCCAGCTGAATTTGCGGAGAGCGATGAGGAGCCCCGCGGCTCCCCATGCGGCCACGATGAGCAGGTCCTTGCCGGCGAACCCCAGTCCGGTGGTGTGCGGGTTGTAGGCGACGAGCAGCGCGTTCGCCAGGTGGCGGACCGGGAAGATCTCTCCGGCGTCTGCCAGCCAGTGCGGCAGT
>WNGK01006477.1_pt1 | contig 14593 bp, 15 predicted proteins | sample 5400601 | NCBI WGS metagenome assembly WNGK01 (sample SAMN13153376, study PRJNA577476) | soil metagenome | isolation source: 60 cm soil or saprolite under Garry oak tree replicate 1 | place: USA:California | collected 2016-06-15 | reverse complement strand
GAGAATACAGGAGAAGCAAGTATTCAGAAGCAAAAGAACCAGATGAGCCTGGCCTCAAGTGAGATCAACCGTTGTTTGAACTCTGCAACGCAACCTTGTCCGTCGGATTAGTTTGTTTAAATTGGTCGATTACAGAGAATTCGGGGTGCATTCCGGCATGCCCAGCCGTACTGCGCAGCGGCTCTGTCCGGAGGCGATCTTCCTGCCTGCACGCTTCGAGGTGTATCGAGCGTCTCACAGCAAGTGATGGCCATTTTCCAGTCGCATACGGCGTTGGTCGAGCCGCTCAGCCTGGACGAGGCCTACCTGGATGTGACGGCTGCCGTTCACCGCCTTGAGGAGGCGGCGCAGCTTGCGCGGGAGATCAAGCAGCAGATCCGATCGACCACAGACCTCACGGCCTCGGCGGGCGTCTCCTACTGCAAGTTTCTGGCGAAACTCGCGTCAGATGCTCACAAACCCGATGGCCTCACGGTGATCTCACCGGAACAGGCCCCGGCCTTTCTTGATGCGCTGTCTATCAATAAATTCTTTGGCGTGGGCAAGGTCACTGCGGCAAAGCTCAGAGAGCTGGGGATAGAACACGGGGCCGATCTCAAACGCCTGGGCGAGGAGCGGTTGCGTGCTCTGCTTGGCAAGCACGGGAGCCAGCTCTATCGCTTTGTGCGCGGCGAGGATGACCGCCCGGTCGAACCCAGGCGAGAACGCAAGTCGATTGGGAAGGAAGTCACCTTCGAACGCGACCTCGTCGATCGGGATCGCATGGAAGGGGTTCTGGAGCAACTCGCCGGGCAGCTGGAACGGCGCCTGGTCGAATTGGATCTGCGTGGGAGGACGCTCACGCTCAAGGTCAGATGGAGCGATTTCCAGCTCATCACGCGCAGCGTCAGCCGCCCGGAAGGGTTCCAGGACGCACAGGCGATGCTGCCTGTGCTTTGCACGCTGCTGGCCCAGCTCGCTGGCGGGAACAGGCCAGTGCGCTTGCTGGGCGTCTCGGTGTCCCACCTGCTGTCCAGGGAGGAGGTGCAGCGCACCGGGCGGGTTACTGCGCTTCCCCTCTGGGACAGGGAGTGATTTCATCACATGGATGGGGAGATCTCCTGGCAGGGCTCTGGGGCCTCGTGTGAGCGGACGATCAATCCCACGCGATCATGAGGGAGACAGCCGATGACATACCGTAAGGTGTCCCCATACCCCCTCCTTGCTCGCCACTGGCCTTCACGTTCCCATCCGCAACACGCAGGCGGATCCCTATCCACTCCTGCTCTACTCCTCCTCGTCATCAAACGCCTCATCCTCCTCGTCGTCAGGCTCAATGAGAGGATAATCAGCCCCATAGGCAAAGGCGAAGCGATCCCCGTCGCTGAAGTAGCCATAGACCGCCGACACCTCACGTTCGCCCTCGACGTCCGCCTCCTCGGTCATCTCAGCGTCATCGAGCAAGACATTCACCACAAACGCCCGATCGGGAGCGCCGCCCGCTGTATCGGTCACCCACTCGGCCGGGTCAACCTCGACGATGTCGGTCACCTCGGCGGTCGTGCCCGTGGGTTTCTCATCCAATGCCCACGCTCGTGTCACCCGCTCAAGTTCATCGATCAGTTCTTCCTCAGTCATCATGCTTCCTTTCCGTCAACGCTGGTGCTTGCCTCCTGCTAGCGCCCGGCCTCCCGCTCGTGGTTCCAACCTGCCAGGGGCTGCTCCCCCTCGTGATGACATGGGCTGGCCATGTGTGGGACTACTGTCATGCGTGCAGATCTTGTACAACGTGCTTCAGCTCCGCTCAGTGAGCAAGTTTATCAGCAGAAGTATGATACCAGAGCCACATGCTGGGAAAAGGAACCGTCATGTGGAAGACTCCCCAGCACGTCTTGCTACCACCGGAGCAAACGCCTCTCTATGCTTCTTAAAGACCGTTACAGAGGAAATACCGTACCGCTCCCGGCACGCCAGCACCTCCTCGCACAGCTGCTCCACCGTCCCTATCAGCACAGAGGGCACCTCCGGGACCTGCTCCGGCATTCGCGAGCCTGGATAGCCTCGGATCAGCCAACGGCCTCTTTGTAGCGGTGGATGGCCTCAAGGTGCTCCTGCAAGGAAGTGAAGGCTGCGCCCATGGTGTTGATGGCGACATGCGTGGCTCCCAGGTCGCGCCACCGCTGCGTCTGGCGCATCCACTCGTCGGGGTCACCGTCCCTCGCATTTACCTGCGCCTGAATGCCGCATGTAGCGGGATCGCGACCAGCTTCCTGTAGGTAGCGGTGCAAGCGCTCGATGGTCTGCTGCATCTGCTCGTCCGGCCGACCCAACGGGAACCAGCCGTTCGCCAACCGCGCAGTACGGCGCAGGAGCGCGTCTGCTTGCCCCCCAGTCCAGATGGGTATAGCACGGCGCACGGGAAGGGGGTTGAGCCCGGCCTCGGTGATGGTATGGTACTGGCCGTGGTAGGTGACAATCTCCTGGCTCCACAACAGACGCAGCACCTCGATCTGCTCCTCGACCATGCGCCCACGGGTGTGGAAGTCCCTGCCCATCGCTTCGTACTCCACCGAGTTCCAGCCAATCCCTATACCCAGGCGCAGCTTGCCACTGCTCAGCACATCCACTTCCGCCGCCTGCTTGGCGACGAGCACCGTCTGCCGCTGCGGCAGGATGATCACCCCGGTGACCAATTCCAGCTGCGTCAGCGCTGCCAGGAAGCCAAAGAGCACGAACGGCTCGTGGAACTGATGCTCTGAGGTATAGCCCTGCCAGCCTGGACGGTGGGTGGGGTCCGCTCCCAGGACGTGGTCATACACGACGAGGTGGCTGTAGCCCAAGCCTTCAACGGTCTGGGCATAGTCGCGGATCGCTACGGGGTCCACGCCGATCTCGTTCTGGGGGAAAACGACTCCTACCTGCATATCAAAACTCCTCACAATCACATGGTCTATTGCTGATTCCTTGCTCATGTGATGATAGCACGCCCTACTGTCCCTGTCCAGGAACGTGAAAGCAGGCCAGGCCCTTTCATGCAACTTTCAGAGCTACCGGGAGAAGATGTCCGCCAGGCAGTGTCCAGTCCACTGCCCATGATGGCTGGGTGCTCCATACCCATCCAAGATGAACATCCTGTTTGGCTGGTCAGTGAGATGGGTCGGCGCGTGGGTAGCGAGTGTTTCCTGGCGTCAACGCCCACGATGTGCGGGGAACGGCGAACAATCAGTGCAGCAAAAAGCCTTTGGCATGCAGCTCTCCGAGCGGGGGTTCAAGTGGGTTGAAAATAACGTTATGATCTGGCATGGGATCGGGTAGTCAGATGAACGGGAGGAACGGGACCAACGGGAGCGTTTTTCCCGTTCGCAAATCGCGTGGATTTTTCTCTATAGGGGAACCGGGATGTTGGTCCCGTTGGTCCCGTTCCTCCCGTGTGAAACATGACTTCGTCCTCCCACAGGAGGGAGTGCTTGTTGTTGGTCTGACCGTTTCACATCACTCTCCGCCAAAGAAGTGTCATCATACCATGTCCCTCCAACGATGGATGTGCGCACTTGCTGCTGATCCCCGTCATGGCACTGACGCTCTACCATGAGTTGTCGTTTAGTGCATGTGAATCCTTCATTTTAGTGGAATCGAACCTGCTTGTTCCCATGCTGGAAGCCGTTCACGGGAGGTGAGTTATGACTATGTCGATCTTGGAGAGCTGGCCATGGCTTGGGCGGTGACCGTCCACAAGAGCCAGGGGAGCGAATTTCCTGTCATGATTTCCCTCTGTTCATGCAGCACTACCTGCTCCTCAGCCGTAAATTGGTGTACACGGGCCTCACGCGGGCCAAGTAACTGGCAATGTTGGTCGGACCAACCCAAGCCATTGCCCTTGCCGCAAAGCGCATGATGGACCGGCAGCGCTACACGCTCCTTTCAGAACGGCTGAAGAGCCTGACTCCATGCACAGAGCTTTCACTGTGACGGAAGGCAGCTGAAGGAAAACGGCGATCTGCTGTCGTTCTTACGACATCGGTTGTGTGCCTCCTTGCAGCCTTTCCAGATGTCTTCACCCACAGGAATGAGCTTCTGAAGCAGACTCGTTCGTTTCTTCTACGCTCCAGCTTGCGCCGTGAAAGCTCTGTGCATGGAGTTACGAAAGCCTTCGATCTCTTGCAGCAGATCATCACGCTGGCTCGATGGTGGAACCAGCTGGCGCACCACCTGGACAAAACCGTCCATTGCTTCCCCAAGCACCTGGATCTCCTGCGTGGTCAACGGGATGACGCGCTCCTCCTGCCCTTGAGGAGCAGACACCAGCGGGGTCAGACGCCGCTCTAGCCCGTGCGAGAGGCGCATGCTGCGTTCCCGTTTTGGCGAAGGTGGTACCCCGTGGCGCAGATAGGTCCGATAGGCGGTCACGATGGCCACCATCGCTCGCAGATCATTGCCACTGAGAGGCATGAGTGGAACCTCACAGCTCATGCATTTCCTCCTGGCGCAGCTTGCACTGCTTCCAACGTTTCGGCCACGATCCTGATGGCTTCCTGCTCCCCAACCAGGTGTTGCAACGTCTCGTGGTAGGTGCCGATGTGCTCCATGCGCTGGGTGATGAACTGGTGTGTGGCGAAGCCCGTGGCCAAGCCCGTCAGCCCGCGCGTCGCCGCTTCGTATTCCTCGGTAATGCGCTGGCGCAGGCGCGCAATCTCGCTGTGGTGGTCGTGTGCGTGCATGAAACGGGTCCCTCCTTCTTCTCGGTGCGTACCTGGACGCGCTGCAAGCGGTCGTCATCATACGCGTTGCTCTCGTTCCTATACTGGTCATTCCTGTTGAGCATACCAACCCGGCAGGGGCGGTGCTGTGGCAGTGCTGGGCGCCAGAGGGCAGACACCGGACGGCAGCGGGACGGGAGCGGGACGCGGCAGTCGCAGCCGGAGAGGCTATGGTATACTGTGGGAAAGCGCGTTCCTCGTCTACACCACGTCAATGTACGGAAGGAGTGCGGTCAGATACCCAATCCCCTGGAAGGGGATGGGCTTGTGTCTGTGCTCCACCGCAGTTCTGCATACCGGCGAAGGCGTGCAGCTTTGATTTCCTCGCACGACACATCAGGGGCAACTGACAACTGCCCCGTGCTCGCCCAGTCTTGCCGGACGAGCAGCGTTCGCATCGCAATGTTTCGGGCCCCGACCAGGTCAGCATGGAGCTTATAAGGGCAGTTCTGACAGACAAACAAGAGTCCTTTGTGAGGGCGATTGGCATCACAGGTATGTCCACAGATCGGGCATGCGAGGCTACTGTAGTGTGCATCTACCTTGATTGCCATGCTGCCATGCAAGAGGGCTTTATAGGCAATCATGCGCTGCAACTCGGCAAAGGACCACTTGGAGTAGGCGGAGTTGGCCTTACGCTGCTTCCTGGTGGCTTTCTTGCCTTTGCGTCTCTTTGTCCGTTCACGAATGTCTGTCAGGTTTTCCAGGCCGATCAGGCTGTGGGGGTGTCGGGTCACGATGCGTGTGGAGACCACATGATCGGCGTCTTGCTTCAACCGTCTCTCCCGTCCACTAATCACGACAAGCCGTCGCGTGGCGGAACGGGTGCCTTTTTTCTGAAGACGCTTTCTCAGTCTCGCGTAATGGTTGGCTTTGGGCACAATGCCCTTTCCCGTATGGAAAGAACACTCTCCTTTGCTAGTAGCGGTCACCGCCAGATAGCGTACGCCTACATCCACCCCTGCCACACTGCTATGGGTCTCTGGCGTCGGGTCTGCCACCTCGATCTCAAGGGAGATGAGCAGATAGAAGTGCTGCTTGGGCTTGTCATACCACAGCTTGGCAGCACCAAGCTCGGCCCCTTTCTGGATAAGCGCAACATGGGCATCATACCCAGTGTAGGGCACATTCACGCGCCCATCCAGGGTCAAGATGCTCACGTGCCGATCATGCTTCAAGCTGTAGTCTTTGCGGTGCTGGTAGGTCAGGGTAGGAGAGACATACCTGGGTGGTTTGTCCAAGCCCTTGTAGCGTTTCTTGGTATGACCAGCTTTGCGGTGTGCAGCGTTCTGCTTGACTTTGGTCCACAAGGCCTTATAGGTAGCACCGACCTGCCTGGGAACGCTGCAAGCCATTTGGGAAGGCAGATGAAAACGGGCACGCACCTCATTGTAGGTGCCATCTTGCAGAGCCACGCGATTGCTCATCTTGCCGTGCTCAAAAGCGTACGTGCTGACGTAGTTCAAGGCATCACGATACGCCAATTGCGTCGTGCGCAGTGCCTGGAACTGCTCTGGTGTCGTATGCAATTTGAGTTTGGCCGTTATCACCGTTTTCATACCTCGTATTGTATCAAAGTTTCAACGGCATGTCAATATGGGAAACCAGTTGAAGATTTTTTCCAGAGGTACGATGCCGTTCTTTCCTCCCGCCCCATGAATGGAGGCGGGCATCCAGAACGGAGATGTTGGTGAACAGGCCGGTCATCAGCCAAACGAGCAGCGCTGTGGAAGTATCGAGGAGCCTGGATGCCCAGGCTCCGCTGCTGCGCGTGTACACCTTCGGCGCCTTTCGACTCGCCTGGCAGGTGCCTCCTTTCACGACCGAAGACGTGTGGAAAGGCCGGACATCGGCGCGTACCCTGTTCAAGGTGTTACTGTGCGCTCCAGGGCGACAGGCTTCCAGGAGCCAGCTAGCAGGCGTGCTGTGGCCCGAGACCGACGAGGACAAAGCGCGCGAGTCCCTGCGCTCGGCCAGCAAAGTGCTGCGCAAGGTCCTGCGCACCGCGAGCGGGGAGGACCTGCTTGTAAACCGCAACAATCACGCGATTCTCGGACTGGCAGAGCAGTCCCGCCTGTGGGTTGATGCCAATGCCTTCGAAGACGTGATTTCCCAGGCGAGCAGGGCGACTGCGCCAGAGCAGGCGCTTGCACTCTGGCAGCAGGCACAGGACTTGCTGCACGGTGAGTTTCTGGCCGACGACCTGGGCTGCGAATGGATGCGGCACCGCTGGATCAAACTGCGGCAGCAGGCACTGCGGATGGCCCGCAGTCGCATGGTACGGCACCTGGCCGATCTGTACCTGCAGCAAGGGCAGGTCAGCCTGGCAGAAGAGGCCCTGGAAGCTCATCTCACGCGCTTCCCCACGGATCAGGATGCGCTGTATCGCCTGCTGGTGCTGCTCGAACACCAGAGCTGTTTTGAGGAAGCTCGCCTGGTGTATGAACGAGCGAAGCAGACGCTCGCAACGCTGGGCAAGCAACCGGCGCAACAGGTGCGCACGCAGTATGAGCGCCTTCTGACAGCGATCACCTCTCGACAGGGCATCCCTGCGCTGGAACAAGCAGCAGAAAGAAGAGGACAGGCTCGTCTTCCCGTTTCACCCGCCGCCCTTGCGAGCCTCTCACAACGGGAGGTGGAAGGCGCAGATCGACTCTTGCTTCGCCCTATCCGGGATGTGCTCTTCCTCCCAGAGGAAGCGGGTGCGTCCGGTGCTCCCAGAGAGGTCTTGCGTGCTCTGTTCGAAGCAGAGAAAGAGGAAAGACCTGCAATGCCGCTTTTTTCTCGTCGCCAACTCTTTGCATTGGGCATCGCCGCCCTGATCAGTCAACTGGCTCAACTCGACCCGCAGCGCATCACCACGCTTGATCGAGAAGAGGTAGGATGGGTGCTGAGCAAAGGGATCGCGGATGGGTGGAAGCAGTTTCTGACCCTCCCCAATGCCGACGTCCTGGCACTGAGTCAACTCCAACTGTCCCTCGTTCATCAAGCGCATCCCCTGCTTGACCCTGCCACGCGATCGTATCTCTCCACCGGAGCATATGGGCTGGTGGGCTTAGCCTTGCACCAGCAGGGGCACTACGAAGAAGCGCTGCACGCCTACCACAACGCGCACCTCGCGGCGCTGGCGACCGGAGACACCTGGTATGTGGCGCAAAGCCTCATCTGCCAGGCTGATGCGTACCTGGGGCTGGGCATGTATGCTGAAGCACTCCACGCCATCGAAGAAGCGTTGCTCGGCCTTGGGGAAAGCGACGAGATGCACCGACGAGCCAGGGCGCACCTGCTGGGCTGTTGGGCCGATGTCGCGATGACGATGAGAGACGACCCCTCGCGCAGCGGAAACTGGATGAATCCGCTCAGTACCTTGACGATGTCACCGTGATCGAGGAGTTTGATCGGAGCTGCTGGCTGCAACTGGCCGGGAAACAAGCGCTCATGGCGGGTGCGTATCAGCAGTCCGCCCAGCATCTCGAAGCAGCGCTGGCAGCCAATCCCGCTCATTGGCTGGTGCGTCAGGCCGGGATACTGCTCCCCCTGTCTATGGCGTATGCCCGGATGGGCAATCGAGAGCGCACACTCCTCATCGCAGCGCAAGCACTACCGGTCATCAGCACCGTGAATGCACCGCTGACCAATACATATTTTCTCGCATATGTGAAGGGAGACCTGGTGGGGCATTTCCCACACGACCGGAAGATAGACGCCTTTCTCAGGGAAGCACACCAGCAGTTGCCGCATCTGCCTGCCCTTGTTGACGTTTTGTAGAAGACGGTGAGGACGAGGATAGGCAGGTGTCCTTTTGCATGTGTCGTTTTATTAAGCAAGCCGTTCGATGAGCAACAGCCCTGTCTGGCGAGGAAGGTCCTCATACCACATGCGTGCCTTCCCCTGCATCTGTTCGATACACCAGGCCCCCACCACTTCAAGCTTCGCACGGCTAAAAAGCTGCTTGTGGTCAAATGCCTGGGAAGGTTCTCCCTCATACGGCACCGCACAAATCAAGCGGTGGGATGTCACCTGGAGCAAGTTTGCCAGGACGCGATACATCTCTGCTTCGGTGAAATGTTCCAGCACGTGCAGGGCCGTCACCGTATCAAACATGCCGATCGTGCTGAAATCGTCGGCGAGTAAATCAGCCTGCAGGTAGCGAATGTTAGTGAGGTGTCGTTCCTCGGCGAGGTCCTGCGCCACCCGAAAGACGGCTGCATCGAGATCGACGCCGACCACGTCACACGCAAACGGCACGCGTTCTGCCAGCAGCAGCGACAAAAACCCGCCGTTACACGCGGCATCGAGAAAGCGCTCCCCCACACAGAGTTCTAAGACACGTTGATAGAGGACAGCCGAGGCAGCACAGATGCCATACTCGGAAACGCCGAGCGAGGTGGACGAGCCGACGAAGGCCAGGAGGCGCTGTAAGGTATTGGCGCCGAAGTAATTCCAGGCACGTTGGACATCACCGGGGAACAGCGCTCCCCCCACAATACCCGCAAATACCTCGCCCAGCCGCTGGCTGCTGTTGACCAGGCCGAACGGCTTCAATTCTTCTGCAAGATGGCCCGGAATGTTGGTCGTCATCTCTTGCGGGGCAAACCAATGCACCAGGATCAGCTTCGGCTCTTCCGCACGGATGAAGAGCAGAAAGTGCCTGGTCTCGTGAACCTGGTAACCCCCTTCGGCAAAACGCGCTGTGAGCGAGGAGCGATTGGCGCGGTAGCCATTCACCACGATCACATCACCAACAAGGACGCTCCGCTCCTGGATCGGGATCGTTTTGGCGTGCTGCGCAGGCGTTTGAGCACTGGGTTGACGATCGATCATTCTGCCTTCCTTCCCAGGAGGGTGCTATGCCTGGCCGGGCAGGCCGTGCTCGAAACAATAGTAGAGCGTCTGGAAGAGCTGCCGGAACGCGATCACGTCATCGATCACCGCTTCCGGCGCGCTCCGTTCGATCAGGATGCGTGTGATGAAGTCAGCGATGGCCTCCATCTCGGCCTCGCCCATGCCCAGTCGCGTGAGTTCGATGGTGCCCAGACGCAGCCCACCAGGGCGGTCCCAGTCTTCCGGCCGATCGGCGGGGATCAGGTTCTTGTTGGTGATGATGTTGGCGCGCGCCAGGTGCTGCGCGACGTGCAACCCACCGCCGAACTGCCGCACATCGGCGATCACCTGGTGGGTGGTCGTGTACCCCTTGTGCGCGCCAAGCACCGGGATGCCGCGCCGGTCAAGGGCAGCGCCGAGCGCCTGGGCGTTGCGCACGATCTGGGCCATGTAGTTGTGGCCGAAGGCGAGCATCTCGGCGGCAGAAGCCGCCAGGGCTGCCACACGGTTGACCTGGTGGGTGGCTGCTAAGACAGGGAAGATGGCGTGGGTGATGGGGACGGTGAGATCGGGGTCGTCCCAGACGATGATGCCGCTCTGTGGTCCGCTAAAGGTCTTGCCCGCCGACCCGGTCATGACGGCTGCACCCTCTCGCAGCGGGTCCTGGAACTGACCACCGGCGACTAATCCCAGCTGGTGCGCGCCATCGAAGAAGAGACGACCTCCCCATTCCGCGACGACCTCTTGCATGGCCGACAAAGGAAGCGTCATGCGCCGCAGGCCACTGAGACGAACTAAATTAAAAGTGGATCAGTAACTCCCGTTGGCAACTGAGCTGTCTTGGCTTGGGCCGCTCTGATCACCTTGGCTTGTTTAGATGCTTGGCGCCTCTGCCGCTGTACCTGGTAGCCACATACGCGAGTGGCCGGCTTAGGCGCGCGCCTCCGCGGAGCAGATGGGGCACGTCCTGGCCGTTGGCTGGGCAGATCGGGAGGAGCGGGTTGGTAGCACGAAAGCTCCACCTGAGGCACGCTGAGCTCCAGGCGCGGGCTCGCACGCAGGAGGCCCGACTTCCAACCCGATTGCACAAGGTGGTCGAGTTGGAGCGGGCGGGAGCTGCCAAGCCGAGGCAATAGATCCACCAACAGGGGCACTGACACCTCAAAGGGATCACAGTCTGCCGCCAGGGCAATCTGTTCACGCAGAGCATATACCAGATGCGAGAGGATGAGCACCACCCAGATCTGCACCAGGATCAGGTCCGGCTTACTACTCCACCAGTGCGACATGCTCAGATACTCTTTGAGCAGGCGAAAAGCCAGTTCAATATCCCAGCGACGCGCATACAGTTGGGCCACCTCCCCCAAGGAAAGTAGCTGCGGATTACACACATTGGTCAGATACATGCGCACTCCGACCCCATCACCCAAGCGCACCAGCCGTACCAAGTGGCGCGCTTGCTTCTGGCCGGTCCCTAACCAGACTAGAGCATCGAGCACCTCGCGTTGCCGATAGAAGACATGCGCAATGCGGTAAGACGTGTTCTCCCGATAGCGGCTCACCCACCACAGCTTCCACTGGGTCAAGGCATCAAAGAAGCCGAAGCTGAAATAGCCCAGATCGAAGAGCAGCAAACTCCCCACTGAGAGTCCTTGCAGGAAATCCAACATATCCACTCTGCAGTTCTCTTGCACCGCCTCGCGCCATTCCAGTCGCAGCCATCGCTGGGCCCGTAGATCAAAGAGGCCCACCAGCTTGCCGGCAAAGCAGGCTGGGTCGTGTGCGCTCAAGCCCCTGCGTGGCTTGAGATACCTGCCCACCGCGTCGAGGCGGGTTTCATCGAGACAGAAGATATCAGAAGCAAAGGCGGCCAGCGCTGCAGGTGTTGCTCGGGAACCAGTAAGGGCCAGTCGCGCATTGACCACCTCCCACACTTCTTGCAAGGGAACGAGGCCAGCCTGGAGGAGCCGTTTGACCAGGCCATTGCGCGTGAGCCAGAGAGGAGCAAATGGGCCGATTGCCTGCAAACCGAGCAGGCGACGCCAGTCCGCAAATGAATGCATGCCCTGCAAGGCACACAGCAGCAAACTGCTCCACAACTGGGTCCCGCTCACCTGCTGCGGGCGTCCCCGTCCACGGGGAATTGCCTCGTCCTGCTGGATCTGGCCCAACTGATCTGGGCGAGGCTCTTGGCCTAGTCCACTGGCCTGCAACACCAGATCACTGATCTCTTCAATCATGTGAGTGTAGGCTGCCGATGCTTGATGGGAGTCTACCCCAGGTGTATCATGAGATGACATGAGGAGGATGATCCTTTCTGAGAACGTTTTTGATGAAAAGATCTTCCTCTTTTTTGCTCTTCTTGGCAACTCGATTCCCCATTTAGTTCGTCTCAGTGGCCGCAGGCGCACCGTTCCGAATGAAAAAGGACGCGAGGGACTATACTTGTGGAGGAAAGATCGCAAGTGTGAAAACGATTCCCTTACTAAGGCTGTCGAGCTTGAAAAGGAAGCTGTCTTCGGGCGTCTGGAAGAACCGCTCATTGTCGCTCCACATCTGGAAGCACGTAGAGGAAACTCTCATCACGGAAAGATGCCTGCTGTGATCTTTCCGGGAAAGTGTCTGATCAGTTTTCAGGAGGAACAGCTATGGAAGTCGTCTATCCACGATGTAGTGGTCCGGGAAAGTGTCTGATCAGTTTTCAGGAGGAACAGCTATGGAAGTCGTCTATCCACGATGTAGTGGCCTGGATGTCCATAAGCGCTTCGTCGTCGCCAGCCTGAGCATTATCGAGCAGGGACAGCGTCGCAAAGAACGGCGGCAGTTCAGCACCATGACCAACGAGCTTCTAGTGTTAAAAGAGTGGTTAAAAGCTTCTGGGTGCACACACATCGCGATGGAATCGACGGGGGTCTACACGCCTCCCCCAATCTTGCCAAAAATGTGATAGACTGGGAGTATACCATTGAGATCCTGCGTAGCGACCTTCGCGCTTATCTGAGAGACCAGCCTCAAGCCTTGCCTCCCCATTCTGTACTGTCCCATGAAGGCTCATGTCCCCAGGATCCAGGAGCATTGCATGTCCAAAATATCCCGTCGTCAGCGTCCGCCTCTGGAGGTCAACATCATGTTTGAGCCACATCGACTGCAACATGATTTGCTTCGGGAGGCGTATGCCTGTCTCACCCCAGAAGCCCGACGACGCCTTTCGTCAGGAAAGCGATCGTCAGGAATTTGTCGTGACCAGCCGCCCGAGAGCACACAAAGGAAAATTGCATGAATACAAAACAAGTGGCCCTCTACGCTCGTGTTTCTTCAGAACAGCAAGCAGAGGCCAAAACGATTGAAAGTCAATTAGCAGAAATTCGTGCGCGGATCGCTGCTGATGGTTTTGATTTGACTCCCGTTCTCGAATTTGTTGATGATGGCTACAGTGGCTCGACCGTGGTGCGGCCAGCGTTGGAGCGCTTACGTGATGTCGCAGCAGCTGGCGGGATGGATCGGCTCTACGTCCATTGTCCTGACCGTTTCGCGCGCAACTACGCCTATCAAGTCTTGTTGTTGGATGAGTTGACACAGAGAGGAGTGGAAGTCATTTTTCTCAATCGACCGCCGGGGCAGACTCCTGAAGATCAGTTGTTACTGCAAGTCCAGGGAGTGATTGCTGAATACGAGCGAGCCAAGTTTCTTGAACGGAGCCGACGCGGCAAACGGCATGCCGCACAAGAGGGGCGAGTGGGTATTCTCTGCCATGCCCCCTATGGGTATCGCTATGTGAACAAACAGCAGGGCGGGGGGGAAGCTCGCTTTGAGATGGTCTTTGATGAAGCTCGCGTTGTGCAGCAGGTGTTTGTGTGGGTGGGAGAGAAACGCTGCACCATCAATGAGGTGTGTCGCCGCCTCCACCAGGCCGGTATCCGCACGCAGACCAGCAAAGAACACTGGGATCACAAGACCATTTGGGATATGTTGAAAAATCCAGCCTACAAAGGCGAAGCGGCTTTCGGCAAAACCCGCTGGATGCCTGTTGGCCCGCGCTTACGAGCACCACGAGGCAGACCGGCCCACTCGCGACGTGGTTATGCGGGAAACGATGCCCCAAAGGAAGAGTGGATCACCATTCCTGTGCCTGCGCTGGTTGATGTCGCCTTGTTTGACTCCGTGCAAGAGCAATTGGAAGAGAACCGGCGGCGAGCCCGCATTTCTGAGAAAGGCTCCCGCTACTTATTGCAGGGCTTGCTCGTCTGTGCAAAGTGTGGGTATGCTTATTGTGGTCGAACCAACGATGAGCGGAATGCGTATTATCGCTGTGGGGGAGCCATGAATATCCCACGGCAGGGCTTCGAGCGCGTGTGTTGGAACAAGGAGTTACGCATGGACCAGGCTGATGTTGCGGTCTGGCAAGAGGTCTGTCGACTGCTTGAGAACCCACAACGACTGGAACAGGAATACCGGCAGCGCCTGCAACCCCAACAGCAGCCACATGAACACGAGGGGATGCTTGCCCAGATGAGCAAGCTCCGCCGAGGGATCGCTCGCCTGATTGATAGTTATGCTGATGGGCTGATTGACAAGCAGGAATTTGAACCGAGAGTGACGCGTATGCGTGAACGGATGCAACACCTGGAAGAACAGCTCCAACACCTCAAAGAGGAGTCAGAGGTGGAGGAAGAGCTGCGCCTGATTTTGGGGCGCCTGGAGACGTTTGCCGCCAAAGTGCAAGATGGGTTACAACAGGCTGATTTTCAGACGCGCCGGGAGATCATTCGTACCCTGGTCAAACGGGTCGAGGTGGATGAGCAGCAGATCCAGATCGTCTTCCGCGTCAGTCCGACCTCTCTTGCGTCCTCTTCAGACGATGCCTCCCTCAATTGGCAAGATTGGGGGAGGCGTGTACTGGAAACCCATTTTTCACCTGCTTGAAGGAGATTTCGAGGTTGTACTCGTCAATGCACAACACATGAAAGCCGTGCCTGGGCGAAAAACAGATGTGAAAGATGCGGAGTGGATCACTGATCTGTTGCAGCATGGCT
>WNGK01005217.1_pt1 | contig 14595 bp, 18 predicted proteins | sample 5400601 | NCBI WGS metagenome assembly WNGK01 (sample SAMN13153376, study PRJNA577476) | soil metagenome | isolation source: 60 cm soil or saprolite under Garry oak tree replicate 1 | place: USA:California | collected 2016-06-15 | reverse complement strand
CGTCACCTTCGAGCCGAGGTTCCCATCGACCCATTCCATCGTGGCGTCCCGGTAGGCCGCTGCACGCTTCGTGACGAGGTTGTAGACGTTCTTCGACCAGTTCTGGATGGTCGTGTAGCGTACGCGGGCACCTTCCATCACCTTGATCTCTACGACGGCGCTGTGCAGGCTGTCGCTGGCATAGGTCGGGGCGGTACAACCCTCCACATAGTGGACATAGGAACCAGGAGCAGCGATAATCAACGTGCGCTCGAACTGACCCATGTTCTGGGCATTGATCCGGAAGTAGGCCTGCAAGGGAATTTCAACCCGTACGCCCTCTGGCACATAGACAAAGCTGCCACCACTCCACACCGCGCTGTTGAGCGAGGCGAATTTATTATCGGACGGCGGAATAACGGTGCCGAAGTGCTCTTTGAGGATGTCGGGATACAAGCGCAGAGCCGTATCCATGTCGGTGAAGATCACGCCCAGCTTCTCCAGGTCTTCACGCACCTTGTGATACACCGCCTCACTCTCGTACTGTGCCGTCACGCCTGCCAGGTACTTCTGCTCCGCCTGCGGAATACCCAGTCGATCAAAGGTATCCTTAATGTCTGAGGGGATGTCGTCCCAGGTTTTCCCCTGCTGCGCGACTGGCTTGATATAGTAGTAGATCGTGTCGAAGTCAATCCCCGAGAGGTCCGCGCCCCAGGTGGGCATGGGGCGGTTCTCGAAGAGCGCCAGGCTTTTGAGGCGGAATTTGCGCATCCACTCGGGCTCGCCGGCGGAATTTGCGCATCCACTCGGGCTCGCCCTTCATTTCGGAGATCTGCTCAACGATCTTCTTGCTCAGTCCCCGCTCGGACTTGAACGCATAATTTTCGGCCATGTGGAACCCAGGAGCATATGCCTGCTGTTCCGTACTTTTTACCTGAGTACTCATCAGAATTCACTCCGTCTCATACGATGTTTGTGCAGGAAACCTATCGTTCCTGTTCGTCCTTCCTTAACCACTCGGATTGACTCATTTGTATGTGTGTTGTAAGTCAGGGTGTTTCGTGCGGCCTTCTGGAATGGCAGAAGACCGTTGTGGTATCCCTGGCTCCTCGTCAAATCGACAGAGGGGATGTCGGGTGGCCTTACTGGGAGAACACAGAAGCAGGGAAGTGCCGAAGCTGGTTCTGGTGGAAGAAAGAGGCCGGTGTTTGCTCTTTTCCTTAATTATATTATAGCACAATTATTTAATATTTGTCAAATATATAAAAAAGCTGACATGTTGATAGAAGAGATAAGCTCATCTGTACTAGACTCCTGAGAAGGATTGTCCTTGAACGAGTTGAGATGAAAGACAGCCGCTGTGCTGGCTCCTTGGCACATCCGTTCGAAAAACTCGTCGTTTTCTAAGAACGGATGCGCCAAGGAGCCAGTACAGGTAGACGTGTGGCTGCGTGGTCCCGGCATCGGGCGTGTGCTCCTGGATATCTGCCACTATCAGGGTGATCCATGATGGGATGCGGAAAAGTTATGTGTAACACATAAGCTCGTTGCGCATCCCTTGGGGATCGGGTATCCAAGCAGCAGATCTGAGCGATGATAGTTTGGGTCGAGCACTGAACAGACCCACTGACCGGTTCACGCAAAAAGCGAAGTGTGAACTAATTCACAAAAAAACTGTAAGATGTGACCTAGTAATTGAAATAGCTATATGTTATATTAAAAATAGCAAATAGTTATATTCGTTCGGAAAGAAAGAGATTCAGCCATGAGTAACGAACTGATCACCATTCTAACGACAAGCTTGTTCATTTTGTTTCTGTTCGGGATCATCTCGGCATTGATGTATAGCCTTTCCCAGTGGGTGAAGGATACCGATAGAACGAGAGGAGCAGGCGATATGATCTGACGGCATCGTTTCTGCATATCCCATTCAGGCGCTCACCCTTGCTCATATGGCAATTCCTCCCCTGAGCGTATATCAGCAAGTAATCGTGCTGTGTTGATCGTCCAGGTGGGGCAGGGGATAGACCCGTGCTGATACAAATGAGGGAAAGAGGCATCTCCTGGAGCGGAGTTATACAAATCGCATTAGCACTCCTTCTTGATACATACAAAGACATCAAGCCACAGCCGGGCTTACGAGGAAAATCTTATGGCAACACATATTGAGACAAACAGCCACAGCCCAAAAACGTTTCACTAGCTTAGCGGGTACCCGCTTGTCGGAAACTTACCCGACTTCACCAAAGATCGCCGGGACCTCTTACAGCGCCTGGCATGCGCAGGCACGTCTGCGCCGTGCTTTTAGAGCGTTCTCTGCCATCTTGTTCAACACACCAAAGCACGTCCACAGCATTCTGGTCGAACATGCCTATGACTTCGACAAAGGCAAAGCCATCCTTTCGCTCGGTCGTTCCGTTAGCGGTGATGGTATTCTCAGTAGAGAAGATGATTTCTACCGTCACCAACGGTAGCTCATGTCCCCGCCGTTCCAGCCACGGCATATTAGTTATGCTGAGATCATGGGTTATGACGGCGAGCACATCCAGCAAACCTGGACCGATGGGATCTTGATTGACGTCAATCAGCCCATGACCAATCTCACCATGAGCATCATCGGCAAAACGCTCTTTGATGCCGATATCTTTACCGAAACCGATGAACTCGGCGAGGCCATGACTGTCGTCATTGAGTATTTCTCGCATGCGGTCTCGACGCTCTTGCCGCTGCCATATAGTTGACCTACCCCACGCGCTCGTCATACGCACAAAGCTATGCAGGTGTTACGCCATTGCATTGGGCGCTTTATTGACAAGCGGCGCAATCATCCGATAGAGCGGAATGATTTCCTCTCCATCCTGCTGCAAACCAGAGACGAAGATGGGCACCACATGAGCGATGAGCAGGTGATGGCCGAATGCCTGACCCTCTTTGTGGCAGGGCATGAAACTACCGCCACTGCCATCTTTAGAGCTGGTATCTGCTCTGCCAGCATCCGGAGCAGTATCAGCAGGTCCAACAGGAAGTTGACCACATCTTGCAGGCCGTACACCCACCTCTGCCGACCTGGCACGTTTGCCCTACTGCCTCCAGGTCTTCAAGGAGGCGATGGGGCTCTACCCACCTGCATATATCATATCCAGGCGGGCTTTACACGATATCGAGATTGATGGCTATCGCGTCCCTCAAGGGTGGGTCGTCCTGCTTGCTCCCTACACGCTGCATCGGCGCGAGGACTCCTTCCCAGAACCGGACAATTTTGATCCTGAGCGCTTCACTCCTGAACGGGAAAAACAGCTTCCTCGGTACGCGTACCTACCTTTTGGCGCCGGTCCGTGCATCTGCCTCGGCCTGTACTTTGCCATGATGGAGGGCCACCTGTTGCTGGCCACGCTCGCCCAGCGCATCAGCTTTTCCTTAGTTCCTGGCCAGACGATCGTAGTAGATCCTGTTCATCACCTCACCTTGCGGCCCGCAGGGTCGGTCAATGTCCTGGTGAAGAAGAGGTAATCCCCGCTTCAGGCACGCTTCATCGAGAGAGCAGGGAAAGTGAGAGCAGACGATGGGCGGAATGGAATCGGAGAACGTGGAACAGACGCCTCTCCCTCACATGCAGACTCTCGATCAGCGGAAACTCATGGATGGAGGAAATCGTGTATGCCGGCGCCCGCTCGATATGTTTGACCATCATAGTCCTCCTTGGGGGAGAAGTGGCGAAGCTACCCTCTAGCGCACTATAGCATTCAGAACCTGCAAGAGTAACAGGCTCGTGGCTATAATCATGAAACGTCGAATGCTGAGCACCTTATGTTCCTTTCTTCCGCGTTCAGGTTAGCACTGAGCCTTGGCACACTTTACTCATGTTGTTGGCGGAGATATCGTCAGGAGACGTGAAAAGTAGGAAGTAGAGCACTTTGCAATAGTGCCCTCGTCCCTCGCTCATAACTCCTACAGACTACAGAACAGAACATGTGGCGCGAGAGACTACAGGCGGGCCATCTGCTCTTGCAGGAGAGCGAGTACGCGCTCGGGATCCTCAGGGGTGATCACTGGTCTCACCCACGTGCCGACCTCGAGGATGAGGGCCTTCGCCTTCTGTGGTCTACGCAAATCCAACGGGAACCAGTGCCGCAAGTCCCCCGACCCCCACAAGCGTCCCTTGCCAGTCAGTGCCCCCATGTACCGTTCCTGCACGCCCTTGATCTGGGCGTACGGGATGCACTTGCTTCTGGCCAGAGGGAAGTAATAGTGCAGAATGGTGAGCCCATCGAGATCGAGTTTGACGAGACCATCATCGTAAAAAACTTTTTTTGTCATTGCGAGAACCTCTTTGCTGTTTTGAACTACACTTTGTCGCACCATATCCGGGCCTTCGCCAGCGGCACAGGAGGTGCTGATGCCTTCTGTGCCTTCGCCTCGTAAACTCAAGCCTAGTTATCTGGCACATGGTATCCTGGACTTTGCACATTTTAAGCTGAGGAACAGACGATATCAGCGAAGCGAGAGAGGTCTGATACCAACTCGCATTCTAAGAGATACTTCTAAAATGGGGGAAGTAGGTCATCGAACGGAGATGTTCGGGATCGGCCTCCAACTGATTGAGTCCGTCACACACCTTGTCAATCACCTCATCGAGAGAGGCAAGAGCGAGATTCGACAGGTGTTTTTCGCGTAGCTCTTCCCACACATGTTCCACGGGATTGAGCTCTGGACTGTAGGCAGGCTGAGGAATCAATCGCATATTTTCGGGAATCTTGAGATCTTTTGACTCATGCCAGCCAGCTTGATCGACTTGCATCACAATGAAGTACTTGGCAAAGGTCTTGGACACATGCTCCAGAAACAGACTCATCATCTGCGTGTCAGCGGAAGGCAGAATGAGCGACGTCATTTTGCCTTCTGCAGGAGCTACAGCAGCATAGACGTAGGTATATTCGCGCACGACTTGACGTGGGACTTGAGGTCGCACCCCAGGGGGAGCCCAGGCACGTCTTGGAATACTGACACGGCCAAAGCAGCCTTCATCTTCGGCCATCTTCAGCACTGGTCGCCGATCGTTGGAATCTCGGGTGGCGAGTGCCGCTTGAATCGCTTGCGGGAAGTTTTTTTAAAAGTAATTTGTTCTTCTGCATTGGCTTTTGGATGACGCGGGCGCGGCATGAGCTTGCGCCAACCGTGACGATCCAACAAGCGATAGATGCTACTTCTATGCACCTCATGCTTCACCTCAGCCTCAAAAGCCTGCTGAATTTCCTCAGCAGTGGCAATCTCGCCCCTTTCGGCTCGAGCGAAAAAGAGGTGGAGAAAGCTGCGTTCTTGTTCCAAGGTCATATATTCATGACGACGTCCACCCTTGCCTGGGGTTTCAATCGCAGCAAGTCCCAAGCGGTTGTAGGTGGAAATGACGCGGCGCACCGTCGGGACAGACACGCCTGTATCTCTGGCAATCTCTTCAGCTTTGCGAGGGACAATCAAGGCATGGTAAATGATCCACCAGCGTTCTCGAACCCAAGAGCGTGGATCCAACTTCATGCGACGTTTCACTTCTTCAAGTGGAATATGAGCAGCGGCTCGTGTGACTCTCGTTCCCAATTCAGTTCTTCTTCCCTTTCTACATCAGTTCCCTCTATTATATCACTCGGAACGCGAGTTGGTACAAGTTATGAGTCGCGTGACGTGCGAGCAAACAGGAAGTAGCGCTTGTTGTGAGTGGTCTTTTGGTTGTAAATGCGGGAATTCTTCTATGGCAGAATCTGTAGAATTATCCTGGCCAAAAGGGACTCGCTCGTAAAGAGGCGAGTTTTGAATTTGCCCTGTGAACACAGGCAGGAAGCGCTCCTATGAGGCTTCGCTTGTCTTAAGGACCAGTATACGTTGATGGCCTATCATTGATCCATTGCCACAGGGCTTGAAGCCGCCTCGACAAGGTTGACCGTCATATCCAAGACTGCGAGGGATCAAGCTGGCCGGCAAGCACATCTCCAACAGTGCGGGGAGATATGCTCGCGCTGGTGTCAGTCCTCCACGCAAGCCGATATGGGGCAATACGCCCATATCTCGCATCATTTGCTGGAAAAGCAGGCGGAAATGGGCAAAGAGCCTCGTGTGCGTGACCGGCAAACGTATCGCGCACGAGACGCACGACTCATAGCCACCGGCCTTGGAGAAGATTGCTGGCTTCGTGAGTCACCGATCGCGTTCGCCAACAGTCTCATCCAAGCACCAGCGAAGCTCGCGCGCCGTTCGAGCGACATGCTGCGACTACTGGCCGATCTCCAGCTGTTGCGCGATGAACGCGAGCGCGGTCTCGGCCACTTCATCTTCGAGGCGTTCCAACGCACGCTCTCGTCTCGGGTCAGCCCGTGCTTGCTGCAGGCTCTCCTCCCCACCTGAAGCGTTCCCTCTGTTTCGATGAACCGGTAGATCCCTCTGCTCGACCTTCATTAAGATGGGCTTCTCCTTCGCTCCACCTAGCTGCTCACGAGGCCTGCGTCTGGGAACCAGCAGGGGAAGCCTGCACCTCTCCTGCTGCCTGCTCATCTTCCTGACGCCTCACTCGTCGGCATCACGCTCCTTTCCTGCTCAACTGCAGCCAACAAGCCGCCGCTCATGCTCTGGTGGCGTAACCCACAGGTGAAAAGTGATGGGAAGTGATGGGAAGTGAGATGTCATCTGCTGGTGAGTGATTTCTCCAGCAGATCCTGCTAGACTCTTTTCCAGATGGCTCGCTGAGCCATCTGAGGAAACGCTGTTGTATCTTCTCGTCAGAAAAACACTCACAGGCCTAGAGGACACGACAAGAGAGGCGTCACAGCCTGGAACCCTGAGCGAAGAGATCAGGAGAGGAGAAGAAGATCTTATGGATCAATTACGTCTGGCCCTGCTTGGCCCGCCCGAAGTGTTTCATGGCGGCAACCGCCTCAGCTTTGCCTTGCGCAAGGCGCAAGCCTTGCTGCTCTACCTGGCGGTCGAAGGGGGCATGCACTCCCGCAGCAAACTGGCCGCCTTGCTGTGGCCCGACAGTGAGGCCTCCGATGCGCGCAGGACCTTGCGCAATGCCCTGGGGCTGCTGCGCAGCTTGCTCGCTGACCCCACCACCTCAACTGCTCCTGATTCCTTGTCCCCCGCACAGGGGGCCCATCTACTCAGTCAGGGGGAGCTGATCGGTCTGAACCCGCAGGCGCCGCTCGAGCTGGACCTGGCGGTGGTGCAGCAGGCTTACACCGCGGCTCAGCGGTTCTCCACGCCCCCGTCTGAGCCCCAGCGCGCCACCCTGGTCACCCAGGTGCAGCAGGCCCTCGCCCTGGTGCGCGGTCCCTTCCTCGATGGCTTCTGGCTGCGCGAGGAAACCGGCTTTGACGCGTGGCACGAGCAGCAGCAGCAGCAGTGGCAAATGCACCTGCAGCTGCTCTGCGAGCGGCTCTCCTCCTGGCAGGAGGCCGGCGGGGAGCTGGAGGAGGCCCGCGCCACCCTCAGCCGCTGGCTGGCGCTCGATCCGCTGGCGGAGGAAGCCTACCAGCGCCTCATGCGCGTGCACCTGGCACGTGGCGATGCGACCGCCGCCTTGCAGGTCTACGCCACCTGCCGGGCGCGCCTGGCCGAGGAACTGCAGGTCAAGCCGTCGGCGGACACGGTTGCTCTGGCCGAGCGCATTCGCGCCACCGCGGCTCGGCGCGCGAACGTACCTGGCTCCCCGGCCCGTCCCGTCAGGGCCAGCGTGGAGAGCCGACCGCCAGGCGAGCTGGTCGCCCCACTCATCGGACGGGCCACCCTCTTCAGTCAACTCGTCACGAGTTTTCAGCAGGCGCGAGGTGGGCAGGCGCAGGGCGTGCTGGTGGTGGGCGAGGCCGGCATCGGCAAAACACGGCTGGCGCGCGAGTTTGTGGCCTGGGCCCAGGCCCAGGGCGCCGAGGTGCTCAGCGGGCACGCCTTCGAGGCCGGGGGACAGTTGCCCTATCAGCCGCTGGTCGAGCTGGGCAACTTCCTGTTTGCGCAGACGGGGGGACAGCCGTTGTACCTGCTGGAGACGCTCAAGCTGTTGCGGGAGCGGGAGTGGCTGCTGCCCTGGCTGGCAACCGATGGGAGCTGGCGGCTGGAGCCGAGCCGGGAGATGGGCGCGGCCCTGGCCCAGGAGCGCACGCGGCGCACACTGTTGCCGCCCTCGGTACGGGCGATGATCCAGGCACGCCTCGCGAAGCTGGCGCCAGCGGCGCGCCAGCTGGTGATGGCCAGTGCCGTGCTGGGCAGCCAGGTGAGCGCCAGGCTGCTGTGGCAGCTGGCCGGGCTGGGCATGCAGGACGACCTTGAGGCGCTGGAGGAGGCAGTCAAGAGTGGCTTCTTGCGCGAGGAGCCAGCCGCGGGGGGACTGGGGGTAGGCCGCCCGGCACGCTATCGCTTCGCGCATGACCTGATGCGCGACGTGGTCTACACCGAGCTGGGCGCGGCGCGGCGGCAGCTCTTGCACCAGCGTGCCCTGGAGGGGCTTGCAAGCGAGGGCGCGCGGGCCTCCGAGCTGGCCTATCATGCGCTCTTGGCCGACGAGGATGAGCGCGCCACTCGTTACAGTGTGCAGGCCGGGGATGAGGCGCTGGCCGTCTTTGCGGTCGACGAGGCCATCAGGCACTACGAACAGGCGCGCGCCTTGCTGCAGGAGCACGTGCAGCAGCTCATGCCGGCACCGGAGGTGGAACACCTCTACGTCTGCCTGGGGCGGGCCTATGCCTTCCAGAATGCCTGGCAGCAGGCCCAGGAGGCCCTTGAAGAGCTGCTGGCCTATGGGCAGCAGCACCAGCTGCCCAGGCTGGTCAGTATGACCTTGAACCGCCTGGCGGTCCTGGCGGTCCAACTGTCGAAGGACAAGTCACAGGTGCGCGCGCTGCTGGAGGAAGCCTGGCAGATGGCGCAGACCAGTCACGATCAGCGGGCGCTCGCGGAAACGGAGTGGAACCGGGCACAGATCACGGCCTTCGTGTGGGAGGACCCAAAACGTGCCTTCCCTCATGGAGAGCATGCACTGGAACTGGCACGAGCGAGCAACGACCAGGAACTGGAAGCCAGAAGTCTCTCCTTGCTTGGAGTGATGTATACGATTGGAGGAGACTTTGAGGAGGCCATGCCCTGTGTGGAAGCGTCCCTGGCGCTCTATGCAGCCCTGGGCAATGAGCCGACCGCTTCGCGGGAGCTTTCACTTGCATCCTTTATACTTGGCGCTCCGCTCACCCAACCCTTGACGAATCGTGCGTCAGAAGCCTTGTGCTGGGTGCTGCTGGCTTTCGCACAAGTGCATGCTGGGCAGGTGCACAACAGCCTGCGCAGTGGCCGCATGGCGCTCGCGCTCTCCAAAGAGAGCAAGAACATCTGGGCACAAATCAGCAGTACGAACAGCCTCACGTATGGATTGCTGGAAGCGGGGGCCTATGAAGAGGCGCTCGCGCTCACGCAACACGCCGTCGTGCTGGCGCGGACCCTTCCTCTGGTGGTAAACTTCCACCGCTTTCTCACTGCGCTGGGGAGTACGTATCACGCCTTGCAGCAGTGGGAAGAGGCGCACGGCACGCTCGAAGAGGCAGAAGCCGTGGCAGAGAGGTTAGACCTCGGACCATCTTGCGTGCCCGCCCTTTCGCGGCTGTGCATGAAGTGTGCCGTGGCAGGGGAGTGGGAACAAGCCTATCGGTATGCTTTGAAGGCCATCGCTGTTCGCAAGAGCCATGATGCGGCATTGATCATGCTGGATTTCTACCCTCATTATGAAACGGAGGCCTTACTGCGTGGGGGGGATGAGCGCCAGGCGCGAGCAGAAGTGCAACGACTGGGGGAACGGCTGGGGTCCTATCAGCGCTTCCGCCTTCCCTACCTGCGGTCGTTGGCGACCCTCGCAGCGTGGCATGGGCACAGCGAGCAAGCCATCGGCCATTTGCGCGAGGCCGCCCAACTGGCAGCAGACCTCGGGTTGCCAGCAGGGTAGTGGTTAAATGGTAAGTGATGAGATAGAATGCAGTGTATGTTTCAAGAAACAATGACTCAGACATGCTGAGGTTGTGGGAGTTCAAATATCGTGAAAAATGGAACTAACCGCAGTGGAAGTCCTCAATATCATTGCAAAGAGTGTGGCGTCTATCGAGTGCTCAAACTCAAGCAAGCCTACTCAGAAACCGAGCAGCAAACAGTACTGCGAGTCTGCTTGGAACGCTGTAGCTTACGCGGAGTCGAACGGATTTTTAGCATCGCTCGACAAACAGTGGCCCAATGGATCAAAGCCCATGTCCAACGCGCACCAGATTTCAGAGACACGCTGCTCCCTGCGACACCCAATGACGTTCTCGAATTGGATGAAATTTGGAGCTTTGTGGGCAAAAAAGAGGATCCACGATGGTTGTGGACGGCGATGTGCCGTCGAACGCGCCAAATTGTAGCGTTCGTCATTGGTGATCGAAGCAAAGCCACTTGCCTTCGTTTATGGAAAAGCATTCCAGAGGAATACCAGCACTGCCATACCTTTAGTGATTTTTGGGCAGCTTATCAGCATGTCTTTCCCGCAGAAACCCATCATTGTGTAGGAAAAGAAACTGGAGAGACAGCGCATATGGAACGATGGAACAACACCTTACGCCAACGGGTTGGGCGCTATGTGCGGCAGACGTTATCCTTTTCCAAGTCCGATGAGTATCATCATTTGGTCACCACGTGGTTTATTATTCAGTATAATGAGGGCCTGTCACTTACAATCTAACCACTACCCATCGAGGCTATCGGTGACCATCCTGCTAACAATCCTGGCAGGGGTACTCGCTGCTCTGGCTGGTATCCTCGGCAATCTCGCCGCCAGCACCATCCCACCGGCCATCGTTCCCTATTTACGCTTCGCTTGGCCAGCCTTTGGTGTGGTAGTGCTGCTCGGTATCGGAGTCTCGGTGTGGCAAGTCCGTCGAGATGCTGTGGCCTCCTCATCATCACCTCCCGCTCCACAAAAGATTATCCCACCTTCGTCAGCCCCAACGCCCGTTCACCAACAGAACACATCTTCTGACTTCCACACCTGTGTTTTGAGCTATGCCACCGAAGACCAGGCATTTGCCGAGAAGCTGCATACTGACCTGCAAAGCAAAGGCGTCTCCTGTTGGTTTGCCCCGCACGATCTCAAAGTCGGCGACAAACTGCGCACTCAAATCTACGAGGCCATCCAGAAGAAGGACAAGTTGTTGTTAGTTCTCTCGGAACACGCTGTCAAGAGTGATTGGGTCGAGCGGGAAGTGGAATTGGCCTTCGAGCGGGAACGCCAGCCACCGGAAACGCCCGTCCTCTTTCCCATTCGGCTCGATGACGCCGTGATGCACACCACTGCCGCTTGGGTAGGGGATATCCGCCGGATACGCTTTATTGGCGACTTCCGTCAGTGGCAGGATGACGCTGCGTATCAACAAGCCTTGCAGCGATTGTTACGCGATTTACATGCATAGGGAGAGGGCAATAGTATGGCAAACCAAGAACACTTAGATATTCTCAAGCAAGGAGTAGATATTTGGAATGCCTGGAAAAACAAAAATTCTAAGAGAACATCCATCGACCTCAGCGGAGCCAACCTGAGCAAAACATTCCTTCATCATGCCGACCTCAGTTATATTAATCTCAGCGGAGCCAATCTCGCAGGAGCCAATCTCGCAGGAGCCAATCTCGCAGGAGCCAATCTCAACAATACTAATCTCAACAATGCTGACCTTAGTGGTACCGACCTCGCAGGAGCTAATCTTACTGAAGGTTGGCTCATTGGAACCGACCTTAGCGGAGCCAACCTCAGTCTGGCTGATCTCAGTAGAGTCCTAGTTCAAGCAACTATCTTCGGCAATATCGACTTACGCCTTGTCAAAGGACTGGAAACAATCGACCATAGAGGACCATCGACGATTGGTATTGACACTGTCTTGCGGTCGGAAGGAGACATCCCAGAGATATTTTTGCGCAAAGCAGGTGTGAGCGACACATTCATTGATTACATCCGTGCTTTGAGTCAGAATCCTATCCAGTACTACACTTGTTTCATTAGCTACTCAAGCAAAGACCAGGCTTTTGCTGAACGGCTCCATGCTGATCTACAAAGCAAGGGCGTACGCTGCTGGTTTGCTTCTGAAGATCTGAAGATCGGCGACAAGATCCGACCAAGTATCGACGAATCTATTCACCTCTACGACAAGCTCTTACTCGTGCTTTCACAATACTCGGTGGCAAGTCAATGGGTCGAGCAAGAGGTAGAAACAGCGCTGGAGAAAGAGCGCAAAGAGAACCGCACCATCCTCTTCCCGATACGCTTGGACAACGCCGTGATGGACATCGAAGGAGGCTGGCCCGTCCTTATTCGCAACACGCGCAATATGGGCGACTTTACGTGCTGGAAAGACCACGACGCCTATCAGAAGGGCTTTGAGCGATTGCTGCGTGACCTCAAAGCAGAAGCCTAAAACATCAGAGAGGAGGGAACCCTATGGCAAACACGGAGCATCTTGATATCCTTAGACAAGGCGTCGAGATCTGGAACCAGTGGAGGCAAACACATCGCGACATATCTCCTGACCTGAGCCATGCTCTTCTCAATCAAGCACGGCTTCCCGGTATCAACTTTGTCTTTACAGATTTGAGGGGAGCCATCCTTGAAGGGGCTGATTTGCGCTTTGCCAATCTCATTAGAGCGCAACTATCCAATGTCAATGCTCACCGGGCTTATCTCATCGATGCACGCTTGGGCGGCGCTACTCTCACGCACGCAAATCTCTCTGAAGGCCATCTCTATATGGCCGATTTTACCGATGCAAATCTGCAAGAAGCCAATCTCAGCAACGCCAACGTGACAGATGCGGTATTTATCTCAACGGATCTGACTGCCACTGAAGTAACCAGTGCCAAGCTATGGAGGACACTCTTTGCTGACGTTGATTTGAGCACCGTCAAGGGGCTTGATACGGTCATGCACATCGGGCCATCGTATATCGATCTGTCTACCATCGCCCGTTCTCACGGCACTATTCCAGACGCCTTTCTTCGAGGAACCGGTGTTGCTGACACCATCATAGATTCTATTCACTCCCTGGTTCATCGTCCCATCGGATATGCCACCTGTTTCATCAGTTATTCTGATGAGGACCTGAACTTTGCTGAGCAGCTCTACGCAGACCTCCAACGCAACGGTGTGCGCTGTTGGTTTGCACCCGAAGATCTGAAAATCGGCGACAAGATCCGGTCACGTATTGATGAATCCATACATCTTTACGACAAACTCCTCCTAGTACTTTCGCAGCACTCAGTCTCCAGCCAATGGGTCGAACAGGAAGTGGAGACGGCGCTAGAGAAGGAGCGCAAAGAACAGCGTACCGTCCTCTTTCCGATACGACTGGACAACGCCATCATGGAGATCGAAGGCGGCTGGCCTGCCCTCCTTCGCAACACCCGCCACATTGGCAACTTTACGTGCTGGAAGCAGCATGACAACTACCAGAAAACGTTTGAGCGATTGTTGCGCGATCTCAAGGCTGAAACAGCCGAAGAAAGTGAGTAAATACGGTATTCGACAGGTTCGGTAGGATACGGACAGTAGTGAGAAGAGACAAAAGTACTCGCCGTCTTTCTATGAGCAAACAAGTGTGGTAAGATGAGCGAAGAAGCAAACTAATGCGGAGTTTGCTGTAGACTGAAACCTCTCTAGGACTACCTCGACTACCTCTCGTCTAACAACACCTAAAAATTGATAGCGGCACGATTGACTGCCTGGCGAATCCACCAGGTGGCATAGGTCCCAAAACGACAGCCACGCTGAGCGTCAAATTTCTCGGCCGCACGCATCAGCCCCAGGTTTCCCTCCTGGATGAGGTCGAGAAGAGGGACACCGCTATGGCTGTATTGACGGGCAATCGCAATCACCAGGCGCAAATTCGCCTCGATCAACTGGTGACGCGCCCATTCATCGCCAGCGGCGACGCGTTGCGCCAGCTCAATTTCCTCTGCAGGGGTCAGGCGACCAAAGCTACGCATGTCATACAGGTAGCTCTCAAAAAGATCTTCAGCGTCTCCAGGCTGCCGGGCAGTGGCTGCGCGATCAGATCGTGGGCGGCACTGAGTATTGCCATCATTCCACACTTCTTTATCATTATGACTTTGCACGCTAAAAACTCCATCAACGAGCCTGAGAAGACGGCTCATCGCCCTCTTGCCTCTTTTTGCACGGATCTTAGTGCTGCATTCGTTAAATACGCTTGAAACATAAATGCCGCATAAAACTGCATAAGCTAGTTCTAGAGGCCGATCCGTTTTGTTATCATATTTAACGAACGCAGCATTAGTACGAGTTTCCATTGCGAAATGAGCCTGTCAAGCCCCTTGACAAGCCGATCAACATTTTGGAAGGATGGCCGAGTGAAACGTGTGCTTCTCAGGCTGGGGTACCCTGCTGAGCTTGGACGTCTCCCTTGTGGGTGGTAGAATCGGACAGAGCGAGAGAAGAGGAGAACGAGCCATGGAAAATCCCCTTTCCCCAGCAGACGAGGTGCTTGCCCAGGCAGCAGCCCAGGCGGCAGAGACTGACCCAGTGCTCAGCGAGTTGGACAGGGTATTGGATGCAGATCCGCTCTATCA
>WNGK01008116.1_pt1 | contig 14597 bp, 12 predicted proteins | sample 5400601 | NCBI WGS metagenome assembly WNGK01 (sample SAMN13153376, study PRJNA577476) | soil metagenome | isolation source: 60 cm soil or saprolite under Garry oak tree replicate 1 | place: USA:California | collected 2016-06-15 | reverse complement strand
GAATTCAACGTGGTGGACCTCGCCGCGGTCAGCATTCGCGGCCGACAGCAGCAGGTGCCACTCGCCACGCTCGCCGATCGACCAGCGAGTTAGACACGACCGATTGGACTTCGCCTCGCTCACTGATATTATGGCGACTCTCCAGTGGCCGATCTGACTCGCAACAGAGCCATCAAGCGTCTCGAATTCCCGTCGCTGTTGGCGGCTCCCATCGAGGAGGTCTGGCGCGTCACCACGGATTTCGATTTTGTGGTGCATCTTCTCAAGCCGTGGTTCACCATTACCTATGACCGAAGTAACGCTGGCCACGAGCTCGGCGCCGGATGGACCAAAGATACGGATTGGCACCTGCTCGGCATCATCCCGTACGGCCGCTGGCACGAAGAGATCGTCGAGTGGGAGCCGCCCTACCGTTTTGTCGACTCCATCACCAACACGCCGTTCCCTTTCTGGCGGCACACCCACCTGTACGAGCGACGTGGCGACTCGACGCTATACACGGATCGGCTCGATATCGATCCCGGTTGGATGGGCCCGGTCGGGCTGGCGTTCATCAGGCTGATCTGGGCGCCGCGGTTGGTCAAGCTGCGGCGGCATTTCGAGCAGCATCGGCCCGCGACATGACAAGCGTGAGTAAGCATGACGTGGTCATCGTCGGCGCGAGCGTTGCTGGCTGCACCGCGGCGACGCTGTATGCGCGGCAGGGCCTCAAGGTTGCGCTCGTCGACCGTGAAACGAGTCCCGATTACTACAAGAAGATCTGCAACCATTTTATTCAGCCATTTGCTGTCGACGCGTTCAAGCGCCTGGGCATCGTCGACACCCTCGAGTCCGCCGGCGCAGTACGCAACGGTGACATCCGCGTCTACACACGCTGGGGCTGCATCCATGCCATGCCGGATCATCACAGCCAGCGACAGCCGTACGGCTACAACATCCGACGCCTGAAGCTGGATCCAATGCTGCGCAATCTGGCCGTGGCGACGCCGGGCGTCGACTACATGCCAGGGCTCACGGCACGACAACTGTTGAACGACAACGGCCGCTTCACTGGCGTGGTCGTCGACAACAAGCAGGGCCAGACAGAGGAGATCCGCGCGCAGCTGGTCGTCGGCGCGGACGGGCGCAATTCACGCATCGCGTCAGCTTCGGGCGTGCCGACCAGCGTCAAGCCGAACAATCGCTTTTGCTACTACGCGTACTACGTCAACTTCTCGTTTCCCAGTCAGATGATCTGGTTCAAGGAGCCCGATTGGATCTACGCGTTCCCGAACGATGACGGCATCACCGTGCTGTGCTCGTACATCCACAAGAGTCGCCTCCCAGACTTCAAGCGCGACCTCAAAACCAGCTTCCGACGGCTGTACGAAGGGCTGCCCGATGGACCCCAGTTCGATGGTGCTGAGCAGATCACCGAGACACGCGGCATGCTCGAGATCCCGAATATCTCGCGCCGCGCCGGACATCCCGGTCTGGCATTCGTTGGCGACGCGGCGCTGGCCGTCGATCCGATGTGGGGCACAGGTGTCAGCTTTGCTCTGCGAGCTGCCGTATGGCTGGTGGACAGCACGTCGCAGGCGCTGCGGGATGGGGGCCGGCCTGTGCAGGTCGACAGGGCGCTACAACGCTACGCCAGGAAGCATCGGGCTGAGCTGGGCGCTCACGCCTTTCAAATCGCCGATTATTCGACCGGCCGCGGCCTCAATCCGATAGAGAAACAGTTCTTCATGGCTGCCGTGCACGATCCCGTAACGGCCCGCCATTTCGCCGAGTTTGAAGGCCGCACCATATCGCTTCGCCAGTTCCTCGCCCCACGTGCCATTGCGCGCGCAGTTTGGGTGAACCTGCGGCGCCGAATGGTATAGTCACGGCTTTCAAGGGGGGACACGATGAACGAATCATCTAAGGCAATGGTCCTGCGAGATGCGCAAGGAAGTTATTACGTGCTGCCGCTGGATGTCCTCGAGCGCGCGAGGGTGCCAGCAGAACGCCAGGCTGAGCTGGAAGCGGCCATCGGCGGCGGGGAGGTTTCTGGCTACGCGATGGGCGGCGCGGTCGGCGGCGGCATCGTCGAGCTTGACGGAAGCTATCTCGTCGACGAGGAGACAGATGCCTGGCCCGTGGTCGCAGAGTCTCCGCGAAGCGGCGGGATCGTTTCGGCAATGCGGATGATTGCCGGGACTCGGTTCTGAACATCTGATAGCCCCTGGACCCCGCGGCCTGGAGGGCATCCGGACCGTCCTGGCCTACAACCGCGACCCGTTTCAGACGCTACTGGACCTCGTCGCCGATTACGGCGACGTCGTTCGCTTCATCTCTGGACCGATCAACGCGTATGTGGTAAACGGAGCCGAGCACATCGAGACGGTGCTCGCAACGGACGCATGGAGCTTCGCCCCGGTCAGGCCGTACACCGTCGAGCGTGCGATGCGCCAGGGCCTGTTTACAAGCCACGGTTACGTGCACCATCACCAGCGCGAGTTGCTCCAGGGTGCCTACGCGCACAAGCATGTGGCCAGGTTTGGTGAGATCATTGCCAGGTGGGGCGGCTGGCTCTGTGACAGCTGGCAAGCCGGCGTCGAGATGGACCTCGAGGCACAGATGGAGCAGCTGGTGGTCTACATCTCGACCGAGATCCTGTTTGGCGAAGCCATCCACCACCAGTTGGATGGACTCCTTTCGCCGTCCCTGACGGTCAACGAGTATCTCGGCACGCGCTCGACCAACCCGCTCAGCGCACTGGCCGAGGCGCTGCCGCTGCTGGCCGACAACCGAAGTTTCTGGCGAGCTATGCGACGCCTGGAGGATGGCATCGACCGCGTAGTAGCAGAGCGCCGAGCCGGGCGGTCAGCGGCTGCCGACGACGACGAAACCGACTTTCTGTCCGAGTTAATGCATGTGCCAATGAGCGATCGACAAGTGCGAGACGAAGCCGTCGCCAGTTGCACGACTGGCAACGCCGTGACAGCGAGCGGTCTACTGTGGACCTTCTACCTGCTGGCACAGCATCCGGAGGCTGAAGCGCGGTTGCATGCCGAGGTCGACGACGTTCTGGCCGATCGACTGCCAGCGGTCGAGGACCTGCCCGGGCTCCAGTACACCCGTAGAGTTATCGCGGAATCCATGCGCCTGTATCCGCCAGCCTGGACCATTGGCCGGCGCGTGGTGCAGGACTATTCCATTGCCGGTGTACGGCTGCCGGCCGGTGCGCTGGTTGTGGTCAGTCCGTACGTCGTGCAACGCGATCGGCGCTACTACTCCGAGCCGCTGCGCTTCGACCCCGAACGCTGGACGCCGGAGGCTATTGCCAAGCGGCCTGAATTCTCGTACGTGCCGTTCTCGGCCGGCCCACGCAGCTGCCTCGGCGAGCACCTGGCGTGGATAGAGATGCAACTCGTCGTAGCTGCGATCGCGCGGCGCTGGCGGGTGAGGCTGGAGCCAGGTTATCCACTCCAATTGCTGCCCAGGATCGCACTCCGCCCGAAATATGGTATGCGCGTGCACGTGGAGTCGCGTTAGCGCATCGATGCCCCGTTCGCGTCGAACCAGCGGATGACGTGGCCGCAATACAACTCGTGAAACTCGCGATTAAGTTCCCACTGTGGCCGGCCGTCGAGGGTGATCAACTCCTTGGGGCCGCCCAGTCGCTGATAGTTGCGCGTCACCAGCTCGTACGGGCAAACGAGGTTGCGGTTGGAGGCGATCACCTGCACGGGCGTTCGACATTGCTCGAAAGGCGTGGGTGGTGGCAGCTTTTCGAGGATCGAGCTCACCATGCGAAGCTGAATCGTGTGCAGGCTGAGCGGGTCGCCCTGCAGCAATCGAATGCCTTCATCGTCGCCTGGCCCACCGAAGATCCATTCCCACGGCACTGCCTGTCTGCCCGGCATCTCGGTGGTGGGGCGCGCCAGCGCCGCCAGCCGCAGAGCGGCGGCCTTGGCGCGCACCACCCAGTATGGTCCCTGACCCTGGACCGCGCCTGGCTCGCCGTACTCAAACAGATTGTGTACAGAGATCGCCCGCACGTGGGGCTTGTTCGCGCCGACGTAATAGCCTGTGACTCCGTCTTCGCCGACACCCATCAGGTACATCGGATCGCCGAATTGGAGATGTGCATACGCCAGCGCGTCGCGCCAGCAGCGCAGGAAATCACGCACGGTGCACCCGCCGCGCGGTCCGCCGCTCTGGCCGAGCCCCGGAAAGTCGAATTGCACGACGTTGTATCCGGCGCGATAGAACGGTGCTTGCACGCGCACCAGGTGCAACCCATAGCTGAGGATGGAGCTGCCGATGACCACCGTCGGCGCCGGCTTCGACTGGATCCACAAACGCAGGTGGATCGGCAAGCCGCCGGATACGATCATCGTGGTTTGCGTGTTCGACTCCACTTCGTCGATCTCTTCCGGCGTGTAGTACTGCTTCCAGTAATCCTGGGGCGTGCCGTCATGTGTGTCGGTCATTGCGCCTCCGCGTTGGCCCCCTGGGCCGTGAACCAACGGATCACATGGTTGGCATACATCTCGTGAAACTCACGCGTATAGACCCACTGGTCAGTGTCTTCCAACGTTACCAATTCCTTGGGCCCCCCGAGGCGATTGAAGTAGCGGACGTTCATTGCATAAGGCCACAGGCTGCTGTTCTCTGACGCAATGACCTGAACTGGTGTGTGGCACCCTTCGAATGCCACCGGAGGCGCCATCTTGTGCATCATCGAGCCGACCAGTCGGAAGTGGAACTGGCGCACGCGCAGCGGATCACTTTCGAACGCCCGCATGAGCGGCCCATCATCAGGCCCAGAGAAGATCGCGCGCCATGGCAGCGCGTCCTCCGCCCGAAGAGCGAGATCAGGTCGAACCCGAACCGCCAGTCCAACGCCGATCGCCTTGGCTCGCACGAGCCAGGCCGGTCCTTGCCAGTGCACGCCATCCGGATCACCGTACTCGTGGAGTGTGTGCAGCGAGACAGCTGCCAGGTCCGGGTGGTTTGCGCCGACGTAGTAGCAAGTCACGCTGTCCTCGGCAAGCCCCATCGCGTAGAGTGGCCCAGAGAAGTGCGCGCGCGCGTACGCGATCGCGGCATACCAGGTGCGGATGAAGTCCGGGATGGGGCAATTGGCTCGTGCCCCACCACTCTGACCCCAGCCTGGCAAATCCCATTGCACCACATTGAATCCGGCGCGGTAGAAGGGAAGTTGGAGGCGTGCCAGCAACAGTCCGTAGGGCAGCATTGGGTGGGACATGATGACGGTCGGCGCCTCGCGCGACCGCGCGTACAGTCGAACGTGGATGGGATTGTTTCCGGCGACGATCATTGTGCTCGAGGTGGCGGCGATGATCTCCGCAACCTCTTGAGGTGTATAAAACGACTTCCAGTGCTCACTGGCTAGCCCGGCATCGCCAAACGCCATAGCTGGTCAGTTGCTCAGCGGTGCCGCGTCGTTGGGGGCGGACTCCAGTTGTGAGATGGCAAGCAAGGTCGTGGCACGCTCGATTCGCGCTCCCATTTGCTCGAACGCCGCGGCCGCGGCGTCCAGGTGCCTGTGCCCTTGCAGCGCATCGCCAGTTCGGATCAGCGCGGCCCCCAGCGCACGCCTGCCCACCGCCTCGTGGGCGGACAGCTGGAGTGTGCGTGCACGGACCACCGCTTCGCGGGCCACATCAGCGGCCTCCGCCACGGCCCCCGTCGGCAGCAGCGTCGCGCTGAGCAAAGCCTGCGCCTCGCAGACCAGGGGCAACAACTTCAAACCCTCACCTGCCGCCAGCACCGCGCGCACGAGTTTTTCCGCTTCCGCTGCATGGCCAGCAGCAAGCACTGCGTAGCCCAGGTAGAGGCGCGCAACCAGCACCAGCTCACGAGCGCCGATGCGTTGTGCGCGCAGCAACGCATCATCGAAACATGCGCGCCCGCGCTCGACTTCCGCGCGGTTAAGCAAGACGCGGCCAAACAGCAGCTCTGCGCCGATCAAGCTGTAACGATCGCGTGGGTCGAGTCGTGCCTGGTCCCCACTCGGCTCCGTTTCCGCGACGGTGCCCAGCGTGTCTGGCGCCTCGTTGCTGGTGGACGTTCCCCCGAGCGCCAGAATGTCTTCCACGATGCGTGTCGCGGCGTCCACATCGCCGAGTGAGTAGCACGCCTGGCAGAGCAGGACGCGGACGTCGTTCGCCACCTCGCTGGCCAGTGCCGGTCCGCGGAGGGCTTCCGCCCGCTCGAGAAGCGCGCGTGCCTGGGTGAAGTCGCCGCGCAGATAGTGCAGGGTGCCTGATGCGGCCAGACCCAATTCCAGTGCCTCGCCAGCTGCGAGATTCTCCACCAGCGCGAGAGCGCGTGTGATACGTTCATCGGCCTCGCGTAGCCGCCCCAGAGCGCACAGACTCAGCGCGGCTCGCGCCTCGAGACCTGCCCTGGAGAGGGAATCGAGATTCGCCGTCTCCAGCGCTGATCTCACCAATGCGAGCGCACGGACGTGGTTACCCTGGTGACCCGCCACGTGGGCAAGCTTCGCCTTCAGTCGGCCGGTGCGTTGCCGAGAGTCGTCAAGCTCGACAGCTGCTTCGAATGCGATCTGCGCGTCGGCGAGACTCGACTGGCGCAACAGCGCGTCGCCCAACCGCTCCTGGATGTCCAGCTCGAGCGATCGACGACGCGCGCGGTCCCTGGCTTTCTGAGCGTATTCGAGCGCGAGGCGATACGTCGCAATCGCCCACGTGTCTTCCGCGATGCCGGATCCCGCATCCGCCGCGTAGAGCAAGTACTGCGCTGCACGGTCGCGGCTCGAACCTCTGACGAAGTGGTGGACAAGATCCCGTAGCGCTACTTTGTTCGGACGAACCGGATCAAACTGTTCCTCGAGCACGCGGCCGACTCGCTCGTGCAGCCGCTCCCGCGCAGATTGGGGCAGACTGGCATAGGCGACTTCCTGCGAGATGGCATGTGCGAAGCTGTAGCCCGGCTCCTCACCGCCCATTTCCTGCACCAGGTATTCGCGCTCAGCGAGCATGCGAAGCAAATCGGGAACGGGCAGATTTTCCTCGAGGACGCGTGCCAGCAAGCTGCCCGTCCAGGTCTTACCGAGCACCGCCGCAACCTGAAGTATGCGCCGCTCTTCCGAAGACAGCTGGTCGAGGCGCGCCTGGACAATGCTGCGCAGTGAGTCGGCACCGCGCCCAGCCACGACTGCGTCACGCCGCAGCAGGCGCCATTCCCCGCCCACTTCGCACAAGCCACCGCTCTCGACGCCACTTCGGACCATCTCCGCCAGCAGGAGCGGATTGCCGTCACTCTCGCGGGACAGGATGTCGAGCGTCGCTGGCTCGATGGCGCTCGAGCGGAGCAGGAACGCTACCAGCTGGGTCGACTCCTGATGCGAGAAGCGCTCGAGTCGGAGCGTGAGCACTTCGTTTGGCCACACATGGCGCCACCCTGGCCGCGCCGAAGTGATGAGCACCACGCGCGCGTCTTCGAGATCCGGTACGACCGCGTCGAGGACGGCCAAACTTTCTGAATCGATCCACTGCACGCCGTCGAGGGCGAGTACCAGGCATTCACGCACTGCGTTCTCTGTCAGGAGCTGAGTAAAGGCGCTGACCAGCGCGTGCCGGCCTGTTTCTGGAAGGCCGAGATTTGCTCGCTCCACATTGGGCGACATTAGCTGGGCCAGCGCGGCGTAGGGCGCGCTCGCGGTATCTGACGGGGAGACCTGGAGCACGTCGAGGCCCCGACTGGACGATCGCAAAATCTGGAGTGTGAGCTCGCGTAAGACCATGTAGGGGGTTGCCCGGTCATATTCGCTGCAGCGGGCGACCGCCCATCTGGCGTCGTCCGCATGCCGTCGCTGCAACTCCGTGAGCAGCGATGACTTGCCGGCACTGGCTGGAGCGAGGATGGTCGCCGACTGGAAGCCACTCCGCGAGCCTTTGATCAGGTCGCCAAGTCTTGCCAGCTCGCGCTCACGGCCAACGAAGGTCGAGTCCATCTCGGCGCCAACAGAAGTTGTTTGACTGAACAGGCCGACCACTTCGTAGGTTTGGACCGGCTCGACTTTGCCGCGAATCGGCATTGGCGGCAGAGCGACATAGTGGATCAGGTTGCGCGTAAACCGATGCGTCGTCTCTCCTACGAGCACGTGGCCAACCCGCGCCGCGTGTTCCAGGCGGGACGCGAGATTGACCGCGTCTCCCATCACCGTGTACTGGCCGTACTGACCACCACCTACACGTCCCGCAAGCACTTCGCCGGTGTTGATACCGATCCGCATTTGCAAGTTGACAGTGGCCTTCCGCTGCTGGTGCTGTTGCTGGTTGAAGCGCACCAGCTCCTCTTGCAGCGCCAGCGCCGCACGTACGGCACGTTCTGGATCATCCGCGTGCGCAACCGGGGCCCCGAACAGCACCATCATGGCATCGCCAACGTATTTGTCGACGTAACCACCAAACCTGGCGACCGTCGCGGTCAAACGCTCGAAGCAGCGGTTCATCATCTGGGTAACCTGGTCGGGCGGCATCTTTTCCGACATCGCCGTGAACCCGTGCAGGTCCAGAAACAGTACGGTGACGATTCGCAGCTCGCCCTGGACGTATTCCTCCAACGGTGTGCCACTCGAAGTTGCACCCATCGTCATCGTGGGTTCGTCAGCACTTTGCGGCACGTCAACGGGCACATCCACGTGGAAGGTCAATTCGGTCGTACCCGCGCGAATCCGATCGCCAGATTGGAGGGCGCTCGGGGCGTGCACGCGCCGACCATTGACGAACGTCCCATTCTGGCTACCCACATCGCTGAGCAGATAGCGCCCGTCGACTCGACGGAGAAAGGCGTGGTAGCGCGATACCGACGCGTCGTTGAGCCGCAGGTCGTTTTGCTCGCCGCGTCCGATGCGCAGCTCACTCTGGACATAGCGGCGCTCACCCGACGGCTGTTCTAACCACGCCATCCCTTGACGGGCGATCACAGCGATGGCGGGGGCAATGATCGTGGCGGGCGCTTGCGCATCGCCCTCAGGATGCATCGTTGCCTCTGGAAGTTCGGCCGACAAGCCGGTTTTCAGCATGAGACGCAGTCGGCCGAACTTCCATGACGTTTGGTCTAGGAAGGCGGCAGGCGCTTTCAGAGTCCACGGGTTGGATTTTGGCCGTCTTCCTAGACCGGCGCCGCATTCTACGTGAACCTCGGTGAAGCTCGTGCGTCATCCGACTGGCCGACGTGGTAAGTTGTGCACCCGAGCACGGGATCACCGCATCGCACCACATTCACCAAAGCAAGGGGTTGATGATGTCAGGGCAGCGGCAACAGACGATCGCAATTGTTTGCAGCCTAGTATTGGCACTTTTCGCCGCGTCGACGAGCGCAGTCGCGCAAGGGCAGTCGTCGACTTTGCAACTCTCCCCGCAGAACAACTCGGGGATCAGCGGCACGGCCACATTCACACGTCAGGCTGACGGATTGAAGATCGATCTCACAGTCACTGGCGCCGGCGCCGGCCCAGAACCGGCCCACATACATGAGGGCAGCTGCTCCCAATTGAATCCGACGCCCCAGTTCACGCTCTCCCCAGTTGCCAATGGATCGTCCAGTACCGTCGTGCAGACCACAATTCAGTCGCTCACGGCATCGCCGCACGCCATACACCTTCACAAGTCGGCCGACGAGCTCACCGTGTACGTGGCTTGCGCTGACATCACGCCGGCGTCGTTGCCGAACACTGGGCAAGCTGACTCGAGCATTGGACTGGTTAGCGCAGCGGCAGGGTTGAGCCTCGCGGGACTGGGTCTGCTGCTTCTGCGCCGTGCGCGGCGGAGCCCGGCCAACTCGGTCACACCCTAACGGCTCGCGGCCCACGTGTTGGCAGCGGGGTTGTAGCGCTCGATACTGGCAACCGGGTCAGAGTCTCCCTTCCCGCCGATCACCAGGACCTGGCCGCCGGGCAGCAGGGCCACTGCGTCCAGCCAGACACCAACGCTGGGCGACGCCGCGTCCACCCAGCGGTTGTTCGCTGGCTCGTAGCGCTCGGCGCTGGCGACTACCTGGGTATTGTCTTTGCCACCCACCACCAGTACCTGTCCATCGCGCAGCAAGATTGCGGAGTGGCTGCCGCGCGCTTGGGCGAGGTTGGCCGCCGCCGTCCACCGATTCGTTGTAGGGTCGAACAGGTCGGCCGACGCGAGATACCCTCCCGGACTACTGCTGGAGCCCCCCGCGACCAACACTCTTCCGTTCGCCAGACGCGTCGCGGTGTGCCCCAGGCGGGCGCTGATCAACTCGCCAGCGGACGTCCATTTGTTGCCTGAGGCGTCGTAGAGCTCCGACGTCTTCTCAGATGCGAACCCGCCCACGACAAGCGTCCGGCCGTCGCTTAGCAACGTCGCCGTGTGACTGCTGCGGGGGTTGGCCATGGATGCGGCAGGTGCCCAACTGTTGGACGCGGGATCGTACAGCTCAGCGCTTGCCAGGAAGTCCCTGACGTTGTGACCGCCAGTGACCAGGACCTTGCCGTTGGTCAGCAGGGTCGCCGCATGCTGGGCGCGCTCTGTCGACAGTCGCCCACCAGGAGTCCAGGAGTTCGTGGCGGGGTCGTAGATCTCGGCGACTGAGGTGTAAGGCGCGTCGCTGGCTTCACCGCCAACCACCAGCACTTTGCCGTTCGTGAGCAAGGTTGCGGTGCCGTTGGCGTGTCCGACGGCCGGCGTGCCAGCGACGCTGACAGTGTTGGTCGCGGGATCGTAGAGCTCCGCACTGGCGAGTGGACCGCCGGTGCCCTTACCGCCCACCACCAGTACCTTGCCGTCGTCGAGCACGGTGGCAGTGTGGCCATAGCGTGCCTGTCGGCGCCGACGCCGCCGGCACGGACGTTGGGGCTGCCGGCTTGCTTGTCGCGACGGCGGGTGGCTGTGTGACGACTGGCGCTAGCGAGGGCGAGATGGCCTGTTCGGGCGGCGATCCCAGGCGTGGCAGCAGCACGACGAGCGCAACGAGCAGCACAATGACGCCGGCGCCGGCGGCAAGGAGCAGCCTCTGGCGAGAAGCGGCCGGCTGGACCCCGCCGGATGTGGCTGCGGTCGCGGCGGCGCGGGCTGACGCGGCGGCTGCGCGTTGGCGCCGCCGTTCTTCGGCTTCCTGACGCTTGCGCTCCTCTTCCTGGCGCTTGCGCTCCTCGGCGGCGAGGCGTTCTCGCTCCCGCGCCTCGGCTTCCTGACGTTTCCGTTCCTCACCTGCCAGTCGTTCTCGCTCACGCGCTTCCGCCGCCAGTCGCTCACGCTCACGAGCCTCGGCCTCCAGTCGCTCACGCTCGCGCGCGGCTTGCGCGGTCGCTTCGACGCGCTGGCGTTCGCGCGCCTCCGCCTCCAGACGTTCACCCTCACGAGTTTCCGCCTCGAGCCGTTCGCGTTCGCGTGCCTCTGCTTCGAGCCGCTCCCGCTCCCGCGCTTCAGCCTCCAGCCGCTCCTGCTCACGCTCGGCCAGCGCGGCAGCTTCGACGCGCTGGCGCTCGCGTTCCTCTGCATCCAGCCGCTCGCGCTCACGAGTTTCCGCCTCGAGCCGCTCCCGTTCCCGTTGGGCTGCTTGCTGGCGAAACTCCGGGTCGATTACGGTCGGCCTGACGTGGCTCTGCACGTCGGGCTGCCTTGCGATGGGGTGTACATACGGCAGCGACCCACTGTCCACGGCAGGTGCCGATCCCGGCTCGATTGCCAACCCTTCGGCTTCCTTGACGGCCCGCTCGAGGGCCTCAGCGAACTCCGGCCCACTGGCGTAGCGAGCTTCGCGCTCGCGCGCCAGCGCACGTACAAGCACCTTGGCAATCGGCAGTGGCAGATTGGGATTCATCTCCCACGGCGGCGGCAGCTGTCCCTGGACGTGCTGCAGCGCCACCCCCATGGGCGTATCGGCGCGGTACGGCACCCGTCCCGTCAGGAGCTCATAGAGCACGACTCCAAACGCGTACAGGTCTGATCGCCCATCCAGCGGCAGAGCCAGCACTTGCTCAGGCGCGGCGTAGTCCGGCGTTCCCATGAACGTGCCGACGACCGTCAACCCCGAGTCGCCCTGCATCAGCTTGGCAATCCCGAAATCTGCTAGCAGCGCTCGGTCGCTATGCAGCAAGATGTTGTCGGGCTTGATATCGCGATGAATGATTCCCTGCTGGTGCGCGGCATCCAGCGCCGCAAGGACTTGCTGGGCGATCCTCAACACCTGTCGCGCCGGCCACGGCGCCGGCTCGAGCTGCAGGCGATCTTTTAGCGTTCCGCCTCGCACGAGCAGCATCACGAGGTACAGCAACCCATCCTCTTCGCCCGAGTCATAGACCGGCAGGATGTTGGGATGCTCGAGGTGGGCGATGGTCTCGACTTCGCGGTGAAAGCGCTGCACAAAGTCGGGTTGGCGTGTCAGTGCCGGGTCGAGCACTTTGAGCGCCACGCGCCGCCGCAGGCTCAGGTGCTCCGCCTCATACACCGAGCCCATACCACCACGGCCCAGCAGACCCAGGAGTTGGTACCTCCCGAATCCAACTGTGCGGCCAACCATGTTATCCAAAAAGCAGATCTCCCCTCATCGCCAGTACATGGCGACGGCTGCATTGAAGGCGCTCATTGTACTTCGACCGACCTTCGCTTCACGGTGGACCTGCGGTTGAGAATGCAGGTACGATCGCCAGCGTCCTCATACTCGAGGCCATCATGCTGTTTCACGTCACCATCACTCACAGCCAGCAGGATTGCCCCGGCCGACGGGCAGCAGCGACACCGGACCTGATGAGCCCCGGTCGCCCCGACCTGGGCGACGAGCTCACCGTCACGGCGCACAGCGTCGTGTGGGGAGCAGCGTGCATCCTGTGGGCAGAACCGGAGCACGTGGCCTACGCGCTGCTGGAGGCTGCCAGCCTCGAGGCGGTCGAGCGTTACCTCGAAGCCCTGACGCCGGCAGGGTGGGACAGACGGACGCTGCCCGTATTCATGTTGCCTGGCCAGCTCGAAGCGGTGCGGCAAGCGCTCGCGTCGCCTGCAATGCCGTCGGCGCAGCCGGCCACCTCCGTCAGTGAGCCTGCCAGAGATCTCGGCAGTGCCGATACCTTGAAAGACCTGACGGCTGCCAGTAGCGAAGCGGTTGACCAGCAAGCAACACTGCCACCTGATGAAGCACGCGTCGCTACAGTGCCGCCAATGGCCGCGGTCCCACCTGACAAGCCTCCCGGTGAGCGGGTCACGCCCACGACACCTCAGCCAGTGGTAGCTGAACCGTCTGCTCCACCCGATCCCGGACCTCGTCCCGATTCCAGCGCGGTGACGCGCTTCATTGAGCGACCAGTCATACCGGCGGCCGACGAGCCCCGCTCATCAAGCGAAACCCCCACCGTTATCCTCGATCCAAAATCTCAACGTGCGCCCGGCATGCGGCTCGTGGCGAGCACTGGTCCTGCTCAGGGCTCAATCTTCGATGTCGGCGAGGAGGGCGCTACCCTTGGCCGCCTGCCGGAGAATTCGATCTGTCTCACGGATGGACGCCTCTCGCGGCACCATGCCAGCGTCGAGTTCCGCGATGGCGGGTACTGGTTGAAGGACCTCGGCAGTCAGAATGGCACCCTGGTAAACGATCACGCGCTGACTGAGCCGCACCTGTTGCAGGCAGGCGATACGATCGAGCTCGGTACCACCCGGCTGACGGTCATGCTGGATTCCGACGATTAGTCGAGGACCTGGACGACGAACCTGTCGACCAGGAGGTCATTTCCGTTGCCGGCTACGAACAGTCCGACACCACCGCGGTCCAATATAGCGTCGCTGGTCGTCGCAGCTGCTCGCCCGTTGACCATCAAGGACAGCCGGCCACCAACAACTTCAAAACTCAGGTCGTTCGCGGATTCTCCAGGTTGCACCGCCTCACAGCGCGTCCACGGGACCAGCTCAATCCATCTGTCCTGGTCGCGGCGCCAGATACAGACGGCGCCTTGATCGTCGACCTGGGCCACGTAGTAGCGGCCACTCTGGTTTCGGCCGTCGCGTGGGCCGGGTCCGCGATCGCGTAAGAGCAAGCCGCATGTTCCGCCGGCTGGGCCGCCCAGCTTGCGAAACGTGGCGCCGACGAGTACATCACGCAACGCCGATCCCACTGGTGCACCGATCGCCACGAACTGGTTGTCGCGCGGCGCCGGCAAGTGGTAGCCATTCTCGATGCGTCGAGCGTCGCGCAGCGGGTCGTCTGGCCAGCCCGCCCAGTGACGATCGAAGCATTCATCCAGAATCACGCGACTGCGCACGGACGGGTTCTCCAGAAAGTCGGCGACCGCCTGCTGATAATCCGCGCCAAGCCGCCCCGCGGTGCCAACCGGCTGCGAATTCGTTTGACTTGGCCTCACGCTGGCCTCTGCGTAGTCCGGCGACAGGCGGCCGTGCCGCGCGATGTCGGCTGGCTCTTCGCCTAACCCGGGCATGCGGCGGGCCTCACATGCGTACGCTCATCTCACGCGCCACCGCGCTGCTCGACGCCAGGGGTCGCATCTCATACAGCAGGACTACCTCGTGGGTGCCGCCAATTTCGACTCGGTCGCCCTCGCGTAAGGGTGTCGATGACGGCTGCGCTGCGATTCGCTGACCGTTGATAAAGACACC
>WNGK01005537.1_pt1 | contig 14597 bp, 8 predicted proteins | sample 5400601 | NCBI WGS metagenome assembly WNGK01 (sample SAMN13153376, study PRJNA577476) | soil metagenome | isolation source: 60 cm soil or saprolite under Garry oak tree replicate 1 | place: USA:California | collected 2016-06-15 | reverse complement strand
CTACATGGTGCCGCAGGCAGTGGTGGTACTGGCCAAGCTGCCGCTGAATGCCAACGGAAAAATCGACCGCCAGGCCCTCCCCGAGCCGGAGCGGGCACAGGCCGCGCGGGAGTATCTGGCGCCGCGTACGGCGACGGAAGAAGCCGTGGCTGCAATCTGGGCAGAAGTGCTGCGGCGGGACCCCAACCAGATCAGCATTGACGACAACTTCTTCGATCTCGGCGGGCATTCTTTGCTTGCCACCCAGGTCATTTCCCGAGTGCGCAAAACGTTGAACATCGAACTGCCGCTGCGCACTCTGTTCGAATCCCCAACCGTAGCTGCCTTGGCAGGGCAAGCTGAAAAAGCGGGCGCCGCCGGTCAGCCGGAGATTCCACCCATCGTCAGAGTGCCACGCGACAAGCCTCTGCCGCTCTCTTTCGCGCAACAGCGGCTGTGGGTGCTCGACCAGATTGAGCCAAACAATCCGCTTTACAACATTCCGCGGGCCACGCGTCTGAAAGGTAAACTGAACACCCATGCGCTTATAGATACCCTGAACGAAATCGTCCGCCGCCATGAATCGCAGCGGACCACGTTTGCTGCCGGCGCAGATGGCCAGCCAATGCAGTTGATCGCGGAATCGCTCACCTTGAAGGTTCCAGTGATCGATTTGAGCGGACGGCCCGAGGCGGAGCGCGAAACGGAAGCGCAGAGGATCGCATTCGAAGAACAACAGACGCCGTTTGATCTTTCCAAGGGACCATTGCTGCGGGCGCGGATCGTCAAGTTGAGTGCAGAGGACCACGTGTTGCTGGTTACCATGCATCACATTGTCAGCGATGCCTGGTCGGCCGCCATTTTCCTGCAGGAGATGAGCGCTCTGTACAGCGCATTTAGCGCCGGGAAGTCGTCTCCGCTTCCGGAACTTGCGGTCCAGTATGGTGACTACGCGGCATGGCAACGTAAGTTTCTGCAGGGACCGGCTCTGGACAGGCAGCTCAGCTACTGGCGCGAACACTTGAAGGGAGCGCCGCCGCTGTTGCAGCTTCCTTCGGACCGGCTTCGCCCGAGCGTTCGCAAGTTTGAAGGCACCTATGAACCCATTCCCCTGGCAAAAGATGTCGCCGTCGCGGTGAAGGCATTCAGCCAGCGGGAAGGCGTGACTCCGTTCATGACCCTGCTGGCGGCATTCAATGGGTTACTGGCACGTTATTCAGGCCAGGAACACATTGTGCTGGGAACTGATATGGCGGAGACGGAGCGGATGATCGGATTCTTTATCAATCTGCTTCCGGTGCACGCCGACCTTTCCGGAGATCCCAGCTTCCACGAAATGGTGTCGCGAGTGCGCGAGGTTGCGCTCGGGGCTTATGCTCACCAGGACATTCCATTCGACAAACTTGTAGAAGACTTGCAGCCGGAGCGCAGCCGGAGCCACAACCCGATTGTACAGGCCTTATTCGTGATGCAGAACGTGCCGCGCCAGCAGCGTGAACTGCCGGGCCTGGAGCTGTTTCCGTTCCCTATGCCTCTTACTCGTTCCAAGTTTGACCTTGCCGTCTTCCTATCGGACAACGGCACCGAAGTCGTCCAGAACTGGGTTTACAGCACGGAACTGTTTGAGCGAAGCACGATTGTGCGCATGGCCTCGCATTTCGAAAACCTGTTGCGCCACGCGGTTGCCATGCCCGACACTCGTTTGAGCGGATTGGAAATGCTGAGTGAGCAAGAAAAGCAGCAACGCGAAGCGGAAACGACAGAACGGAAACAATCGCAACGCAAGAAACTGATGGCGGTCGAGCCCAAAGCGGTGAATCTGGCAGGTGAGCCCTCGGGCAAGAATTCGTGAAAACCGAGTCGAAGAAACGCTTGTCTTCTGCTCGGGTTGGTCTATAATTATCTTGGTTTTCCTCCCCCATCACTATTACGATCGCGCCGGTTCTCGTCGGTAAGTCCTAGTGCAAGAGTTTGCATATGGGACCGGGACAGCCGGTCAGGCCTTGCGAGAATATTATATAAGTTATTTTATTTGCAGTAGCTTACGCACTTTCATTGTGCGGCAAGGACCGGCAATAAAAATTGGCTTTTGGCAATGCGAATGCACTTTTTCGAGACCGAGTAGGAATCCGTAAGTATTCGGGAAGTCTGTTTGGCGCGATAATGTTTTTTCGAAGGAGAAACCTGGGGTGGAAACCACAACTGTGAAAAAGTCTTTAGGGACGGTTCGGCGCAAGGCGGTTGATCTTTCTCAATTTAATCCCGTGCGGGAAAGTCAGCTCAGCGAAGACCAACTGCTTCCGCTGGTGATGGAGCCTGCCGCCGACCAGGTGGATCTAGCCGACTGGGCGCTGAATAACCGTGATTACATCAATGCCAAGCTGCACCAGCATGGCGGGATATTGTTCCGTGGTTTCGGGCTCTCAACACCGGCCGATTTCGAGCGGGTCGCGGCTGCCATCTACCGCGAAATCTACTCCGAATATGGCGACCTACCTCGCGAAGGCGTGGCTGGGAAAATCTACACCTCGACTCCGTATCCCGAAGACAAGTCGATTCTGTTTCACAATGAGAGTTCTCACATGAACGCCTGGCCGACGCGGATCAGTTTCTTCTGCGTGGTGGCGGCAAAGGAAGGCGGATGTTCGCCGGTGGTGGACTGTCGCCGGGTGTACAAGGAGCTGAATCCGGCGGTACGCCAGAAGTTCGAGGAAAAGGGACTTATGTACGTTCGCAATTTTTCGGACGGCCTGGACGTAAGCTGGCAGCGGTTCTTCTCGACTGATGACCGGGGGGTGGTCGAAGAAGCGTGCAAGAACCAGGGATTCATCCCTGAGTGGTATGGCAAGGACAACCTTCGGGTGCGACAACGCTGCCGCGGCGTACTGCGCCATCCGGTCACGGGCGAAATCAGCTTCTTTAATCAGGTGCAGTTGCATCACGTGCACTGCCTGGATGCCGATGTCCGTCAGTCCCTGCTTTCGATCTTCAAGCGCGAGGACTTGCTGCGTCATGTGTACTACGGTGACGGTTCCGAAATTGAAGATTCGGTCATGGACCACATCGGCGTAATCTACGAGAAGAACGCGGTACGCTTTAAGTGGCGCGAGGGCGACCTGGTGACGCTGGACAACATGATTACCGCGCACGCTCGCGATCCGTTCGTGGGTCCCCGCAAGATTGTGGTGGCATTGGGTGACCTGGTGCAGGGCGCTGATCTGGACCGCGCGTCCGCAAACTCATCCGCAAACCAATGATCGAAAGAGTACAAGGTCCTGAAATAAGCAGTGAAGCAGCCCGCTTCCCCTCCGGCCTGCTGGTCATGAGGGCGGCGCAAAGTGCCGCCGCCGAAATGGAGTAGGGAATGCAGGAACAGGCCACGACTGGCTTCTGGCTTTCGCCGCAACAGGAGTTTGCCTTCAAGTCTCAGCCCTCTGCCGGGCAGGGATCGGTCTGCCTGGTGTCGCTGGAAGGGCCGGTGTCCGCCAACCAGCTTCAGGATGCCTTGTGCGCGACGGTCGCGCGGCATGAAATTCTCCGTACCGTCTTTCGCCGTCAGCCGGGACTGAAGGTCCCGTTCCAGGTGGTCTTGGAGGCGGCTGAAATCGACTGGCAACAGATGGATCTCGGCCCGCTGGAACAGTGCGAATATAACTCCCAGGTCGCAGGACTTTTTCGTGCTGAGCAGGCGCGGAGCAGGCGGCTGGAAGATAGCCCCGTCCTGTGGGCGCGGCTAATCACGCGCGATGCGGGCCGCTCTTCGCTGATCCTCAGCCTACCTGTCCTATCGGTGGACGCCCAGTCCTTCAAAGTTCTACTGCGGGAGATCGCGCTTATCTGTTCCGGACAGAAAGACCAGCTGCCGGAGCCATTTCGCTACGTCCAATTTTCTCAATGGCAGGCCGACTTGCTGCAATCGCAAGATGAAGACGCGCAGCAGGGACGGGCCTTTTGGAAACGCTGGCTGGAAGAACCGCTGGTTTGCCCTTCGTTGCCGGGCGAGGACAAGCAGCACCGATCTTCTTCTCTATCTCTTTCCGAACCGGTTGTGGTCGGGCTGGAAAAACAACTCGCCAATGCGGTTCTTCAGTCACCGGACAGCGCGATGATTTTACTGTCCGCCTGGCAAGCTCTAGTGTCGCGGCTTTCCGGACAGAACGCCTTCCGCCTGGGAGTGTACGCCGCAAGCCGCGAGTACGAAGAGCTGGAAAATGCGATCGGCTGCTTCGCTCGGATTCTTCCCATCCCGACTCGGGTTGAGAACAACTTCCGTTTTAGCGATATTCTGCGGCAGACGAAGGGCGCGATTCACGAGGCGGTTGCGGTGCAGGAATATTTCGTGCCTGAGGCGATCGGTACTGATGGTGAGCTGATCAGCTTCGCTTATCACGATCTAGGTGACGAAAAGATTCATGGCGGATTGGGATTTAGTCTGGAGCGGGTGGAGGTGGTAAGTGAGCGGTTCAAGCTGCGGTTGAATGTGGTGCGGCGGGAATCGGAACTGGAGTTGGAGTTTCACTACGATGCCTCGCGGTTGGAGCGCAGGGCCGTCGAGCGTATAGCCGGGTATTACCAGAATCTATTGGCGGCTGCGGTGGCGAATCCGGAAACTGCGGTTTCGCGGTTGCCGCTGCTTTCCGGGAACGAACGGCGGCAGTTGCTGGTGGAGTGGAACCAGACGGCGACGGCGTATCCGGAGCAGCAGACTGTGCATGAACTGTTTGAGCAGCAGGCGGCGCGGGTGCCGGAGCGGGAGGCGGTGCGCTGCGGCGAGCAGGCGCTCAGCTACCGCGAGTTGAACGAGCGCTCGAACCAACTGGCGCATTATTTGCGGCGGCAAGGCGTGGGCGCGGACCGGCCGGTGGGGCTGGGCCTGGAGCGCTCGGCGGAGACGATGGTGGCGGTGCTGGCCATTCTGAAAGCGGGTGGGGCGTATGTGCCGCTGAATCCGGATAATCCTCCGGCGCGGTTGCAGCAGCAACTGCAGGGAGCGGCGGCGGTAATCACCGAAGCGAAACTCGCGGCGCAGATGCCGGAGTTTGCTGGCCCAACCATTGTTCTGGATGGCGAGCAGAAGTTGTGGGCGAAGGAAGCGAAGTCGAATCCTGCGCCGAACACCACGCCCGACAATCTGGTGTATGTGATCTACACTTCGGGGTCGACGGGAGTGCCGAAGGGGGTGGCGGTGCGGCACCGCAATCTGGTGAACTACGCGGACTTCATCACGAAAAGATTAGAGCTGGAGAAATATCCCGAAGGCTTGCAGTTTGCGACGGTATCGACGCTGGGAGCGGACTTGGGGAACACCTGCATATATCCGGGGCTGATTTCGGGCGGCACGGTGCACATTGTGGGCTATGAGATGGCGACCGATCCGCGACGGTTCGCCGAGTACGTGGCGAAGCATCCGATTGACGTGCTGAAGATCGTGCCCTCGCACTTGCAGGCGCTGGTGCATTCGGAAGACGCGGCGAAACTGCTACCGCGGAAGTATTTGATTTTTGGCGGGGAGACGCTGACCCCGAAGCTGGTGGAGAAAATTGCGGCGCTGCAACCGGGCTGCCAAATGCTGAACCACTACGGGCCGACGGAAACCACGGTCGGTTCGTTGACGCTGAAGTTGCAGGATAAAGATAAAGATTACGACTGGAAAAAGGCGAAGCTGGCGAGCATTCCGATCGGGCGTCCGATACAGAACACGCAGTTATACATTCTGGACGCAAACCTGGAGCCGGTGCCCATCGGAGTGACCGGCGAGTTGTACATCGCGGGGGCGGGAGTGACGGCGGGGTATCTGGGGCAGGCGGAGAAAACTGCGGAGCGGTTTGTGAAGAATCCGTTTGCCAGCGGGTCCGAGGTCGAAGCAACCATGTATCGCACCGGGGACCTGGCGCGCTACGGGACAGACGGGAACGTGGAGTTTCTCGGGCGGGGCGACGATCAGGTGAAGATCCGCGGGTTCCGCATCGAGTTGGGAGAGATCGAAGCGGTGCTGGCGCGGCACGGCGGGGTGAAGCAGGCGGTGGTGCTGGCAAGAGAAGACGCCCAAGGCGAGAAGCGATTACTGGCGTATGTGGTCGCGAGTCGGGAGTCTTCGAGTTCTGGCGGGCCGGTTACCGGCCCACTTGCCGGCGAAGATCTGCGCGCGTATCTGAAGCAACACGTGCCGGACTACATGGTGCCGCAGGCAGTGGTGGTACTGGCCAAGCTGCCGCTGAATGCCAACGGAAAAATCGACCGCCAGGCCCTCCCCGAGCCGGAGCGGGCACAGGCCGCGCGGGAGATTATCGGACCTCGCAACGAGATTGAGCAGGCGCTGCTGAAGGTTTGGCAACGGGTGCTCAATAAGCAGCAGGTCGGCGTTACAGATAACTTCTTTGAACTCGGCGGCCATTCGCTCATGGCCGTGCAGTTAATGGGAGAGATCAAGAAAGACATCGGAAAAGAGATCCCGCTGGCCTCGCTTTTCCAGGGCGCCACCATCGAGTATCTGGCGCACCTTCTCGAAGGCGAAGAAAGCGTTGACAAGTCGATCCTCAGAGAGATCCAGCCCGGCGGAACTTTGCCACCTTTCTTTGCCGGAGTCTTGCCGGGGGTAAATGCTCTGGGATACCTGAACTTGTCGAAGCACATGGGTCCAGACCAGCCTTTCTATATGCTGCAAGGCTCCGGACCGGGTCCGCGCGCTGCGCGCCGTCCCTACACGGCACAGGAATATGAAAAGGTGGCTTCGGAATACATTCGCGCTATGCGCGCCGTGCAACCGGAGGGGCCATACCATATTGGCGGCATGTGTGAAGGCGCGCGCATTGTCTTTGAGATGGCGAGGTTGCTGGAAGCACAAGGACAGAAAGTAAATCTGCTGGCGATTTTTGACACTTGGGCGCTCGAGAACACGCAGAACCCCCACCTATGGCGGATCTATTACTATTCTCGCCGAGTTCAAGAGATGCGGCGGCTCTCCTGGGCTTCGAGGATGAACATCTTCCGCCATGCCTTGAGAAGTCGTCTCGGCTGGTGGCTTGGCTCAAAATCCGCACCGCCCAAGAGCGAGTGGATGGAGACTTACTGGCCGGGCGAGGATTTTGTGCCTTCGCAGGTGCACAGCCGAATCACAGTTTTCAAGGTTCCCAAGCAACCCTTTTATTACTATGGCGATCCGTTGCTGGGATGGGGGGGGAGGACAATATCCGGAGTGGAGACTCACATCATCCCCAACGGGAAACACCGGTTTGTATTGCGGGAACCGTACGTGCGCTATTTGGCGACTACCCTTGCACGAGCGCTGCAGGAGTTGCACTCGAAAAACGGAAATATGCCCGAAGTTCAAAAGCAAAGCCGGCCGGTCGAAGTAGCCGTCATGCGATAGCTGCGAGCGCTACGGGCGAGGACGAATATTTTGCCGATGTCGATGGCCACGGGAGAAACCCTGCAATTGCTCGGATTGGAGTTGCCTCCGACCCTTGACGGGTTGCAGGTTCCTGCCCTCGACGGCGCCAGCATTCACCTTTGGCATGCCAGTCCGCTAAGGCGCAGGTCATTGCTTCCAAATTTCAGTACCCTGCTTTCGTCGGACGAAAACGATCGCCGGGAGCGTTTCCATTTTCACGGAGACCGCGAGGATTTTGCTTTCGCGCGGGGTATGTTGCGGACGGTGCTGGCCGCGTATCTAGAGACGGACCCTCGGGAGCTGCGTTTCGTTTATTCGGAGCACGGAAAACCCTCGCTCGACTGGACTGATTCGGAAACCGCCTTGCAGTTCAATCTGTCTCACACCAAGGGAGCGGTGCTGTTGGGGATTTGCCGGCTGCGTGCCATCGGAGTGGATGTTGAGAGAGTACGAAAAGACTTCAGTCCTCAGGAAATTGCCGCCAGGTTCTTCTCAGTTTCAGAGCAGCAGGCCTTGATGAGCTTGCCCGAAGCGGAGCGGCGAGCGGCTTTCTTTCGCTGCTGGACTCGCAAAGAGGCATTTCTGAAGGCGCGAGGGCATGGGCTTTCTTTTCCGCTGCCACTCTTTGATGTATCCATCGGCGCCGGCGAGACGGAGGTCAGGCTTACCACCAGGCCGGATCCGGCAGAAGCGCAGCGCTGGCAGATTCTGCATGCGCCTGCGCCGGATGGTTTTGCGGCTGCGGTGGCAGTGGAGAGTTTTCTCCATCCTGGGTTGAAGGGCGGGACAAACGGGTGGCGCTAATGGTGCAAGAAGCTGTAAATCAGGCCTACGATGGAAACCAGCACCATCCCCAGCAGCAACGCATCCAACCATCTGTCGTTCTTGTGGCGGGGTGTGGTTCGGGTCGGCATGGAGGCCAAGGCTGAAAAAGGATTACAAGATGACGGCGGCAAGCGGCGGCCAGCGGAAATACTCGTCCCGTTCGCGTTTAGCTTCGTGTGTAACCAAGGCAGCTTACGCGCGAGTTCCCTCGCCTCGCAATGCCACTTCGGTAACCCCGGGCATGTTACTTGCAGACAGCTTCGCCAGGGCCCCAGAGAGGATAACTAAGGAGCACTAGGGCCGGAATCCCTCGCGCGCCGGAGCGCTTTGCTTTATTATTGAATTAGCAGGTGTCCACGGACTTCTCAGCGCTGCGCGTCGAAGAATCGAATTTAGAACCCATCGAAGAAAATGAACTGTTTCAAGTGTCTGAACTGTTGTTCTGCCGAACTCCGTTTTGAGGAGAAGCGATGCGTGTGCTCGCAATGCAATGCTCACTGGCCTGTTGTGCGCGGCATTCCGCGGTTCTTCGATGCGCCTGATTACTATTGGGGAGAGGTAGGCCGTAGTGACGCACAGGAATTACTGGATGCGGCTCGGCGAGGGCCTTGGATGGACGCTGTCAAGCAGCGCTTCGGTGATCGCGATGACATGATTTCAGGCGTGCTCGATCTGCAGAGGGCATCCTGGGCTCCCATGTTGAGCCTCCATGAACGGTCCGCGGCCCTTGACATCGGAGCCGGTTATGGTGCAATCACGCATTCCCTCGCACGGTCGGTGGGCGAAGTTTACTCGGTGGAGGCCATCCCTGAAAGAATCGAGTTCATCCAGGAGCGGCTGCGACAGTCACGTGTCGACAATGTGCAGATCATACAGGCATCCGCGACCGCACTGCCTCTGATGGGAAACAGCTTCGACTTAGCCGTTGCCAATGGCGTGCTTGAGTGGATTGGAGAGTGGGATCTAGAGGGAACTCCGCGTCAGGCGCAACTGAGATTCCTGCAATCGGTTCATCGAGTGCTGAAACCTGACGGAGTCCTTTCGGTTGGAATTGAGAACCGCTTCGGATATGGTCTCTTCCTGGGAGGCAAGGATCACTCCGGGATCGCATACACCAGTCTAGTTCCCCGCTCTCTCGCAACTTGGATGTTACGTCGCAACACCGAACCTCACCACCGAACACAATTGAATCTCCGCAAGGAATATCGTACGTACACGTATTCGGAGCGAGGTTACCGTAAGCTTTTCTCTGAGGCCGGTTTTGCCGCAGTGTCATGTTTCTGGGCCCAACCTGGCTATAACCAGCCTTATCGCCTCGTCCCATTATCATCTCCTGGGTGGGTACGTGAGGAATTCCTGGAGTCGCTTGATCATCCCACTCTACGTGCGCGGCAAAGCTGGCACCGTCAGTTGAAAAGGGCCGCTGCATGGTCGGGTGTCCTGCCTTTGGTTCTACCCGAATTTGTATTTCTTGCCTTTAAGAGGCCGGATCGACAGCGTGAGGTGGATTCGTGGGTCGGGTCACGGCTCAGCGAATTGCGAATCAATACAAATGGATCCCAAAGCAAGACAAAAAGGACGAACTGGGCCCTCTACACCCATCCTTTCAGGGCCAAGTCAGTCGTACGAATTGGAGACGTTCATAGCGGCAGCAGTCTGGCGTACGTAAAAATTAGCGTTCGCGGCGAAGACGGCATTGCCAGCTTCGACCGGGAAGCGATAAATCGAGCAAAGGTTCGGAGCGCCCTGCGGGCATGTGGCAACCACACTATCTGGATTCCGGAAACCTACGGAAAGCTGCAGTTGGCTAATACCTCGTATTGCATGGAATCAGCGGCACAGGGCATCCAGCTCTCTCGCATTACCCGGCAGCCTGAGTATTTCGCGCAGTCGAGCCGAGTCGAAAGTGATTTCGTCCAACTATTCGAGCGCTTAATGGAGCTTACTAGCGCGCTGCAGAATGTCTCCGATATGCCGGCAATGCATTCGAAGTGGCCCGAGCTTCCAGAAGAACTCGTGAACGATCCGGAACTGGCGGCCTGGATCAACGATCGTCGCTATTTTGGCAACCGATCTAGCAGCGAGTGTGCTAAATGGATCCAGCACGGCGATCTCTCGGTTGAAAATGTGTTCATCGACCAGAAACGTGGGCGCATCGAAGTATTTGATTGGGACGAACTGGCCGCAGGATTCCCGCCGCTATATGACCTTTTCCAACTCCTGTTCTCCACGGCCTACCTTTCACCCACGGATGAAGCTGTTGGCTTCGAAAGTGAAGTGGATCGATGGGTCGCTTCGTTCATGGCAGTTTTCTTGGGTGACACGGAATTCGCCGGCATTGCGCGAAGGGTCATTGCCACCGCCTGTGAACGGCTGGAAATCGCACCCGAGCTCGTGCCCTCTCTGCTGGTAGAATTTTTGCTCGTTCGCACGCATTTTTATGCGGAGAACCTCGCCCAAAGAAGAGTTCATCTCCAGTTATTGCAGATGTTGGCCCAGAACGACTACGCTGTGCCTCGGGAGTTGGCGAGAGAGCGCAGCCGGTAGACAGGTTCAGCCCTCACAGATTGCCGTATAGTTCCGTCATGCATCCCTAAGTCTCAGGCGCGGAGCCCTTTCGAAAGTCGGTTCGACCGGGATAGCGGCAAACGCTTTCATTAACGTCTGGGGAGTCTTGCATGCTTATTGTCGAATATGCGCACACCAGAAAAACGTCAAATCATCAAAAACGTGGGCTCCAGTTGGGTGGCGTTGGCGACCAATGTCCTGGTTGGAATTTTTCTATCCCCTTTCATCCTGCACCGTTTGGGAGACGCCGCATTCGGCATCTGGGTTCTGATTTTCTCAATCACCGGCTACTACGGTCTGTTCGATCTGGGCATACGCTCGTCGGTGGTCCGATATATCTCCAAAGCCAAGGCTAACGGAGACCTGAAATACGCTAGCAAAGTCATCAGCACCAGCCTGTTCAGCTATACCTGCATCGGCGCATTTACGTTTCTGATCACGATCCTGGTCAGCGTCTTTGTGAACAAGACTTTCCAGGTCGACGCACCGTTCCAATACACAGCGCGCTGCCTTCTGCTGATGGTGGGATCAGCGGTTTCCCTGGGCTTCCCGCTCGGAGTCTCCAGTGGCGTCCTGGAAGGCCTGCAGAAGTTTGACGTACTGGGCTGGACCAACATCGCTTCCACGCTGCTGCGGGCAGCGCTCATCGTTGCGGCTTTGCATCATGGATACGGGCTGCTGATGGCCGCTTTCATCACCGTCGTGCTTCCGCTGCTCACTTCCGTGGTACGCACTGCCGTTGCAGCACGGTTGCTGCCGGTGCCGCTGGGTATGAAATACGTGGACCGGGCCACGGTTCGTGAGATGGCGGGCTACAGCGGCACGATGATGATCATGATCGTTTCCGCACGCCTGCGCTTTAAGAGCGATTCCATCATCATCGGAACGTTTCTTTCGTCCGTTGCCATCACGTACTTCAATATCGGCTCGCGCATTGTGGACTATGCGGGCGAAGTGGTGGAGAGCCTGGCGCAGATCTTCGTCCCCATGTCGAGCCATTCCCACGCGCTGGGTGATATGGACCGGCTGAGAAAAATCTTCGTTGCCGGAAACCGTTTCTGCGCGTTCACCATTTTTCCGATTTGCGCGATTTTGATCATTCTCGGACGTTCGGTGATTGAGGCTTGGGTAGGGAAAAGGTACGTGGCGCAAAGCTATCCTGTGCTTCTGATCCTGCTGATCTCAACCACGCTGATGCTGGCGCAAGGCGCATCGGGGCGCGTGCTCTTGGGAATGGGCCGGCACCGGACCTGGGCAATGGTTGCGTTGACCGAAGGCATCGTCAACATTGTGCTTAGCATTCTGCTGGTCCGGCCGTACGGGATTGTTGGAGACGCCATTGGGACGGCGGCGCCGCTGGCAGCCACGGCCATCTTCTTTTTGCCATGGCATGTCTGCCGGCAGTTGCAAATTCGGATGAGGACGTACCTGCGGGAGGCGTATTTGTTGCCGTTGCTGGTTTGCGCCCCGGTGGTGCTGGTATTGCTGTTGATGAAGCAGTGGTTCGTGCCCCACAATTACCTGCAACTGGCGGCGCACCTGGGGGTAGCGGGAGCGGTTTACGGACTGGCTCTATTGTGGGCATTCGTTTCGAAACGAGCCATGAAAATTGGCAACCTGAACTCGACCGAAGCAGCCTTGGAGGCGCCGACGATTGCGGGTGTGGCGGTGGAGAACTACTCGCAAGAGATATAGGGATTGGACTCCGAGTCAAGAAGCAGGTCCCTCAACTCCGCACTCGGGATGAAAGGGGTTCGAGCGTGGGTGAGCAAGTTACAGACCTTCGAGTGGAAACGTGGGGTGGCAGAGCAAGTGGAGCAAGTTATTTTTGGTAAGATTCAGGATACTGCTCTGCTGTTAGATTAGATGTAGCTCGCAGTACTACCGTCTTCTAAATCCCCCATTTTGGCTGTGCCCTGGCTGAAAATCCAGGAAAACTAAAAAATCAACGGAGGTTTGCGCATTTGACGACTTCGACGAGCCATCTTATTCCGGCCCACGGCGGCGAACTGGTGCAACTGATCGCTCCAGAGGAGCGCGGCGCGGAACTGAAATCCCATTCCCGCGAGTGGCCTTCCTGGGACCTGACTGCCCGCCAGCTGTGCGACCTGGAGCTGCTGCTGAGCGGAGGTTTTTCTCCGCTGCGCGGCTTTATGACCAAGACAGACTACGAAGGCGTCTGTCACAACATGCGGCTGGCGAGCGGCGTTCTTTGGCCGATGCCGATCACGCTCGACGTCAGCGAGGAATTTGCCAAGAAGCTGCAACCGGGCAGCAGCAAGATTGCGTTGCGCGATCCAGAAGGTGTGATGCTGGCAGTGCTGGATGTGGAAGAAGTCTGGCAGCCGGAACGCAAAGCGGAAGCCAAAGCGGTTTTCGGCACCACGAGCGCGGTCCATCCGGGTGTGGATTACCTGCTCAACCGAGGCAATCCCTGGTATGTGGGCGGAAAGCTCGAAGCCGCGCAGGACCCCTCCCATTACGATTTCAAGGCCGTTCGGCAGACGCCGGCAGAATTGCGGGCGGAGTTTGCGCGCATGGGATGGCGGCGGGTGGTTGCATTCCAGACGCGAAACCCCATGCATCGCGCGCACGTGGAGCTGACTTTCCGCGCGGCAAAAATGGTGGAAGCGAACTTGCTGATTCATCCCTCGGTGGGGATGACCAAACCGGGCGACGTGGATTATTTCACCCGGGTGCGCTGCTACCAGTTGCTGCTCTCGAAGTATCCTCCGGGAACAGTAAAGCTATCACTGCTGCCGCTGGCGATGCGCATGGGAGGGCCGCGTGAAGCGATTTGGCACGCGCTGATCCGCAAGAACCACGGCGCCACGCATTTCATAGTGGGCCGCGATCATGCGGGGCCGGGCAAGGACTCCGATGGCAAGAATTTCTATGGCCCCTACGAGGCCCAGGAGGTCTTCAAGAAGCACGAGAAAGACATTGGCGTCACCATGGTGCCGTTCAGCATGATGGTGTACCTGGAGAATCAGGACACCTACGTGCCTGATAACGAAGTTCCAGCAGGCTCGCGGGTGCTGAATCTTTCGGGCACCGACTTGCGCGACCGGCTGAATGAAGGCCGGGACATCCCCGCGTGGTTCACGTATCCGGAAGTGGTACGCGAACTGCGGCTTAGCTATCCTCCGCGGCACAAACAGGGGGTGACCATCTTCTTTACCGGGCTTTCGGGGTCCGGAAAATCGACTATCGCCAACGTGTTGCTGACGAAGTTTCTGGAAATGGGTGGCCGTCCAGTGACCATTCTTGATGGCGACCTGGTGCGTAAGCATCTTTCTTCGGAACTCGGATTCTCCAAAGAGCATCGCGACATCAACATTCGCCGAATTGGTTACGTGGCGTCGGAGATTACGAAGAATGGCGGAATCGCCATCTGCGCTCCGATCGCTCCCTACGATACGACGCGCAAACATGTGCGGCAGATGATCGAGCCTTATGGGGGCTTTATCCTGGTGCATATTGCAACGCCGATCGAAACCTGTGAAGGGCGCGACCGCAAGGGGCTCTACGCTAAGGCGCGTGCGGGAATCGTGAAGGAGTTTACCGGTATTTCCGATCCCTACGAGGTGCCAGCCGACGCAGAAGTGGTAATCAACACTGCCGAGTTGAGCGTGGAAGAAGCCGCCCAGGAAATCATTTTGCACCTGGAGCAGCAGGGATTCATCGGAGTGAGCCCGGAGCATTCGACGGGCTCGTAACCGTCCAGACGAATGGAACTGATCGCACTCAAGATCCTGATCGGCTTCGTGGTGGGCGCGCTGATCGGCCTGACCGGGCTGGGCGGCGGCGTGCTGCTACTGCCGCTACTGATCTT
>WNGK01012774.1_pt1 | contig 14599 bp, 20 predicted proteins | sample 5400601 | NCBI WGS metagenome assembly WNGK01 (sample SAMN13153376, study PRJNA577476) | soil metagenome | isolation source: 60 cm soil or saprolite under Garry oak tree replicate 1 | place: USA:California | collected 2016-06-15 | reverse complement strand
CCTCCAAGCCCCGAACACGGACTATACCGGGCCTGTAACAATCGACCTGTTCACGCACTGAACTACTAGGACCATGCCAGAGTTTTAGGGTCTGAATTCGCTAAGTTTTCTTGCGCCTGATCTCTCTTATGTCTTTGGCGTAGGGATCCTCGCTGAGGACAACATCCGCCTTCTCGGTCAAGTGAGTCCCAGCGATGAAGCAGTCTCCCCACGGAATCTTCTCCTGATACTTTACTCGGAGTACTCCCGACTCTCGGGCAGCATCCGTCGACAGGTCTACCACGTCCAATCCCGACTCCACCACCTCCTTCAACCTCAGCTCAGCCACATCCCTTCCACCGTCTCTCCGAGCGATGGCGTAGAACTCTGCAAGGACAACAGTGGGAACGATTCCCCTGTTCCCGGCCAGTCTACAATGGTGCAGAGCATTCCTTGACTTCTTCAAAACATCCGAGTCCTTGGAGTAGTGAAGTACAAAGAAGGACGTGTCCAGCGTGACCATCAAGAGAACAGGCCGCTACCGGAAGCCCTTACTCCTATCGCTAAGGAGCCTCTTCAAGACCTCGCCCGCATCCCCGAAACGAGAAAGTATACCAGCAGAATCCTCCACATCCGCAGCCGGTTTCAGAATCAAACCCTCCTCTGATTCCTCAAAGGCTACCCTATCACCCTCCTCGATTCCAAGCTTCTTGCGAAACGCGGAGGGAATAGTGGCCTGACCCTTCTTGGTGACCCGCGAGTAATACGTGGCCAATTGTCCTACAACCGTGTTCGTAATACCCTTACACCCGCCATACCACGCCTACTAATTTTTCGCTCGATCAGCCGGCATTCGGGCCCTTTCCAACAAAACCATGTTGGTAGATATGTTCGCGTGACCTCGGAACATTCGCTAGATTTGGATGTTTGGGATGCGATTGAATCCCGCTTCGCTGAAATGCCGATCGAAGGCAAAGACGTCGCTGATGTTCAGTCGACGCATGAGTTCGAAGCTTGTGCAGTCTGTGAAGCTCCATCGTCTGTCGCCGCCTCTCTTGAAAGTATTGATTGTTTGAGAGAATAGGTCCGGATCGACCCAGATGAGGCGGACACTCTTGCTCGCCAGTGCCTCATCGAGGAATGCCGTCGCAACGTCTCCACTTTTCGTATCCATCAGTAGCGTCGCAGTTTCATCCAGAACATAGTCGGACACGACGAGGGACCCGTGTCGACCAGCCTTTAACAAGTCATAGAATTCGACCGCGTCGCTGTGGAATCTGTCGTCGGTAGCCTTGAGAGCGTACCATGCGCTGGTGTCGACGAAGATCAAGGTTTGCCATAGAGTATCTTGTCATGATCCACGGACCATCGAGTCTTCTTTCCAGGCTTTGATGCTCGTTCGATATTCTTGAATATGGGATCATCAGGATAGACCTTGTCGTCTAACACCAGCCTCTGGGCCGCTATCCGCAACGCTTCCTTCACCGTTAGCTTGTGCTCCTCCGCATACCTTGCCAGCAGCTGGTACTCGGTCTCATTCAGCTCCGTCTGAGCAACTTTCATTTGCCATGCAACATGAAACATGTAGCATTCGCGTTATAAAAACCCGGTCGTCCTACCAGTTAAGAAAAGCTGACCTTATCCTACTACTACATCGCGCTCCGCCTGCAATTTCTCTCCAATCGTTCCTTTCCAAACCCGGCCAGTCTGAGAAAACATGCATCTAGAACTTTGTTACTGCTCGTTTTCCTTGGGGTTCCTGCTCGTTCTCAGCATTCCCAGAACCGGTTTTCGGCTTCAAAACAGTCCAAGACCTTGAAACCGGGCTATAATCAGAACAATCCTCGTCTCAACCCCCCTCCCGGGGGCGGGGTCAAACACATCAGCCGTGCCCATCATCAAGCGACCCTCCAGACCGGCTCAGACTATGGCGAGGCTCCTGTCTGGAACATGTTCTGGCTAGTGTACGTGTTGATTCCGTGGTAAGAGTAGGCCTGAGCCGTGCTTCCGAGAACCATTTGGGAGCTGCAAGAAGAATACACGCCTGAGCTAGGGTTGGGCGGCACCCATTCGCTAATACACGCCCGCGCAGTTGAGATGGCCACGCTGTTCTCTGAGTATGTGACCTGTTTCATCGTCGTCCAGTTCGGATCCGGATGATACCACTCCGTCATCAAACTAGTCGGAGTAGAAGAAGTGGACAAACCAGTCGAGCCAACAAACTTGCTACCCCCAGCCGCCGTATAGCTGTGCGATGAGGACGCTCCAGTATTGTAGTCGTGAGCTCTCATGACCACGTTGCCACCTGAGAAGTAGAGGCTCAGATTCACAGTATCATTCGCCATCACATTATCAGGAATATTCGACAGCGTGGGATTGGTGGTCGTTCCGTTCGGATCGAAGACTTCCCAGATGAAATGGAAACCCGAAACATAGCTAGTCCCAGAGGCCAACGGCCAATTGTAAGCCACACCAACCTGGTACCAGTATCCACTGTCCGACTTGCCATTCAACAGATACGATGGACCAAAACCGTACGAGTCCTGCTGCGGAACAGCCGTAACATTGTAGCTCAGAGACGAGAAATCCTGAGAAAAGACCAGCGAAACCTGCTGATCATAGCTAGCCTTCCCGGGAGTCGTCGTGTAGCCAGAGCCCGGGCAGAGAGGAGGATAGAGACAGAAGACACCCGACAACAATCTTTGCGTATCGTCATAGATCCTCGTCGCCAGAGGAGTCAACATGCCAGCGGCGAACAATCCTCCCAACACTAGGAGAAGAATAAGCCCGATAGCCAGGCCTGTGTGGCTCGAATGCGACTTTGGTGGGGAGTGGTAGGTTGGAGATTCAAGCCTGTTTCCACAGTGCGGGCAGAAGCTAGTGTAGGCTACCAGCTCGTTCTGGCAGAAAGGACACTTCATACGCTAGAATCAAGACGCGCTAGGAAGCATAGGCATTCTGTCCTCGACCCCAAAAGAAGCCGGTTAATGCAACCACTTCGAGCTATCATTTGGCTGACCCTTCATGAGTTTTTATTTCGAGAACTTACGTCTTTGGTAAAGGTCTGAGCCGTGGCCCACAAAGGATCGAAAAGGGTGCGGTGGCCGAAGCCCGTCGACCTAAGAGGCCTAAGTCCAGAGGAGCGTGTCAATGTCGCTATCGAGATGAGTTCGGTGATGGGAGAGATAGTCTTGGACTCCATTCGAGACAAGCATCCCGGGATTTCTGACGCTCGGCTCCTCAACCTGGCTCGCAAAAGAATCTACAGAGGACGTAGCGCCCGCTGAAACGCCAAAGATTCGAAGAATTTCTGAAGAATGTGATATCAGAACTGAACAAGGGCCGCATCACATACGCCATAACGGGAGCAACCGCGACCAGCTACTACGGCATTCCCAGAACAACCGCAGACATCGACTTTGTGGCGAGAGTTTCCCCCAAAGATCTCTCCCGCTTTACAGGCGCATTGGAAAAGGCCGGTTTGAAAGTGGATCGGGAAAAGATCAAACGTCAATTGAGAAAAGAATACAACGTAGTAGCCGTCCCAGACAAGAGCTCTCATTACCGTGCAGACTTCATATTTCAAAAAGGTAGATTGCATCGACGAAAAGGTTCCCTGCTGGGCCTCACAACCTTCTACCAGCCTCCCGAACTATTGATCCTGGCCAAACTCCGAAGGATCAAAGCGACCATACTTCCTGAGAAGAGCATCAAAGACAAGAACGACATCGTAGAAGCGCTCGCCAACACAAGGGTGAATGTGCGTAAGATTCGACAGATCGCCAAGAGAGAAAGCACTGTGGAGATTTTCAACGGAATCAGCGAAGAAATTTGAGAGCGCCCAAGCTTAGATCTCGGGCAACCGAATCGAATCCTCGCATGCCCTATTGTTGGGTCCTTCGTTAGACTTTAACACTGGACTCTTCTTTGACTGTTCGTAATACAATGATCGTTTCTGTTCCTGTTATCCCATCAATTTTTCCTATCTCGTCAATAATCTTGCTCAGCTCTTCCGTCCCGCCGGTCCGAATCTTCAAGATCGAATAGTACTCTCCAGTGACATCATAAATCTCGTAAATATCATCCAGCCTCCTCAACGCGTCCAACATCCCCCGAAGACTCTTCGGATTTGCCCGAACAAGCATAATCGCCGTCAGACCCTTCCCCACAGCCCTCGGATCAACAATCGCCCTGAAACCCCGAATCACACCCTTATCCTGAAGCTTCCTAACCCTCACGAAGAGCGATCGGCGTTGACGGAACCATCTACATTGGATTCGACGACCCAGGACTCATGGCTATAAATCCAAACGGGTCGATTAAGTGGGAATCGCTTTACGCTGTATCAGCACCAGCACCATTATTCTTTGCTTCTCCAGCGATAGCCGCCGATGGAACCGTCTTTATTGCAGACGAGACTCTCTACGCCGTCAATCCTGATGGAAGCGTTAAGTGGAACTTCACGGGGGCCGGTGACAATTCCCCATCGATAGGGCAGTATGGAGTAATCTACGACGGGGGACAAAACGGCCTCTACGCGATACGCCCAGATGGAACACTACTATGGATTTTCCCGAAATTTATCCTATCCTCGCCGACAATAGATGCTGACGGCAGTGTATACGCAACCAGCCCCGACGGGAATCTTTACGCGAATCAACGCGGATGGAACTCTCAAATGGACATTTCATGGAATTTTCGGCTATTCCTCTCCCGCCATAGGTTCAGACGGAACGATATACGTGGGGAGCAATGACGGTAACCTTTACGCAATAGGATAGTCGCAAGTCGTGCTCGATTAACCGGGGGCAATGTGCCGGGGTGCGCTTTGGTCGAGCGCCCCTTGAAAACGAGCGTCCATAGAAGCCAGAAAAGGGTGGCTGTAAAAACCGCCCCCAATGCAAACTCGGCCATTCCAACGGCGAGTTGTTGCCTTGTCCGTGCGGTCATTGTGTTTTTCGACTTCGCGTGAAAGGGTCCGCGATTATTTGGGGCGGGGATTTTGCGGAGATTGCGGACCAAGGGTCCCCTCATTATGCCGACCGCGTTCAATGGGGTGATTGCCCGCGCGGGGATCGCATTAGAACCCCAGTTTCTTACGTAATTTCGGCAAGTTCTTCTTTGCTTGGCTCCAAGTTAATTTCGCCGGGTTCCGATCTCTCCTTGAAAGTGATCTCGATCCTGGCTGTAAACTTCCTTGAGCAAGTTGCAACCGCGCACTTGACGAACCCCGGAGAGATCATGTCCCTCGCCACGCTTCTTACCTTGCGAGAGTGTCCGCATGGTAGGGAAATTCTGGCTCTACGCGTAGCGTCCATACAAAGAAACAGAGAGATGAGACTTAGGTGTTTCCTAAGCACCTACTGGGCGGCTTGCTGTTGTCTTAGATGTCTAAAGAGGTAGACAATCAAGACGAGTGCAATCACATGTGTTGTCACGGAAACCTCGCCCCACACATAGTAGTCCGTTACACTCAGCGGCAATGAAGCCACCCTACTACGCGCCAAAGAAAATGCCAAGTCAGTATAGACGATAAACGCGAGATAAACCCCCAACAAGAGTCGGGCGGTTCGAGTTCGCATTGTTGACGAGAAAGGGGGTTGCCGTTGACTTAGGCGTTTAGTAAATGTGGTCCACCGAACAGAATCCGATTGATGTGTTCTTGGTCCATGAGCGCAAGATGGTCTCGCAACACAAGCTTTGCATTCGTATGGTCCTCACACCGAAAGTCCGATTTGACAGCAACGCCCCCCGGCGGCGAAGACGGCGTGACCAGCGTCGTGTTCGCGCTCGCGTCAAAGTCACTTTGTTCTTTCAGTAAATTCGATGAGACATGCACGCCGCGACGTGAAAGTTCACGAAAGAGACGTTCTTCTTCCGGAGTCATCTTTCATCTCCCTCGTACTTGTAGTGGGGGTCGTGAGGAATGTCAACCGGGGCACCGCCTGTAACAGTTCCAACTGGTGGGACCCTCTCTGGAAGATCTCAAAAGCAGTTGCTCCCCACGACACAAAGTGCTTTTTCTACCGGGCAAGAGACTCGCCCGAAACAAGCCTGAAACACGATTCTGAGAAAGCGATTCGAAGTGTCACGTTCAAATGTATCAAGAAACAAGAATTCGAGAAACGCTCTCCAAGCCTATTCTGCGCCCGAAACAGGAATCAGCGCCCGGAACGGTTCCAGCCCCCAGGACACCTCCCCAGAAAAGTGGGGGAAGACACAAGAACGGTGCGACGCAAGAACAGTATTCTAGAAAACACCTTGATCGCGAATAGCCTAGAACAGTTCCAGAGACCCCGGACCCATCTCCAAAAAAGTCGGCATAATGTCATCCTCACACCACGAGAGTGCTTGTCCGGCGTGACCTAGCTTCATGGAAGCTTATCCGCCACCGGTCCAGAACGAGTCTAGCCGGCCAGCGTCTCTCCAGTCCGTAGGCTGCTTTCTGAAACCCTATCTATCGACCGGAACCCCGCCGGTTCTGGGAAAAATGTTCATTCTCGGCCGGCTCAAACCATTCAGATTCCCGGCCAGACTAGACCAGTATCTCAACCAGCTCTCGCCGCTATTTCTCGCCACCGTAATCATCTTCGTCCTCGTCCACGGCTACATGCTCATACAACTGAGCAACGGAGGAAGCGATCTCGTCGACGCGGACATTCCCAAAAGCCTCATGCTCCTCAACGGACAAAACCCGTACTCTGTACAGCCATGGGCCAGCCCCTACCCACCACTACTACTGCTCATCGACTCAGCAATCATCCGGTTCACAAGCCTCTTCACGCTCCAATCCTCAACAGACGCGATTTCACAAAACATCCGGATCATAGGCCTAGTCGCCGACGCGACAGTAGCCATACTCATCTACCACTATCTCCGCGGAAAAACAGCGGACCCTCTAACACCACTACTCTCCGCAAGCCTCTTCCTCACACTCCCAGCCCTCAGCATCTCGCCACTCTACTTCTTCCACAGCGACACGTTCGGCTATCCGATCCTCGCACTCTCACTAGTCGCACTCGCCGCGCACAGATACCTGATCGGCACAAGCCTACTAGCAACAGCCACCATATTCAAAATCCACCCAATACTTGCACTGCCACTCGTACTCGTCTGGCTCGCACGGACCAAGACCGTCCGCACCGCAACCCCTAGCATTCTCAGCACGATCACAATTCTCAGCCTAGGCCTACTACTACCACTAACAATTCCCGGCTACACCCAATCCATTCTAGGCTTCAACCTCTCAAACAACGGCAACGGAACAACACTCACCAGCATGCTAAGCCTCGCCAACAATATCCTACCAGCACAGCTGCAGATCTCGCCCACGACTCCCTTCGCGGACCAGGTCTGGATCACAGCAACGCTGGCTCTCTACACGATCATCCTTGGAACAGTCTGGATGTGGGCGCGGAGACTCGGACCAGTCGACATCGTCCTCCTCGGACTGTTAGCCTGGCTGATACCGTTGAAGATCGAATACACACACTACGTCGCCTGGGCGATAATACCAATACTCATGCGAGGACAATTGAGACAGACAATACCAGTAATCGGACTCTTACAACTGGCGGACACGCTCTCCTACTGGTCATGGTGGCCCAGCACCAGCCCGATTCCCGGAATCAGCACATTCTACGGACTAGCCGCGACAAGCGCAATCTATCGGTTCCTAGGGCTAGCCGCGCTCGGCTTCGTACTATACGCAGCGAGAAAGACTACACGGTTCATCCCGTCTTGGAACATTACGGAAAACGAAGTAGAGGCCGACCAGACCATCCGGCAGAACAGAGAAGCCCCTCTGATCCTCAGCCACTAGACAAGTGACGATTTCAAGACATCTATTGTTGATCAGTGTTTTGTCCGTTCGAAGAACCAGGCTCGTCCTTCTTCTTCTGCTGTTGAACCGCCATAATCCCGGTGATCACTGTTGACGCATCCTTAGGCGCAGCGGCCAAAGGTTCTGGCCGCGGCACAGTTCCAATCGGCGCTTGAACATGAACAGGCGGAGTGGATCCCTCAATCTTGAGAACCGGCACAGGCCGCGGAAAAGGAGCAGCCCCAGAGGGCAATGGTGCCATTGGACGAATCACCGTCGGCGGCAGAGGACGATTACTCATCTGCGATGGACCAGGCCGAATAACGGTCTGCGGTGTCGGGCCCATTACCGAGAGTTGTGGTCTCGGACCCATCATCGGCGGACGCATAGCCGGACCAGGCTGCGACCCGACATTAGTCCTTTGATCCTCGAATCTTGCCGTCGGACCCACAAGCTTCTCAGGAGTCGTCGCGACAGTTTGCAATCCCAGAGACATTCTCGCCTCCGAGAGCTCCGCCTTCAACGCTGCGACAGCCGGATGAAGCTCAACGCTCGGCTTCGAATTTGCTACTGCTGCTATTGCTGGCTTGGTGGACACTGAAGCAGACCCGAATGCTGGAGCGCGGAATCCTGGACTTATCGGGCCGGCAGTCTTCACGCCTGTACTTATCGTCTCGAGACTCCTCATCGAATGCTTCCTCCGGACAACCAAGCCCATTACCGACCCGAGCACGCCGACAAACGCAACTAGGCCGAACAGCCAGCCTTCCACCTGGATAGTCCCGTCAACATATGCGCGAACGTACACGTTGTTGAGATAGTCCTCGACAGCCCAGAATGAAAGCCAGAAGATCAGCAACGTCTGGAAGAGGACGATTGAGACAAGCGCACGGCCATGCCGCGCAACACCAGATTTCACAGCCACAGACGTCAAAAGGCTCGCCTCGGACCTCTACACCAGCATGAACCCAGCCTAGACTTCTCTGTTAAGAAGAATGCAACCTCTGACCTGAACCGAGAGTATCGAAAACCAGGGTTTGCCGTCAGACGTCCAAGGGACCGTCTTTCAAAACGAGCAGAATAGGCTCCAATAACCTCTCGAGAATCGACGAGAGATACTTTTCTATCAGCTGGGTTCCGAGAACCGCGATCGCGATTCCGAGCAGGATTCCCCCCGATACGTCGAGCGGGTAGTGTACTCCAACATAGACGCGGGAGTAGCAGACAAATGCTGCTTCGACAGCTAACAGGAAAGCGATGATCCGTCTATGGAACCTTGCTAGGCAGAATGCTGCGCCGATAGAGACGATAAGCGCGTGGCCCGACGGGTAGGCGAGGAGGTCGGTTAGAGACACGGTTATTCGATAGATCATGCCAGCAGCCATGCTCGGTCTCATCCTATCAATAGCGACCTTGGCCAACTCTCCAACCACGATGCCGGCTACGAACAATACCGCGAGTTCCATCGCGAGAAGCTTCGTCCGCTTGCCTCCGAAGAGAAACATGAGGATTACGAGGAGGCTCCAGACCACTTCTCGACCATAGGTCGTCAATAGAACCATGATACTCGTGCCGATTGGTCCGAGGTCGTAATGGTTCACCGCTAGAGCAGCCTGTAGATCTACGGTCTGAGAAACACCGAACACGACAAGGGCTGTCACGACTGCGAAACCGGCAAGAGCCGATAGGCCCACGACTATCTCCAGAACAGACCTCTTCAACCCGCGATACCTCTAGCTGCACTCGTCCCGCGGGACTATGACCATGGCCCATTTAACGGCTAGTCGACGAATCCGAGCTGCAACATTCTCAGCAAGCCTCACCGGTTACAGCATCCTTTCATTCCCTCCCCCGATCGTCCTACTTCCACCCTCAGAACAGAGTGGATATTGCAAAAATGGGCGATTCGAAACCGAGCAAGGTCTGGGAACCCTTCTCCAAAATGATCAAACTCCCCGAAGAGGACTGGGCGGTCTTAGAATCCGTCTACAACGACTACCGGTATCGCCAGGGAGACCTCCAACGAATGGAGTTCGTCAAGCGCCTGGTCGCGAAAGGCGTCACCTCATACCTCTTCCAGCTAAAATCTCGAACCCCCGAGGCCTTGGTCAAGATCGCTCAGACCAGCAGCAGTCTAACCGCAAAACCTAACGCCCGATAGATGGACGATATTCTACCCGGGTGTCTTCCGTAGGGACATGTAGGCGATGATGGCGGCTATCACGATCGCCGCGAGCCCCAAGGGCAGAAAATATGCCTGGAGGATATTGCCGATCGCGCTACTGTTCTGGCCTGCGACAACGCCTAGATAGACTAGGATGATGTCCCAGACGAGAATTCCAACCGCGGAATAGGCGAGGAAACGCTTGCTCTCCATCCGTACAATTCCTGCTGGGAACGCGATCAGGGTCCGGAGCAGCGGGACAAACCGTGCTAGGAGAACGACGCTGTTGCCGTGGCGCGAGAACCATCTCTCTGTTGTTTCAAGCCTCTCTTGGCTGAACCGGACCATTCTTCCGTATCGTAGCACTGCTGGGCGGCCGAGATAGTAGCCGATGCTGTAGTCGACCGTTGTGCCGATCATGCTGCCGACTGTTGCGACTGCTACGACGCTCCAGAACTCGAGCTTTCCTTGAGAGACGAGATAACCTCCGAGGGGAAGGACGACCTCGCTGGGAACCGGCAGGGTCGCGCTCTCCATCACCATCAGGAGGAATATTCCCGGATAGCCCAGCTGGGCGAACGTGTTGACGAGCAGATTGAAAAAATCCGTAATGGCCAAATCTAGTTCTGCTCTTTCAAACCTCTATCTTCTTCGAGTATCCCTAGAAAGCAGCCAGTTTCAGGCTCTGTGTATAAGGTGGCCGTTGCGCAGAGCCTGCTTTCCAATCATGGGTGCTTGACATGTAGCAATGGTCAGCGTCAATCATTAGTAATGCTCCCGATTTCTCGACCAGAGATTTCGAGGAGTCTGACCGAAAAGGAATGTTTCTGCTCGGGCATAGCTGCTGGAGCTACCTATTCTCAAAATCCTCTGCTCGAAGTCTCAAGATCAACATGCCCGCCTATCTCGCGTTCCTCTCTGGCGTATTACCAGATTTTGACATATACTTCCAGCCTCTAGGCCTGGTCCACCATACCTACACGCACTCGCTACTAGTCATCATCCCTATCGTCATTGTTCTAACCTATTTTCTGGGCCGGTTCGGCCTAGCAATATCGATAGGAATCCTGTCCCATCTTCTGGCTGACTCGCTGGTCGGATCAATCCCTATCCTCTACCCGGTCCTTCCAGACTTCAATGTCGGGCTCAACCTGGGAATTCCGAGCCTAGCAGACACAGTTCTAGAGATGGGCGCGTTCCTACTCGTCATCGTCTATGCTCTGAGAAACGGAGATTACAAGTTGGCTCTCAAACCTTCCCGCGACGGCCTCCTACTCGGAATCCCTCTCATCGCCATCGATACTCTGACGCTATTGTTCGCAGGAGACCGTAATATTCCGCTGGCAACCTTCGCCTTCTCGCGAAGAGCCCTTACAATCATAACCGTTGGACACATTCTTCTGAGCGGTATACTCGCGCTCGGGGCTCTTCAGGGTCTGCTCTGGTATTACAGGACTCGAGCGCAGAAACATGGCCGCATTGAGGCGACCCAGCAGCCTTAATCTGGCGGGGCTGGATAATTATCGGAGCGTTATCGGTCAACCTCTGATCCTCTGATGGCTTCTCGCGTGGACTCGAACCCGCGCAATTTACTCCCTGTCGTTTTCTATGGGCACAATCCGCCCTTATCGAACGAGAAGCTATCGATTCTCGCGCAAGGAGCCAGACTTCTCCCCGGGCGTGACGGTGAGATAGTACGAGCGAGGAAGTTGAAGCAACGACGAGTCGTATTCCGATCTATGCCAAGCTTCTGATCATAGTACAGACATTCATCATCGTCTATTTCGTATTCTGGAGCCTTGAAGAGTACGCGAACAACTACTACTTCCAGTCCTACGTCAACACGACCCTTCAAGGCAGCGGATTCGCAGCTGTAACATTGGGAAGCGTCGGTGTCTTCACAGCCATCGCCGCGGGACTCTACTTGAAGCTCCGACAGACTAGAATGGAGCTACAGCACTTGGCCGTAGCAGGAGTCGAACCTGTGGCAGAGAGTCACGAATCCGGTAGTGTGCTGGCTCCTCACGTCGAACAGCATCTCATCAACATGATTAGAAAATCTACGTCGACCGATTCCGCGTCAGGACCCCTGCCGGTGCTCAAGAGAGAAGAGCCTAGCGGCCAAGCAAAATAATCAACTCTTCCCTGCTAGATCGCGAATGTAAGACTCCATGAGCCAGCGCATTTTCCAATCCCGAGACCATCTCGGAATGGCACGGTGAACCAGCTCGTCGTCTCTGAGACTCTTCCGTAGACCTGAGCGTATATTCCTGTCCAGCTCTTGTAGGTACTTGATGAAACGCCTGACCTCGACCACGCCGCAGACGGGTCCGTGACCGGGAACGATCCTTCGAGGTCTCAATCTCAAGATCATCCTCAACGCGGTCACCTGTCCGTCAAAATCCGCATCCTCCATGTTCGGATGATACCCGACCCAGAGCAGGTCTCCCGCAAACACGGCTCTATCTCTTGGCACGAAGACAAGCGAGTCGCCATTCGTGTGCGCCCTCAGACCCGGATGAATGATCATGGCTTCCAGCTGATCGCCTAATATCGATTCTAGACGGTCACGATAGGTAATGTCGGGAAAGGCAACTCTTACCCCTCGCAAGAGTCCGGACAGTCGGGAATCTCTTCTCCGATATCCTTCAAGCAACGACGCCGATTTTCTCTGCATGTTCCGACCACAGTTTTCGTGCGCGACGATCAACGATCCAGCGTCTGCAAATGTACAGTTTCCAAACGTGTGGTCGGTATGATGGTGGCTGTTCGTGACGAAGATAGTATTGGTTCTCGAGCGTCGCGCCCGTTTGAGAAGCTCCATGGATACTCGAATATGGAATCCAGTGTCAAAGACGAGCACGGTTCGTCTTCCAAATACGAGTCCCTGGTTGGATCCGTAGGAGTGGAACACATCGTCGCCTGCGCCGATAGCACCCCACGAATGCCGACCAACCTTTTGGAATTTTGGAAGAGTTGACAATTCCGATCCGCGGCGCGCCTGTTTCACGATGTTAAATGTATTGACCCCGATCGAGTACCGACCTAAGCCATGCGCGAAGACCGATGACCCTCAGGTTCAATCCCAAAATTCCAACTCGTAGCTCACGGTAGAACATACCCACGACCCAGACCGGCCAGACTCCGAAGTTGATAAGCGAATGCACGGAATTGAAGGTCAGATTGTTCGTGTTGCCACAATAGAAAGGCATGTCCAGAATCGGAGTGCAAATGGCCGACTTCCAATCCCACGCCAGAAAAGGCAGAAGAAAAAGAGAGGTTACAAGTACGGTGACGCCCGCCTCCCGCCAGTCTCGATGGAGAGCATAGTAAAGGAAGACGAAGACGTTCGCAAACTGTTTCATGCCCAGCGAAAGATACCTCGCAACTCTAGCACGGCGGCCCGCAAATGTGGCGAAGGCAAGTGTGAGAAACAGGAGAGGTATCACGTCGTTGAAACCGTTGGCGGCCATCATTGCAGAGTACTGTCCCGCGAGAGCGACCGAGGCATAGTATCTTTTCCGCATCGCGTAGACGAGCAATCCCCAGACGCCTAATGTGAACCATCTATAATCGAGCCAGATGTAGGGCACTTGAATCAACGGCAAAAGTGGGAGATAGACGTTCGCGATACTCGCCGATATGACCGTACCGCCCCTCACATATTGAAACTGGAGAGGCACCGAGTACCAGTCGTGCCCCTCGAAGAGCAAAGAGACGTATCTTGGAGTAGCCCACTCGTCGGTGAGATAATTCACATACCCAGTCAGAATAGAGAATGCGCCTAGGATGGCAGAGCTTCCGAAGAGTAGGGCGCGAACCAGTTCGCGGTGCCCAAGGTCATACTTCGCCATGAAGAAGGGGACCAGTAGCGCTCCTAGGGCGAGGACTGGTGCGGATAGCATTCCAGGATCCACTTCGAAGAAGACGGGGGCAGATGCCACTATGGCGACTAGAGAGTATTGCCGGATTTTGGACAACTGGGTCTAGACTTCCGGCATCATGCGGGTTTATGCTCCCAGCCGGAAGAGCAGCGTGACGTAACCCACGCCACTCTTTAGGAAGCTCAGCTTACTAGTTCCCCTCGGTCTCCGCGTAAAGGTGATAGGAACCTCTGCTATCGAGAATCCCTTCTTCTTCGCCCGTATCAGCAGCTCCGCCGTCACCTCGAAATTCCTCGAGACAAGCTCATCTCTCACACTCTCCACCACCTTCCTATCGTAGATTCTGAAACCCGAGGTGACGTCACTGGTCTGCATGTCGAACGCGTTCCGCAAGACCCAGTTCGTCGACGCGCTAACCAATCTCTTGAACCAGGGAAGCTCTTTTACAAGCCCTCTAGACTTTGACCGGCTACCAACTACCACGTCAGCCTCCTTCGAAGCCTCCAGTAGGCTCTGAATCTCTTCAGGATCATGATTAAGATCCGCGTCCATTGTTAAGACATAGCTCGAATCTGTACCGACCAGGCCCAGGCCTTTCTTCATGGCCTTCCCCAGACCCAACCTCTCTTCACTGTATTCGACTCTGACTCGCGGGTTGGCCTTCGACAGGCTGGTCACTTTGTTGAGGGTGGAGTCAGTTCCTTCGACAACGAAGATGATCTCATAATCTGGTCCCAGCCGGTCCAATGC